>Ga0335081_10015543_pt1 | contig 12311 bp, 11 predicted proteins | sample Lox_Sample_35_FD_206713 | JGI IMG/M metagenome (GOLD analysis project Ga0335081, IMG submission 206713) | Soil microbial communities from Loxahatchee National Wildlife Refuge, Florida, United States - Lox_Sample_3.5 | ecosystem: Environmental > Terrestrial > Soil > Wetlands | place: USA... | reverse complement strand
CGCAGCGAGCGCATGGTATCGATCATCTCCGGCGTCTCGGGCACCGGACATTCGAGCCAGTACAGATGCTGCGGACCGGTCGCGCGGATCACGGATTCGGCAGTGGGGCGATTGAGCCGCCAGTGGCAGTCGACCATCAGATCGACGTCGGGCCCAATCGCCGCGCGCACCGCGGCGATGCGGGCGAGCGCCGCATCGAGAAGTGCCGGGTCGGTGTTCTTGCGGGCATCGCCGTACAGCTCGACGCCGTCGAAGGGGGCGATCTTCACCGCGCGGAAGCCGTCAGCGATCGCCTGTGCGGCGCGCGCCGCGAAGCCTTCGGGAGTGCGCAGCGCGGTCCCGCGGTTGATGTTGGCGTAGACGGCGATGGCTTCGCGCCGCCTCCCGCCGAGCGCCTGGGCGAGGCTCGCGCCGGCGGCCTGCGCGAGCAGATCGTGCAGCGCCTGATCGAGCGCCGAGACCACGGCGAAATCGGAGAGCGAGCGCGCGGCCGCGCGCGCGGCGGACAGATCGACGTCGCCCGGCCGGCGGCCGACCAGGTCGCCGCGGCGGCGCTGGAAAAGCTGAAGCATCGCCGCTTCGCGCCCGGCGAGCGTCGCCTCGCCGACGCCCACGCAACCCGAGTCGTCCTCGAGCTCGAGGAAGCTCCAGCAGGTCTTGGGACTGATGCGAAGGGAGTGCCAGCGCGCGTCGCGAATCGGACGGCTCATCGACTCGACCTCGGTGCGCGCCGGGTGCCGATCCGGCGCGGCGGCTACCTGCCCCAGCGCAGCGCGAGGGGCTCCAGCTCCGCGGCGAGCTCGAGCAATCCCGTGCGCGTCGCCGGATGGAGCGGCGCGAGCGGATGGCGCACAGCCTCGCTCCTGATCACGCCGCCCGCGGCCATCACCGCCTTGGTCGCGCGCAATCCGCACTGGCGGTTCTCGTAATTGATGAGCGGCAGGATGCGGGCGTAGGCCCGCGCCGCGTCCGGCCGGCGTCCGGCGAGATGGTCCAGCACCACGGGACGGATGAGATCCGGGAGCAGGGCGCTGGGCATCGTGCCGGTCGCGCCGGCGTCGAGGTCCGCCATGAGCGTGATCGACTCCTCGCCGTCGAACGGACCGGCGATCGCTTCGCCGCCGGTCTCGATCAGCGCGCGGAGCTTGGCCGCCGTGGCCGGCATCTCGATCTTGAAGTAGCGCACGAGCGGGACCTCGCGCCCGAGGCGGACGAGAAACGCGACGGAGAGAGGTACGCCCGAAAGCGGCGCGTCCTGCACCACGATCGGAATGCCGCCCGCTTCCGCCACGCGCGCGAAGTGCTCGAGCATCGCCGGCTCGTCCGCGCGCAGCGTCGCGCCGTGGTACGGCGGCATGAGCATCAGCATCGCCGCGCCCGCGGCCCTGGCCTTGCGCGCGCGCTCGGCCGCGATCCGCGTGCTGAAGTGGCTGCAGGTGACGATGATCGGGACGCGGCCCGCGACGTGCGACAGGCACAGTTCGACCAGCGCGTCGCGCTCGGAGTCCGAGAGCGCGAACTGCTCGGAATAGTTCGCGAGGATGCAGATGCCGTCGACTTGGCTGTCGATCATGCAGTCGAGCACGCGCCGCTGCCCTTCGAGGTCGAGCTCGCCCGATTCGGTGAACGGCGTAGGGGCGATGGGAAAGACGCCGCAGAACGCTTGGGATGAAGGGGGCGACATGCTGCTCCGGGATGCGAGATTCCGACGGCTGGAATTATGCGCGCGGCGCGGCCGGCCGATCGCCGTCCGGCACCGGCGCGTCGACGGCGATCAGCCCCTCGTGCTTGAGCTCGTCCCAGAACGCGGCGGGAATCGCGGCGCCGCAGTGCGCGAGATTGGCCTGCGCTTCCGCTGCGTTGCGCATGCCGGTCACCACGCTCGCCACCGCCGGATGGGCCAGCGGAAACTGCAGCGCCGCCGCGGCGAGCGCGACGCCGTGCCGCGAGCACACGGCTTCGATGCGCCGCGTGCGCGCCATGATCTCGGGGTCGGCTTCGACGTAGAAGAAAGTCGCGCCCGGGAGCGCGCCAGTCGCGAGAATCCCGGAGTTGAACGGCGCGGCCATGAGCACCGAGATGCCGCGGCGCTGGCAGCCCGGGAGGAACGTCTCGAGTGCGCTGTGGTCGAGCAGCGTGTAGCGTCCGGCGAGCATGAAGCAGTCGAAATCGCCGTCGGCGGCGAAGCGCAGCAGGATACTCCAGTCGTTGACGCCGACGCCGAAGGCCTTGATCGTGCCCGCGGCGCGCAGCTCCGCGAGCGCCCGGTGCGCGCCTTCCATCGCCTCGCGGTAGCGCTGCTCGACGAGATCGCCCTGCCAGCGCCGGTTCACGTCGTGGATCAGCACGATGTCCACCGCGTTGGTGCCGAGCCGCTGCAGGCTGTGCTCGAGCGAGCGCAGCGTCCCCTCGTAGCTGTAGTCGAACGCGACTTCGAATGCGGATGCGCCGCTTCCGGGGCCCGGTACCACGCCTCCGCCGAGCGGCTTCATGAGCCGCCCGACCTTGGTCGAGATCGCGACCGAGCGTCGGTCCACGCCGCGCAGGCAGGCGCCGAGACGATGCTCGGCGAGACCGAGCCCGTAGAACGGCGCGGTGTCGAAGTAGCGCAGTCCCGCCGCATACAGATGCGCGAAGCCCGCGCCGACCGAGGCGTCGGTGTCTTGGCGGGCCATGCTGCCGAACGGCGCCGTGCCGACGCCGAGCAGCGACACGGCGAGATCGGTGCGCCCGATGCGCCGCGTGGCCGATGGGTCGAAGCTCATGCTCGCGCGCGGGCGCGGCGGCTCGCGACGTTGTGGACGTGGACGTGCGCGCCCGGCGCGATGCCCGCGGTGGCCGCGCCGATCGGCTGGCCGTACTTGCGAACCGGCGCACCGGAGCCGATCGCGCGCAGCGCCATCTTGTGTCCCATCGGTATCGACTCCCGCGCCACCGTCGGGACGACGCGCGCACCGATCCGCACCGGGACGGTTTCGCCCGCGGCGATATCGCGCAGCGCCACCGCGACGTCGTCGTCGGGATCGACCGCGAGCGCGGCCCAGCGCAGCGCTTCGCTCATGACGCCGGCAGCCGAAGCTCCACGCCCGCCGGCTCCTCGCGCAGCTTCAGCAGCGCCCCGACGTCGTGGTCCTGCAGGCCGCGCGCCAGCGCCTCCTCCAGGCTCGCGAGCGCGGCGCGGCCGACAGGGGCCGTCACGCCGAGCCCTTCGACCATGCCGAGCGCGAGCCGGCAATCCTTGTGCGCGAGCTTCATCATGAACCCGGGCGCGAAGTCGCCCGCGAGCGGCCGCTTCGGCAGCGCCACCGCGAGCGCGTTGTTCCACGCCATCGTGGTGCGCAGCACGCTCAGCATCGTATCCAGCGTGAGTCCCGCCTTCGCTCCCGCGACCAGCGCTTCGATCGAGGCTTCGGACACCGCGGTGGCGAGGAGGTTGTTGATGAGCTTCATCGTCTGGCCGGAGCCGAGACCGCCGCAGTAGAAGAAATCCGTGCCCATGCAATCGAGCGCCGGCCGGCAGCGCGCGACGACGTCCGGATCGCCGCCCGCCATCAGCGTGAGCGTGCCGGCCACCGCGGCGTCTGCGGTCTTTCCCACGGGACAGTCGATCATCGCCGCACCGGCTATGGCTATCTCGGCGCCGACGCGACGCGTCGTGTCGGGATCGATCGTGCTCATGTCGATGTAGACCGAGCCCGGGCGGACACCCGCGGCGATGCCCTCGCGGCCCAGCGCGACGCGCTCGACGTCCGGAGCGTCGGGGAGCATGGTGATGACGATCTCGCTCGCTTCCGCGACCGCGCGCGGCGTGGCGGCCGCGCGCGCCCCCGCCGCGGTGAGCGCCGCGACCGCGTCCGGATTGACGTCGGCGACGATGAGCCGATGGCCCTTCTTGAGAAGGTTGCGGGCCATGGCGCCGCCCATGGTCCCCAGTCCGATGAAACCCACGATCATGGTGCCTCCGGTTGGCTTCAGAAGTGCTCGTGCCAGCGCTGCATCTCCCATACCGGCGGGCCGCGCAGATCGCTCGCTTCGCGCGACTCGAACTGCGCCTCGCTCGGCTTCTTGCCGCTCTTGTCGTACGCCGCCTGAACCGCGGGAGCCGATTGCTTGAACGCGTCGCGCACCTGCGCCCAGGTGAGCGGTTGCGGAATCATGCGCCCGCCGACCATGAACTTGGAGGTCTCGAGCAGCGCGATCGCATCGCCTTCCGTGGGCCAGCACCAGCCGCGCTTGAACAGCACCTCGTCCTCGACCACCTTGGCGCCGAGCTGCGGCGGCAGCTCCCAGTACTTGCGGGCGAGCTCGGACACCGCGCCGGGATCCATGGTCGAGAGCTTGGCGATCGCGTCCTGCTGCGCGAGAACGAACGCGGTCACGATGGCCGGGTCGCCGCCGATCATCTTCGCGCTGCCGATCCAGAACGAGCGGTGCAGATAGTAGCCGTCGGGATAGAACGGCGACTTTTTGACCGAAGGCAGGAGGATCCCCGCGCCTTCGCCTGCCGGCCCCTTGTAGTGGCCCTCGGTATAGCCGAACGAATTCATGATCCCGACCGTCCCGATCTCGGCGTTGGCTTTCAGAAACGCCGGATAGATGAGCACCGCGGCGTCCATGCCGGTCGGGATCGTGGCGGCCTGCGCCTGCGTGGGCGTGTTCACGACGTTGATGTCGAAGGCGCGCGGATCGGGGTTGCCCAGCTCGAAGCGCAGCCACTGCGTGAGCACGTTGTACGGATCACCGCCCAGCAGCGCGCCGACCGTCTTGCCCTTCAAGTCCGCGATGTTGCGGATCGGCGAATCCTTGCGCACGCCCAGCACGAACCGGAAGTGCCCCTCGCCCACGTCGATGATCTGCAGGCCCTGGTTCTGCGCGACGAGACGCACGATCGGCGTATTGCCCCACATGCCGAAGTCGAGGTTCCCCGAGACGAACGCCTCGACCATCGGCAGCGCGGAGGGATAGTCGCGGTAGTCGGCGGTGAGGTCGTAGCCGGCGTCGGCGGCGTAGCGCTCGAAGGTCTTGTTGGCGATCATGTACTGCGTGACCGGCGAATTGCCCGCCGCCCACGGCTGCCGGCCGACGGAAACCTTGATCGCCTTGCGGCTTTGCGCGCGCAGCACCGCCGGCGCGGCGAGCGCGACCGAAGCGGCGCCGACCGCGCCCATGAAGCGGCGTCGCGACGGGCGCTTGGTCTTTTGCCGCGCGTCGCGCATCGAATCCTTTCCACGAGTCATCTCTTCCTCCGGTTTCAAGTGTCAAGTGACGGTCGCGCGATACGCTTCGTCACGGATGAGGCCCCAGATCCGCTGGGCCAGGGCTTGCGATTCGGCCAATGCCCGCGTCGCGTCGTTACGCGGCCGCGGCAGCGGGACGTCGATCACCGCCTTGAGCCGGCCGGGATGCGAGGTCATGACCGCGACGCGGTCGGCGAGAAAGACCGCTTCGTCGATCGCGTGGGTGATGAACACCACCGTACGGCGCTCGGACGCGGGCCGGTCCTGTCCCCAGATCCGCAGCAACTCCTCCTGCAGGATGATCCGGGTCTGCGCATCGAGCGCCGCGAGCGGCTCGTCCATCAGCAGCACCTCGGGCTCGTTGGCGATCAACCGCGCGAGCGCCACGCGCTGACGCATGCCGCCCGAGAGCTGATGCGGGTACTTGCGCTCCGAGCCGGCAAGTCCGACGAGCTCGACGGTGGAGCGCACGCGCGCGTCGATGCCCGCGGCGCCGAGCCCGTCGCCTGCAGGACCGTGGCGAAGGCCGAAGGCGATGTTGCCCCACACCGTCTGCCACGGAAAGAGCGCGTAGTCCTGGAACATGACGCCGCGCTCGGGACCGGGACCGCGGATCGGCCGCGCGTCGATCGCCACGCTGCCCGCGCTGGGCGCTTCCAGGCCGGCGAGAATGTTGAGCAGCGTCGTCTTCCCGCAGCCTGACGGCCCGACGATGACCAGGAACTCGCCCTGGACCACGTCCAGCGTGACGTCCTGCACCGCGATCGTGCCGCCGGCGTCGAAGCGCTTGCCGACGCCTTCGAGCTTGAGCTTCACGCGGCCGTTCATCGCGCGGCCCACGGCATCGCCCAGCGCATCGCGGCGCGCAGCGCCCGGTCCAGCGCCAGTGCGACCAGCCCCACGGCGATCATGCACACGACGATGCGGTTGAGCTCGATCGAGTAGGCGTAGAACACGAACATCATCTGGCCGATGCCGCCGGAGCCGCCGCCGCCGGCCTTCGCGCCCACCGCCAGCTCGGCGGCGACGATCGCCGTCCACGCCACACCCATCGCGATACGCAGGCCCGTCCCGATCGCCGGTAGCGCGCCCGGGACGACGACGGTGCGGACGATCGCGAGCCGCGAGAGCCCCATGGTCGCGGCCGCGCGCAGCAACGTCGGGTTGATGCGCTTGGCGCCCGCAACCGTGTTGACCACGATGGGAAAGAACGCCGCGTAGGCGACGATCAGCACTGCGGCCGGCGTACCGGTGCCGAGCCAGAGGATCGCGAGCGGCAGGATCGCGATCGCCGCGATCGGCCGGAAGCTCTCCACCAGCGGATCGACGTTGCGCTCCACGCCCGCAAACGAGCCCATCGCCAGGCCGAGCGGGATCGCCAGCGCCGCGGCGATCGCGAAGCCGGTGAAGACGCGCCCGAGGCTCTGCAGCAGCGCGAGCGGCAGCTCGCCCGACTCGATGAGCTGGAGCGCCGCGGCCAACACGTGCGTGGGCAGCGGCGTGCGCGCATTGCCGCTCGCGGCTCCCGCGAGCTGCCACACGACGACCAGCGCGATCGGCAGCGCGACGCTGCGCGCGGCCGGAAGCGCGAAGCTTCGTGTCGAGGGCAGCGCCGTGCTCACGACATCCTCGCGTCGGCCGCCCACGGCGTGAAGCGCTGCGCCAGGGCGCGCAGGGCTCGGTCGAAGAGATAGCCCAGGAGCCCGATCATGGCGATGAAGGTCATCACCTGCGGCGTGAGCAAGAGCTCGCGATACCACTCGATGGCATAGCCCAGCCCGCTGGGCGCGCCGATCAGCTCCGCGGCGACCACCGCGGTCCACGACGACGCCACACCGAGGCGCAACGCCACGAGCAGCGACGGCAGCGCCGCGGGCACGACCACGCGCGCGACGATGCGCCGATGCGGGACGCCCATCGTGCGCGCCGCGTCGATCAACCTCCGGTCGACGCCGCGCACGCCGGCGACCGTGCCGAGCAGAATGGGGAAGAACGCGGCGTAGGTCATGATGAACACCGGCAGCGCATTGCCCACGCCGAGGATGAAAAGCGCCAGCGGAATCCAGGCGATGCCGGAGATCGGGCGCAGGATCTCGACGACCGGATCGACGAGACCGTCCAACACCCGGCTCAATCCCATCGCAACGCCGAGCGGGACGGCGAGTACGGTGGCCAGGGCCAGGCTCAGCAGCATGCGCCAGAGGCTGATGCCGGCGTGCAGGAAGAGCTCCAGGTCGCTCGCGAGCGCTACGATCGCCTTGAGCACTTCCAGCGGCGTGGGCAGCAAGGCGGGATTGCCCGTCCAGAGCGCCAGCGCCCACCACGCCGCGACGAACACCGCCATCGTGCGCATGTAGGCAAACGCAGTGCCGAAGCGGCCGTGACGAATGGCGGTCGTCACAGCGACCCGCCGATCCGGATGACCGACTCGCCGGTCTCGCCGAGGATCTCGCCCCAGGTGCGGGTACCGGAACAGACTTCGAGCACGAGCGCGAGGAGGCGCTCCGCCGCCGCGTCGAGATCCTCGCGGCCCTCGAACACCGCGCTCGCGTCGAAGTCGATCTGGGTGGCAAGCCGCCGCGCGGTGTCGGGCCGCGCGGAGAGCTTGATGGTCGGCGCGATCGCGCTGCAATAGCTGTTGCCGGCGCCGGTCGTCATCAGCATCAGCTGCGCGCCCGCGGCGGCAAATCCGGTCATCGATTCCGGCGAGAATGCCGGGCCGTCCATCACGTAGAGACCCGGCGCTGCTGGCGCTTCGGCGACGGCGAGCACGCCGCGGACCGGCCGGCTCCCTCCCTTGGCGATCGCGCCCAGCGACTTCTCCTCGATGGTGCTCAAGCCGCCGCGGATGTTCTCCGCGCCGGGATTGTTGCCGGTCAGATCCACGCCCGTCGCGGCCACCGCCGCCTCGCGCCGCTCCACCGCCGCGCCGATCGCCTGCGCGACATCGGGATGCGCCGCGCGCCCCGCGAGCAGGTGCTCGGCACCGAGCCATTCGAGCGTCTCGCCGAACACCGCCGTGCCGCCGGTGTCGACGATCCGATCGATAAGCCTTCCGACCAGAGGGTTCGACGCGAGGCCGGAGGTCGCATCGGAGTGCCCGCACTCCGCGCCGATGAACAGCGCCGATGCCGGCGCCGGCTCGCGGCGCAGCCGCGACGCTGCACGCGCGAGCTCGGCGGCGAGGCGGGTGCCGCGGCCGGAGAGCTCCAACGCGTCCTCGCCGACGTCGTCGAGCGCGACGGTCGCGACCGGCTTGCGAGCGGCGGCGATCGCGTGCGCGAATTCGTCCGTCGTGCGGCGATCGGCTCCGACCACCAGCGTCGCGGCGACGTTGGGATTGCCCCCGAGGCCGACGAGCTGCGCCGCGTGGCTTGCCCGATCCGCGCCATACTGGCCGCGTCCGTACGGACTCGCGAACAGCACGGTCCCGGAGACGGCATCCGCGATGCGCGCCGCCGCGTGCGCGACGAGGCCGTTGAGTCCGAGCACGAGCACGGCGTTGCGCACGCCGTAGCGCCCGTCGTCGCGTCGATATCCGGAAAAGGCGAGCTCGCCGGCCACCAACCGTTCCTCCACGCTTCGCGCTCGAACGCCGCTGCTGGCGGCGCCCGACTTGCTTGCTTGCTTCTGTTAGCGCTTACATGTTAGCGTTACCATTTTCCGGCTGTCAAGGCGGTCCCTCGAGGCCCGGAATGCCCGCACCCCGCACTCGCTCGCGCGCGTCGCCGCCATCCGCTTCGCCGAACCCAACGAGCCAGAGCCGCGTTGCGCGCGCGGCCCCGGCGCGTCCCGGCCGCACCCGCCTGCGCGACGTGGCGCAGGCCGCCGGCGTCTCGACGATGACCGTGGTGCGGGCGCTGCGCGAGCCCGACAAGGTGGCCGCGCAGACGCTCGCACGGGTGCGGCGGGTGATCGACGAGACCCGCTACACGCCCGATCTCTTGGCGCGCGGGCTCGCGTCGAGCAGGTCCGGCTTGGTCGCGGCGGTGATCCCGCTGCTCACCAACTCGCTCATCGCGGAGATCATGCAGGGCCTGACCGACGCGCTCGCGCCGGCCGGTTATCACCTGCTGCTGGGTGTGAGCGGATTTTCGGCCGCGGAGGAGGAGGTGCTGGTACGCGCCTTCCTCTCGCGACGCATCGACGGCATTTATCTCACCGGCATCGTGCACACCGACGAGACCGTGCGCATGCTCGAGCGCGCGGCGATCCCCGTCGTGGAAGGCGGCAACCTCACCCGGCAACCGATCGACATGCTGGTCGGCTACTCCAACGTCCAGGCGGCGAGCGAGGTGGCCCGCTACCTGGTGAAGGCGGGCTACGCGCCGATCGGCTACATCGGCGCATTCCCGCGCGACAACGATCGCGCTCGCGACCGGCGGCGCGGCTATGAGCTCGCGCTCGCGCGCGCCGGCCGCGTCGGCGATCCGACCCTTTGCGTGGAAACCGCCCTCGACATCGACGCCGGAGCGCGCGCGATGGCGAAGCTGCTCGACCGGCGTCCGAAGGTGCGCGCGGTGTTCTGCTCGGCGGACGCGCTGGCGGTCGGGGCGCTGTTCGAGTGCCAGCGGCGAGGAGTCGCCGTTCCGCAGCGCGTCGCGCTCGCCGGCTTCGACGATATCGGCATCGCGGCGCAGGTCGTGCCCGCGCTCACCACGGTGCGCATTCCGCGCTACGCCATCGGCGCGCGCGCTGGCGAGATGATCCGCAACCGCCTCGAAGGCCGGCCGGTCAGACGCCGTCTCGTCGACACCGGTTACGAGCTGGTGGTGCGCGACAGCGCCTGAGGCCTGCGGCGCGTCGCCGAACCGCGGCACGTACGTCAGCCACGGCAGGATGAGGTGGCCGGCCGGCGGCGCGCTGCGCAACACCTCCTCGAGTTGGCGCCGTGACCGAGTCTTCAGGAATTCGTCAGAATCGAGAGGAAGGACCCAGTCCGCGTCGCTCGTCCGGAAGATGTGGCGGACGAGCCGGTTAATCAGCCGCTGCTGATCGAAGGCCGGCGTGTCGTTCCGCGCCACGAAGACCGGCAGCCCTTCCGCGACCAGGGCGGCGAGGATCTCGGAGGTGCCGTCGATAGATCCGTGATCGACGATCGCCAGGCCATCGAGCAGCGTGAGATTGTGACCGACGAACGCTTCGATGATGTCCGCAGCGTTGCGGACAAGCGTCGCGGCGACGAGGCGCATGGTGCCTGACGTGGATCGATACGGGAAACGGTACGGGAGGCGCCGTCCGGCGATCGTCGCTCCGAGAGCGATTGTGCCTTCGGGAGGCGGCATGTCCATGCGCGCACGCTGCTGGGAAGCGCAGCCGCTTCCGGTTACCCCGCGCGCCTTGCGCCTTGTACTTGCCGTCGCGCGCGCGTCCACGTCGACGCGCGCATCCACGCCGCCAGCTCGGTCGCCTCCAGCGGCCGGCCGAGCACGAATCCCTGCGCAACGTCGCAGCCCAGCTCATGGAGCGCTTCCAGCGTGGCCTGGTCCTCGACGCCTTCGGCGGCGACGGATAGCCCCAGATTGTGCGCGAGCTCGATGGTCGAGCGCACGATGAGCGCGTCGTTGCGATCGCCGAGCATGCCCTGCACGAGCGACTTGTCGAGCTTCAGCTCGTGCACCGGGAGTCGCCGCAGGTACGCAAGCGAGGAATAGCCGGTGCCGTAGTCGTCGATCGCCAGCCGGCAACCCAATCCGCTCAGCCGCTCGAGGCTGCGGATGCCCTGATCGGGATCGGCGAGGATCGCGCTCTCGATGATCTCCAGCGTGATCCATCGGGCTGCGCAGCCGTGACGTTCGAACAGCGCCGCGAAGTGGTCGGGAAGTCCGGAGTCCATGAGGTCGTGGGCGGAGATGTTGAGCGACAGATTCATCGCCAGGCCTTCCCTGCGCCAGCGCCCGCATTGCGCGATGACGTGCGCCATCACCCATTGCGTCACGGCGCGCATGTATCCGCTCTGCTCCGCGAACGGGATGAATTCGGACGGACTCACCACGCCGCGGAACGGATGCCGCCAGCGCAACAGCGCCTCGGCATGATGGTCGCGGGCGCCGTCGAGCACGACCTTCGGCTGATAGACGAGCGCCAGCTCGTCACGATCGATGGCGCGGCGCAGATCGTTGGTCACCACCAGGCGCTCGCGGCTGTACGCGTCGTAATCGTTGTTCCACACCGCGCAGCCGAGCTTGTCGCGCTTGGCTGCGTACATCGCGACGTCGGCGTGCCGCAGCAGCGCAGAGCGCTCGGCGCCGTGCTCGGGATAGACGGCGATGCCGATGCTCGCCCGCACCTCGAGCCGGTGTCCCTCGGGGATCACCGGCATCTCCAGCGCCTTGAGGATCACCCGGGCGACGCCCTGCGCGGCCTGCGTGTCGTCTCCGGGCAGCACCATCGCGAACTCGTCGCCGCCGAGGCGCGCGAGCGTATCGGTGCGCCGCTTGAGCACCTGGTCGAGCCGTGCCGTGACCGCACACAGGATGCGATCGCCCACGCCATGCCCGAGCGTGTCGTTCACGTACTTGAAATGATCGAGGTCCATCAGCAGCACCGCCACGGTCTCGCCCCTGCGCTCCGCCGCCGCGATGGCCTGGTCGAGACGCTCGTTGTACAGCGTGCGGTTGGGAAGCTGCGTGAGCGGGTCGCGATAGGCGAGGTCCATGATCTTCGACTCGCGGCTGGCGATGCCCTCCTGCATCGCGCGAAACGCGGTGGCCAGCTCGCCGATCTCCTCGACGTCCGACGGCGGCGGCACGGTCGAGTAGTCGCCGCCGGCGATGCGGCGCGCCACGCGCGCCAGCTCGCGCACGGGATGCGCGATGCCGCGTGCGATGGCGACGCTGGCGAGGATCGACACCAGGACGCCGGCGAGGGCAACGAAGGTGAGCCGGTGCTGCAGCCGTCTGTAGGGCTCGAGGGCGGAGGAGAGCGGCTCCTGCAGCACGGCCATCACGCTCTCGCCGGCGCGCGACGGCAGGTCGATCACTCGCGTCACGGCATCGTCGCTGTCGGCGTTGCCCTCGGAATCGCGGGCGGCGAAGCGGTCGCGCGCGACATCGGCAACGAGCTTCGCGCGAC
>Ga0335081_10015542_pt1 | contig 12311 bp, 7 predicted proteins | sample Lox_Sample_35_FD_206713 | JGI IMG/M metagenome (GOLD analysis project Ga0335081, IMG submission 206713) | Soil microbial communities from Loxahatchee National Wildlife Refuge, Florida, United States - Lox_Sample_3.5 | ecosystem: Environmental > Terrestrial > Soil > Wetlands | place: USA: Florida... | reverse complement strand
TCACCACCATCAGCACCTTGGCTCCCGCCAGTGCGACAATGATGATCCACGTGCTGAGATCCATCAGCCGGCCGGGGTCGAGTCCCTCGCGGCGCCCCAGCCGCGACACGGTGTAGATGGCCGTCAAAAGAGCCAGCGCCAGCAGCACGCCGTACGTGGGCACGTGAAAGGAACCGATATGGAAGAGAATAGGATGCATGTCAACCTCAGTGGCAAGTGACTAGTGGCGAGTGCGGGGAAGCTGTAACGAGTGACTAGCGACCAGTAAAGAGTTCTTGTCCACTCGGTTTGCCATCGCTTGTCGTCCGGCCCTAATCACTTGCCACAGCCTCTTCGCTCGCCACTCGTCACTTGTCACTCGTCACTGCTTTAAAGCGCGAACCTGTTCAAGAACGACAGGTAGCTCGACAGGATCGTAAATTTATTCGCCACCATCAGCACGCCAATGGCGATCAGCAAAACCCCGGACGCCACTTCCACCGCGTGCAAGTGCTTGCGGAACCGGCTGTAAAACTTCAGGAACTGGGTCAGGCCGAGGCTGGTGATCAGGAAAGGGATCGCGAGACCGGCGGAGTAAACGGCCAGCAGAAACATCCCCGCGAACACCGTCTGGCGGTTGGCGGCTAACAGCAGGATCGAGGCCAGGATGGGACCAATACACGGAGTCCAGCCAAAGGCGAAGGCAAATCCCAGCAACCCCGCGCCGGTGACGCCGCGGCGCGGCGCACCCGTATCCACCCGTGCACCGCGATAGAGCAAGGGGATCTTCACCACACCGGTCAGATGCAACCCGAAAATCACGATGACGATTCCAGCCACTATCTCAAAAATACGGCGCTTCGCCAAAAGCAAGGTCCCCACCGCGGTGGCCGAGGCGCCGAGGGCGATAAAGACGATCGAGAAGCCCACCACAAACGCGATGGAGTTGCGAAAGATGCGCCCCGCCAGTTCCGATCCGCCACTGGCCTTCAATTGCTCCATCGACTCGCCCGAGAGCATCGAGATGTAGCCCGGCACCAGCGGCAGCACGCAGGGAGAGAGAAACGAGATGATGCCGGCAACGAACGCAATCGGAATGCTCAACTCGTGCGTCATGAGCTACAACCCCCCTCAGTCCAGGGCGACCTAACCCCCCTGATTGGATGCACCCGTTAAAGGCAACGAACCGACTCGATGGATTCGCCTGCCCGGCACGCACTGAATTCCCCCGAAGTGGCGCAACAAAAAGAAGAGCTTAAGCCGAGAGACCGCAAAGGGGAACCGAGAACCCTTCTGGATGGCCAATACTCCCGCGTAAGGCGACTTGCTCTCCTCGAAACTACAAGTGTATCATGAGCAGCGCACAGCATCAGGAGCGTGAAACAGTGAACAAGAAGCCCGTGACCGCCGCGCCCTATGCCGTCTTCCCCCAACCATGCTGCGAGCGATAATCTTCGACTTCGACGGCATCCTGGTAGATAGCGAGCCGCTCATCATGCGGATCACGCAGCAAATGGCGTCGCACGAGGGATGGCAGGTGAGCGACCAGGAGTATTACCGCGACTACCTGGCGTTCGACGATCGCGGAATCATCGAGCACCTTTACTCGAGCCACGGCCGCCCGATCGACCTCGCTCGCCGCGACGAATTGGTGGCGTGGAAGGCCCGCACCTACTGGGATGCGATCCGCGACGGGCTGCCGCCTGAGCCCGGCGCGGTGGAGTTCGTTCGCAGCGTTTCCGCTGGGTATCCGCTCGCCATCGCCAGCGGCAGCTTGCGGCCGGAAATCGAGCACCTGCTCGAGAAGCTCAAACTAAGGGATCGATTTCCGGTGCTGATCTCCGCCGAGGACACCACGCAGGGGAAGCCGAACCCCGAAATTTACCGGAAGGCGCTGGAGGCGTTGCGCCGGTTGCGGACCGACGGGACCTCCTCCGGTGCTGGCTATGGGTCTAGTCGAGGCGGGCTTGCGAATCTCGCAGCCAGTGAGTGCCTGGTGATCGAGGACGCGCCGGCCGGCATCGAAGCCGCTCACGCCGCCGGGATGAAGTGCCTGGCGCTCGCCCACACACGACCGATCGAGGCGCTCGCCGCGGCCGACTGGGCCTGCCGAGGATTTGTCGAAGTTCGCCTCCCCGACATCGAACTTGGTTTTAGCCACTGACTCATGCCGGCCGGACGCCGTCAATGCGACGGCATTTCGGCGCAGCCGCAACGTGGACGGCTGACAGTTCGGACCACAGGCGTTGGCCTTCCCTCCCACGCTGCCAATTTGGCAATCGGGCGGCAGATGGATACGACTAACATACTGATTTTATATACGCTACGGTTTACTGCTCCGGGGGCCCCAGAAGCTTCTCTACACCGAGGGACCCGTTTTTCAATAAGTATACCGTTCTCTATACTCGTGTCAAGCCTCTTCTCCGAGGCTAGTTAACGGCCGACGAATAGCCTCGCCGGCCGCGTCTTGCGGAGTCCTCCAGGGAGGACTCCGGCCGCGGGAGCCCGATCATGCGGCACCGCGGCGCAGGTCCGCGGGGCTCGATCGTGAATCCCACGGCAAAGCCACAGACGCAAAGATCACGTCAGCGCTACTGTTGCTTCGGCATGGTGAGCGATAAGCGTGCGCAGACCTCAGATTCGGAGGTCAGCGCTACGCTTGCCTTCGCGATTGACTGCCGGTCGTTGGCCGCGAGGGCACGTGCCGGCGCGTCGACTTTCGAACAACCCATTGCTGCGCATTTTCCGCCTTCGCTGAGTACTGACCGCTAAGCTCTCGCTCCGATCAGCCGATAATCTCATGCGGAGGTGTCTGACATGAGATTTGATCGGATTAAGGTAGGGGGACTTATAGCTTGCTTATTCTGGGCGGCAATTTTGCGATCGCAGGAGCCTGGTATCGTTCCGCGTCTCATCAAGTTCAGCGGGGAGCTTGCTCCGGCGGCTGCGCAAGGCGCTGCGACTAAGGAAGGCGAAGCCGGCAAGAATCCTTTGCCGACCGTAGTCGCCGCCACTTTTTCGCTCTACGAACTTCAGGAAGGAGGCAGCCCGCTCTGGTCGGAGTCGCAAAAAGTGCAACTCGACGGGCAAGGCCGCTACACGGTGCTGCTGGGCGCCCCCGAATCCGAGGGCTTGCCGCTGGATCTGTTCACCTCCGGGAAGGCCTTATGGTTGGGAGTCCAGCCGCAATGGCCGGGAGCAGCGGAGCAGCCACGAATACTGCTGGTGGCGGTCCCCTACGCATTAAAGGCAGCCGACTCCGATACCTTGGGCGGCAAACCAGCCTCCGCCTATGCCTTGGCGGAGCCGGTGGCGATCGGAGCCAATGGAGCCTTGGCTGGGGTTGCCACGACGGCGGGCTGGAGCGGCGGGTCATCCGGCGCATCGCCTGCCTCTTCTGGCGCAGCACAAGTCCGCAGCCAGATCACGGGTGACGTAGCGGGCAAGATTCCCAAGCCACAAAATGCTGGTTGCAGCACCGTAACTGACGATGGGGTCGCTGCCACCCCCCAGGTGGCCCTCTACTCCGCCAGTTGCGCCTTGACCGAGGATCCCAACTTCGTCGACGTTAACGGCCAGGTGGGCATCGGCACCGCAAATCCCAGCGCGCCTTTGAACGTCGTAGGGAACGTCGGCAGCGCGACGACCAACCAGTTTGCGCTTCTCGCGGCCACGAATTGGACGCCGTCGGCTGCTGCGTCCAGCTATATCGTGGCCGGCGCCAACTTCCAAGCCCTGAAATTCGGTGCCTCTAATGTGACCAATGGAATTGCTCGCGTGCGGGCCGTGCAGGGGCTCGCTGTCAACGAGGGCTCGGGCAGCGTGAGCGGGATGACAGCCTTGTTAGGAGGAGTGGAGAACCTCGGTGCGGGTACGGTCACGAACGGCATTGGCCTGGTCCTGCAACCGCCGGTGGCTTCGGCAGGATCACCGCTCACCAACAGCTACGGCATTTACATCAACGGGCAGGCCGTGACAGGAGTTACCAACGGCTACGGGATTTACTCCGCGGGGGCGAGCGACATCAACTCCTTCGCCGGAAGCGTCGGCATCGGAACCGCGGTGCCCGCCGCCAAGCTGGAAGTGAACGGGACGGCGAAGTTCGACGGTAACGTGACGGTGACGGGTCTGACCGCAGGCGACTGCGTCCAGGCCGGCACCGGCGGCTTGCTGACGACCACGGGTTCGGCATGCGGCAGCGGCGGAGGCGGGGGTGGCACGATTACTGGTGTGACCGCCGGAACCGGTCTGTCCGGTGGCGGGACCAACGGCACGGTCACCCTCGGCATTAACGCCGCAGTGGTGCCGGAACTCAGCACAGCCAACAGCTTTAGCGCTACGCAGACCATCAGCAGCGGCAACCTCAATCTGCCCAACACCACGGGCGCGAGCTCGGGAGTGATCAGCATGGGCGGGATTCCGTTCTTCCACAATTGCTGTAACAACGGGGGTTACACCAACATCTTCGTGGGCGGCATGGCCGGGAATCTCACCACCACCGGGGCGGGAAACACTGGCATTGGCTATGGTGCGTTGTACTCGAACACCACAGGTCAGAAGAACGCTGCCAGCGGCAACAACGCGCTCAACAACAACATCGCGGGGAGCTACAACACGGCCGACGGCAGCGGCGCCCTTAATAACAACAATGCGGGGAGCAACAATACCGCTATCGGCTCAGAGGGGCTCGCGTTCAACACTTCCGGGACGGAGAACACCGCGGTCGGGTACTGGGCTGGATACGGTCCCTTTGCCGGGGATATCCCGACCACCGGCTCGCAGTGCACGTTCGTCGGCGCTTATGCTAACGCTTCCGTGGACGGCCTCACCAATGCCACTGCGATTGGATATCAGGCGGAGGTGGGTGCGAACAACTCGCTAATCCTGGGGGGAGCAGTGGCACGCGGCGCCACCGTCAACGTGGGCATCGGCGTCCTCGCGCCCACGGACGCGCTGGTGATCAACAACACGATAGGAACCAATATTCTGTCGGGCCAGCAGAACGGCACCATCAAGTTTCGGGTCGACTCAACCGGCAAGGGCTTTTTTGACGGCGGCACTCAGACCGGGGGCGCGGATTTTGCCGAGTCCGTAGCTGTGAGGGGCAAGCTGTCGGAGTACGAACCCGGCGATCTGCTGGTGATCGAGCGCGGCGCGCACCGGCGCCTGACCCTTTCGAGCAAGCCTTACTCGACGCTAGTGGCGGGCATCTATTCCACTAAGCCGGGCGTACTGGCGACACCGCACAACATGGACAATAAACAGATCGAGCAGGAAGTTCCCCTGGCGGTGGTCGGGATCGTACCGTGCAAGGTGACGGCCGAGAACGGCGCCATTCAGGAAGGCGATCTGCTGGTCGCGTCGTCGCGTCCGGGCTACGCTATGAAGGGCACGGATCGCAGCCGCATGCTGGGCGCGGTGGTGGGAAAGGCTCTGGAGCCGCTGGCCGAGGGCACGGGCGTAATCCAGGTGCTGGTGACGCTGCAGTAGACCTGAAGGCCTGCCATCCGTGGTCCGCTCAGTGCTTTTTTTGGTGCTGAGAAGCTGAAAGTAGGTTGACTGTTTGCTATAATGATCGTGGGAAGGAACCCTGCCCGCGTTCGGTCTCGCCAGACGAGCTCGCCGCAAGAGGGGGACTCAACAAAGGAGTGTTATGGCCACTACCCAGATCGCAATCGGCGAGCCGGAGACGCCCGCCGAACAGCAGTTGATCGTCAATGACATGAGCGTTCAGGTGGCGACGGTAAACGGCTCGGGTAGCCAGTCGTCCAACCTGGTGCTGCTGCGCGCCATTTTTCGCATGGGCATTCCCGTTTCCGGCAAAAACCTGTTCCCATCCAACATTGCCGGCCTTCCCACCTGGTTCACCATCCGCGCCTCGAAGTACGGATACATCGGCCGCCGCAAGGAGATCGATCTGCTGGTGGCGATGAACCCCGAAACCGTGGAAGAGGATGTGCTCGCGCTCGATCCAGGCGCGGCGGTGGTCTACGACGAGCGGCTGGATGTGAAGAAATACCGCACCGACCTGCTGTTCTACCCTGTGCCCTTCGACAAGCTGGTGACGCCGGTATGCCCGGACGCCAAGCTGCGCAAGCTGGTTCGCAATATGATCTATGTCGGGGTGGTGGCCAAGCTGCTCAACGTGGATATGGGCGACGTGGAGAAGGCACTGCGCAAGCAGTTCAAGAAGAAAGTGAAGGCGGCCGACCTGAACTTCGCGGCGGTGAAGGCCGGCTGGGACTATGCGGAGAGGAATCTGCCCAAGCAGGACCATTACTGGCTGGAGCGGATGAACCTCAACGAGGGCAAGATCATGATTGAGGGCAACGCCGCCGCCGCGTTGGGTGCGATGTTTGCCGGTGTGACGGTGGTTACCTGGTATCCCATCACGCCATCCTCTTCGCTGTGCGAGACGCTGATCGAGTATATGAAGCGCTACCGCATCGATCCGGAAACCCAGAAGGCCACCTTTGCCATCGTGCAGGCGGAGGACGAACTGGCGGCGATCGGCATGGTGGTGGGCGCCGGATGGGCGGGGGCTCGCGCCATGACGGCCACTGCCGGTCCCGGCATCTCGCTGATGGCGGAATTCATCGGGCTAGGCTATTATGCCGAAGTCCCGGGAGTGATCTTCGACATCCAACGCGTAGGCCCCTCCACCGGCCTGCCCACGCGCACGGCGCAGGGAGACATCCTCTCCACCGCGCTGCTATCGCACGGCGATACTAAGCACCCCTTGTTGTTCCCGTGCTCGCCGAGCGAATGCTTCACCATGGCCATTGAAGCCTTTGATCTGGCGGAGGCACTCCAAACCCCGGTCTTTGTGATGTGCGATCTCGATTTGGGCATGAATGTGTGGATGTCAGATCCCTTCCCGTATCCCGAGAAGCCCATCCGGCGCGGCAAGGTGCTCAACGACGACGACCTCAATCGCCTCGGCGGCTTCCAGCGCTACAAAGACGTGGATGGCGACGGCGTCGGCTACCGTACTTTGCCCGGCACCAAGCATCCGGCGGCCGGATACTTTACCCGCGGCAGCGGCCACGATGAGCGGGCGATTTACAGCGAGAAGCCGGGGGTCTACGTCCATAATATGGATCGCCTGGCCCACAAGTGGGAAACCGCCAGGCGGCTGGTGCCCGGACCGGAGATCCAGGACGATGCCGGCGCCGGAATCGGCATCATTGCCTATGGAACCAGCCATTGGGCGGTGGTGGAGACCCTCGACCAGCTCCGCCGCGAACAGAACATCGACGCCGGCTATTGCCGCGTGCGGGGCTACCCCTTCAACCAGGAGGTGGTCGATTTCATCCGCCGGCACCAGCGGGTTTACGTGGTTGAGCAGAACCGCGACGCTCAGCTTTTGGGGCTGCTGCGACTCGATCTGGAAGCGGAACTGATAGGGAAGCTGCGCAGTGTTTTGCATTACGACGGGCTGCCCATCGACGCGCGCAGCACCACGGATTCGATTCTGACGCAGGAGATCGGCGGGATCGCCCAGGCGACAACGGCCGGCGTCAACAGCACACAGCAGGAGGTGAAAGCGTAAGATGGCTACTACAACCGTTCCCCCGGCTACGCCGCGGAAAGTGAATCGCATCGGACTCGAGCAGGCCGATTACAAAGGCAACAAGACCACGTTGTGCGCGGGATGCGGGCACAATGCGATCAGCGAGCGGATTATCGAGGCGTTCTACGAGATGGGCGTGGAGCCGCACCGCGTGGCCAAGCTTTCCGGCATTGGCTGCTCCTCCAAGAGTCCGGCGTATTTTCTGCGCACCTCTTACGGCTTCAACGCGGTGCATGGGCGCATGCCGTCGGTGGCCACGGGCAGCGTGCTGGCCAATCACAAGCTGATCGCGGTGGGCGTGAGCGGCGACGGCGACACGGCCTCCATCGGCATCGGTCAATTCGTCCACCTGATGCGGCGCAACCTGCCCATCATTTATATCATCGAGGACAACGGCGTCTACGGCCTCACCAAGGGCCAGTTCTCCGCCACCGCCGACCTCGGATCGAAACTGAAGACGGGCGTGATCAACGACCTTCCGGCCATCGATACCTGCGCGCTAGCCATCCTGTTGGGCGCCACCTACGTGGCTCGCTCCTTCTCCGGCGACAAACGGCAACTCCTGGCGCTCATCGAAGGCGCCGTTGCGCACCACGGCACCGCCATGCTCGACGTGATCTCGCCTTGCGTCACCTTCAACGATCACCCGGGATCCACCAAGAGTTACAGCTACGTGAAAGATCACGAATCACCGATCGAGGACGTGAGCTTCGTTCCTTTCTTCGACGACATCACGGTGGACTACGATCCGGGCACCACGACGGAAATCACCATGCACGACGGCTCACGCCTGCTGCTGAAGAAGCTGAACAGCGACTATAATCCCACCAACAAAAGCGAAGCCCTGCGGGTGCTGGGCGAGGCCCACGACAAAGAGGAGGTGGTCACCGGCCTCTTTTACGTCGACACCAAACGAGAGAGCTTCATCGATCAGTTGAACCTGGTTGACGAGCCGCTCGCGACGCTGCCCGAGTCGAGGGTGCGTCCGCCCAGGGCTGTGCTGGACGAGGTGATGGAGAGCCTCCGGTAGAAGAATGGACGATTAACCAAAGCCGTCAGCCATTGGCTATCAGAAAGATTTGACCTGGGAGCGCGGGCATCTTGCCCGCTCTTGGTCTTAAGGCTTAGCCCAGAAGCGAAGGGCGGGCAAGATGCCGGCGCTCCCCCGTTCTTGCTGATAGCTGACGGCTGACGGCTCTTAATGGGCTACTGCGCCACCAGACCGCCGTCCAACACCAGCGGATGCCCAGTGACGAACGACGCCGCGTCGGAGCACAACCACAAGACGGCTTGCGCCACTTCTTCGGCCGTACCCAGCCGTCCCATCGGCTGCAGCTTGATAATCTGCGCCTCCAGCTCAGGTTTGATGCTGGTGTGAGCGCCGGTCATGGGCGTGTCGATGAACCCCGGGCAGACCGCATTGACGCGAATGCCCTTCTTGGCATATTCCAGCGCCGCCGTGCGCGTGAGTTGAACCACCCCGCCTTTCGACGCGCTGTAGGCCGGTCCACCACGCATGCCAACGAGTCCGGCGATCGAGGCATTGTTCACGATAACCCCGCCGCCCTGATTCAGCATCTGCGCGATCTCATACTTCATCGCCAGCCACACGCCTTTCAGGTTCACCGCGATGGTGGCGTCCCAGTTCTCCTCCGTGCAGTCGGCAGTGGTGGCCATGGCCCCAGTCAGGCCTGCGTTGTTGAAGGCGCAGTCGATGCGGCCGAAGGTCTCGACGGCGCGCGTCACCAGCGACTCCACCTCGGCGGCTATGGTCACGTCGGTCTTCACTTGTAACGCCTGGCTACCGGCTTCGCAAATCAAGCGGAGCGTTGTCTCGCCCTCATTGACGCGGCGGTTGCCGATCACCACCTTTGCGCCCGCGCGCGCAAACGCCAACGCGGCGGCGCGCCCGATCCCCGAGCTGCCTCCCGTGATCAGGGCCACCTTGCCTGCGAATCCTGGGGTCATTGAAGCCTCCGGCTGATTGCCGATTGACGATTGCAAGAGCCATCAGCTATCAGTCATCAGCAAGAAGCGGACTTTCGTGCTGAGAGCTGACCGCTGATTGCTGAAAGCTGCTCTTTCCAATCGGCAATCGGCAATCCTTCGCTTCGCTCAGGACCAATCGGCGATTCTCAGGGTACCCAGTCCGCGGTGAAAATGTTGATCTCGTGCGCCTGCCTGGCGTTGCGGCTGGAAGCGAACACCAGCGTACGGCCGTCTGGCGAAAACATGGGAAACGCCTGGAATCCGCCGGTGAACGTCACGCGCTCCACCGCCCCTCCGTCGCGATCAGTGGTGTACAGCTCGAAGTTGCTGGTGCCCGGTGATTCGTAATTGGAGGCGAAGATGATCCGCCGGCTGTCGGGGAAAAACGACGGGGCGAAGCTGGCGCCGCCTATGCGCGTGATCTGGCGCTGGCCGGAGCCGTCGGCGCGCATCACATAGAGATCCATCAGCATAGGCTCGACGAGGTCTTGCGCAAGCAGCGATTTGTAACGCGCCATTTCCTCCGCGCCGGCCGGGTGATGGGCGCGATAGACGATCCACTGGCTGTCGGGCGAGAAGAACGGGCCGCCGTCATAGCCTAGGACATTGGTAAGCCGCTCGACGCCGCTGCCGTCCGGATTCATGGTGTAAAGGTCCAGGTCGCCGTCGCGCGACGAGGTAAAAACGATCTTCTTGCCGTCGCCGGAGAGGGTCGACTCGGCATTGTAGCCAGGCGCCGGCGCCAGTTGCTTCAGGATCTCGCCCCGGTCGGTGGCGTAGAAGATGCGGAAGGACGAATATACGCCCCACACGTAACCCTTCGAGTAATCCGGGCGCGGCGGGCATTGGGGGCTGGAGAGGTGCGTCGAAGAGTAAAGGATGTGCCTGCCGTCGGGATAGAAAAAGCCGCAGGTGGTGCGGCCCTTGCCGGTCGATACCAGGTGTACGTCGGACCCGTCAACGTTCATGATGAACATCTGGTCGCAGGTGTAGGGCGGGCGCGTGGATTGAAAAATCAGCCTCTTCCCGTCGAAGCTGAAATAAGCTTCCGCGTTCTGCCCCCCGAAGGTGATTTGCTTGACGTGGCGCAGGTGAACTTCACGCGGATCGCGAAGCGGATCGTCGGGAGTCCCGTTCACCACCGGTCCGGGGCCGGACAGACTCTGCGCCGCCGGGCCAGCCCGCTTGCCCTCCTCTTGCGGCAGCAGGCGCGGGCCGAGAGCTCCGAGCACAAGCAAGAAAAGTACCAGCAAGCCCTGGAAGGCCTTCCGTCGCAGACTGTCGAGAACGCGTGATCCCATCGGCTCTAACTTTGATCCTTAAACCTCAGAAGTTGTACTACCATCGTTCAGGGGCTTTGCCGGGAAAAGAGACTCAACACAGAGTTCGCAGAGGGTTCACAGAGATCGCAGAGAAGACGAAGAAACGGGAACATGATGCCTGGGTTTTTCTCTGTGGGCTCTGTGAAGCCTCCGTGATCTCTGTGTTGAGGCCTTCTTTTTGGTCGCGGCCACAGGGCCACGATCAAACACCGAGGCAGAGAGAATGAAACCACCCGAACATCCCATTCAATTCCCGTCGTTACCCACTGATCTTCCTTGCCTCTGAGTCTCTGTGCTGGAATCTCTCTCCGGATTATTTCACCGCTCCCGACCCCGGATTCTACACCATCCCACTTACTTGCAGTCGAACACCAGGTTGAAGTCGTCGATCCCGCCGCCCTCAGCCACGTCAACGCGGTCGTCGTGCGTGCCGCAATGTTTTCGCTTCAGAGTGACGTAGCTACGTCCGGGGAGCAACTCCAGGGCCACCGTGCCATCCTCGGACGTCTCGCCCTTCACGTCATCGAGCACCGTGCCGCTCGACCAGGTGGCGTCCAACGCGACGTTATCCTGCGGCTGGCCCGCGCTATTGGTGACGCGCAGCAGGACGGGCTTGTGCAGCATCTGCTTGGGCTCGTAGATCTCGGGCGGCACCATCACCAGTTGCAGTCCGCCAGCGGGGTCGGAGGAGGTCAGCTCGACGTGCTGGAAGACGGCCGACTCAGTGGTCGCCGCCGCCCGCCGCGCCGTCACCCAGTAGAGGCCCAGGGGCAAATGGCTGAAGGAAAAACGCGCGTCGAGGTCGGCCCGCGCCTGGTCCACCAACCGCTCCTCGCGATCGCTCAGCGAAACGAGGGCCGTGTAAGGAACAGGTTTCGCGTCCGGCGCCACCACCGAGCCGGTCACCGAGCCCGCGTCGGCCGCCGCCTGCGGTTCAAGATCGATATCAATCGTATTGCTTTCCGTAGTTCCCTGCCACAGGGTGACGCCCAGGTTCCTAGCCGTTTCGTCGCCGTTCGAATAACTCGCGCCGTAAGTCGCCGAGAGGCGGTAGCGGCCCCACACGGGCTTGGCAGCCGCCTCTGTGCCGGCCAGCGCCGGAGAAAGATGCACCACCGATTTCTCCTCGTAGTCCTCATTTGGCCTGAGGCGGACGAGCGTGGGATGCGGAAGCCCGACGGTCTCGAGCACTACACCCTCGGCGGCCGTGGTGGTGTCGCCGGGCGCGGCCGGGGTGAGATGAATTGCCAAGGTCGATCCGCCGCGCGTCGTGTAGGCGGGGTTCTGGTCCGCCGAACTCGTCGCCGTGCCGGCCAAGCGTGCCATCGTGGCCGCGTCACGCGCGTGGCGATAGAGCCAGACGAGCTCCGATCCCGAGTTGTGGATGTGCAAGGTGATCCGCGCCGGAAATGGCATGGTGATGGTTTGCTGCTCGATGGAGATGAGGA
>Ga0335081_10015541_pt1 | contig 12311 bp, 9 predicted proteins | sample Lox_Sample_35_FD_206713 | JGI IMG/M metagenome (GOLD analysis project Ga0335081, IMG submission 206713) | Soil microbial communities from Loxahatchee National Wildlife Refuge, Florida, United States - Lox_Sample_3.5 | ecosystem: Environmental > Terrestrial > Soil > Wetlands | place: USA: Florida... | reverse complement strand
CGGAGAAGACGGTGAAGAACTACGTGTCCGCGCTGTTCGCCAAGCTGGGCATGGAGCGGCGGACCCAGGCGGCCGCCTACGCGGTCCGCGTCTTCGGCGACCACCACGACGACAAGCGCGGTGACCCTCATGTCGGCCCCGGTGTCAAGTCCGCCCCAAGGGCGCCTTCCGGCTGCTGGGCCCGCTGATCACGTGGCTCGGGATTCGCCAGGAGCAGCGGATATGGGCCAGCCTGAAAGAGCACCTCGAAGCCGCGCCAGTGGGACCGGCAAGGAGCGCTGCCGGTCAGAGCGCAGATCTGGAGGCGTGATGACGGACGTGGACATCCCGGGCCCGCGCGGGCCGGTGCCGGCTTACCTGGCGACACCACCGGTGCCGGGACCCTGGCCCGGTGTGGTGGTCATCCACGATGCCCTGGGCATGAGCCAGGACTTGCGCAACCAGGCCGACTGGCTGGCGCGCGAGGGATACCTTGCGGTGGCGCCCGACTTGTTCTCCTGGGGCGGCACGATGAGGTGCCTGCGTGCCCTCGGCAACGACCTGCGTGCCCGGAAAGGCCGGGCGTTCGAGGACGTGGAAGCGGTGCGCAGCTGGCTGGGCGGCCAGGATGGGTGCACCGGCAAGATCGGCGTTACAGGCTTTTGCATCGGCGGCGGGTTCGCTTTGCTGCTCGCCCCCGCCCACGGGTTCTCGGCCTCAAGCGTGAACTACGGCGTGGGCGTCCCCAAGGACATTTACAGCGAGCCGTCCCTGGAAGGCGCCTGCCCGATCGTCGGCAGCTACGGCGCTATGGACCGGGCCAATCGGGGGACCGCCCCAAAGCTCGTCCAGGTGCTGACCGCGCTCGGGGTGGATCACGACATCAAGGAGTACCCAGACGCTGGGCATGCGTTCCTCAACGATCACGAAGGGGCGGGCGATCGTAACCCGCTGATCTTCGTAGTGATGGGCAAGTTCGCAGGACCCGCGGGCTACCACGAGCCGTCAGCCCAAGACGCGCGGCGGCGCATCATACGTTTCTTCCGCACGCACCTGCAGTGAGATCAAGCTTTCTGCGCTGCCAGAACCCGAACCGGAGCCTGAGCTGAGCATAACGCCGCGGACTACCGCCGGCTACCCGGACTTTCAGGTCGCTACGGGATGGCGGGCAGTGCCGGGATCAGCTCGTCAGGCGTCCCCCAGGCCGGGTTCGGTGCGGACGCCGGGATCACTGTCTTCACGGTCGGGTTCAGGTCACGGTGGATGACCCGGGCGATCGCCTCGACGGTGGTGATCCCGTAGGACATGGTCGGGTTGTCCATGGACAGCACCACGATGGTGTACCAGCCCTTGGACCAGGTGAAGCCGCCAATGCTATTGATGCGCCAGCCATGAGTGGCGCGGGGCAGCCATCCGTTCTTCACGTGGACGGTGACGCTTCGCGGTGCGCCCGCGGGGACGCCCCACCGTTGGGAAGAGATGACCTGCGCCATCAGGCCTAGCGCGTAGGCGCGCGAGTTGCTGGAAAGCACCGTGTTGGCGGTCAGCAGTAGCCGCAGCAGGAGCATCTCGTCATGCGCCGTGATCTGAGTCAGGCCCCAATAGCCGCCGGGCCCGAGAACTGTCTGCTTCATCCCGGCGAGGTTGAGGAAATGCTGCAACGACCGGGGCGGCAGCCAAGCTCGCGGCGGCTGGATTCGCGCTGGCCGAGCTGGCAACAGCAGGACTTTCGACAGCCAGTCGGGCAGCAGCAGAACTGGCAACAGCCGGACTGGCCGCGGACACGGCCGGAACCAGTACCGGGATAAACGGTCCCAGCAGCACGACTACCGCCGTAACCAGCAGTAGCGCATGCCGCGACTTCCTTCTGGAATCCGGAGCGCACATTTTCGGATCCTCCTCGATCCGAGTCCATGCCAGGCGCTCCCAGGTCAATAGGGTCGGCCGTCAGTACCTGCCGGGCCTATGGTCCGATGCGTCCGGGATAGACGGCGCAGCTCCGGCGGATCGCCAAGCTGGCCAGGCCGCCGTCGCCGACGTCGGGCGCCATCCGGACGACATCGTGATACAAACGCGCCTTGTGATGCCGGCCGATCGCGACGAACAGCACGGTGACCAGGCCGTTGTGGTCGCGCCCGGGCGTCGCGATTGCGGGCCACCTCGGCGGAGGTGAACCGCCAGGTGCAGGTGCGCCGCACGGATTCGGCATCGGCGACCGACGCGCCGAACAGGCCGGACAGGTGCTGTTCGGTGCCCCACAGCAGCGGCGACGCGACGCCGGGCGGCCCGGGCACGTGCCGGGTGATGACCCCGAACATCTGGCCGATGGACCCGTCCGGGCTCCACGAGGCCAGGCCGACAGTGCCGCCCGGGCGGCGGCCCGGATGATCTCGTCCGCGACTGGGCCTGGCGGGGGTAGACCCGTGAGCCGTTCGGGCCAGGCGCCAAGTACCAAGGACCCTACGCTTCGTGTCATTACGCCGGGACGCTGAGAGGGAAACATCGGCCTGAACCGTGAGGGTGACCATGGCGTACGGGCGCGCAGGACGCACGCTAGCTGCGCGACGGCCCGCTGGAGCCGGGACCGCGACGCGGCGCTGTGATCCGCCCCGCCCCGATGCCGGACAGTCGGGTATCCCGGCCTGTGCCGCCGACCACGTCCGCCCTGGTAACTGTCATGGCTAACGACGCATACCGGGTGCAGTGGACGGGCCGGCAGGCGGTGGTGACGCTTCCGCAGCACGTCGATATCGCCAATGCCGACCAGATCCGCGAGCAGCTGCTGTGGATCGTCAACCGCGGCGCGGCCGTGCTGATCGCGGATCTCGCCGGGACAATCTCGTGCGATTACTCCGGCGCGGACGCTCTGGCCCGTGCCCATCACCGCGCCGTGGCGAGCGGGACCGAGCTGCGGCTGGTGGTCACAGCCGAGGTCATCCGCCGCGTGCTGAGCCTCAACGGCCTGGACCGCCTGGTCGCGGTCTACCCGGACCTGGACGCCGCCATCGCCGCCGGAGCCGGGCGCCGCGAGCAAGGAACCCGGACCGCAGATCCCGTGGCTCGCGCGGAGGAATTGGTGGATGTGGCGGTCGCCGGTATCCTCGGCGCCGGCTTGATCTTGCAGGCCGCCATCGACCTGCCCCCGGACGTCACGGCGCAGCGGATCAGCGAAGCCCTCCGCGGCCTGGATGACGTCGTGCTGGACATCCGTGATCACGTGTTCGCCGGGCGCGGCCAGAGTGCCGGGCCCGGCCTGGCCCGGAGGCCTCCGCCGCACGTCCTGGAACGTTCGGCACGGGCCAAGAACCGCTCGGGATTGCTGCAAAGGCACCTGGCGCAGACGGCGCAAGCCGTGCAGTCCGCCGCGGCCGGCACCGCGGCGTTGCTGGAGCGGCGGGCTGACCTTCTCGGCCAGCCAGGGCGCATCGACTATCCGACCGAGATCAAGAAGTGGCGGGCCCTGGCCGATCAGGCACGGCAGATGGCCGAGCGCTGGGAGCAGCCGCCGTGACCGGCCTGCCCTTGAACGCGGGCCGACCTGCCTGGTGACCCGCGTGCGCGGGGACCGTGCGGGTGCTACGGCGTGTCCGGCACGGCCGGCATCGTGGGGGGCTCCGGGTGGAGGGCTTCGGCTTCTGGCCCGGCGGCGCTGGCGGGGTGGGCGATGGCCAGGGCGATATGGTGCAGGAAGGCCCGGATCGTGGCCGTGGCGACCCGGCGCATGACCGCCTGGTCGAGCGCGGCGCCCGCGTTCGTCGCTGACCAGCCAGGCTGTCAGCGGTCGGCATCTGCCGGGTTGGGCCGTTGGTCCCGCTGCTGGCAGGACCTTCGGCCCTAGAGTCCCACTGGGCCAGGCCAGGACGGTGGCGTCACGAGCGTGCGGGTGGGCTCTGAACCCGAACGGGTGCGGTCGGTACCGGGAGGACGAAGGGACGGAGTGTCCCGGCGGGATCGTGGTCCCTTTCCGCGCCCGATCAGGGTCATGGCGGTGAAGGAGACCACCCGCAGGCTCGGCCAGCCCGTGCCCGGACCTTGCGCGCGGCTATCCCCGGCGTCTTGGCTGGCGGGGCTGGTTGATCAGCTCAAGATCAGGAGTGATTCGGTGGGACGACTGCCTGTGGCGATGCCCGGTATGATCAGCGCGGCCGATCAGCTGCGCCGCTCCGGCTGCCCTCCCGCTATCCGCAGTCAGGCCAGTGACCTGCTGCTGACGCTGGCCGCGGTGGAATGCCATGCCAGCCTCGGCGGGCTCGCTACGGCGCCTCCCGCGCTGCTGCGTGATCTGGTCGTCATCACCGCCAGGCTGGCCGGACATGCCTGGCTGGAGGCCAACGCTGACAGTTCGGCTGCCTTCACCGCGGTGCAGGGCAGCTGGCAGTTGCCGCCGCTGCCGGAACTTGACCAGATTCTCGCCCGTGTGTTGTCGGACCGGTTCGGCCTGCCTTCGTCGCCTGCAGCAGCCTGAACAACAACCGGATGTCATCCAGCCAGGCCAGCAGGTCATGGGCATGGCGGGTCTGTCCGGAGATCTGCGGCGGCCAGGTGCTCCACGGGATAGCTGGTGAGGTTCCCGAACATGACGACTGCCCTCCCGGAGGCCGGGTAGAGGCGGATCAGGTTCCGGTAGGCGCCGCCACCGCCGATGTGCTCGACCAGCCCGCTGCCGTCGTCGGCCTCATGCCGCCGCCACCAGCCCAGGCCGGTGGTGAGCTTGGTGCCCCTGATAGTGAGGGTGCGCATCGCGACGGCGGACTCGGCAGACAGCAGCCGCTGGCCCCCGACCGCTCCGTCGCCGAGATGAAGCGGACCCAGCTGGTATCCTCACCGAGCATGGAAACCAGATACCGGCCGTTGTCATAATCGGCGATGACCGCCGGAAACGAGATCGTCCTGCCGGTGCGACGTCCGGTGACTTCCACCATGACCAGCCACCTCGGCCCCACGCCGACCGCCGCAAGCCGGGCCTGTGCCGCGTTCAGGAGCCTGGCCAGACCGCTCGCGTGCCGCTGCCGGTACAGCCACCGTTGGACCGTATCCGGGAACATTGCCCACCACCTCTTTGGCCCGGGCCGTTAACGCCACTGTCCTGGATCCGGATCTACCCGCTCCAGAGGCGAAGGTCCCGTCCGGTCAGGCATCCCCGGCGATGGTCTGGCTGGTGACAAGCCCGCAGCCGGGTCATCCGGTGTGGTGCGGACGGCATCTGCCGTTATCACGGTGGGTTAAGGGACCAAAGACCTTGTTCCGGGCACTATCGGTCCGTCAAGCTCGGTACATGATCAACGCTGCTCTACCGGCTGCTCTGATCGGTAACGGGCTCGCAGTACATCACCGCGAGGAGGGACCGTATCTTTCGTTCGACGCGGCGGGCTCGGCAAGCGCGCTGCCCCCGTGGGGTGGGCCGTGACCACGGCCAGTGCCCCGGTCTGGGAAGAGACGCTGCGTGATGGCCGGGTGGTGGTCCTCCGGTCACTGCGCAGTGATGACGTTGCGGGGGTTGAGGTGCTGTGGCGCCGCCTGGACGCCCCCTCCCGGCGCCTGTTTACCAACCTGGCTCATCTGCCGCCCGACCGTCCCGGTGACGTGGCCGTCCCAAGACCCGGTCGCACGGCCGGGATCGTCGCTGTCCCGGCGGACCCGCAGGGACAGGTCGTCGGTATCGCGCGGTACGAGCGCACGGCAGCCGATACTGCCAGGGCCCTGGTGTTTGTCGACGCCTCCTGGCGGCGCACCGGCCTGGGCGCCGTGCTGTTGCGCCGGCTGGCCGAGGCTGCCCGGCACGCCGGGGTGCGGCTGCTGGCCGGTGACGTGCCCAGGAGCGATGTAGCGATGCTGGGCCTGCTGGAGGAACTGGGCCTGGAGTACGAGGAGCAGGCGACGGCGGCGAGCGTGCACGCCAGCTTCGTCGTGCAGGAGATAGATGCCTACCTTGACGCGTTGCTGGCCGACCAGCGAGCCGCGGCGCGGGTATCGGTCACGCCGTTCCTGTGCCCCCGGTCCATCGCCTTGGTGGGGGCCAGCGACAAGCCCGGCAGCATCGGCGCTCTGCTGCTGGCCAACCTGGTTGCCAGCGGGTTCGCCGGGCCGGTGTACCCGGTCAACCCTCGTCATCTCCTCATCCAGGGGATGACCGCTTACCCGGACCTGGCTTCGTGTCCGCAGCCGCCGGACCTGGCGGTGGTGGCCGTTCCCGCGCCGCTGGTGGCCGGGGTCGTCGACCAGGCCGGCCGGCTAGGAGTCCGGGCGGTGTGCGTGATCTCGGCCGGGTTCGCCGAGGTGGGAGGCAAAGGCCGGGTCCTCCAGGACGAACTGCGCCTCCGCGCCCGGGCCGCCGGGGTACGGCTCATCGGGCCCAACTGCATGGGGCTGCTCAATGGCGGGCCCGATCCCCGGTTCAATGCCAGCTTCAGCACGGTCTTCCCGCCGCCAGGCCGCCTGGCGTTCGTGTCACAGTCCGGTGGCCTCGGGCTGGCCGCGCTCTCCCTGTTCACCGGCCCTTCGCTGGGTGTCAGCGGCTTCGTGTCGGTCGGCAATACCGCCGACCTGACCCCCAACGACCTGCTGCTGTACTGGGACGAGGACCCCGGTACCAGCGTCATCCTGGCCTACCTGGAGTCGGTGCCGAATCCGCGCCGGTTCGCCCGGATCGCTCGGCGCCTGTCCCGGCACAAGCCGATCGTGGTGGTGAAATCCGGCCGTACCGGGGCCGGGCGCCGGGCGGCGTCCTCCCATACCGCAGCCATGGCGGCCCGGGACACGGCGGTCGAGGCCCTGGTCCACCAGGCCGGGGTGATCCGGGCCGGAACGCTGGAGGAGATGTTCGACATCGCCGCCGTGATGTCATCCCAGCCGGTGCCCGCGGGACGGCGGGTCGCGGTTCTCACCAACGTCGGAGGGCCGGGCATCCTGGTCGCCGATGCCTGCGAAGCAGCCGGACTGCTGGTACCCGAACTGTCCCGCGACACCCAGGCCGCGTTGCGCGCCGGCCTGCCGGCCCAGGCCGCCGTCACGAACCCGGTGGACGTTGTCGCCGGGACCAGCGCCGAGCAGTACGGGCAGACGATGCGCCTGCTGGGCGCGGCCGAGGAGATCGACGCGATCATCACCGTGTTCATCCCGCTTGATGCCACCTTCGCCGAGGACTTCGCCCGGGAAATCGCCGCCGCCGCGGCCGGCGTGCCCGGCAAGCCGGTCATCGCTGTCTTTATGTCGGCCGGGCCCCCGCCAGCAGGCCTGCCCGAGGCCGGCATCCCCGTGTTCACCCGCCCCGAACAGGGTGCCGTCGCGCTCGGCCACATCGCCAGGTGGGCGGAATGGCGCGCCCGGCCCGCGGGCCGCGTCGTGACACCGCCCGGCATCGACCCGGGCCGCGGGCGGACCGTGGTCAACGGGATGCTGGCCAGCCAGCCGGGCGGCGGGTGGGCCGACGCCAAGACGGCCGGAGAACTTCTCTCCGCCTACGGCATCTCGACGGCCCGCTCCCGCCTGGTCCGCACGCCGGCCCAGGCCGCCGCCGCCCAGGCCGAGTTCGGCGGGCCGGTCGCAGTCAAGATCGCTGCGGCCATCCACAAAAGCGACGTCGGCGGCGTCGTCCTCGGCATCGACAGCCCGCAGGCCGCAGCCGAGGCGGTGACCGCGATCCGCGCCATCGTGGCCGAAGCCGACGTCGGCGAGCACGCAGCGGAATTCCTCGTCCAGGAGCAGATCCGCGACGGCGTCGAAATGATCGTCGGCGTAACCCATGACCCCGCCTTCGGCCCCCTCGTCCTGGCCGGCCTCGGCGGCACGTTCGTGGAGGTCCTCGGCGACGTCGCGGTGCGCATCACCCCGCTCAGCGACACCGACGTCGATGAGATGCTCCGCTCGCTGCGCTCCTACCGGCTGCTCACCGGCTACCGCCAGTCCCCCCCGCTGGATGTGGCGGCCTTCGCCGAGCTCCTCCACCGGGTCAGCGCCATGGTCGAGGACATCCCCGAGATCACCGAGCTCGACCTGAACCCGGTATTCGTCCGCCAGCATGGCGCCGTCGTCGCCGACATCCGCGTCCGCCTCACCGGAGGTGATAGTTGACCGGGCGAGCGGAGGACGGCCGGTCCTATGCGCTGCTGGCCGACGGCACCACGCTGACCATCCGGCCGTCCGACCCCGGGGATTACGAGGCCGTCAGACGGCTGCACGAGGCGATGTCGCCGGAGAACCTGTACTTCCGGTTCTTCAGTGCGAGCCGGATATCGGCCGAACGGGAGGCCCGGCGGGTGTGCCTGGAAGGCCGGCCGGGCATGGCTGCGCTGATCGGCCTGCTCGGCGACGAGCTGGTGGGAGTGGCCAGCTACGAGCCCGTCGGCGACGGAGTGGCGGAGATCGCGGTCGCGGTAGCCGACGACATGCACCGGCGCGGTGTCGCCACATTGCTGATTGAGCACCTGGTGTCGCTGGCCCGGGCAAACGGCGTGACGGCCTTCACCGCCGAGGTGCTGGCGGACAACTACGCCGTGCTGCGCGTGCTGACCGACTCGGGGCTCGCGATACGGCGCAGGCTGGGCAATGGCGAGGTCGAGCTGTCCATGCCGGTGCCGCGAGTTGCCGCCCTGGGTGAGGCCAGCGCCTACCTCGATGCGGTGGCCGGGCGGGACCGGCACGCGGATGTGGCCAGCTTGGAGCCGCTGCTGAATCCCCGGTCGGTTGCGGTGGTCGGCGCGGGCCGCCGTCCCGGTTCAATCGGCCGGACGATCCTGCTCAACATCCGCGATGGCGGATTTGCGGGCACGGTGTACGCGGTCAGCCCGGGCGGTGGCGATGTCGCGGGCGTTCCGTATATCCCGTCGGTCGCTGAGCTTCCCGAGGCCCCCGACCTGGCGGTGCTGACGGTGCCGGCGGCACGTGTCGTAGAGGTAGCCCGGGAGTGCGGAAACCGAGGGGTCAAGTCGCTGGCAGTGATTACCGCTGGCCTGACGACGGCGCAGGAATCCGGGCTGATAGAGGCCGCCCGGCGGGGAGGCATGCGGCTGGCGGGCCCGGCCTCCTACGGCATCGTGGTGCCAGGCATCGGGCTGGCGGCCACACCGGCCGGGCGCCATCCTCCCCGGGGCCGCACCGGCCTGATCGTCCAGTCCGGCGGGGTCGGTGCGGCGCTGCTCGAGCAGTTCTCCCGGATGGGCATCGGGATCTCCTCCTTCGCCGCGGTCGGCGACAAGCTAGATGTCACAAGTACGGACATGCTGCTGTGGTGGGAGGCTGACGACACCACCGAACTGGCCCTGCTCCACCTGGAGTCGTTCGGCAACCCGCGCCGGTTCGCGCGGACCGCGCGCCGGGTGAGCGCGAAATTTCCCGTGCTGACGGTCTATGCCGGGCGGGCGGCTCCGGGCCAGCGGGCCGCCGCCTCGCATACCGCGGCGGCCGCCTCGCCGCTGATCACCCGGCAGGCGCTATTTGAGCAGGCGGGCATTATCGCCACGGACAGCTTCGGCGAGCTACTTGACTTGGCCGTGCTGCTCGCGTCCCAGCCGGTACCGGCGGGCAACGCGGTGGCTATCGTGTCCAACGGCTGGGGCGCGGGCGTGCTCGCGGCCGATGCGTGCGCGGAAGCCGGCCTGGTCGTGGCCTCGACCGGCCCGCAGGCCCGCAGCCGCCTGCGCGACGTGCTGCCCGCAGGGGCATCCCTCGCCGGCCCGGTGGACACCACCGCGGCCGTCACCCCGGAGGCCTTCGGCGAGGCACTGCACCTCGCCGCCGCCGACGGCGTCGCCGCCTTGATCGCGGTGGTCGTGCGGAATGCCTCGGCTGACGTGCTCCCGGTGCTCACCGCCACCCGGTTGCCGGTCCCGGTCACGGCGGTGGTGCTGGATCAGCCCGAGGCCGTCCGGCTGCTGGCGGGCGAGGATGCCTGCCCGGCCGTGCCCGCGTACGCTTACCCCGAGGCGGCCGCCCGGGCCCTGGCCCGGGCCGCCCGGTACGGCTCCTGGCGGTCCCGGGCGGCCGGCACCGTGCCCGAGTTCACCGACGTGCGTGCGGCGGACGCCCGCTCGATCGTCGATTCGTTCCTGGCGCGGCTGCCGGGCGGCGGGTGGCTGTCCGCCGAGGAGGCTGACGGTCTGCTGCGCTGTTATGGCCTCCCCATGGTGCCGTTCCGCCGGGCCGCCGACGCCGACGCCGCCGTCGAGGCGGCGGCCAGCCTGGGCGGTCACGTGGTGATCAAAGGCGAGGTACCAGGCCTGCTGCACAAGTCTGCGGCTGGCGCCGTCGAACTGGACCTGCGCGGAGACGACGAGGTACGCGCCGCGATGGGCCGACTGCACTCCAGCCTCGGCGGGCGGATGTCCGCAGTGCTGGTCGAGCCCATGATCACCGGCGGCATCGAGACCATCGTCGGCGTCGTGCAGGAACCGGTGTTCGGCCCGGTGGTGGTATTCGGGCTCGGCGGGATCGCCACCGATATGCTCGCCGACCACGCCGCCCGGCTAGCCCCCCTAACCGACGCCGACGCCGACGACCTGATCCACTCTATCCGCGCCGCCCGGGCCCTGCTGGAGCACGAGGTCGACATCGCCGCGCTGCGCGACGTGCTGCTCCGCGTCTCCCGGCTCGCCGACGACCTGCCCCAGGTCGCCGAGCTTGACCTCAACCCCGTTATCGTCCGCCCGGACAGCGCCGTCGCTGTGGACGCCCGCATCCGCGTGACCAGCCACCACCTCGCCGACCCGTTCCTGCGCCAGCTTCCCCCACGACGCCCTGTGTTATGCCCGCTGGACGCGCAGGTCGAGGAAGTGGGCCGCGCAGGAGATGCACGGGTCGTAGCTACGCACGGCCTGTTCGCATTCCCAGGTGAGCCGTTCGTGCGGGAGCTCGAGCCGGTCGCTGACGAACGCGCGGAGGTCGGCCTCGATGATCCGCTGGTTCTGCGATGTGGGCGGGACGATCTTCGCGTCGGCGATGATGCCGTCGGCGTTGATCTGGTAGCGGTTGTACAGCAGGCCGCGCGGCGCCTCGGTGCAGCCGAATCCGGCTGCCTCGCGCGGCGTCACCTCGATGGACGGAGGATCGGGCGGCTCGTAGTCGATGATCAGGCGCAGCGCCTCGTCGCACGCGTAGAGGACCTCGACGGCGCGGACGATGATGCTGCGGAACGGGTTGGTGCACGTGGGTCCCAGTCCGGCGTCGCGCGCGGCGTCGGCGGCCGGCCCGGACAGGCGGTCGTGGTTAAGGCTATACCGGGCCATGGGCCCGACCAGGTACGTTCCGCCGTCGGCGAGCTGTGAGTGCAGGGCGGTGGAGTGCGAGACCTGCGATTCGGTGAAGTGCTCGTCGTATTCGCGAACGCTGATGTCAAGGCCCTGGCTGGACACGATGTGCCCGCGGGTGATCGGGTATTCGTCGGGATGACGGAGCGAGACGAAGGTGTAGTCGCGGTCGAAGTCAGGAAACGGGAAGGTGGCCACCCAGCGAACGGTTTCCAGGGCGTCCTGGCGGGCCTGCTCCAGCTCTCCGGTGAGGGCGCGCAGCTCGCTCCGGGCCGGTGCCCGGTAGAAGCCGCCGACGCGGACGTTGACGGGGTGGACGGACCGGCCGCCGATGACCTCCATCAGCCGGTTGCCGGCCTTCTTGAGCCGCAGCCCGCGCTGCAGCAGGTCGGGGCGTTCGTCGGCCATGTGCAGGCCGCTTTCGTAGCCGAGGAAGTCCGGGGCGTGCAGCAGGTATATGTGCAGCGCATGGCTCTCGATCCACTCGCCGCAGTAGATGAGCCGCCTCAGCGCGGCGATCGGCTCGGGGACCTCGCTACCGCAGGCGTCCTCGATGGCCTGGCATCCGCTCATCTGGTAGGCGATCGGGCAGATGCCGCAGATCCGCGCGGTGATATCGGGCGGCTCGGTGTACCGTCGCCCGCGCAGGAGCGCCTCGAAGAACCGGGGTGGCTCATAGATGTCGAGCCGCGCGTCGGTGACCTGCCCGTCGCGGACGACGACTTCCAGGCCGCCCTCGCCCTCGACCCTGGCCAGCGCCGGTACGGTGACCGACCGGCCGCGGATCTTACCGTGGGTCATGCGCTTCGGCCTCCTTGCGGAACGGGTCGGCGTTGGCGTTGAACGTGCGGAACACCCGGGCCAGGTCGGGATGGTCCACACCAAGCCTGTGCCACCAGGCCGCCAGGGCGGCGGTGTTGGGTGCCTCCATCGGCCCGAAGCAGCCGTAGCAGCCGCGGGCGTAGGAGGGGCACAGCGCGCCGCACCCGGCGTGCGTCACCGGGCCGAGGCAGGGCGTGCCGTGCGCGACCATCACGCAGGTGATCCCGGCCCGCTTGCACTCGATGCAGACGCTGTGCCCGCGGACGTTGG
>Ga0335081_10015540_pt1 | contig 12311 bp, 12 predicted proteins | sample Lox_Sample_35_FD_206713 | JGI IMG/M metagenome (GOLD analysis project Ga0335081, IMG submission 206713) | Soil microbial communities from Loxahatchee National Wildlife Refuge, Florida, United States - Lox_Sample_3.5 | ecosystem: Environmental > Terrestrial > Soil > Wetlands | place: USA... | reverse complement strand
AAAACCGGTGCGAACCGTAGGCAGTTATTGGCCCTATGCCACCACTTTGTTTGACTACATCCGCCGGGCCATGCCGTTCAACGCGCCACAGTCGCTTACCGCCGACCAAGTCTATGCAGTATCGGCGTACATTCTCTATCTGAACAACATCGTCGCCGAAGACGCCGTCCTCGACAGCGCTTCATTGCCGAGGGTGAAGATGCCGAACCGCAGCGGTTTTACCAGCCCGGACCCGCGACCTGACGTACGGTGACGGTCCGTACTATCAAGATCGCCGGGTTTGCCTTTGCCCAGCGATCGGGTTCAAGTGTCCGCCATGCTCAAGACCATTTCCGCTTTTGACCGCCTTGGCGAAGAGAACGCCTTTGCCGTGCTTGCGCGAGCGACCGCGCTTGCGGCGCAGGGCCGCGACATCATCAATCTCGGGATCGGCCAGCCGGATTTCCGCACGCCCGATTTCATCGTCGAGGCGGCCATCAAGGCTTTGCGCGACGGCCACCACGGCTACACGCCGGCGGTCGGCATTTTGGCGCTGCGCGAAGCGGTCGCCGCCGACCTCTACAAGCGATTTAAGGTCAGCGTCTCCCCGGATTCGGTGATGATTTTTCCGGGCGGCAAGCCGACCATGTTCATGTCGATCCTGATGTTTGGCGAGCCGGGCGCCGATATTCTCTATCCCGATCCGGGTTTCCCTATTTATCGTTCGATGATCGAATTTACCGGCGCGCGCCCGATCCCGATTCCGATCCGCGAAGACAACAATTTCGCCTTCTCTGCGGAGGAAACCCTCCAACTTATCACGCCGCGGACGCGGCTCATTATTGTCAATTCTCCGGCAAACCCGACCGGCGGCGTCACTCCCAAGCGAGAGGTCGACAAGTTGGTCGCAGGTCTTGAGCGTCACCCCGACGTCGCGATCATGTCGGACGAAATCTACGATCACATGCTCTACGATGGGGAAACGCATGTGTGCTTGCTGCAGTATCCGTCGATCCGCGATCGGCTGATTCTGCTCAACGGTTGGTCGAAAACCTATGCCATGACCGGCTGGCGGCTCGGCTACGCCGTATGGCCGGGAAAGCTTTACGACTATGCGCGCAAGCTCGCGGTGAATCTGCATTCGTGCGTGAACGCCGCCGCGCAATATGCCGGACTTGCCGCGCTGACTGGACCGCAGGATGCAGTCGGCGAGATGGCGGCCGAGTTCGATCGGCGCCGTCAGGTCATGGTCGGCGGGCTCAACCGGCTACCCGGAATGTCGTGCGCGACGCCCAAGGGTGCGTTCTATGCCTTTCCTAACGTTAAGCGCACCGGTTGGAAGGCAAAACCCCTCGCCTCGGCGCTGCTCGAAGAGGCCGGAGTTGCGCTGATTGGCGGCCCGGATTTCGGCGTGCTCGCCGAGGGCTATGTGCGCGTGTCCTACGCCAATTCGACGGAAAATATCCTGCGCGCGCTCGAGCGCTTCGGCGAGTTCCTTGCGAGCAGAAAGGCGGCGTGATTCTCCGCGGCGCGCCACAAAAATGCGCCGCGCCACGTCACTCTCGCTGGGTCAAGCGAAAACCCACCAGAACGACGGCCAATCCCGCGAACTGCGGAATGCTCGGCACAAAACCGAGCGCTAGAAAACCAATGAGCAGCGTGAAAGGCGGCACCAGTGCGGGAAATACGGCCGCGCGCGAAGCGCCGAGAAGCACGACGGCTTGCGTGAACAAATAGATTGCGCCGGCGCCAGTTAATGCGCCTTGGACGACGGCTTGCAGCAGATTTTCAGCGAGGCCTAAATCGGCAGGATTGCCCAGGCCAATGAGCAGGATCGGCAGCCCAAGCAGCGAAAGTATCCCGGTCACGGTCACCGCCGGCATCGGAGCGATGCGCCAGCGGCGGAGCAGCATGCCGAACGTCGCGAACGAGCAGCCCGCGGCAGCGAACATGACGTCGCCGATCAATCCGTGCGCGCCCATTGTTCGCAGCGCCTCGGCGCCGATGATGATAAGTCCAAGAACCATGGCCAGAGCGCCGGCGATGCGCCGCGCAGGCAGCGGCTCGTGCAGCACGAACGACGCCAGCAGCAATCCGCCAAGTGACGCACAGGAGGGCTGAATGACGCCGCCGTGGCCCAGCGGGACAAGAAGAAAGCCCGCATAGCTCAAGATCGCCAGCGGCAACCCGCCGACCAGGGTCAGAGTGAATGCTCGTCGCCAACCTAATTGTCTGATGTCGGCAAAGCCGTCGCGCGCGGCGAGCGGAAGAAGCACCAATCCGGGCCAGAGAAAGCGGTGCATGGCGATAATGAGCGGTGACATGCCAACGTCGACGCCCTGGCGGGCGGCGACGAAGCCGACTGCCCAACAAAGGGCCGCGCCGGTGCCGCACGCAACGCCGAGCGCTGTTGAATGCCGTTGCGGCAGCGAAGAAGCAAGTTCCATTCAGGCCCGGCCTGCGACGATCGCGGCGCACATTAGGAGGTAACGGGCATGGTGCACAGTATCTGGAAAGTCGCGGCTGACTTCGCCAAAACGCAACGCTTGCGCTATTCCGGTGCAAAAGTATCGGCGTCTTCAAGCAGGTCAAGGCCTCCAACCGCCGCGACGCGGCCAGTCTCAAGTCGCACGACCCTCGTCGCGATCTGGCGCAGTTCGGCGGCGATGTGACTGACGTAGACCATGGGCACGTTCGATTCGTCACGCAGGCGGATGAGGTGGGGGAGGATTTCACGCTTGTGTCCGGCGTCGAGCGACGCCAACGGCTCGTCAAGCAGCAGGAGCCGCGGGCGCGTGAGCAACGCGCGGCCGATGGCAACGCGTTGGCGCTCGCCGCCCGATAACAGTCGCGGCCGGCGATCAAGCAGGTGACCGATGTCGAGCAGCCCGATAACGTGCGCGAATTCATCTGCATCGCGCGGACGACCGCTCATGCGGCGGCCATAGTCGACGTTTTGCCGGACGTTCAAGTGCGGAAACAGTCGGCCTTCCTGAAAGACATAGCCGATAGCGCGGCGATAGGGGGGTACATTTATTTTGGCCGCGGCGTCGAACATCACCGTTTCGTCGAACGTTATCGAACCCGCATCCGGCGTAAGCAGGCCAGCGATCATGTTGACGATGGTCGTCTTCCCCGCGCCCGACGGCCCGAAAAGAGCCGTGACCCCGGCCGACGCTTGAAAGCGCGCGGCGACCGTAAAAGAGCCGAGCCTTTTCTCGACGTCCACCTCCAGCACGCCTATTCCCCTTGAAAACGCATGCCGGCGCGGCGGGCGAACCATTCCGAAACTATCAGGGCCGCAAGAGCGATGATGATAGCGATGATTACCAGGCGTCCCGCCGCGGCATCTCCGTTGGGCACTTGCAGAAGGGAATAGATCGCAGCCGAGATGGTCTGCGTCTCTCTTGGAATATTGGAAACAAAGGTGATGGTGGCGCCGAATTCGCCAAGCGCTCGCGCGAAGCACAGAACCGCGCCGGCGATGATGCCGGGCAAAGCCAGCGGGAAAGTAATGGTGAGGAATACCAACACTGGACTGGCGCCGAGTGTAGCGCCGGCTTCTTCCAGCCGACGGTCGATCGCTTCAAGTGCGAGCCTGATTGGGCGGACCATGAGTGGAAAGCCCATGACGCCGCACGACAGCGCCGCACCGGTCCAGCGAAAGGAAAATACAATGCCGAAATAATCGGCCAGAAAAGCGCCTATAGGGCCGCGCCGCCCGAAGGAGATGAGCAACAGATAGCCGGTCACGACCGGCGGCAAAACCAGCGGCAAATAGACGATGCCGTCGAGCAAGGTTTTGCCCCAAAACTCCTTGCGCGCCAACACCCAGCCGATGGCGATACCGAATGGCAGCGCGACGGCGGTGGCGACGATGGCGATGCGGAGCGACAGTTCGACCGCAATCCATTCGCTGGGGGAGAGACCAAGCACGGCAGTCGGTTCTAGCGCGCGGGCTTTACCAGAACGTTGAAACCATAGCGCTCGAAAATCGCTTTCGCCGGCTTCGTGCGCAGAAACGCCAAATAGTGCGTCGCCTCCGGGTTCGCGGTTGCAGTCAGAGCTACCGGGTAAACGATCGGTGGATGAGAATCGTCGGGAAACACGCCAGCGATTTTCACGGCCGGCTCGATCTTGGCATCCGTCTCGTAGACGATCCCGAGTGGCGCCTCACCGCGCGCGACAAGGACCAACGCGGCGCGCACGCTTTCTGCCATGGCAAGTTTCGGCTCAATCGCCGCCCAGGCGCCGAGCTTCTCCAGCGCTGCCTTGGCGTAAAGGCCGGCAGGAACCGCGCGCACGTCGCCCACGGCGACCCGTCCCTTTCCAGCAAGAACGGCGAGATTGAATCCCGAACCGATGTTGACGGGACCGATGGTGGAATCCCTCGGCGCGATGAGCACCAGGCGGTTGCCGAGCAAATCGAAACGCGTTGCGGTTTTGATAAGGCCCCGCTTGGCGCCATAGTCCATCCAGTCGATGTCCGCCGACAAAAATACATCCGCCGGCGCGCCTTGCTCGATCTGCTTCATCAGTGCCGAACTCGCCGCATAGCTGGCGATGACCTTGGCGCCGCTTTCTTTGCTAAAGGCATCATTGACGTCGTCGAGCGCATTTTTCATCGACGCAGCGGCGAACACCAGGATCGATTTTGGTTGTGCCGCCGTTTGCTGCGCCGTGACGGCAATTGCCAGGACCGCGGCGATAGTTGCGCAGATATGCTTTGTTTTAAACACGACGGACGCCTCCCGCATAGCAATCGTCGGCGCAACCCGCGTAAAACCGCCCGCGCCGCAATGTCGACCGCCTCAGGGAACCGTCGTTCCAGGCTTTGCGGCGCGCGCTCAGCACGCCGCACTCGGACGTGCGACCATACGCGGTCGTCGCCGTGGCGACAACTGTCGGCCCGAGCCGGCATGCGCGGTTGCTGCCACCCGCTACCTCGGCCGGACGCGTGCTGTGCTATGATTCCGCCGAAATGAGGAGACCTTGATGGAACACGTCGCCATCTCCGCTTTAGGAATAGTGGCTACCATCCTTTCGACCGTTTCCCTGATGCCGCAAGTCGTCCGCACCTGGCGTACGCGTTCGACGGACGACATTTCGGCAGTGTGGCTTCTGGTAGCGCTCGCAGCGATGGCTGTTTGGATCGTCTACGGCAGTTTGATCGACGCACCGGCAGTTATTCTCGTGAACGTGTTGTCAGTATTTCAGTGTGGCTCCATTCTGTTCATCAAGGTGCAAAACATGCGCGCTGCTGTGGCCACGCGCCGTTGAGGGTGGGCGCAAATGGTACGCGGATGAGTGAAGCGATAGTGGACGAAGGCGAGTACGACTACATCGTTGTTGGCGCCGGCTCGGCCGGCTGCCTGTTGGCCAATCGTCTTTCGGCCGACGCCGACAAGCGCGTGCTGCTGCTCGAAGCCGGCGGCCGCGACAATTGGATCTGGTTTCACATCCCCGTCGGCTATTTGTTTGCCATCGGCAATCCGCGCTCGGATTGGTGCTTTAAGACCGAAAGCGACGAAGGCCTCAATGGCCGGAGCTTGAATTACCCGCGTGGCAAGGTGATCGGCGGCTCGTCCGCGATCAACGCCATGGTCTATATGCGCGGCCAAGCGGCCGATTACGACCATTGGCGCCAGCTCGGGCTCACCGGCTGGGGCTGGGACGACGTGCTGCCGTATTTCAAGCGGCACGAACATCATTTCCTCGGCGAAAGCGACCTGCACGGCGTGGGCGGCGAATTGCGAGTCGAGGAACCGCGCGTGCATTGGGATTTGCTCGAAGCGTTTCGGGCGGCGGCGGAACAGGCCGACATCAAATCGGTCCCAGACTTCAACACCGGCGACAACGAAGGCTGCTGTGCCTTTCACGTCAATCAGAAACGCGGGCGGCGTTGGTCGGCAGCCACGGCGTTTCTCAAGCCGGTCCTTCGCCGTACCAATTTGCGTCTGGAAATCGGCTGCCTGGTGGAATCAGTGCTGTTCGAAGGCAAGCGCGCCACTGCAGTGCGTTGGCGGCAACACGGTCAAAGCCGCAGCGCGCGTTGCCGCGGCGAAGTCGTGCTGTCGGCCGGCTCAATCGGTTCGGCGCAAATCCTGATGCTGTCGGGTATAGGACCGGGAGCGGAGCTGCAACGGCACCACATTCCGATCGTGGCGGATCGCCCGGGCGTCGGCGCCAATTTGCAAGATCACCTGCAGCTTCGTCTCATCTACAAGGTCAACGGCATCAAAACCCTCAACGAGCGCTATCATGCGCCGCTCGGGCTCGCCGCGATGCTCCTTGAATACGCGCTCTTTCGGCGCGGTCCGCTGACCATGGCGCCTTCGCAGCTCGGCCTGTTCACCCGTTCTGATCGCGACCAGGTACGCGCCAATTTGCAATATCACGTCCAGCCATTATCGCTCGACCGCTTCGGTGAGCCCTTGCACAAATTCCCCGCCTTTACTGCCAGCGTCTCCAATCTGCGCCCGACCAGCCGCGGCTATGTGCGGCTGCGCTCGTGCGATCCAGCCGCCGCCCCGATAATCAAGCCGAACTATTTGTCGACCGATGATGACCGCCGCATTGCCGCCAAAGCCATCCGGCTCACCCGCCGTATCGTCGCGCAGCCGGCGCTCGCGCCGTACACACCGTCCGAGTATCTGCCGGGGGATTCCGTAGGCAATGAAGACGAGGCGGCGCTGGTGAAGGCGGCCGGCGATATCGGCACCACCATCTTCCACCCGGTGGGAACTGCGAAAATGGGTCTCGCCAGCGACCCCTTCATGGTCGTTGACGGCGACTTGCGGGTGGCCGGGGTCGATCGGTTGCGTGTCATCGATGCTTCGGTGATGCCGACGATCACGTCGGGCAATACCAATGCGCCGACAATGATGATTGCGGAAAAGGGCGCGGCAGCCATCCGCGCCGCCGCCAAGACGCTGCGTGCATGAACGCGCTGCGGCGGGCAATCGCAATCCTTGCCGATCCTGCGGCGGAATGGGCCATGATCGAGAAGGAGGTCAACGATCCGGCTCATCTGTTACGCGGCTACGTGGCGCTGTGGGCGCTCGTTCCGGCAGTATTCGGCCTTATCGGTTCGTGTATCGTCGGCGTCGTCGTGCCGGGCGCTGGTCTCCTGCGGGCGCCGTTTGCCTACGGCCTGCTCGCTGCGATGTTCAATTATATCACGTCGTGCGCCATCGTCATTTGTCTCGGCGGGCTGATCCGTGTGTTAGCGCCGATGTTCGGCGGGCAGCGGGATTTCAATGGCGCGTTCCAGCTCGCAGTCTATTCGTACACGCCGGTCTGGCTGACAGGAGTTTTTCTTTTGGCGCCGGGACTGCGGTTCCTCGGACTCATCGGTCTCTACGGCGCGTATATTTTTTGGATTGGAACGCCTTCGCTTGCGAAGCTAGCAGTGCACAAAGTGCGCGTTTTTACCGCGATCCTCGTCGTTTGCGCGGGCACGCTTATTTTCATCACCGGCGTCTTACAACACACTCTCTTTGGCGCCGTCGGGCGCTAGCGCTGGCGCTTCTTAAGGGGCCATGACGACGCGGCGGCACGCATGCGGCAACTGCGCCAACCTCAAGCCTGGTTTCGGTTTGCCCGGCTCTTCTGGCGGCGGTTCATGATGCAACACGTGCTCGGAAAACCAATAATCAAGCTCGTGGCCGCAACCATCGCCGACTTCCGCTGGCGGTTGCGGCTTGCATTCAGGGCTATCAGCCGGGCAATTGAGGCGGATGTGGAAGTGTTCCGCATGGCCGAACCATGGCCGCACTTTACCCAGCCAGGCGCGGTCCAGCCCGGATTCTTTGCACATCTGTTTCTTGATCGCTGCGTTGACGAAAATGCGCGAGACCAGCGGATCCTCCGCCGCGAGATGCAGCAGTGCGGTGCGCGCCGGCGTCCACACCGCGGGATCGACGTCCCGGCGGTCGGGAGCGACCATGTTCACCGCGGAATCGAATTCGCGCTCTTCGCGGGAGAGCACATGATCGGGCATCGGTTTGAACCAGATGTCTGCATCGAGCCCGATTTGATGACTGGCGTGGCCGGTCAACATGGGACCGCCGCGCGGCTGCGACATATCGCCGACCAGAAGGCCGTTCCACACCGATTTCGCTCTGCTCGCTAAACTCTCAAGGAAGGCGATGAGCTTCGGATGTCCCCAATTGCGGTTGCGCGACAACCGCATCACCTGCCACGCCGGTCCGGTGATCGGCAGCTCTATACCGCCTTCCAGGCAGCCATCGGCGTAGCCGCCGATGGCGTGCGCGGGCCCGGCGAACGGTTTTGTTTTCCGCCCAAACAATTCCCTCGCCGGTAACGAAGGGTCATTTGGATTGGCGAGGGGCGGCAGCGGCGTCGCGTCAAGCGTGCCGGGCGGCGTCGGATCGGGCGAGTCGGCTTCTTCGGCCAGCGCCGTACCGCCGCCGAGAAGGAGCGCAATGGCGAGCCAACGCAAGGAAGTCAGCATCATCTGCTCTCTGCAGCGACGGCTTTCATGGAATCATTCTCTTTGCGCCGATAGCCCACGGCTTGCGCCCGGCGGCGATACGCTGCCGCGAGACGTTCGCGCTGTCCAGACGCAAACAAGTCGCAGTCCTCGTCGGCGCGCGCGATAAGCTGCTGCTCGGTTTCCGCGTGCGGCTCGATAGCACCGTCGTGCAGAATGTGGCCAATGGCAAGGCCGCGCTCGGCGAGACTGCGCGCGACCAGTAGGCAACGGTGGCAATCCAGCGGCTCGCGTTCCGCGCACATCAGGCACACGCGCGAACGCGATGCTTCCGCCGTCAGCCGGGCAAGCCCGTCCAAATATTGCGGCTCATTCGCCATTGCCTCGTAGTCGGCGACGCCGTCGCGATAAAGGCGCTGGTCGCGCGGCCGGCCACCGAACACGTCGCCCATCGAAAGGTAATCGATGCTTTCGCGGGCAAGCGCCCTCGCGAGATTATTTTTCGAGAACCATGGAAACCGCCGCGACAGCGGCACCGAGCGGACGTCAACGAGAGCGGTCACCCCGGCTTGTTGCAGTAGCGCGACAAAGCGCTCAATCGGAACATTCGAATGGCCGATGGTGAAAAGATCGAAGGGCATTTAAAAGGGGCGTTACGAGCTTGCTATGGACGACCTTCCACGTTACGTCCATTCGCTCCAATCATAGCTAGCCGCGTAAGTCGCGAACCCAATGTTGGACCGGGCGCAAGCCTTGCGCCCGCAACCGCTTCCGTCGAACGCTCATATGCTCGTCTGCGGTCTTCGGTTGCGAAGTGTTGGCCTTAATTACCATCGTCGATCCTACTAACGGTGCGGTCGCCATTTCGGTAAAACATACAGTTTCCATCCACTGTTTCAAAGCGTGCGAAGCGGAGCACAAGCGCTATACTCCGAATCGGAACAAGGGATATTTGTAATCACCTAAGAAGTCGGCGATGTATGCTAGCAACCTCCAAGAGCTTCTTTTTCATTGCAGCGAGTATAGTGATTTATCGCCGCAGGCCTTCGCAGATTTTGTAGAGCGATTCAACAAGCTCCGGAGCTATGGACATTTGCCCAAGGGGCGTGATCAGCGCAAGCGCCTGCTTACCCCAATGCAAATAGCGTCAGCAGTTCTCGGCTTGGTACCTATACATCCGGCGTGGGCGGGGCATGCGGCGACAATTCTCAAGTCTTTGTCGCCCGTCGGCGGCCCCAAAGCCGGCTTCCACAACACGAGGTCGCTTATCGAAGCGATAGCCTTAGTGCTGACCGATGCTCACGCACGGGCCAGCTTACTAGGATTGCGTGTTGTGCTCGGCCAAACGGGTATAAATAGCAGCGGCGGGGCCATACTCACTTACGAGCACGGGGGCTCCAGAAGACAGGCTTTCTTTATGCCCCGTATGGCGACTTCCCTCACTCGAGAGGGCGCCGACTCAACTTTTGACTTTGAAGAGCGACTGTCTTCTGCCGCGAGCCGAGAAATCAGATTCGGGCGGTCATTCTTTGAGGGCATTGCCCGGGCTATGGAGGCCGCAGCCCGCAATCCGGGTGACCCGGCCGGAGACGGCTCGGAATATGATGAGGAAGAAGCCAAACAAGCGCTTTGGAAAAAATTGGGGGTAACGCCGCGTTCGCGATTTTTGAATATGGCGGCTGACAATCACGTGACATGGCCACCCGAGCCGATGTTAGTGAAGTTTGATGGTCATCAATTCGTGCTGATGCCCCGGACGAAAGACAAAATTCAATCCGTTCACGTGGACTTAGTAGGAAATAGGTTGGATGCTAATGGCGCCACTACCGTGATACGGCGTTTTCTAAGTCTCATGGCTTGGTGCGACGACGGTTTTGCAACGCTTGGTTTTGGGTGGTCGGGAAATCCAGTGCCGGTTCCAGTGGCAAAGCCCGAACTCGCGTTCAGGACGACTTCCCGTTTCATCTTTGATCGCAAAATGCCGCAAACTTCCCAGGCGCGCCGCGCGCTCGCACTATACCGTGAGGCGCTCAACGCAAAGCACAGCCAACTCATCAGCTATGCCGTTCTAAATTATTACAAGATCATCGAGCTGGCACGGCATCATCGGGGTCCAACAAAGAAGTGGTTTCGAGATAATTTCGCTTATGCTCGCGGCTTTGATCACCTAAAGGGGTCTTTGCACGATTTCGACAAGCTGCGCGGAACAATTGAGCCGCACGAGTACATCTATAAATCTTGCCGATTGGCGGTTGCACACGCTGGTAAGGACTCCGAATCTGACCCTGATGATGCGAGCGAATTGCTGCGGTTGCATACGGCGGCAAACATCATGCAGGTCCTTGCTCGTCACTGCATTGAGGTGGAGTTCAAAATCTCCGATTGCGTGTTTGATGGTAGTTGACGGCATGACCCGATTGACTCGGGCATTCCTCACACATCCACCTTCTGCACGGGGACAAAACCCTCCTGCGGATGTTGACCTTGCCGAACTGGCGGGTGAGCTTCTTGTCACATTTCTCACCGGCCTATGTATTGTAGGTGTGGTCTGGGTGGAGGCATCGATGCAGCTCATAGATATCCGACAATACCGCGAGCATTTTTCAGGAGAACGTGGCAACGAGGCCCTGAAATACGCACACGACATTCGCAAATTTGAGATCGAACTGTATTGGAAACGCGCGGCGTACTTTTGGACTTTTATCGCCGCCGCACTCGCGGGTTATTTTGCCCTACAAAAGCAGGGTGATATTTCGAGTATTTTCGTCGTGACTTGCCTCGGCTTCGTATTTTCTTTGGGTTGGTATTTTGTCAATCGCGGAAGCGGTGCATGGCAAAGAAATTGGGAGGGGCACGTCGATCTTCTTGAAGATCCGGTCACCGGACCGCTGCACAAAACGTCAATTGATCGCTGGACTTATAGGTTTCTGCATTTTACCGATCCATTTCCGTTCTCTCCTTCGAAAATCAACAACATCTTGGCCCTCTATGTAGTTTTAATATGGCTATTTCTGATGGCTAGGACGGCCTGGAAGGCGAGGAATTATTTTCCCGTTTCGTTCCCGCATCCCTCTCCCAAAGTAAGTGTCACATTTGCCGTCTTATTCACTATCACAGTCGTTGCCGCAATTCTGCTGTTTTGGAAGGGCCAATCCCGTCGAAGACTTACACCACAGAGTTCTATTGAACTTTGGGTAAGAACTTACAACTTGCCTACACATCGACCTTGAGGGCGGCGATGAAAGCCTCCTGGGGGATGTCGACCTTGCCAAACTGGCGCATGCGCTTCTTGCCCTCTTTTTGTTTTTCTAAGAGTTTGCGCTTTCTAGTGACATCGCCGCCGTAGCATTTGGCGGTCACGTCCTTGCGGAAAGCGCGCACAGTCTCGCGGGCGATGATCTTGCCGCCGATCGCGGCCTGGATCGGCACCTGGAACATGTGCGGCGGAATGAGTTCTTTCAGCTTCTCCGCCATGGCGCGGCCCCGGCTTTCGGCGCGCGTTCTGTGAACCAGCATGGCGAGCGCATCGACCGGTTCGCCATTGACCAGCATTTGCAGCTTGACCAGCTCGGATGGCTGATAATCGGTAAGGTGATAATCAAACGAGGCGTAGCCGCGCGAGACCGATTTGAGCCGGTCGTAGAAATCGAACACCACCTCGTTGAGCGGCAAATTGTATTTCACCAGCGCACGGTTTCCGACATAGGTCAGCTCCTTCTGCTCGCCGCGACGGTCCTGGCACAATTTGAGTACCGAACCCAGGTATTCGTCGGGGGTGAGGATCGTCGCCTCGATCCACGGCTCGCGCATTTCCTCGATGTGATTCGGATCCGGCATGTCCACTGGGTTGTGGATTTCCAGCTCTTGGCCGTTGCGC
>Ga0335081_10015539_pt1 | contig 12312 bp, 10 predicted proteins | sample Lox_Sample_35_FD_206713 | JGI IMG/M metagenome (GOLD analysis project Ga0335081, IMG submission 206713) | Soil microbial communities from Loxahatchee National Wildlife Refuge, Florida, United States - Lox_Sample_3.5 | ecosystem: Environmental > Terrestrial > Soil > Wetlands | place: USA... | reverse complement strand
ATGCTGCGAAATGGATTTTTGACAGGGACGGCCAGTTTGGCGTCGCGCGCGACTTGCTGCGCTACGGTCGGCAATTTTTCGAAATTCAAGTTGAATCGCGCGAGCGGGCCTACGAGATAAGAACCGCGTCCGCGCACGACTGAGTGCAAGGCGTTCGAGTGCTTGACGTGCTGCTCGAGAAAGTGGTCCTCGTATTCAGCGGCGTCAATGTCCAGACCCAGGTTGGAAACCAGCCGGCCTTCATTCAACGGATATTCGTCCTCATGGCGCAGTGCCACAAACTCGTAATCCTGCTCGAAGTCGGGAAACTCCAGTGTTGCCGTCCAGCGAACCGTTTCGAGCGAAGCGTCAAGCGCCCATTTCAGATCATCAGTTAATTCTCGCAGCTGCGGTTTTGTCGGCACTTTGTAGAACCCGCCCACTGCCGCGGAGATCGGGTGAATCTCGCGCCCACCCAACACCGCCACCAGCTGATTGCCAATCTTCTTGAGCCGCAGGGCGCGCTCCACCAGGTCGCGATGATCCTTTGCCATGGCGATTACGTCCTGGAAGCCCAGGAAATCTGGTGCATGCAGCATGTACACGTGCAGCACGTGACTTTCGATCCACTCGCCACAGTAAAAGAGACGGCGCAGCAGCCGCATTGCGGGATCAACGTGAACGCCCAAAGCCCGTTCGATAGCGTGAATCGCGCTCATCTGATAGGCAATCGGACAGATGCCGCAAATGCGGCTGGTGATATCGGGCGCCTCGGAGAAGTGGCGCCCGCGCAGAAAGGCTTCGAAGAAGCGGGGCGGCTCGTAAATCTTGAGCTTGACGTCGGCGACGCGCTCCCCCACCAGCTTAATGTAAAGAGTGCCCTCGCCTTCCACGCGCGCGAGTGTATCAACCCGAATGGTTCGACTTTGGCTCATGGTGCTCGTATTCCTCGCTTGCCTTGCGAAATTGCCACGACCACGCGTTGAACCCGCGGAAGGCGCGCGTGATCTGCGCGTCGGACTGGCCGAGAAGGTGGAAATGATGGGCCAGCGCAGTCGTGTTCGCGGTTTCCATCGGGCCATAACAACCGTAGCAGCCGCGGTTGTAGCTGGGGCATAGCGCACCGCAACCGGCCTGGGTCACCGGGCCCAGACAGGGAATGTCATTGGCAACGGCAATGCAGATGTTGCCACGTCGCTTGCACTCGAGGCAAACACTGTAGGAGGGAATGTTGGGCTTGCGTCCCATCAAGGTGGCGCTGACCAGCTCAACCAGGTGATACTTGTTGATCGGGCAACCGCGCAGTTCGAAATCTACCGGCACGTGTTCGGCGACGGGCGTCGAGAGTTTCAGAGTGCTGATGAATTGCGGGGTGGCGTATACCACGCGGATAAATTCATCCACGTCCTTCCAGTTGCGCAGCGCCTGAATGCCGCCCGCGGTGGCACACGCGCCGATGGTGACCAGAGTGTTGCACTGGCGCCGGATATCCTGGATGCGTTGCGCGTCCTGATGTGTGGTTACGGAGCCTTCCACCAGCGCAATATCATACGGCCCTTTCAGCATGGCCCGCGAAGCTTCCGGGAAGTAGGCAATCTCAAGCGCGCCGGTTATGCCGAGCAGTTCGTCCTCCGCATCCAGCAGGCTTAACTGACAACCATCGCACGAGGCGAACTTGAACACAGCGATTTTAGGCTTGCGCTTGGTCTTAGAGCTCATATTTATCCATTAGCGGCCGGATGACGTTAAACGGGAACACAGGCCCGTCTTTGCAAATGAAATGCGGTCCGTATTGGCAGTGACCACAAAAGCCAATGCCGCATTTCATGTTGCGTTCCATCGAAAGATAAATGTCCTGGCGCTGAAGGCCGTTGTTCTCTAGTTCGCGAGTCACAAAACGCATCATAATCTCAGGCCCGCAGATCATGGCGACCGAGCGGGACGGCTGCAGCCGGGCGTATTTGAATAAGGTAGTGACCACGCCGACATGCCCGTGCCAGCGCAGACCCCCGTAATCCACGGAGGTCAATACCTGCGTATCAGGCTGGCGGGCCCAGGCTGCCAACTCTCTCCGGTAAAGCAGTTCGCCGGGACTTCGAGCGCCATAGAGAATGACTAGCCGCCCGTATTGTTTGCGATTGCGGAGCACATGATAGATCACAGGACGGAGTGGGGCCAGACCAATGCCGCCCGCAACCACGATGACATCACGCCCGCGCGCCTGCTCGATGGGCCAACCTCTGCCGAATGGACCGCGCACGCCAATGCCGCAACCAACCTCGCGGCTTACCAGCGCGTGTGTCGCCTGGCCAACCGAGCGCACGGTGTAGGTGAGGCGGCCGTGCTCCGCGGGGTCGCCGCTGATGGAAATGGGCAATTCGCCGACGCCGAACACCCATAACATGCTGAACTGACCGGGTTCAAAGCGGCTTCCATCGTTTCCCTGCGACGATTCCAGCGTAAGCGTGAAGGTGTCCGGCGTTTCCTTCGTGACCTGGCGCACCACGTATGGCGCGGGCAGCATGGGATCGAGTTGAATGGCGGCTGACATGTTCATCACTTGACCGCGTAAACGTCCGCGAGCTGAAGCCGCGTCGCTTCCAACCGTTGGGCCACGATGCGGGCGAAACGCTTCAACAGCTCGTAACCCAAGTCGTGATTTTGTTCGCATTTTTCGCGAAGACATTTGCCATCGAGCGCGATGGCGCGGGTCTCTATCACGGCATGGGCGTGAAATCTCCAAATGTAAGGAGGCAGCAGCCATGACCAGCCCAGAATGTCGCCATCACTTAGCGTTTCGACCACAATGGGCGGACGGTGCGGCTCGAAGATTTCCAGGGCGACGCGGCCTGAGCGGATTACATAGAACTCGTTGGCCTCGAATCCTTCCTTCAAGATGTATTCGCCCGCGCGAAATCGGCGGTTGGAGGCGCAACCGGTCAGAAGAGCCAGATGCGACGAATCCAGACCGGCGAAGAACGGATGTTGCACGATGATGCGCTCAAGAGTTTCCATGGTTTGCCGCCTCCCGTATGGCGCGAATCTCGTCGGTGATGTCAATGCCCACCGGACACCAGGTGATACAGCGTCCGCACCCGACACATCCGGGGGCGCCGAACTGATCAATCCACGAAGCCAGCTTGTGAGTAATCCATTGCCGGTAGCGTGCTTTGCCTGAAGCGCGCACGCTGCCGCCATGAATGTAAGAAAAACTCAAGGTGAAGCAGGAGTCCCAACGGCGCCAGCGCTCGGCGTGGCTTCCGGTTACATCGCTGATGTCCTCGAAGGTAGTGCAGAAACAGGTCGGGCAGACCATGGTGCAGTTGCCGCACGTCAGGCACCGCTTGGTAATCTCATCCCAGCGGGGATTTTCAAAGTTCTGGTCGAGCAGCTCTTTAGCGGCGTTTATGTTGATGGCGCGGGATTGCTGGTGCCCAGCCGCGTCCACGGTCGCTTCAACCTGGCGCAAATCTTCGGAATCTGCCGCGTTGCCCGCGAGCCGCGCCAGCACATCGGCGCCACGATCGCTCCCGGCTGTGGCCACGAACCGGTGGTTGCCTGAAGCATCCAGCTCCGTTAGCACCAGATCGAAACCATCGAGCACGCGAGGCCCGGTGCCGAGGGATGCGCAAAAACAAGTGGCAGCCGCCTGCGTACATTGCACGGCAATGATAAACACGCCTTCCCGGCGCGCGCTGTACACCGCGTCGCGGTATTTATCCTGGAGCAGGATTCGGTCCTGAACTGCGATGGCGGCCAGTTCGCACGCACGCACGCCGAGGAAGGCATAGGGCCGGTGGGGCCGCGATTCATTATTGAGGATGCGAAAGACGCCATCATTGCGCTCGGCCGACCACAGCCGCAGCTCGGCAGGATGAACAAATTTCTTCCAGCTCTGCGGCCCCAGAACGTAGCCGAACAACGCGTCGTCAGAACGCCGTTTGAGCCGGTAATGGCCGGGTTGCTGTTCCTCCGTCCAGCCTGCCGGCAACTCTGCCGCCGATTCCAGGTGATCGTAAACAATGGCACCATCGCGCACGGTAGGGCCGATCAGGTCGTATCCTTTGTGCTGCAGAACTTCTATGAGTTTTTCCAGTTGATGAGCTGGGAGGACCATTGATCGGCGCTCAGACTGCTGTGGCATTTTCCAGGGCCTCGCGCTCGGTTCAGGACCACGGCCTGCTCTTGCTGGAATAAGTTCTCCAGGAGGAACCGACTCCGCTATGCATTCTGTCCCGTTATGAATTTGGAAGATGTGATTCCGGTCACTTAGAGGTGTGATGTGGGCTCCGGAGTATGAACTGCGAACCTCAAATAAGCGGTCTAAACGGGGGGCCCCCTCGCGCTTTGCCACTATACTTTGCGATTGCTAAAGATGGCGCTGGAATCGGCGATTGAACCCATCCGGCCTTTCGCTTCATCTACTAAGGACACTTGAAAACGAGGAAAACGCGATGTCCACATGGCCCGCTCCCAGTGTGCTGGACGCCAAGACGCAAGCTTTCCCAACTTTAACCGAAGCACAGATCGGCCGGGTGCGCTCGGTAGCCAGCCTGCGGCGAGTGCGTGCAGGCGAAATCTTGTTCGAGCCCGGCGACACGGCGGTGCCTTTTTTTGTGCTGCTTTCGGGCGCCATGGAAATTGTGCAATCGGATTTTGCCGGCGAGCGCGCGGTCGCAACGCACGAGGCCGGCAGTTTTACCGGTGAGATCACGATGATTTCCGGTCAGCGATGCCTGGTGCGCGGCAGGGTGACCGAGGCAGGTGAATTCATCGAAGTCACTCCGGGGAATTTTCGCCTGCTGATCGCTCGCGATGCCGAGCTCGGTGAGATCTTTCTTCGCGCGTTCATCCTGCGCCGCATGGCTTTGATCACCAGCGGGCAAGGCAACGTGATCCTCATGGGGTCGCGCCATTCCGCCGACACGCTGCGCTTGCGCGAATTTCTGGGTCGCAATGCGCATCCCTATAACTATGTTGACCTCGATTCCGACTCGACGTCACAGGAACTGCTGGATCGTTTTCACGTAAAGGTCTCGGAAATTCCGGTGGTGATTTGCGGCGGACGCACGGTGCTGCGCAATCCTTCGAACCAGGAGGTCGCTGATTGCCTGGGCTTCAATGTCAGCGTGGACCAATCGCAAGTGCGGGACCTCGTGATTGTAGGCGCCGGGCCTTCCGGCTTGGCAGCGGCGGTATACGCGGCTTCGGAAGGGCTCGACGCTCTGGTGATCGAAACCGATGCCCCGGGGGGACAGGCGGGTTCGAGCTCGAAGATTGAAAACTATCTCGGATTTCCCATCGGCGTTTCGGGACAAGAGCTGGCGGCGCGCGCCATCACGCAGGCGCAGAAGTTTGGCGCCAAGATGCTGATCGGCCACAGCGTGATGCGGCTGGATTGCAACCGGCGGCCTTACGCACTGATTCTCGACAACGGAAATGCAATTGCGGCGCGCGCCGTGATCATCTCCACCGGCGCCCAATACAAAAAGCCGGCAATCGCAAATCTGAAGAGGTTCGAGGGGCTCGGCGTCTATTACGGCGCCACCTATATTGAATCGAGGCTTTGCCAGGACCAGGATGTGGTCGTGGTCGGCGGGGCCAACTCCGCTGGGCAGGCAGCCGTGTTTCTTTCGCAGACCGCGCGCAAGGTCCATATGCTTGTTCGGTCTGACAGGTTGTCTGACACGATGTCGAGGTATTTGATTCAACGGGTTGCGGAAAACCCAAAAATCGAGATGCATACGCGCACGGAAATCGTGGGCATGGAGGGCAACGGCCAGCTGGAACGCGTGACCTGGAAGGACCATCGCGCCGATCAGACTTCGACGCATGATGTTTGTCACGTCTTCATGATGACCGGGGCCGCGCCACGCACCGACTGGCTGACCGGTTGCGTAGCCATGGACGATAAAGGCTTCATTCTCACCGGGCGCGATCTTGAACTGCCGGCAGAACTTGCATCGCGCGTTCCCTGGCCGCTTCCCCGCTCACCCTACATGCTCGAAACCAGTCTTCCCGGTGTATTCGCTGTAGGCGATGTGCGCGCCGGCAACGTGAAGCGCGTCGCCTCAGCCGTTGGGGAAGGATCGATTGCGGTGCATCTTGTGCACCGTGTGCTGGCGGAGCAATGAAGGCGACATGAATAAGAACGTTCGGGAGAAACCGGCCAGACCGGCGCTCTTGAATGTGAGGAGTATCGCCGTTTCTGTCGCGGGTAAATACAAACACTACAAAAGCTTCCGGAGGGCCCTACGCAGGCTCCCTTAGCCGGCTACAACATCCAACCGATTGTTGGAAAATCTGCAGGCGGGTAACCTGAATTCGACTTCAATAATTCCTATCCCCACAAGGCAGTGCCAGAGGATCAGCCTCCCCTGGCACTCCTCCCGCCCATAAGCTGATTTCGTACCGCTGGAAATCTAAACCTTAGCAAAGACACATTTCGATCTGAGATCGCGACGAAGACGCTTACCAGACGCCTTTGTCGCTGCCCGTGAGGCGGTAAGCAACGAGAGCCGAGATCGCCAACGGGGGCAGAAGCGGAAGGCGAGAAATTGCGCGCATGTCGAGGTTCGTGCCCGCTTGCCACAATTGCTGTCCATACAAACTGGCGGCCGGCAATTTGGGAACGCGGAGGAACCCTTTCTCAAGCCGGACGTTGACGTCCGCAAAACTCTGCGAGCTGAGGATGGGGCCGGGAAGCTCGACTTCGGTGCCGAATGATCGGACATAGCGGGAGATCAAAAGCAAGAATGCCTTCACTCCGGCCCAGATTCCGCCTGCCGTGGCCGCGCGTTCTAACTCAACAAAATCCACGGACCGGCTGCGCAGCAGAGAAGTGAAGTCGGCCATATCGCAAAGACGAAAATAAAAGTGCCGGTACATTCTCTGCAGCGTGGAGATGATGATGCGCTCCTCGGGGGCAGGCACGAAAAATGTGTGGCCGGCAACCCTTTTTGTAACCCGCCGCCGCACCAGGCGTTGCGCGAGGGCATTCTGCTCGCCGGTCTGGCCCAGGTAGCGAACGTGAACTTCGAGCAGTTCGTCCAGCCCCGGCACTTTGAAATTCCATTTGTTCGCCAGCCGGTCGCCCCAACTGCGCTCGACTGGAGTTGCACCGAATTCTTGATGCAGAACGTGCAGCACCGTGCGCGAGTGGGCGTTCGTAAACAAATCCAAATCCGAGCCGAGGTCCGGCCAATGATCGAGAGATTTTATGACGACCACTTCAGCCTGATCCTGCAGCGCGTTGCAGATCGGTTCCAGCGCGGCAAGAGCTTTCCCGATGCGCGAGCCTTCAGCAGTCAGACATTCTCCGCACCAGTTCAGGACATCCTGCCTGCCTTGGGGGACTGCAATTTGTTGCAACACGTTCAGCGCGCGAACCGTAACGTGATGAGTGTTTGCCAGGGCGAGTAGGGCCTCTATTTCCGGCGGACTCAGGGAAAGAATGTATTGGAAATCGTTGGCCAGTGCTTTCCAATCGTTACAGCGGTCATCGGCGGAAATGCCGCGCAACACTAAACGTGCAAGAAGATCCATGAAGCATCGCGACTGAATGTCTGGAACTGCGCGGGAATCTTTCTGGAACATTATGCGACTCCGAATTGACGCGCCAGGTCTTGGATGTTTCGTAAAGGTCAAGTGTTGCAGGTTCGAGACGAATGCGCCGACTGCGAATACATCACTTTGGCTGGGAAGACTGGATTTCGTGAGTGCACAGGGAACCAACCCCGGTGTTCGAACTCTCATCGAATGCTGTGATGCAAGAGCCATCAGCGACTTGGACTTGCGGTGGTTCCAGGCTTCCGTCGAGGGCTAGAGAATGAGCAATCGTAGGCGCGTTATCGTCAAGCAACTTCCCGAAGATATGTGCCAGCAGTCGGCTGAGCTGTTCTACGGCGAGATGGAGCCGCTGGTGCGGACGAATCGCGCCCATCTTGTGTTTGATTTTTCGCCGGTGCATGAGATTGATAGCGCCGGGTTGGGCGTGCTGCTGATGTGCCTGGAAGAAGTGATGAAAGGGAATGGCGATCTGAAACTTGCGGCACTTCCGGCGCAAGCGGAAGAAATCTTCGCGCTGACAGGCCTTGACCGGTTGTTCGAGATTTTCGAAACCACGGACCAAGCGGTTGAAAGCTTTTATAGCTTTCATGCGGAAGCAGTCGCGAGAATGCGGCAATCGCAAGAGCCGGTGGTTGAGATCGAAATGCCCGCCGCTCCGGAGCTACGGCCCGCCGTTCCGGCGATGCCGGTATCCGCCAGTTTCATGCAGCCCATGGAGGCCTAATGGGGCTTGCCCAATACCCAGCGCTTCGGTTGTGGAGCACCCTGTTCCTCAGTCTGCTTCTGGCGATGCCGGCGGTTGCGGAACAAGGTGCCTCCGCCAGTGAAGGAATTTCCCAGGCGAGCCAAAATCCGCAGGCAAGCAGCAGCGCCAGAGTACCCGCTCAGGGTCAAGCCGAGCAGCTGCCTGACAGTCCCGGCACGACGCGACTTTCCGGAAACACCAGCCAGTCGCTATCCTCGACGTCCAGCTCCAGCTCTACCACCAGCGCACAGTTCTACGCGCAGGAAAATGGCGGGATGCAGAAGCCGGTTGGGACCGCGGCTGCCGGTGAGATCACCACAACGGGCATAGCTGCTTCTCGTCCGCAGGGAGCGGCGCTGGCCCCAGCCAAGCAGAGACGAGTGCGGTTGCTTATGATCAAGGTCGGCGCGGTTGCCGCCGCAGGGGTTGCGCTGGGCGCCACGATGGCTCTGACCAAGGCGAGCCCCGGCCGGCCGCCCGGGGCCCAGTGACTTTCCAGCCTTAGAACAACAATGAACCGACCAACTGGCCGCCCGCACCGGACCCTGATCGTGAGTTTTTCGGGGGTGGACGGCGCCGGAAAGAGCACCCAGATTTCTGCGTTGCGTCACCAGATCGAGCTCTCGAATATCCGAGTCTGGGTGCGCAGCTTCTGGGACGATGTGTCCCGATTGAAATCGCTGCGAGAGTCATCGAGCCACAAGCTTTTCAAGGGCGACCGGGGAGTCGGATCGCCGGAGCAGCCGCTTCACCGAAGAGACAAGAATATAAGAACATGGTATTTGACGCTCTTTCGACTATTCGTTTATTTCCTGGACACAGTTTCGCTTCAGATTGTGGTCAGCAGGCTGCGGCAGTCTGATGTGGGTTTCATTATCTTCGACCGCTATCTTTACGACGAGCTGGCGAATCTGCCGCTGAACAATGGTCTAATTCGAACCTATCTTCGGGGACTGCTGAAACTGGCGCCAAAGCCGGATGTCGCGTTTTTGCTGGATGCGGACCCGGTCGCCGCTTGCAATCGGAAACCGGAGTATCCCATTGAGTTTGTGCACACGAACCGTGCAGCATATCTTTCCTTGGTGCAAATCGTGCAAGGCCTGACCGTGATCGAGCCGCTGCCGCCGCGTGATGTTGAAATTCACGTAATGAGGGAGATCGCGATGGCCCTGCAGGGGGCCGAATTCCAAGGCCACGTGGAAACGGCTGCGAGTGTTTCGAAATGATTCGATGAGGAGCGGGGTCTGCGCCCATTCCGCTCCTCATGGTCTTCCTTTTACCAATAAACAAAATTGAATTTGTCTAGCAGCACTTGATACGGCGCCTGCTGGTAATTTCCGTCTGTCTGAAAGTTGACTGTAACGCCGTACCAGCTGCCGGGAGCAGTGCTGGGTTGGTAATAGCGGTTCACGTAGCTGGTTTGGCCGTTCAACGTGATGGACTTGAAATACAGCCAATTGTCCGAGGTGCGCTGAAACACGAGAGCCACGTGGTTCCACGCATTGTTGTTCGGGTGGCAACTGATTCCGGAAGGCACCCACTTCGCATTGATGTTGTCCCACACGTCCCATTCATTTCCGCCGGCGACGCGGCACTGCGTTCCCCAGATAAAGCTGAGGCCGTTGAAGTAGGCACTCACGTCCATTTCGATGGCCTGGGCCACCTGCAGATCGCTGCCGTAGAAGTACGCGTCGTAGGTGAAATTATGCAAATTGGGAACAATCGTATGATTGCTATCGAAAAGGCCATGCGCGGACGTATTGCCGATCAAAGGGTTGGTCCACAAAACATCGGCATATGGAGTGTTCCCACCGAGGTTGAATTGCGTGACCTGCCCGCTGAGTGAAGGCGAACTCAACCCCTGCTGCATTGAATAGATCACGCCGGATCCGCACGAAGTGCAAATATCATAGGCCGGCGGGTATTCGCCGTATCCGGTCCAACCGCCTGACGCTTGAAGATTGGCAAGCACCGTGCCTGGAACGGTGATCTTCAAAGGCGTGAAGGCTGCCCCGCCGCAATAATCCCATTCCTCGACCACCGCATTGTAGGTTCCAGGAAGCAGAAAGACGGGGCTGTTCAGGCTTGCGCCCTTGGAAACGAGATTCAGAGAATTGTTGATGTAAACGCCCATCGAGGCCACGCCCTTAGCGCAGGTCGCGGTGCTTGCCGTAGCCACGAATTGGACGGGCGAGCCCACGGTGCCGTTGTTGGCGGGCGCGCTCACCCAAACGCCGGTCTGAGTCGCAACGGTGATGGGCACCGTGGTAAACGTGGCGCCGCCGCAGTAGTCCCATTCCTCTTCCACGGTCTGGTGCGCGCCAGGAGTCAGGCTCAAAGAAGTATTCAGGCCGGCGCCGTTCTCCACGTAGGTCAGCTTGTCATCAATATAGACGCCGACTGACGCCACGCCCTTAGAGCACGTGGATGTGCTTGCGGTGGCAACGAACTGGACCGGGGACGCCACAGTGGCGCCGCTGGTTGGCGAGGTGACGGTTACGGTGGCGAATGCTGAGCTTGCGAGAATTACGAATAGGCAGAATGCAACAGAGGGATGCTGCAACTTCATGCTCCAGGCTCCATGGACTGCGGAAGTTCAAACTACGGAAATATTCACGAGCTGCTGCCGCACGCTGGGGCGGAGCGGGCAACCCGAACCGACGCTGATCCGTCACCTTGGGGCAAAACTGCCGGTCATCGTACGACTGGGAGGTGCTTCAGATGAGGGTTACGAGAGAGTAATACCGTTCTGTCTGCAGGTCAACACTCAGTAGTACCTGATCTCGGAAAGTTTTGCGCTGTACCGTCCACGTCCGGCCGGTCGACGCACAATCAACTGCCTAGAAGACCGCGAGGGGCCGCGATTTTGTCACGTCAATACCAACGCTTCCTTTCACGCCGCCATCTTAGAGGCTCCCCTAATCCTTCTAAGGGAGGAACCGGAGTGCAACCAAGGCATCGAGATAAAGCGCGGCCCCTTTGTCTGGCAGTTGTCGCAGGTCTGGCAAGTCTGCTTGGCGGGTGTCGCGGATTAGTCGGAAGCAGCCCGACCGATGTAAACAATCCGCCCCAGGGCATCAACCAAGTCAACCACATCATTTTCATGGCGCAGGAAAACCGCGGCCTGGATCACTATTTTGGCGCACTGCGCGAATACTGGGCGGCTAACGGGTTTGCTGATCAGTCCTTTGACGGCCTGCCGCAATTTAATCCCGCATCAGGAGCATCTCCGGTGCAGGGGCCCGCTCCAACCAACCCGGGTTGCGATCCCGCGTTTCCTTATCCCGCAAATGATTGCACGGAAGACAGCAACAGCCCGATGGTGCAGTCCTTCCACATGGTTTCTGCCTGCGAGGAAAATCCCAGCCCCTTCTGGAACGAGGCCCACGTGGACTGGAACCTGAGCAATCCGGTTTCGAGCACTCCCACGCTGGATGGGTACGTGTTCAGCGCGGCGCACGATGCACGGACCAACAATCCGCCCTTCAGCGACACCGACGGGCTGAGGGCGATGAGCTATTACGACGGCACCGACTTGCCGTATTACTACTTTATGGCCTCCAACTTTGCTACGTCTGATCGCTGGTTCTCGCCGGTCATGACGCGCACGCAAGCGAACCGGATGTACATGATAGCCGCGACCTCAGCGGGACATGTGTACCCACCGCCCGCGATCGGCGCGGAGCCATTGAGCAATCCGACAATTTTCGACTTGCTGCAAAGCGCAGGAATCAGCTGGAAGATCTACGTGACTGATCTGGAGTACGCCACGCCGCCGCAGAATGATGCCGATCTGCTGATGTTCACCGCGGGAGCCAAATATCCGAACAATATGGTGCCGGTTTCGCAGTTTCTCTCCGACTTGAGCGGCGGCACTTTGCCTTCGGTCGCATACATCCAGCCCGGTTTCAACAGCGGAAGAGACGAGCACCCCGGCGTAGAGGACACCGAACCGGGCGGCAACGTGCAAACAGGAGCAGTCTATGTTTCAAGCCTGATTAACGCGCTCATGCAAAGCT
>Ga0335081_10015538_pt1 | contig 12312 bp, 9 predicted proteins | sample Lox_Sample_35_FD_206713 | JGI IMG/M metagenome (GOLD analysis project Ga0335081, IMG submission 206713) | Soil microbial communities from Loxahatchee National Wildlife Refuge, Florida, United States - Lox_Sample_3.5 | ecosystem: Environmental > Terrestrial > Soil > Wetlands | place: USA: Florida... | reverse complement strand
TCGCCGACCGCCTCTCGGACGCGCTGGAGACCCGGGTCAAGGTCGAGCTCGGCCGGCGCAAAGGCAAGATCACCGTCGAGTTCGCCTCACTGGACGACCTGGACCGGATCGTCAAGGCGATGGCCCGGGACCACGGCACGGGCCCGGACGCGGCGGCTGCCGCGGGTACGCCGGCCTGAGAGCGCAGGCCGCGGCGCGGCTGCCCGCGTGGGGGCCCCGGCTGGCCGCGCATGTTCCACGTGAAACACTCCCGCCGCCCGGCCCGGCCCGGCCGTCCGCGCCGGGCAGGGCGAGGGGCCGCCGCCGTCAATGCGAGCGGGACGGGCCGCCTACCGGGAGCCGCGGCCGTTGGCCGCCGCGCTCCGGATGCTGGCGGCGAGCCCGTCGACGTCCGCCTCGGTCGTGTCAAAGGCGGTCATCCACCGGACCACCGAGGAGTGCGCGTCCCAGACGTGGAAGAGCCACTCTTTCTGCAATGCCCCGATGAGCCGCGGATCCGCCCGGGCGAAGACGGCGTCGGACTGGACCGGGAAGCAGACGTCCACGCCGGGCACATCTCGTATCTCATCGGCCAGCTGCCGGGCCATCCGGTTTGCGTGGGATGCGTTGCGGCGCCAGAGCTCACCGTCCGTCAGCGCGAGGAACTGTGCGGCGAGATACCGCATCTTCGAGGCCAGCTGTAGCTGCTGTTTGCGGAGATAGGGGGCGTCGGCCACGAGTTCCTCGCGCATCACGATGACGGCCTCCGCGCCGAGGGCACCGTTCTTCGTGCCACCGAAACTCAGCACGTCGGCGTGCTCGGCCAGGTCGGCCAGTGAGCAGTCCAGGAACGCGGCGGCGTTGGCCAGCCGCGCGCCGTCGATGTACAGGCCGAGGCCGCTGGCGCGACAGAAGTCGCCGATCTTGCGCAGCTCCTCCAGCGTGTAGCAGGTGCCGAGCTCGGTGGTCTGGGTGAGGGCCACCGCGCCCGGCTGGGCGCGGTGCTCATCGCCGCGCGTGCTGAGCTGTCCCGCGATCAGTTCCGGCGTGAGCTTGCCGTCCGGGGCGCGGACCGTCAGCAGCTTCGTGCCGAGCTGGCGCTCGGCCGCGCCGCACTCGTCGGTGTTGATGTGCGCCGAGTCCGCGCAGATGACCGCCTCGTGCCGGCGCAGCAGGAGGCTCAGGCCGAGAATGTTGGCCGCGCTGCCGTTGAAGACCAGGAAGACGTCACCCGCCGCGCGGAAGGCACGGCGCAGCTCGCCCGTGGCCCGCCCGGTCCAGGTGTCGCCCCCGTACGCCACCGCATCGCCGGCGTTCGCCTCGACGACGGCCCGCAGGACGGCTTGGTGGACGCCCGCATGGTTGTCACTGCCGAAACTCTTGCGCTCAGCCATGGCCACCAACCTACGCGGGGCCAGCGGGACGGGGCCGGGACGGGCCGGGCGGCGGGGAGGCCGCACCGGCCGGGAGGCCGCACCGGCCGGGAGGCCGCACCGGCGGGGTTAGCTGCCGCGGGCCGCCGCCAGGCGCAGCAGGGTCAGGCACGCGGTGCCGAAGTCGTGCCCCGCGGCGTCCAGGGCCATCGGCAGCGTGCTCGTCTCGGTCATCCCCGGGGAGACATTGACCTCCAGGAAGTACACTTCACCGGACTCGCTCACGATGAGGTCGGTCCGGGAGATGTCACGCAGCCCCAGTGCCGCGTGCGCGGAAGCCGCCGCCTTGGCCGCCGCATCCAGCGCCGCGTCCGGCAGCCGGGCCGGCGTGTAGAAGGCCGTCCGGCCCGCGGTGTAGCGGGCGGCGTAGTCGTACTGGCCGGCGGTGGGCACGATCTCCACCGCAGGCAGTGCGGACGGCCCGTCGCCCAGGTCGACGACGCTGATGGCGATCTCGGTGCCGGAAATGAACCGCTCGATCAGCGCCGTGTCCCCGTAGGCGAAGCAGCTCACCACGGCGGTGGGGAGCTCGGACGCGGTCCGGACCGGGCTGGCGCCGAGTGACGAGCCGCCGCGTGCGGGCTTGACGAAGAGCGGCAGGCCGAGCCGCGCGATGATGCGGTCGATGACCGCGGTGGCCCCCAGGTCGTGAAAGATCTCGCGGGGCAGCGTGACGGACTCGGGAGTGGCGATGCCGGCCGCGCCGACCAGCGCCTTGGCCGTGGGCTTGTCGAACGCCGCACGGCACGCACTGGCGGCCGACCCGACGTACGGGACCCCGACCAGCGCCAGGATCTCCCGGATGGCACCATCTTCCCCGTAACTGCCGTGGATGGTCGGGAACACCGCCGTCGGCGGATCGGCCAGCAGGGCGGGGATAAGGGCGGCGTCCGCATCCGCGATCCGCGCGTCGACGCCGGATTCCTCCAGCGCGTCGCGTACGCGCCGGCCGGAACGTAGCGAGACGTCACGCTCGGGGGACAGGCCGCCCGCGAGCACCACGACATGATCGAAATCGGTCACTGCACCGCCGCCGTTCACAAGTCGCCGGGGCCGGGGGTTTCGGGACCCACCCGGCCGTGTGGGGGCATCGCGCCGAAGGTGGCGCACAGGTCGATCTCCGCCTCGATGACCGACGCCAGCCGCCGTACGCCCTCACGGATCCGTTCGGGAAGCGGGAAGCAATAGGACAGCCGGAGGTGGTCAGTGCCGCCACCGTCCGCGTAAAACCCGGTACCGGGCACGTAGGCCACCCGGGACGACACGGCCCGCGGCAGCATCGCCTTGGAGTCGATGCCCTCCGGGAGCTGGAGCCAGACGTAGAATCCGCCGGCCGGGGTCGTCCACCGGCAGCCGTCCGGGAGCTCCGCCGCCAGTGCCTCCAGCATCGCATCCCGCCGCCGCCGGTACAGCTCGCGGAAGTCCTTGACCTGCTCCTGCCACGGCTGGGTGGCCAGATATTCGCCCACCGCGAGCTGGGAGAAGCTGGAGTGGCAGAGCACCGCGGACTCGGCGGCCAGGACGAGCTTGTCCCGTATCGCGGGCGGGGCCGAGGCCCAGCCGACCCGGACTCCCGGCGCGAAAGTCTTGGAGAACGTGCCGAGGTAGACCACGCCGTCCGGGTCGTCGGCGCGCAGCGACCGCATCGGCTCACCGTCGAAACCGAGCAGGCCGTACGGGTTGTCCTCGATGATGAGCAGCCCGGCCGCCTGGCAGATCCCGAGAATGCGGGGGCGCCGCTCGGCGGCCAGCGTGACCCCGGCCGGATTCTGGTAGTTCGGCACGGTGTAGAGGAATTTGATCCGGCGGCCCGCCGCCGTCAGCCGCGCGATCGCCTCCTCGAGCGCTTCGGGGATGAGCCCGTCGTCGTCCATCGCCACGTGCACCACGTCGGCCTGGTAGGCCGCGAACGAGCTGAGAGCGCCCACGTAGGACGGTGCCTCGGCGAGCACCACCTCGCCCGGGTCCACGAAGATCCGGGTGATCAGGTCCAGGGCCTGCTGCGAGCCCACGGTGACGACCACATCGTCCGGATGAGCACGGATGCCCTCAAGCGACATGACCTCGCAGATCTTTTCCCGCAGGCCGCTGTCTCCCTGTGCGGTGCAGTACTGGAGCGCGACGCTGCCGCGGTCGGCGACGAGCCGGCCGACCATGTCGCCGACCACATCGAGCGGGAGCGCCGTCACGTAGGGCGACCCGCCGGCCAGCGAGACAATCTCTGGCCGGGCGGTCACGGCGAAAAGGGCCCGGATCTCCGAGGCGACCATTCCGCGGGCACGTTCCGCGTATTGATCGAAATAGGGATCGATCCGGGATCCCTGGGGGCGGGAATTCGCATGCCGTGTGCCGTCGCTCATGGCCTCGTCTCCCAACGATCGGTATCATGCCAGCATAAGGCCGGGAGCGCAGTGCGGCTGTGGAAGCTCGCGTACGAACGCGCACATGTCCCTGAAGATGGGGCCGTGCGAGACTCTGGGGGCCAGGTGTCGCGCCGACTCGTCAGCATTACGCTGGATAATCTCGATGATTTGCCGTCCAGATGCCGCGGCTGCGTGTTCTGGGAACTGGATCCAATAGGCGGCGCGCGCGCCGCCGACGCAGGCCAGCCTGGCCTGGAAAAAGAATCCTGGGTTTCCTCCGTGCTGCTCGAATGGGGCAGCTGCGGGAAGATTGTTTATGTCGATGGTGCTCCGGCCGGGTATGCGCTGTATGCGCCGCCGCCGTATGTGCCGCGGTCCATCGCCTTCCCGACCAGCCCGGTGAGCGGGGACGCGGTCCTGCTCATGACGGCGCATGTGCTGACCGAATTCGCCAGCGGGGGCCTGGGCCGCATGCTCGTGCAGGGCATGGCCAAGGACCTGACGCGGCGGGGCGTCAAGGCCATCGAGGCCTTCGGGGTGCATGACTGGGAGCCGCACGGGTGCATGCTTCCCGCCGACTACCTGCTCGCCGTAGGCTTCAAGACGGTCCGCCCGCATCACAAGTTCCCGCGGCTGCGGCTGGAGCTGAAGACCGCGCTGTCGTGGCGTGAGGACGTCGAGGTGGCGCTGGAGCGCCTGCTGGGCTCGATGACGCCCGCGAGAACCCCCGAGCGCGCCCTCCGCCCCGCCTTAGCCGCCTTTCCGGGTCCGCCGCGGTTCCGGAAACCACCACACCTGCCAGCAGAGCGCAAAGCGCCCCGGCCGGGCTGGGGAGCCCGGCCGGGGCGCCTGCGGGGCGGTGTCCGCGACGTGCCGCGTGGCAAGACCCGGTTCTGCCGCTTACAGGAACTCGGCGAGTTCCTTCAGCATCACGGACTTCGGCTTGGCCCCGACGATCTGCTTGACCACCTGGCCGCCGGAGAACACGTTCATGGTGGGGATGGCCATGATCCCGTACTTCTGCGAGACGGTCGGGTTCTCGTCGATGTTGAGCTTGACGACGTTGATCTTGTCGGCGTGCTCGGTGGCGATCTCCTCGAGCACCGGCGCTACCATCCGGCATGGTCCGCACCATTCGGCCCAGTAGTCGACAACCACCGGCTTCTCACTCTTGAGGACCTCGTTCTCGAAGGTCGCATCGGTCACAACCTTGGTCGCGCCCAAGCCATTCACTTCCCTTGTGGTTGATGGGTCACTCTGTCGTTACGATTCCTCGCTGGCCAGCCAGCGTTCGGTGTCGATCGCTGCGGCACAGCCGGTCCCGGCGGCCGTCACGGCCTGGCGGTAGATGTGGTCGACCACATCGCCGCAGGCGAAGACACCCTCGATGTTGGTCCGCGTGGTGGGGTGCTGAACCAGCAGGTATCCCTCGGGGTTGACGTCGAGCTGGCCGGTGAACAGCTCGCTGCGGGGATCGTGGCCGATCGCGACGAAGACGCCGCTCACCGGGAGCACCTGCTCCTGGCCTGTCTTGACATTCCGCACCCGCAGGCCGGTGAGCTTCGTGTCACCGACCGCCTCGACGATCTCGCTGTCCCACAGAAACTTGATCTTTGGGTTGCCGAAGGCGCGGTGCTGCATGATCTTGGAGGCACGCAGGGTGTCGCGCCGGTGGATGACCGTGACGGACCGCGCGAACCGGGTCAGGAAGGTGGCTTCCTCCATCGCCGAGTCACCGCCGCCCACGACCGCGATGTCCTGCTCGCGGAAGAAGAACCCGTCACACGTGGCACACCAGGAGACCCCGTGGCCGGCCAGCGTCTTCTCCCCGGGTATCCTCAGCTCGCGGTACTTGGAGCCGGTCGCCACGATGACCGCCTTGGCCAGGTAGGTCTCCTCGGCCGTCCGCACCAGCTTGGGGCTCGCGGTCAGGTCGACCGAAACCACGTCGTCCGCGACGAGTTCCGCGCCGAAACGCTCCGCCTGCTTGCGCAGCGAATCCATCAGCTCGGGGCCGAGGATCCCGTCGGGGAAGCCGGGGAAGTTCTCCACATCGGTGGTCTGCATCAGCGCACCGCCGGCGGTCACCGAACCCTCGAACATCAGCGGCTCGAGCCGCGCACGCGCGGCGTAGATGGCCGCCGTGTACCCGGCGGGGCCGGACCCCATGATGATGACGTTGCGCTCGGCGGTCATATCGTGCTGCCCTTCCTTGACTGGCACGGGATGCAACCGATCCTAGGGGGCTTTGATTCCCGCAGGCAGCAAGGCCCGCCGGGGCGCCGGCGCCGTGCGGGCTGGCGGGCCGCGATGGGGACGGATGCGCGCCGCGCGGGCCGCTCAGCCGCCGGATGGCAGCCATACGTGGGCGAGGACGTCGCTCACGTCGGCCGAGCACCGCGGGCCCACCACCCAGGCCTGCGCGACCTGGTTCTCCTGCTGGTCCAGCGCGATGATGGTGGCGGGGTGGCCCTGGTAGCGGGCCGCGTCGACGAGGGCCGGCTGCACGCCGGAGGTGATGCGCTGCACGCAGGCGTCCTGCTGAGGGGTGGCCGCGTGCAGCGTTGGCTTCGCGGTCACCGACTTCGCGCCGATGCTGCCGACGGTGCTCAGCTCGGTGCTGACCTGGGTGCTGAGCGTCGCGCGCTGGTAGTCGATACCGCTGCTGACGACGCCGGACGCGGGCTGGCCGGTGCTGCCGCGCGCGGCATTGCCGCTGTGCGTTGGCGCTATGAGCGGCCCCGCGAAGGTGCCGTGCTGGCGCACGGCACCGCCTGACGCGGAGGGCAGGCCCGCGTCCGGCTGGCCCGGCGAGGTCAGCTGAACCAGGGCGTAGCTGCCGCCCGCGACCACGCACAACGCCGCCGCGGCGGCGAAGGCGCGAACCGCCACCGGGCTGGCCAGCCTGCGCCGGCGGAACCGCGGGGAGCCGCCGCGCGCGCTGCCGGCCCGCGGGAACGCCTTCTGGCCGGCGCGCGGGAGCCCGGGGCCGGCGACGCGGGAGCGGCCCGCCGCCTCCGCCGCGATCGCCGCGTCCAGCCGGCGCGCCACCGCGTCCGGGATCGGGGGCCGCGGGACGGCCGCCAGCAGCGCATGCACCTCGGTAAGACCGGCACTGACCTGGGCACAGTGCTGGCAACCGGCCAGGTGCGCGTGTATCCGCGTTGCGCGCCGGCCGTTGATCAGCCCTGCATTGAGCTCGGCCAGGACGTTCGCGTCCACGTGCGCCGAATGACGCCTCATCCGTCTCCTCCCTGCCCAGGTGAGACGCTTCCGGTTGCGGTCCGGTTCCGCGCAAATCCTTCTTCTGCCCCCGGATACGCTCCCGCCGCGCCGCCGCGTAGGTGCTCCAGGTGGGGAAGCAGCCGGGCGCGCCCGCGTGCGCAGCGGCTTTTGACGGTCCCGACCGAGATCTCCAGCACGTCCGCGGCGTCAGCCACGGGATACCCGAGCATATCGACGAGGACCAGTGCGGCGCGCTGCTCGGCCGGGATCAGGCGCAGTGCCGCCGCCACGTCGAGGGCGGTATCACGCAGGCTGGCCGGGTCGATGGTCGCCGGCACCCGGGCCTGGGTGGCGAGAAGGTCGAGGGCGCCTTCATCGCCGACGGAACTGGCCCCGTGCGCGGTCTTGCGCCGCACCCGGTCGAGGGAGGCGTTGACCACGATCCGGTGCAGCCAGGTGGTGACCGCGGAATCGCCCCGGAAGTCGCCGGCCCGGCGGAACGCCGAGATCATCGCCTCCTGCAGCGCGTCCGCCGCCTCCTCCGGATCGCACAGCGTGCGCAGCGCGACGGCCCACAGGCGGTCCCGGTGCCGCAGGAACAGCGCGCCGAAGGCGTCCGTGTCGCCCTGGAGATGGCGCTCGAGAAGCTGAGCGTCCGACAGGTCCGGGTAGCTTCTGTCCGTCACGGCTGCCAGCGGATCTCAGCTGGATCCGCGCACGACTACGTTATAGACCACAGCCTGGTACTGATTCGGGCTCCCGGCCATGGGCGGCAGGCTGGTGAACCAGATCATCACGTAACGGCCCCGCACCGAGCTGGACACGTTGAACTTCGTGATGACGACCGCGTCGCTGGCGCTCGCGACGGTCGTGAACCCCGCTTCGGACGCCGGGTTGTCCGAATTGCCGATCTCGATCCGCACCGCCGCGCAGCAGGTCGCGCCGAACTGGACCTGAAGCTGGCTGAGCCGGACCTGGGTACCCATATCCAAGATCAGCCCGGTGCCCTTGCGCAGGCCGCCGAAGACAGGATTGCCGATATAGAACTGGGAGGTCCAGCTGGTGCCGGTGCTGCCGTCGATGGCGGCTCCCGCGCCGGCGTTGTTGTCCGCGGCGATCGCGCCGACCGGCTTGAGCACCTCCGTGGCCGCCGTGGACGGGCCGGCGGAGGCGCCGTGGCTGCTGATGGCGTGCGCCGCGGAGCCGTGCTTGGTGTGACCGATCGTCCACGCCACGGCGCCGGCCGCCGCGAGCACCAGCACTACAACCACACTGATCAGGGCTTTGGCGGCCCCGCTGCGGCGGGGAGCGTCCGGCCGGTAGCCGGCCGCGCGCCGCTCCGCAGGCCGCTGGCCGCGGCCCGATTGGCCGAACCCCGGCGGCGCCTGCTGGGTACTGTGGCGCTTCGTGCCGGTGGTCTCGGCACCCCGGCTCACCCGCGCCGTCTGCTCGTACGGCAACGGCGCGGGCAGGGCGGGCGGCGCCATGCGGGAGAGCGCGTCGGCGAACTCGATCGGCGTGGTGATCACCGCGCCGCTGCGGCCGGGCCGCTGGAACAGCGCCTGGCAGATGATCGAGTCGATGCTGGCGGGAACGCCCGCGGACACCTGGCGGGGAGTGCACGGGGCGCCGTCCACCACGGGGGCCGGCGGCAGCGGCGTCGTCTCGGGGCCGGGCCAGTACCCCGTGACCGCCGCGTACATCAGCCGGGCCAGGAGGCGCGTGTCGGTCAGCGCCGGGTCCTCCGGGGAATCCTCCGTGGCACTGACCCCGGCGATCGCCGCGTCCATGCCGAGCCCGGTGATCTTCACCCCGCCGCCGGACGTCCACCGCAGGGAGCTGGGAACCAGCCTCAGGTGCGCCAGGCCGGCCGCGTGCGCGGCGGAAATGGCCTGGGCCGCCTCGGCCACCAGGGCGGCCGCCCAGGCGGCGTCCAGCGGGCCGTCGCTGAGCATGTCGGCCAGGGATTCGCCAGCCACCCACTCCATGACGATGTAGGCGCGCTCACCCGAGTCGTCGACGTCGAATACCTGGGACAGGCGGGAATCGTTCAGCCGGCTCGCCGCCCGTGCCGCGGTGACGGCTTCCCGTACCCGGGGGAAGTTGGACGCGAACATCAGCACGGTCACGGCCCGGGCCAGGATTTCGTCGATAGCTTTCCACAGCGCCCAGCCACCGCCCGCGTCGACCTGATCCTCGAGGCGGTAGCGGCCTGCCAGCCGGGTTCCCGGTTCAGAGGTGTACGTGCTCATTCATCACCCGTCAAGAGCGGGAGAGGCTCTCGACCCTCCTTCCAGGCCCCGGTTGGATAGGCGGAGTCATCGCCGGCGCGGCGGTAGGTCCTCACAATGGTAAGACGCCTGGCCCTCCCATCGGGGCAGCGGGCAAGCGGCCCCGTGTAAACCGTTATACGCGATTGCCGTCCATGTCTCATCTATGATCCCACGGCCCTGGCCGGCTTCCCACCTAGGTCACGGGCTTGACATGGACTGGCCATCTGGCATAGGCCCGCGCTGCGGCGAAGCCCGTGCAGGGGCCGCCGGCGCGCCGCCGGGGCACCGAAAGCCCCGGCGTCACAGGCTCGCGCCGCGCTGACGCCGGCGGCCGAACCGGCCGCCCACCATCTGCATCAGCTGGCTCAGTTCATCCAGCCGCAGGGCCTTGGCCACGATGACGTACAGCAGCAGAGCCCCGCCGCCGCCGAAGACCACCGTTATGAAACCGTAAGCCGGGCCGGGGTGAACGACCGTGCGCACCGCGGCGCTGACCGCGAACGCGAAGATCAGCGACGGGACCGCGGCGACGTGCATGCGGACCAGGCTGCGCGTGATAACGCGGCCGTCCAGGCTGCCGATGCGCCTGGTCAGCATCCGCCACGCGATCACCGCGCTGAAGACGTAGCTGATGCCGTAGAGGAACGCCATGCCGACGACGACCTGGCCGGGCGGCAGGATGGCCAGCACGGCGAAGTTCCCGGTCACCGTGACGATCATTGTCAGGAAGCCGATGATGGCCGGGGTCCGGCTGTCGTGCAGGGCGTAGAAGACCCGCAGCAGAAGCTGGAAGATGACAAACGGCAAGAGGCCGAGCGAGAAGGCCGCGAACGCCTCCCCGATGTAGCGGGCGTCCGCGACCGACGCGCTGCCGTAGCTGAACAGCAGCTCGCACAGCGGCGGCCCGAGCAGCGCCAGCAGCAGCGCGGCGGGCACCAGGACGACCGAGGACAGCCGGATGCTGGCGGAGAAGTCGTCACGCACCAGCCAGTGCCGGCCCTCGGCGGCGTGCCTGCTCATCCTGGGCAGCAGCGCCGTGGTCACCGACACGCCGATGATCGCGTATGGCAGCAGGAACAGGGCGTAGGAGTAGTTGTAGGCCGAGACGCCGGCGTCCGGCACGTGCAGGCTCGCCGTGTTGGCCACGTTGGTTGTGACGATGAACGTGATCTGCGTGGACACGACGTAGCCCAGCATCCAGATCGCCATTCGGCCGATCTCGGCCAGTTCCTCCCGGCGGAAATCGAACCGCGGCCGCCAGCGGAAGCCGACCTTGCGCATGGCCGGGACGAGCGCGATGGTCTGGACGATGATGCCCAGCGTCGTCCCGACGCCGAGGAGCAGGACCGCGCCCCCGGAGACGCTCGTGGCCGTCTGGTGCAGCCCGACGGTAACGACGAAGAGCAGGCCGACGGCAATGACCACGATGTTGTTGATGATCGGGGTCCACATCGGGGCGGCGAAGCTGTCCCTGGTGTTCAGGATCGCGCCGATGAGCGAGCTCAGGCCGTAGAAGAAGATCTGCGGGATGAAGAAGTAGGCGAACACGACCATCAGCCGGTGCGCGGCGCCGTGCACCTCGGCGGCGTAGAGGTCCACCAGCAGCCCGGCCGCGACAGTCGCCACGATCGTGATGACCCCCAGGGCGAAGACGGCCAGCGTGAAGATCCGCTGGTTGTATGCCTCGCCGCTGTCCCGGTGCTGCTTGGCCGCCTTCACCAGCAGCGGCACCACCACGCTGGTGAGGACGCCGCCGATCATCACGTCGTACACCGCGTTCGGCAGGGTGTTGGCGTTGTTGTAGGCGTTCGCGAGCGAGGCGGTGCCGAGCGCGAAGACGAAGACGAACGTGCGCAGGAAGCCGGTGACCCGCGACAGCAGCGTGCCGATCGCCATCGAGCCGGTGGAACGGGCCAGGTCCGGCCCGCCGGCCGCCGGGGGCTCGCGTGGTTCCGCGCGGTCGCGGCGGGACCCGGGCCGCGGGGTGTAGGCGGTCTCCGCCAGCGTGTCCCCGCCGCCGGTGTCCGCGGCGCGGTACGCGTCGGCCATGTAGGCGGCCTGGGGCTGGAAGATCGGGATCGGCTGGGTCAGGTCACCGGGCGGAAGGCCGTATCCCTGGGCTGACGGGCGCCGCGGCGGCGCCGGGTGGAGCGGGCGCTCCGCCGGCCCCGGCGGCCGCGCCGGCCCCGGCTCGGACCCGCCCGGCCCGGGCGGCCCCGGGTCGGCTGGCCGGCTGCCGGCCTGGCCGTCCGGCGATGTGGGCCGGAAGGCGCCGTCCCACCAGGCCGGCTCGTCCTGATCGCGGCCCGTGTGGCCGGTGTACTCCGTGTACCCTGTGTGCCCCGTGCGGCCGGTGCCGGCGGGCGGCGGTGATACCGGGGCCGGCGGGCGCCGGGGCGGCCCGGCAGGCGGCGGAGCCTGGCGCCAGGCGTCCGGGTCCCGGTAGGACTCGGACGGCGCGTCCGGCTCGCGCCGGGCCGGCCCCCGCCCCGGGCCGTTCCAGACGACCGGGCTCTGGTAGTCCCGCGCCGGCGGGGTACCGGCGTGCCGTGGCCCGGTGCCGGACCGCGGGCCGGCGTCCCGGCCATGCCGCCCGTGGGCCCGCGGCCGGTGCGGATCGGCCTGGTCCGGCCGGTACCCGGGCTCGTCCCCCCGCGCCGGTCCCGGCCCCGGGTTCTGCCAGCGGCCCTGTTCCGGCCACGTGCTGTCACCCTGCCCGCCGGGGCCGCCCCGCCGGTCATCGGCCGCCCAGGGATCGGGCTCGCGCCACAGGTCGCTAAGATCATCGCTACCGCGCCCGGCGGCGCCTGAGCCCTCATCCGGCTCGGTCAGCTCGCTGAAATCGGGCCGCCGGTGCCCCGGATCGCCGCCGTAGCCGCCCCGGACCCCGCCGTGGCGCGGCTCGTCATCGCGGTAGCCGCCGCTCACGTGCCACCGTCCGGGCGGCCCGGGCCCGGGCGGCCGGCCCGGGCCGCGCGGCTCGCCCCCGCGGCCGGGCCAGCGTGGCCGCCGGCGTGCGGCCGGTGGTCAGGTGTACCT
>Ga0335081_10015537_pt1 | contig 12312 bp, 7 predicted proteins | sample Lox_Sample_35_FD_206713 | JGI IMG/M metagenome (GOLD analysis project Ga0335081, IMG submission 206713) | Soil microbial communities from Loxahatchee National Wildlife Refuge, Florida, United States - Lox_Sample_3.5 | ecosystem: Environmental > Terrestrial > Soil > Wetlands | place: USA: Florida... | reverse complement strand
ATCGGGTGCTCGCTGGTCGCCAAGTGCGAGGGTTGCCTGCAGGGCCACATCAAGAAAGCCCTGGAGATCGGCTGTACCAAGCACGAGATCAGTGATGCCGTTGTGATCGCCACCGGGATCGCCGCCGCCGGCATCGTGGACTTCTCCGATAAGGCGGCCACGGCGATGGATCTGCATCACTTTGACGAGCAAGGGTAGCGCTGACCCGCTTTGTAGGTCAGCGGCTTTTGGCCTTCGGTCTTTGGTCCCCCGGGGTGTTGCCGGGAGGATCCAATATCGGCGGCTTTGCGGAAAGGTGCTAGATAACTACGCTAGAGCGAAACAAGAAAGTACCGCGGACCTTGGGAAGCAGGGCCGCGCTACCCTCGCTTATGTCGCACACGCCTCACTCCGGGTAGCTCGCTTCCGACCGTACAATGCGGATCCAGTGATCGGTGAACTTGGCATGAGTGCCGGGAACTTCGTATTTGGGCATATGGCAGCGGACGCAGCCGCTCACGCCCACCGGGCAGGCAGCGCCGGGACGGTCGCGGGCGGGAAGCGAGTCCTTGCTCGCAGCGTGACAGCTCAAACAGCGGCTGTCGTAGGAACCGGGATCGTGCGCGAGCGGCTGGTGCGGGTCGTGGCAGGCCACGCAGGTGATCCGGGCGTCTCCTTTTCCCCAACATCGACTCTTCTCCAGGCGGTAAGGCTGGAACCGCACCGTTGTTACTCCAACCGTGCCCGCCTCCATGACGTCTGCCCAAGCGCGATGGCAGGCGCCGCAAAAATCTACCGAAGCCGTCGGATCGAGCTTGACGGGATTCAGAATGCGAGCGAGCCCGTCGGCGACTCTTCCATGCTTCACCGCTCGAATGTGTTCGGCGCCCGGGCCGTGACAGGCTTCGCAGGTGACCCCTGGGATCTGGCGATCGGGATCAAACTGCCCGCCGGTGGAGGAAGCCGTGTTGTGGCACCCGAAACAAAGGCGTGCCTCTTCCGAGTCCATCCGACGGCCCAGGGCTTGTTCAAGGTCCGGAGGTATCGAACGCTGCTGCCCCGGTGTGATATCAAGGGCATGGAGGCCGGGAAAATAACTGAGCTTGGCTTCGCAGAAGATTCCGCCGCGTTCGAAGACATACGTTTCGCCGGTCTCCCCTTCCCCGAATTCCCACCCCAAGGCAGCCGAATCGGACCGCGCCCCGTCGGTGATCGAGAGGGTGCTTCTGCCGTCGACGTATGTGAGGCCGTAAACGTAAGGGCCAAGGTGAAAGGTCAAGCTGGCGTTCGCCTGCAGGACCTTCGAGTCGGCGGCGCGCCGGCCGGCTCTGGCCATGGGCGTAGTCTGTTGAATAGCCGCCTCGGTGGAATGGCATTCAGCGCAGGCTGCCGGACCCACATATTCCTCCCGCCGTGGCGTCCGCTTGGTGGGCCACCAGCCTGACGAACGGATGCGCTCCGCAGTTGGGAGCGGCTCCTTCTTGCGGGCGGCTTGAGGCCGGCCGCCGAGAGCTTGAGCGCAGATCAAACCGAGCGCCGCTCGCCCCAACCAAACCGGCCAACGGTGGCGAGTGGCTGGCGGGAGAAATCTCCGCGAGCCCGGTAGAATGCAGGTATTGGTGCTAGAGCGCGGCTTCTGGCCGCAACCAAACAAGACCTCAACACAGAGTTCACGGAGACCACAGAGAAAAGATCGCGAATAATGCTCGCTCTTCTTTGTCTTCTTCGTGATCTCTGTGAAGCCTCTGTGGCCTCTGTGTTGGAAGCTCTTTCTTCGCATGCCGAAAAAAACTCAACATGAGTGCTGTGTACGCCACATACCTCTGCTGATGGACATTACGGTAGAGATGCGAGCGACAACAGGTTTACCGAATTCGAGTTTCTGATCATCCTTTAGTTTGCCACGGGCTCAGGGGAGCGGCCAGGACTTCTGTTATCCCCATCTCTCTCCCACGGTGTCGGAAACGCTCGCCGTAAATCCGATCACGATCTCGGATCAGGTAGAATGGCGCAGAATCATCCGGAGTCTGGCGAATCGTCCGCCTTCGGTTTAAACTGGTCATTCTGGTCGAAAGGCGTCACATGTCGGGTGTGCGATCAAGGGCGATGCATGTTGTCTTGGCCGGCTCTTTCGTTGTAGTAATCGCGTGCTCTTTGCTGGGACAGTCCGCTGACTTGGCTGGGGAAGCGGCGCGCGCTAGAGAGTTCATGGCGTCTGGCGAGGTGGAAAAGGCGATCCCGATTTATCAGCGCCTGGTCCACGCTCTGCCGGACAACCCGGGTCTCATCACGAATCTGGGAATCGCACTGGAAATGGCCGGCCACGATCGGGAGGCCATAGAACAGCTTGATGCCGCGGTAAAGCTGGACCCGCAGTACATCAACGCCAGACTCTTCCTGGGTCTGGCGTACCTCGACTTAGGCAAGCCGCAGGACGCCGTTGGTCAGCTTCAGAAGGTCATCGATGCACAGCCGGGGAACGAAGTAGCCCGCTGGAAGCTGGCAGAAGCCTATCTCACAGTCGGGAATCCGGCACAGGCCGAAGAGGATTATCGGGCTCTGTGCAAGCTGAATCCGCGGAACCCTAAGGGCTGGTACGGATTGGGCCACAGCTACCTTTCCCTTTCGCTCGCGACGGTTGAAAAACTGCGGCGGCTGGCGCCCGACTCCGGCTATACGCTGGCGCTGAGCGCCGAAGTCTATTCTCGACAACGGCAGTTCGGGCCTGCGGTTCAACTCTACCGGGAAGCCATGCAGAAACTCCCGACATTACCTGGCTTGCACATTGCGGTCGGCGAGGTTTATAGAACGGCCGGACATCCGGACTGGGCGGCGGTCGAAGAAAAAAGAGAGCCTCAGACTGCCCTGTCTGTTTGCAAGACTCAGCCGCTGGCGTGCGACTTCCAGGAAGCGCACTATGATCAGCTGCTTAACACGGCCGCTGAGGAGCCTTCACCGGAATCGTACTATTGGGAGTCAAAGGCGTACGAGCGTTTGGCCCTTGCGGCCTTCGACCATCTGAGGGATCTGCCGCGCGGTGTCGAATTCTATGAATTGACAGCCGAGACTGACCTTGCCGAGGGTGAGTTCCAGCAGTGCGTGAAAGACTGGCAGGAAGCACTCAAGCTGGCGCCGGACAACCCCAAGATCAAGAAAAGCCTGGCCATAGCCTACAGACGGACCGGCGATCAGCAAGCAGCTCAGCAACTCTTGGAAAAGGTTGTCGAGAGTCGGCCCGAAGACAGTGAAGCTAATTATCTCCTTGGAGACACGCTCTTGAGCCTCCATCAGCCATCCCAGGCAGTTCCCTTCTTGGAGAGGAGCGTCCGCGCGGATCCCAGCTTGCTTGTTGCCCAGATCAGCCTAGCCAAAGCCTACCTTGGCGCAGATCGACCCAAAGAGGCGATCCCGCATCTGAAAGCCGCGCTCCCTGCCGACAAAAATGGAGCCCTTCACTTCGAACTTGCCCGTGCTTATGAGCGGGTAGGGCAAACAAAGTTGGCGGAGGAGATGATCAAACGCTCCAAGGAAATTCGCGCAGCGCTGGCTGAGCCTGTACTGTCGCCTCAACTCGAACCCCCCAAACCTTAGCAAGAGCAGACCTGCTTTCAGGTCAGCGTCCTTTTCGTTTTTTGCATTTGCGAGCCCGCGTTCCGCGCGTGAGAGCGAGCGGACCGAATGGCCACGCCGTACCCGCATGAGAGCCGGAAAACCCAGAGGTTACCGGCTACTCCCCCAGCACCTTCAGGATCACCCGTTTGCGCCGTTGGCCATCGAACTCGGCGTAGTAGACCTGCTGCCAGGGGCCGAAGTCGAGCTTGCCGTTGGTGACCGGGACCACCACTTCGTGACCGATCAGCAGGTTCTTCAAGTGCGCGTCGCCGTTGGTCTCGCCGGTGCGGTGGTGTCGATAATCGGCCCGAGCCGGAGCCAGTTCTTCCAGCCATTCCTCAATGTCGGCGATGAGCCCGTCTTCGGCATCGTTCACATAGACGCCCGCCGTAATGTGCATCGCCGACGCGAGCACTAATCCCTCCTTGATCCCAGCCTTGGCCAAGGCTTTCTCCAGTTCCGGCGTGATATTAATGAACTCCCGTTTCTTCTTGGTATTGAACCACAGGTATTCCGTGTACGACTTCATTTTCGAATCTCCCTTCCTGCGCCTCGAAGAGCGTACCACGGTTTCTCGAACGAACCGACCTCCCGACAGGGGAGGAGGGTTAGTGCATCGCAGGGCTGCGCCCTGCGCCAGCCTGAGCACAGCGAAGCTCTGCGACTTGCAGAAGGGTGGAACTCAAACCGTCCGGTCCCTAGTCGGGTCTGGGCTAGGGTAGGCTAGGCTAGTAGGATGCTGAAAAAGGCTTTCTGTCATGCTGAGCGCAGCGAAGCATCGCTCTTAGCTTTCTGAAAACACAGAAGACAGATCCTTCGCTTCGCTCAGGATGACACTTTGCGGGAGCCTCGTTCAGCACCCCTGCGAGTGAAAACCCACGATTCGAGCAGGGTAGGAGGGTTAGTGGATCGCAGGGCTGCGCCCTGCGCCAGCCTGAGGGAGCGGGTGGCGGGAATAGGGGCTCGGGAGTCGGTTCTCGTCGAGAAGAGCTAAAGACCGCCGATCTGCGTCTTCTCTACGAACCGAGAACCCGAACCCCGAACCCCATTTTCTTCAGAACGTCAGATGCACGCCGAGCTGCATAAAGCGCGCGCTGCCGATGGTGTGTTGAATCACCCCGAGGCTCCCTTGGGGCGGAATCGAAGGAGGCCCCGAATAGTAGGGGAAGAAAGTCACATCGTTGTTGGGCGTGTCAAAATCGGGCTGATTGAAAACGTTGAAGGCGTCGGCCTCAAAGCGCAGGAGGTAGCGCTCCTTGATGTGGAACTCCTTGGCCAGGCTCATATCAAAGCGCACCTGAAAAGGACCGCGGAACAGGTTGCGGCCTGTGGTGCCGAATACCGATTCGTATAAGTCGCATCCCGTGGCGTCGCAGGGCGGTACGCCGTCCTGGCCGGGAGCAAGAAACTGCGGGAGAAAATCGTTGGGATTGAGCACCGGCTTGCCCGCATTCACTCCGTGCGTCCCCTGCAACTGGGCCTGCTTCGCCGTTATGCCCGGCGCGAGCGGCACGATAGGGTTGCCGACTTCATCGTAAGTACCGTAATAAATGCCTGCTACCGAACCGGAGAAGTCGTAGACGCTATAGGGCTGGCCGCTCTGGGCCACGGTCTGTCCTCCGATCGTCCAGCCGCTGACCACCCGGCTGAGCGCCTCGTTCCGGGCCAACTTGGGAGTCGTGTAGCTGTAGTTGATCAGAAAAACGTGGGTCTGATCGAAGTCCGCCGACGCGTAATTCGCTTTCGGAACCAGCGGGTCGTTTCCAGTAACGAACAAACCCAACCCGCTCTGCTCGTCAAGGGCGTGTGACCAGGTGTAACTGGCGGTGAATTGCAGCCCGTTGGACAGGCGTTTGCGTATCTGAGCCTGAAGGGCGTTGTAATTGGAGATGCCTTCCGCCTCATACAGCACGGAATTCATGCTGTAGCCGATATAGGGCACACGGACCTCCGCGTTGCCCGCGTAATAGGGCGGCGGGCACAGGGGTTCGAGGTCCAGTTGCGTCAGTCCGGGGTTGTAGTAGATGTTGCACGCGCTGGCCGGTGACAAGCCACCGTAGGAATAAATCTGGCCGTTCACGGGATGGTCCGGCGTAGCCAGGAGCGGCTGATTGAAGGGCACGGGCAGCACTTCGTGCGAACCGTGGTTGCCAACGTAAGCGACATCAAAAAGCCAGCTATTGGAAAGCTGGTATTGCAAGTCAAAGGTCCAGTTCTGGGTACTGGGAAGTTTATTACCGATGTTGTAGCCGCCGAACAGGAAGGCCCCAAAGAGATTGCCTGACGGCCAGTCGCCGGAAGCGGTCTGGGAGACGTTAGGCAACAACGCCTGGAATCCTGCCGTGCTACCCGATGGCGGCGGAGGTGCAACCGTGCCGAATGGTGCCGACAAGCTCGCTCCTCTCTTGGCGGCGATGGGCTCGACAAAGGGCGGTGCCAACGTCACCCCGAACGGACCGTTGAATCCCTGGCCGGCGGGAGGCGAGAAGTAGCTGAACAGCTCGCCGCGATCATAGTAAATGCCGTAACCCGCCCGCAGGGTCAGTTTCGGACGCGGCGACCAGGCGACGGCGATGCGGGGGGCGAAGCCCCACTGGTGCTGGTTCAGCAGCGAATCGCTGCCGGTTTTCGCGATTTCCAGGCCGGAATTGGTAATAGTATCCGACGTCGCATCGTAGGCATATTGAGCGGGGTTGAACGCGGTCAGCTTGCCGTACTTTTCCGAGAGCGGCCCGTCGAAATCCCAGCGCAACCCGGCGGTCACGGTCAGGTTGCTGCGAAGCTTGAAGTTGTCGTTCACGTAAACACCGGCCGTGTCGGACCGGTAATAACGGTTCGCCGAGCCCGCGAAGGCCTCTCCGCTGCGCACGCTTCCTTCCACGAAGGTAAGGAAATTAGTGAACTCGACGATGTCGGTATTGGTGTTGTTGTTGATGATGTTGAGCTGGGTGTGATCCAACTGCCCGCCGACGGCAATGGTGTGCCGCCCTTTCACCATGTTCAACGAGGATTCGTATTCCCATTGATTCTGGTACATGCCGGCGTTGCCAAAGCTGGTGCTGGGGCCGAACTCCAGGCCACTTTGAATGGTGGGATCCGAAGTTCCGACTTCAAGCTGCGGGAAGTTGGCGGCCCCCAGCAGGCTGATGCCCAGGTCGCCTGGCTTGAAGTCCGAATTTGTCTGCGCGTAGGCCCGCAGTCGCGTGAAGCCGGCGTGCTGCTCCCAGGTGACGGTGGGGGACAGGATGAGCGTATTGCTGATGGAAGCTACGTCGCTACCTGCCGAAAGTTGCTGCGCGAAACCCAGCAGCGAGCCGACGGCGCCAAAGGGGTTGGTGGTGGGATTGTTCTGAATGTAGAACTTCCCTGACAGACGATCCTTGTCACTCACCTGATAGTTGATATTGCCGATGCCCTGGTTGACGGGCGCCAGGGAGTTCCGGCCCTGGACCACCGCGTCGTAGCCAAGGTATCTTGCCGTCGTGGGATCGGTGATCTGGGCGCTCGGAATCAGATACTGTCCGTTGGGAAGCTTGGCCTGCAAGAGGCTCAGCGCCGCCGCATTAACATTACTGGCGGTGATGGGAGTCTTGGGCTGGAAGGTGGAATTGACGACGTTGACGATGCCGCCCACGCTGCGATCGTCAGTCAGGCCGAGCGGCACCGTAACGTCCCGTAGGGACTCTGCTGCATCGGAGACGCGAATCCCCTGATAGGACCCGAAGTAGAAGAGTTTGTCCTTTTTGATGGGTCCGCCAAACGTGCCGCCAAACATGTTGCGATTCAAGAAGGGATTGGGCAGGTTGTCGGCATTGTAAAAGAACGGCGCGGCGTTCATGCTGCTGTTCTGCCATTCCTCCCACGCTGATCCGTGAATCTGGTTGGTGCCCGACTTGGTGAGGACGCTGATGTGCGCGCCGCTGTTGTTGCCCTGGGTGGCGTCAAACATGGCGGCGTTCACGTCGATCTCCTGGATTGCGTCCGGGGGAGGCGTGGGCAGGGCTTGGCCGATGGCGCCATACACGGACGTGCTGGTCTGAATATCGCCGCCGGCGCCAAAATTCTCGCCCGTGTTCAGCACGAAGCGGTTCTCGCCAACCTGGCTGGTGGAATTCCCGTTGAACAGGTTGTTGGTACTGACCCCGTCCATCGAGAAGCTGTTGCTGGTGTCCCGGTTGCCGTTGGCAAATACGGCCTGGTTGCCCAGACCGGCGTTAGCGCCCGCGCCGGCCAGAAAATCGGCGTGAACGCCAGGAGTGAGAATGGCCAGTTGGGTGAAGCTGCCGGTACCGAGGGGTGTGTCCTGGATCGTCAGCTTGTCTACCACATACCCGTTGGTGGCGTCCGTCTGGTTCATGAGCGGCGTTGCCCTTACCTCCACTGTGGTGGTGACGGCGCCCGTCTGAAACACCTCGTCCACGGTCGCGGTCCGGTTAGCTTGAACAAGAACGTCGGAGTGAATGGCGGTCTTGAAGTCCTGCTTGGTGAAAGTCACAGTATAGACATCAGGCGGTATATCCACGAACTGGTAAATGCCGGCGCCATTGGTCCCGGTGGTGCGCTCCATTCCCGTCGCGGCACTGTGAATCTTCACTTGCGTCTGGGGTACAACAGCGCCGCTGGGGTCGGTTACCGTCCCCGTAATTCCGCCTGACAACTGCTGGCCCCACATCTGCGAGGGCGCGAAGACCAAAGCCAACAACAAGAACGCCTCTCCGAGCACTCTAATGTTGCGCATTAACCCTCCTTGCCAACGAATTCGTAGTTTCGTCAGCAGAAAACACTTCGGCCCAGACCCCTAACCGACGCCCAGAGACAGAAGCCCAATTTACAGAAACTACCTTACAGTTTAGGAAGACCTTTGTTACGGCCAGGTAACAGTTCCGTTAAGAAGCTGCGACAGACCTCGCGTCACCCTGAATGCGGCACTCGGCGGCTGCGCAGATTTACTTAAAACGCGGTGTGCCGAATCCGCTGCCGATCCTTGCAGTCGTCGATTTCCCGAAAAACAGCGTTCTTCGCGATGCACCTGCAATCTACTGCGGCTTGTGGCCTTGTGTCAAGCTCCCACTTGGGGTGGTGTGGATTCTCTTCGAGTCGCTCGATTTACCGGCATTGGCAAACGTGATAAAGAACCCGGTTTCAATTTCCACTAAAGTTTTTTCAGGACCCGCCGATAGCAATGAACGGGGGAGGTGGGAGGAACATGGGGACTGCCGCCATTAACAATGCTGTTGCGGGACTGATGGCCGGAAATGCGAGCCAGGCTCTCGCGACGAGTCAGACTTTTGCCGTCAGCAAAGCCAATGATCTCCAGACCGCGGTCGGTCAGGAGGTTGCGCAGGCCATCGATCAGGCCGGCTCAGCAACCAACGGTCACATCGACGTGTTTGCCTGACCGAACGTCCGCTTTCTGTTGCCTCGTAAACCGTACGGCGCGAACTCAGCCGGGCCGGGGATCAATCGCTCCTGATCGCCGCAGCGCGGGCAAATAGCGGCCGCGGGGGATCATCGACGCCGTGTTCGCCGCTCGCCGTCTGCAGAACAACGTTACTGCTCGCATCTCAACAGGCCGCACTCCAAGACCGAGGCCAGAGCGACATCGACCGGAGGGCGTAGCCTTACAAGCAGGCCGCGGCAGTTCAAGCTAGAGACGCCGCGAGTCGGTCCGCACCCGATCCAGGTATTTCCGGGTGGAGACGTCGATGCGGACGGTCTCGCCGGGTTTGACGAACTGCGGCACCAGCACCTCCATGCCGTTCTCAAGAGTCGCCGGCTTCAAGGTGCTGTCCTGTTGCTGATGTACGGGCTGAGCGGTGGTGCTGATCTTCAGCTCGACCGCAGGCGGGAAGACGATGCTTACAGGCTGGCCCTGGAAGAATTCGACGGGGACGGCCAGCTCCGGCTTCAGGAACTCCCGTGCCGGACCTACTGCCTCGAACGCAATGGGAATCTGTTCGAAGGTCTCCGGATCCATAAAGACGGCCGAGTCCGCGTCGTTGTAAAGAAACTCCATCTCACGACGCTGGAGTTGGGTGTCTTCCAACCGCTCTTCAGGCCGGAACCGCATTTCTTTCTCGGTGTGCCTGATCACATGACGCAGCTTTGCGTGCACGCTCCCCGGCATCTTGCCCTGGCCGATGTGATACTCCGACTCGACCACTTTGAAGAGATCGCTGCCCACCTTCAGGATCATGCTTGGACGGAGTTGCGATGCGAGCACCATGGGAACCTCGCAGACACTGCATGCCTGGCAACGCCCCGGGGGGTAGCGGTGCCGCTCTGGCCGCCATTATAGCAGGGATTAGCGACCTTCCATCAAGTTCCCACGTTCCCACGTGACCGTCTGGTGGCGTCGGCGCTTGCGCGCGTGCCTCCTTCATGCAGACGGCCCGAATCCGAGCGCAGGTGTTCAACTTTCTTTCGGCTGCTAATTTTCTTATTGACTCTTTTAGGACTTCCCAATACTCTATGACGTTGATAGACTAAATTCGTTGCATGGATATAATGGACTCAATCGCAATAGGCCGGCTGGCTACTCAAGGAGGGTTATGTTGATCGAACAACGTGGTGTTTCAGAAATCGCAAGCGTGACCAAGAAGATCCTGTCGTTGCTGTTTCTCTGCGTAAGCTGTGGCTTGCCTCTGCGGGCGGTGGAGCCGGCTGCGCCGTGCAGTCAGGGGTGGCAGCCGGCGACGGCTCAGGGTTCTTCGAACCAACAGGCAGGCTCGGCACAATCGGCGACTGGCGACACCCCGACTGTTGTCGTTGCAACGGCCACACAGGGCGCCGCCGTTCGGGAGCCCGCAGCTCCTGCGAGCCCGATTGCTACTCCTGCTCCTCAGCGCGGCGCCCCGGCAACTCCACCTCGGCCCGATGCGGAAGCCGGCTGGACCCCGGCGGCGTACGTAAACTCGTGGCTACCGCATTGGCTTCGCTTCAGCGGCGAATTCCGCGACCGTGAGGAGGGACGTACCAGTTACGGCTTCAAGCCGGGCGTTGACGACGCCTATGGGCTTACCCGTGTCCGCCTTGGCCTTGACGCCACGCCAACCTCGTGGCTCCACGCCTTCATACAGGCCCGAGACTCGGAAGTGATCGGGGCCAACCCCAAGAACGTGACCAGCTCCATGAAAGACGTCTTCGACCTGAATCAAGCCTACATCGAACTTCGAAACGGCGAGAACGGGTGGTTCAGTCTCACTACGGGCCGCCAGGAACTCAACTTCGGTGATGAGCGCCTGATTGGCCGCAGCAACTGGTCCAACGCGTCCCGATCGTTCGACGCCGTCCGGTTGGTGCTTCGAAGCCAGGACTATGGCGCGCGCCTCGATATGTTTGCATCCTCGGTGGTGAAGAACTATCCCGACAGCCCCGACAGGGTTCAGGCGGGCCGCAATTTCTACGGGGGCAACCTCAGTTTGAGCAAAGTGGTTCCCAAGGCGACGATCGAGCCTTACCTGTATGTGAAGACCGTGTCCAGCGTGGCCGGCCTCGACAAGGTGAAGGGCAACGAACGGCTTTACACCAGCGGCCTGCGGTGGGCCGGTACCGTTCCGGGGGGCCTCGATTACCGGGCGCGCTACTCCATCCAGACGGGTCATTATGCTGATAACTCGATCCACGCCTGGGCCGGGTACGCCGTGTTCGGCTACACGATTGCCAAGAGCCGACTGCAGCCGCGATTCTCGATAGAATACAACTATGCCAGCGGGAACAAGGCGATCGGCAGCCCGGTGGTTGGAACCTTCGACCTGCTTTATAACACGACTCACCAGTGGAACCGTATCACCGACCTGTTCGGCGAGGAGAACATCACCGACCTGAAACCGGGATTTGATTTCAGACCCCTGCGGAAGATGAGGGTGCATCTCTTTGTTAGCGATCTCAAGCTAGCCAGCCGGTACGACGGTTTGTACGACACTACCGGCGCCGTGCTGGTGAAGGTTCCCAAGGGCGGCGCGCTCAGTAAGGACATCGGCAAAGAAGGTGACATTTATGCGACCTACGACATTAACCGGAGGTTGCAGTTTGGAACTGGTTTCGGGCACCTCTACGCGGGACAGTTTCTCAAGCAAAACACTCCCGGCGCCAGTGCCTCTTACCCATACGCGTTCCTGGACTATCACTTCTAGCTCGGGAGGGAACGTCTGATGGTAGTCACTCAACGATCACAAGCCGAGCGAGGTCCGCGCAGCAGTCTGCGGACTGACCTCTGACACTAGTGCCGGGGGAAGCCGGCGCGCCCTCGCTTAGTTGAGCTTTGTCCGCGGGGGACCTGACTACCGGCAGCCGCCCAGGCGCCCGAGCCGCCCAAGGCAAGAGAATAAAGGAGGCCGCATTTCGATGAAGCCAGAACGATTTGGTAGGTTCTTCTGCACCGTGACGCTGGGCTTGATTTTGGCCCTTCCGCCGTGCCGAGCGGTATCCCAAGACGTTACTTTGCTCAACGTTTCCTACGACCCGACGCGCGAGTTGTACAAGGACATCAACAAGTCGTTTACCGAACAGTGGAAGGCCAAAACCGGGCAAACGGTTACCATCAACCAATCGCACGGGGGGTCAGGAAAGCAGGCACGCGCCGTCATCGATGGCCTGCAGGCCGACGTGATCACCTTGGCGCTGGCCTATGATATCGATGAAATTGCGGAGCGCGCCGGGTTGCTGCCCCGCAACTGGCAGTCGCGGCTTCCCGACCATAGTTCTCCCTACACCTCCACC
>Ga0335081_10015536_pt1 | contig 12312 bp, 9 predicted proteins | sample Lox_Sample_35_FD_206713 | JGI IMG/M metagenome (GOLD analysis project Ga0335081, IMG submission 206713) | Soil microbial communities from Loxahatchee National Wildlife Refuge, Florida, United States - Lox_Sample_3.5 | ecosystem: Environmental > Terrestrial > Soil > Wetlands | place: USA: Florida... | reverse complement strand
CAGCGTCGTCCTGCCCACGGAAAGCGCCTTCAAAGCCTCGAGAGAAGGGGTAGTGGCTTGATCCAGCGGGATGTCAAACTGTTGAACCGTGCTCAGGGATTCGCCGAGCTTCGCGCGAAGCCTGGTTGCCATTTCGCCCAGCACCCGGAGGACGTGTTCCTTACGGTCTGCCGTCGCCTGCTCCTGGACTAGGGGGTCACCCGTCTTGCAATTAACGGCGTTTAAGCCAATTACATATTGGCTCCCCAGACTGCCGATTGCTCCTGCGACATAGGCTTTCGCGCCCGCGCGTTGACAGAGATCGCGCGCCACATCCGACGTCACTTTGGCTCCAGGCGGTTTCGCCATCAGCCTGAGTGTGGCTCGAGTTCTCGCGTCCGACAGTATGTTCAGGAAGGGAGACTGACCCAGTTGCACCGAAATTGCCTGCTTCAAGGTGTCGTCGAAAATGGGATCACCAGTCGAGTTGTCGAAGTCAGCCAAGACCAGTGTGTCCTGGTCGGTTAGTTTAGGGGAAAGGCGCGAGTGCCAGTACACTCCGCCAGCGACGATTAAGGCACATAGCAGACCAATGGGGACGATCATCTTCCGCGGGAAAGCGCGTAATCGATTTGGCGCGTCTGGCCGAGGTGCGTCCTGGTTCAGCCGGTCAACCCGTTTCGCGGTGGATGTCCGCCTTGGAAGAACTGATTGCGCTGCACGGCCTCCGTCGTCTGGGGCGGAACTCGCGGAGATCTGCGATGTATCCTTGTCGCGCTTAAGGCGGAGCAGCTCGGCCTTAATGTCAGAAGCACTTTGATAGCGGAGGTTGCGGTCTTTCTCCAGCGCACGATTGATGAGGCGTTCCAGTCCGTCGGGGACTTCAGGATTCAAGCGCACAGGCGCCACCGGAGCCCGGTTCAGGATCTCATCGAAGATGATGGCCGTGCTATCCCCGCGGAATGGCAACAGACCAGTGGCCATCTCATATAAGACTGCTCCAAACGAGAACAAATCCGTGCGTGCGTCCAATTCCCGGGCTCGGGCCTGTTCCGGCGACATGTAGGCGACAGTGCCGAGGGTGGTGCCGGGACTGGTGAGGTGATCCAGGCTGAGGGCAGTCTCCTCGCCAGCTGCTTCCTCCGTTCGCATCCCTTTGACACTGGCGGGCATGACTTTTGCCAGACCGAAGTCTAGAACTTTGGCATGTCCGCGCTTGGTTACAAAGATGTTTGCTGGTTTGATGTCCCGGTGAACAATACCGTCGGAGTGGGCCGCCTCGAGCGCGTCCGCAATCTCGATTCCCAAGGAAAATACTGTTTCCATTTCCAACGGTCTGCCCGCGATGAGGTGCTTGAGGGTCACGCCATCGAGAAACTCCATAGCGATGAATACCTTCAAGTCTTGTTTGCCGATCTCATAGATTGTGCAAATGTTGGGATGGTTCAGGGCAGACGCGGCTTGCGCCTCGCGTTCGAAACGCGCCAGAGCTTGAGGGTCGCTGGCGAGATCATCCGGCAGAAATTTCAGAGCGGCAAACCGGTGCAAAGAAGTGTCTTCGGCTTTGTAAACAACCCCCATTCCTCCGCCACCCAATTTCTCGATGATGCGGTAGTGCGAGATGGCCTGGCCGATCACAAAGAGGATCCTTGGGCTGGAATATTAGGAGTACTGAAGATGCTAGTCAACGCTTCTGACCGACGGCCGAACTGTGAGATCAGCTCAGCTACCTGCGCAGAGCAGGTTCCTCTTGAAGGTGGATCCGGAACGGGCCGTTAGCTCGTGGGGAGCTCGCGATCCCGGTTGAATCACGCGTAAACTGGAATGAATCTTATTGTTGCCTGCTCCTCGCTCTCGCAACCCCCAGATGACGGGCAATCCGGAAGTTATGGGACTGAATTCTTGTGAGCAGTCGTGGGACTCTATACAGGTCATTGCAGCAGTTCCAGTGCCTTGTTGAGCTGCGCGTCCTCTCCGTAAGAGAGCCTATCGGGATCAATGTCAATACATACATCCGGTTGTACACCTGAACCTTCTGTATAGGTTCCACTGGGGCTGTACCATCCAAATATCGGCAGATACAGCTTGTACCCATTCCCGACGTTGAACGTCGTCGACCCAAGGACATTGCCTCGGGTCTGTTTGCCTACGACAATCGCGAGTCTCGTGTCCTTCGCAAACTGCGCAGCCATTTCCCCGGCGCTGTTGGTCCACTCGTTCACCAGTACGACCACACGGCCGTGGAAGGGCTGTTTACCTAGGCCCTGTGTCAGCAGCACTAAAGATTTGTCTTGGAGGGAAAATCGCGCAAGACAAAAAAGAAGTCCGACCTTACTACTAGGCATCGGAACTCTCGGGAATCGCGCGACGTTGTACCCTCGTTGCAGTCGTTTTCGAGTTACGTCGTAGCCGATAGGACGTCGATCAGAACACAGATAGCTCGCGAGACGAGCAAAGCCGAGGCTTCCACCAAGGCATCCGCGTAAATCGATAATGAGACGGTCACAACCTTGTGCTTTGAGTGACTCAACCGCAGCGTCGAGAAGTCTTGAGAAGCGGATTCCAAATGCCCCGGGAAAAAATGGAACCTTCAATATTCCGATGTTCCGTAACATGCGATAACTAGGGCTCTTTGGCTCTAGTAGTGGAGGTCGTCGGCCTCGCGCTCTCCTGGGCGGAACCCGCAGGACTACTGTGGTGACTTCCTTCCCGTCGGGCAGTGCGATAGTGACCTGATGTTCTTGACCAAAGCGGAATGCCGGGAATGCTGGGGGAATAGCTGGCGTACCGTTCACACTAATAATGAAGTGTCCGGGCTGGACGCCCGCGCGTGCGGCAGGGCCATCCTCGAAGACGTCCAAAAACATCCACTGTTGAGTACCCGCGCGAGGCACTGAGCGAAGCGTTGCGCCAACGATATGCTGCGGCAAAGTTGGGTTTGTATCCCAGCGGTAGAAATTGGTATGGCTCGACTTAAGCTGACGAAGAAGATCGCGGATGCCTTCTTCGAAGGCGTTGTCATCGGCCTTTACGAGACTGGGGATCTGTTCGTCAACCGTACTGCACCAATTCGCATAATCGACATTGCCAATATTGAAGTGGTGCTTGACCACGACTGCCTTGACACGAGAAATGACTTTGAGGCGATCTGCGGATTCAAGCATTGGAGTTTAATGTTTGATCGGCGGTTGAACCACTCCCTCAACGGTAAAGCCTGCCCAGTAGTATGGGATCGCGTTTGCGCCATAGGTTTTCAACATGGTCCGTTTGGCGGCTGCCAACGCATCTGGTACTTGCTTCTTGTGTTTCAGCTCGCTGTAGAAGTCCTTCATCAAATACAGGGTTGTTTCGTCTTCAACGGACCACAGTGTGGATATCACGGTTCGAGCCCCTGCCAGCAGGAAAGCATGGGAAAGCGTCGAAATTCCCTCTTGGCCCTCCAGTGGTCCAACTGCCGTGTCGCATGCCGAAAGGACGACTAGGTCAGCATTTAATGGGAGCTGCACTATTTCCGAAGCTTGCAGAAGCCCATCTTCGTCGTGCGCTGGATCGCTAAGGAGCACGAGTGCGGAGCGTTCGGGGCGAGTCTCGTTCGCAACAGCGTGCACAGCCAAGTGGATGACGCCGTGACTACTGGCTTTTTTGTACGCGGTTTCTGTCGCGTCATCACCAAGGAGCAACATCCGTGATCCGCTTGGGAAAGCTCCCGCTGCAGTAAGGGCTTCCTCGCGTGAGCCGGGGAGGTTTGACAGCACGGATCCGCTGTAGCCACGAGTGACAGCGGATTCCCTCAAATTGCTGCGGTCGTAGGGAATGCCTCCAACAGCCAGAACCGTCTGCTCTGAGAGTTTCGGTCGCGGCGCAGTGCGCAGCAAGAAAAAGCTGCTCGCAGAGGGCGAGTAAGCGACGGTCTGTGATTCGACGACGTAATTGTTGTTTGGGTCCAGCAATGCATCGAAAGGAACAAGGTGAAGCGACCCATCGCGAACGATTATGAGTTGTTCTTTCTTCTGAGCTTCGGGGATAGGATTCAGCAGGACATCGTACAGACGACGAGCTTCGTCATGAGACGGGTGCTTAGCCTTTACCTCGTTCAAATAGGCACTCACAAGAGTGGAAATAAGCTGCTTCCCAGGCAATTTCACGATATGAGAGTTCTCGCGATTAACGACAAGGCAATACGACGCGGGGTCATCAACTACGTATTCCAGGATAGCCTCTGAAGGCGACAGGCTGGACTGGAGTTCCTTCAAAGTGACAGCACGCTGTACGTTTGATTTAAGAATGCTGATTTCTGGAGTAATCAACCTGGACTGCTCCGCCAAAAAGATTTCGTCACGGATCTCTCGAATTTCCCGATCCGAGCGTGTAGTCATCAGCTTCAGACGCAACCGTGCAATGTTTCTGTCAACTTCGGACGACTCGGACGAGGTCTGGACTCCAGATATGAGGAGGTCTGTGACAACACGTCCGCGGACTTGCTCGATGATGGAGAAGGCCTTTGTGGTATCGCCGATATGCTCCGCGACCAAGGCGAAATGCTTTGCATACAAGTCGCTCGCTGCCTTGATAAGAGCCGTCTTTCCGAGGGTACTGTCGGCGTTGCCGATCATAGCGTCCTGAATGATGGCAGCCCGGTCGTATGTACGATCGGCTTCGGCGTATTTTTGCTGACTGATCTGCACCTCCGCCAATCTATGGAGTGCGGAAGGGACAAGATCGACGTACCCCGCGGCTTGAGTAGATTCCGCAGCACTGCGAGCAAACTCTTCGGCTTTCGATAGGTTTCCGGTCAGCCTATACATGTCCGAGAGGTCGCTTTGGATATGGGAGAAGGCACTTCCAAATCCAGGCTCGGCGTATCGGAGGGCTTCGTTTAAATACGCGATGGCTCCGGGGATGTCTTTCTGCGCTCGGGAGACAAGCGATGCTGTCGAATAAAGGTCAGCGATTTGATACCGGTCATTCTGGGCTTTCGCGCGGACCAGCAGGCTGTTCAACTCCGTGCGTGCTCCGTCAATTCGACCGGATTGAACCATAGCGAGTAATCTCGCGTGTTGCGCGAAGATAGGGTAACCTGCGTCCGGATTCGCTTCAGCAATGCCGATAGCTTGCTGAGCGTATACGATCGCCTGATCGTTCATTTGCTGGTTCAAGAGACCGTTTGCGGTTGCCGATAGATAAAAAATCTGAGCGCCGACGTCCTTAGCGTTGAATGCTGCAAATAGCGCCTCGCCCACACCTCGCTGAGCAGCCGCAACATCACCGTCATGAAAGTCTGCAAAACCCAATTGCCCTTGCGCACGATACTGCCACTTCGTATCCCCTCGTTCTTTCGCGAGGGCCGCAACTTCCGTCCAATCGCGCCTCATTGCCGGCACATCGATTTCTCCATCAAAATCACCCTTCACAATCAGGCAGAACATGCGGATTTCTTTGTCGGATTGCAAAATTGGATTCGTGGCCAGTTCCTGAGAGAGCCGATACGATAGCTCCGTTATTGGTGCCGGATCTGCTCCGGCTCTGATCGCCCCGAGGTGGGCGTACAACGCGTTCCTCTGGTCTCCAGCGACCTTAAATAGTTGCTGAGCTCTGGTGAAGTACGGCCGAGAAGCGTGCCAGTTGTATAAGTCCCCGAAATGGAGCGCTCGCTGTAGAAGAACCTCATCCTCCTGATTTGCCTGCGCAGAAGGTTGATTCTGCAAAGGATCGGGTTCGTGCATCGATTTCGACTCTTGCGCGGTGGTAGATCCACATAGAATCCCAAAAATCGCTACGCTAAACGCAACTCGACTGATTGTCATGGCCTTATTGAGTCCTTCCGGACGAAGTGATCTTCACGATTACCGGCACAGTGACGCGGAAGCCCTCGGCCGTTACAACGAGATCGTAGCTTCCGACGAGAACATGACGGAAATCGGCGTGCATATGCAAAAGCGTTTGGCCATTCTCCAGGTGTGCTTGTGCCGAGTCCGACCAAACTACATGTCGATTCGATTTCAGCATTACCAAGTATCTGCGAGCCTCGCTAGCAAGAGGTAATTGCAAAGTGAAATCTATAAGCGGGCTTGAAGGAATCACTTGCGGAGACGGACCGGCTTTACTCCTGCCGCGTCCCCGCACCGGGGACGCGTTGCTGAGATCAACCAGCACCGGAACGTACACCGCAGTTGCGGGTACTGGATCCGGAAGTCCATGATTGCCAATTGGAGCCGGAGTACGGGGTGCGACAGTGGGGTCGCCGTGCAGTCTGGTGAAGAACAGGTAAACCGCGACTATCAGCATGACTGCAACACCAGCTGTGACCAGAGAACGTCGGATCCAAGTGGCGCGACGAATTCTCTGCGATTGAGCTTCCTGAGCCCTCACGTGGGCGATGTGAGCCATATACGCGTTGAAGCATGGCGAACAGCAGGTCAGGTGATCGCTAACCGATTTGTCACCCTGTATCGGTGCTGATGCCAGAACTCTGAGCGCGTCGTCTGGAGGACACCCTTTGCGCTCGGGATTAGGAAAGTCCTCAGAGAGATAGGAACGGGTGAAATCGAGGAGATCCTGTTCGCCCTCAAAGACCCGACGTTTTTTAGTCCCGGTTGTCATTATTAAACCCGTCGGTGAACATCGCCGGCTTACTTCAAACGAAGCTTCTTCCTAACCTTCTGTAGTGCTTGGCTGAACTTAGGCTCCGCGGCGTGGCTCGATATTCGATATACGCGGCCGACCTCTTTCCAAGAAGATCCGCCGAGGCGTCGACAGAGCATGTCACGCACCGCGGGGTCACATTGCATTAACAATTCATCTATGAAGATTTTCATTTCCAGCGCCCTCCTGGGGTCCGACGACATGCGCGAAAGAAATGCGTCGAGGTCGACCACGTCGGCTGAGAGCGATTGCCGTTTCTTGGCTCTATTTAAGCGTCGGAGGAATGCGCGAAAGAGATAAGATTCGAGATCTTGTACGGGACGTTCATGGGTCTTCTTCGCCTTGAGGGCTCGGGACACCGTTGCCGCCGCTTCTTCAAGCAAATTGGCGGCTACCGCCGGATCGACTAGTAGCCTTTCAGCGTGATGGATGGCGCGAACGCGGACCTCTTCAGCCGCACTCAGCACACAAGGGCTGATCGGTCGCCCTCGTTGGTCCATCGGGCTAACGCGTACTGCTCCATTCTCACGTGCTTGAGGGGACATCGGTTCACGGACGCCGTGATACAAATTTGCCCATTAGCGGAAGGGACCGTCCCCCTGCGGCCACAATCCTGTTCAACAAAGCAGAGTACCAGCGAAAGTTAAAACCTCAATAGATTTTTGCTCTGTGTTACAGAATTGCTGTTCCGGATTGAATCCCTGGCACGTCGGACCGCGTTGTTAGCTTGATACAGGTTTGTCCCGATTACCCATGTGGCAGTACCAACGGAATCTGTTTAGCACTGCCGCAGCACAGGAAAATATAGGCCCGAACGCGCCATTGCGCTTCGATACAGGAGAATTCGTTCTATGCGACTGCACTATCTTTTGTCCTTAGCGCTGATCGCGTCTGTTGCCCAGTGCAAAGAGCCGCACCACTACCAAACCGGGAAGCTGGTGAGGATGGAATCTGTAAAATGCGGCACCGACGCAAAGGACGCTAAGAGCTTCGCCGGCGAAATGCTCGGCACCGACTCGCAACACATGAAGACGAAAGAATTGCTATGCCAGCAGTACGTGGTTGAAACCGAGTCGGTCACCTACACCATTCGGCCGAAGGATGACAAACATCCTGCGCTGCTGCCTATCGGCGAATTGGCACAATTCCGGTTGAATAAAGACAAGATCCTGCTGCGTGTGGAAGACGCCGATGACAAGGAGCGCGAGTATCTGGTTGTCTCCATGACGCCTAACGATGGCTCTGCTCAGGGCTCTGCGCCTAAGCCGACCTCCGAAGCTTCTCGCCTGACAAAAGCTAATTAGTTGTCCGCGCCGCAGCGACCAACCTCAACTGTAACGGTGCCACGCTCCACTCGAATAGTGATCTCTTGATTGATTCCGTTCTCGCAATAACGATCGGTCACGGCGCTCGAACTTCTGCCCGTGGTTTGTCACAGACACGGAACACCCGATACCGCCTCAGCCGCTGCTGGCGGCTGAGCGATAGGGGCGGGTTCTACCTGGGGCTGGTTGGCTGTTTCCGTTTCCTCATAAGTTGCGGGTCGCGGGCTGATCGCTCCGAGAATCACTGCGGCTGTGCGCTGTACGACTTCCAAGCTCTCGGCCAGCAGCTTGGCATCGCCATTCCAAAGCTGGATGTAGTCGGCAGATGCGGTTCCGGTCTGAAGGCCAATAGACTGGCAAACGACAAAGGCCACGGCCTCGGCTTCGGTTTCCCGTACCTGCTTTGTGGTCAGGGTTCGCCGTTCTCTGCGGTGCAACATCTCGTGAGCCATTTCATGCACGAGGGTTGAGAACTCCTCGGCTGGCTGCATTCCTGCAAGCAGGGTGATTCTGCCGCCAGAGGACAAGCCTTTTGCAGGGCCGATCTTTTCCGAGTAGCGGAGCTTTATGTTCTGACTCTCTACGTACTCGATGAGGGGTTCCCGATACCCCGTGACATCACCTTCAACATCGGTCAGGGTGGGCAGTTCTTTGCCTTCGGTCTGGCTGACATCGAACACGTACACGGCGCGGAATCCGTACACTTGCTGTTCCGGCTTGCGTTCGTCGGCTGCATTATTAGTATCGATTTCGGTCGCAATCTCATACTTGCGCTGCGTCCGGCGTCCAACCATCGGTGCCAGAATCAAGATGCCTTTTTCGCCGCGCTTAACGAAGCGGCCAAGCGAGTTCCAAGTGCGGATTCCGGCAACCCGAGTTGCCGTCGGTCGCTGGCGAGCGATCAGCATGATATTTCCGAAGCTGTAGTTGTGAAAGCGAGCCATTGCGTTCAAATACATGGTCAATACCTCACTCTCACCCTTTTCCAAAGCCTCGACGAGATAGCTCACTGCTTCGTTGGTTTTGTTCTTGATTTCCTCTACTTTCATTGTTTTTTCCTCCATGAGAAGGCGCTGTGATGTCAACCGAAGTTTTTGGTTTTGGGCTTCGATTGTATGCCTTCGTTTCATAGCGGAGAGGGTGTCAGCAAACGGGCGAGGGTTCAGTCAAGGTCTAGCGAAGCGAGCCGAAGGGAAACCTTGACGGGTTCCTCGGCCGTTTGGATGCTTTTGCGCAAAACGAAGGCATTCCATAGGGGCTGGAAAACCATGTTTGCCCACAACGTAAAGTGAAAATTCCGACGTTTTGAGCCTAGTTCCGTAAAACTCTGCGGTATTGTTCTGTTATGGAGGTTCTGGGAACGGGTGCGGCGATGAACGTTACTCGGTTCCCGCCGGCAGAAGTGGCGGCAAAGATTGCCGTATCTTTGGGAATTGGATTGCTGGTGGGAATTGAAAGGGAGTGGTCAAACAAGGACCTCGGTGCGCGGACTTTCGCCTTGACCGCACTGTTGGGAACGGCAGCAACTCTGTTCGGGCCAGCGATGGCTATCGCCTCACTGGTGGGAGTATTTCTGATCGTGATTGCCGCCAACGCTCGGAGTGTCCTTGTTGACAGATCTCTAGAAGCGACCACATCAACCGCCTTGCTCGTGATTTTTGTATTGGGAGCACTGGCAGGGCAAGGTCACCTATTTACGCCAGCGGCGGCGGCGATCCTAATGACCATGCTACTAGCGTGGAAGGGAGAGTTGCGCCGGTTTGCAGGCGGATTGAAACCCGAGGAAATTAGGAGCGCAGTTCTCTTGGGATTGATAGGGCTGGTGGTCTATCCGATATTGCCCAACCGGTTCATTGACAGATGGGAATTGATCAATCCACGAGAAGCCTGGATAACTGTCATTATTATTGCGGGCATTGGGTTTGTGAACTATGTTCTGCTCAAGATGTACGGCACGCGAGGCGTCTATCTGAGCGGCTTTCTTGGAGGCTTTGTCAACAGCAGCGCCGCTGCGCTAGAACTGGCAAGGCCGGTTGGAACGGGAGGTGTCGCGGCCGGCGTTGCGCTTTCGGCCATGCTCCTCACGATTGTTGCGATGTTTGTGCGGAACCTAGTTATCCTCGCGCTCCTATCTCCGTCGGCGGTAGTGACTGCAGCTGGGCCCCTGCTCGTCATGGCTGTAGTGGCTCTGATCTTTGTCCGTCGCGCAAGCAACCATGATGAAGCAGGGCGGACGGAACTTCACCTGGAGTTGCCCGTTTCTCTCAGACGTGTGTTAAGCTTCGCCGCACTTTTCTTGCTGATTCAGATCCTCTGCACTTTAGGTCAGCGTTACTTTGGAAAGATCGGATTTCTCGGGATAAGCGTACTGGGCGGCTTGGTCAGCAGCGCAAGTACGTCCGCAGCTGCGGCGAACATGGTCGGTCGTCAACAGATGAGAGCGAGCCTAGCTGCGGAAGGCGTCGTATTGGCATCGGTGGCAAGCGCGATCATCAATCTCCCGATTCTTTACCGGAATGTGAAAAACCCAGCGCTATTGAAGCGGTTGAGCGTCTTTACCACGATAGTGGCAATGGTTGGGATCGCTTTACTTGTCATGCAGGAGTACCTGTTGCCCATGAACAAGTGACAGCGGCGCGATTCCGTTGAAGCAGCCTTCCAATATGGAGTGGGGCGATTCATATTGGTGTCGAGACGTTTCTCCGATTCCCTGATTCGTAAGGTGATTTGGCTTATCGTTTCGACGAAAGGCAGCAGTGCAGCTCTCAATAGCGATCGAAGTTTGGGATTGGCCGCTTTGCTGATTCTCATCTGCTTATCCACGTCGCCGGATTGTTGTTTCTTAGGGACGAGACCAATGTAAGGCCCGATATCACGCGACTTCCGGAACCGAAGAGGATCACCGACAGTAAGAACGAACTGGAGTGCTCGGTGATCGACCATGACCTTACGCTTTTTGGCGTAACGCTAATCGGCGTAGCCTATTAGTCGGCTTTGGCACGAATCCACGAGGGCAGTAGGGGATCGAGAAAGAAATATTCTCCGCGGTATCGATCGAGAATGTCTTGGGAGTCCAGCAATTGCAGGGCTTTTTGCACGCTGGACGCAGGTCCGAGGCGGAATTCTTCGCGCACGCCTTGAGAATAAATGGCAGTGGGCCCACGGTGGGCGAGAGCTTGTAGCGTGGCACGCTGGCGGGCGGGAAGCTGCTCCCAAAGGAGCTCGTAATAGGTGGATTGTCCGTTCACGAGCTTATTGATTACGGTCTTCACGTCGTCAACAGCTAACGTGCGCTGTTCTCGCAATTCCGCGTAGTCCCAAAGTTCGTGGGCGATGCGCTGCACGTCGTACGGGATCAGATCAGCGGTATTCAAGAGAGTGGTCAGAGCTTTATCGTCAACCGTTCTGCCTCGCCTGCGGAATTGAGCAGTGATGAATTCTGTCCACGCCTCGGCTGAGATTTTGTCGAGGAACATCTGGGGCCCGGCTTTATGAAAAGGACGTTTTGCGGAAAGCATCTCCTGCATGACGGAAGGTTGCGACCCAGAAAAGACGTAGCCGACTTCGCGTTGCTGCTGGACCTGATTGCGTATCACGTTCTCGACAGAGCCCCCGTTAAACTGCGAGATCTGCTGAAACTCATCGAGGCAGATGGCCATGCGAAACCCGGCTTTCTTGCTGAGTTCGCCAGGCAGGGCAAAAACATCGGGAGCGATGGGAGCAGGATCGAAGCCAGCACCTCTGCCGAGTGAGACGTTGACCTCTCCCGTGCTCAGGTTGTAGTTGATGTCGGGTTTGACTTGCCGACCGAAGCGCGTGATCCAATCCTTCACGCGATCCCACGGTCCTGCCGCGCGCAGCACTTTTTCTGCAAATTTTTCGAGAAATTGGGCGTAGCTCGAGTAACTGCTGACCGTAAGGTTTACGGTGTGAATGTGTCTCTTCTTTAACTTGAGCAACGCAACGGCAACCAGGGAGCTTTTTCCGAATCTTCGCGGAGATAGCAAGAAGATTTTCTGACCGTCCGCTAGGTCGCGTACTAGGGCGGCCAGCTCCTCGGTGCGATCGACAAAGTTGGTGTCGTCTATGATCTCGCCAAAGACGAAGGGGTTCTCGTGAATAGGCATTACGCCAATAAGCGTAACGCTATTTGGCGTAATTGGCAAGTCAGAACTAAGTGACACACCTTCGGCACGCAGACGTTGAAAATGAGGACAGAATCAATAGGATTCGTGGTTACCGACAGTCAGTCGAGGAAATGTACATAGGCACGCGGTCGAGATCGCAAGCGCGATGATCTTTGCATTCAGGTCATCCATAGTGTTGCGACTACAGGAAGGAAAGGAAGAATCCAGAGACGTGAGAA
>Ga0335081_10015535_pt1 | contig 12312 bp, 9 predicted proteins | sample Lox_Sample_35_FD_206713 | JGI IMG/M metagenome (GOLD analysis project Ga0335081, IMG submission 206713) | Soil microbial communities from Loxahatchee National Wildlife Refuge, Florida, United States - Lox_Sample_3.5 | ecosystem: Environmental > Terrestrial > Soil > Wetlands | place: USA: Florida... | reverse complement strand
GGAGTCACCCCGAGCCGGGCCGCGAGATCGTTCGTGGATACCGCCGAGCCGCTACGAGCCTCGAGCGCATAAAGCGCCTTCGCGTAATCCTGCACCGACGCCGAAACTGATTGTTGACCCACCATCACAATCAGATTATGGCATGCCTAATTCTCTTGTCAATGCACCACAAATGACAGCGCCGATCAGTCGATGGTCGCCGTCGGCCGAGACGTTGGCCGATGCGGTGCTTGGCTTTGCCGAGGAGGGGGCATAGCGATGATGCTCGAGATCGACACGCCGATCCCGAGCCAGCTAGGCGAGCGACCACTGGTTCAGCGGAGCAGGCAGCCGCTCCGGGACAAACGTGCTCGTCTCGCGGGACGGCGGTCGGCACGGCCCGGAGACGATCGGTTGTCGTCGCCGGTCCGCAACTCTCGAGTGGTGGACACGGCAATCCCCGGCTGCCGCGTTCGTGGCGAGGCGAGCAGATTTCCTGTTTGCTGCTCGGAGCGTCCTGGGCAAGCATGCCGTGGGTTCGGCATCGTCGATTCGCTGAGTAGAGCGGAACTCGCCGGTGGGCAGCTTGGTGCGCCGGTGGCGTGCCGTATCTTGCTACACGGCAGTTGTTGCACACGCTTGACATCTCGGTCGATCTGCCGGCCGACGGATCGCTGGCGAGGGCTCGCGTGAAATCTGCGCGTGGGTTGAGGTGGCGGGCGTGTGTCGCGGCGCTACTGGTGGTCCTGGTCGTGGGGGTGCCGGCTTCGACGGCGCGGGCGGACGGGGATCCCGGGAGCGACGTGCTGGTGTACCAGAACCTGTTCGCGGGGTCCGAGGTCGGTCTGTCGGTTCAGCAACAGGTCCAGCTGGGGGCGTTGTTGAAGGCAGCCGCAGGTCGAGGGTTTCCGATTCGCGTCGCGATGATCGGTGGCACGCAGGACCTGGGCGCGGTCACGGAGTTGTGGCGCGAGCCGCGGACGTACGCTCGGTTCCTGGGTTATGAGCTGTCGTTGGCTTACAAGCAGCGGCTGTTGGTGGTGATGCCAAACGGGTTCGGGTTCAACTGGCCGGGCCACTCACCGACGTCGGCGTACCGCGTGTTAGCTGGGGTCTCGATCGGATCGGGCGCGGCCGGACTGTTCAACGCCACGGAGGCGGCGGTCAGCAAGCTCGCTGTCGCCGGAGGCGTGAAGCTCCCCTCCAGCGCGATCACACCCGCGGCGTCAGCCGCGCCGACCAACGCGGCCGCCCCCGCCGGGCAGCCTCCAGCGACGCGGCGCAGTACCGATGACGTGTTGGGGATCGTCGTGCTGGCGTTGGTGGCGGTCGCGGGCATCGCGTTCGCGGTCCGCTGGGTGGGCCGTCGGCGGGGCTGGGCTCGGGGGCATGTGTTGGACGGTTTGCGGGTGTGGCTGCCTTCGGTCGCCCGCCTGGCGATTCCGGGCGGTGCCGTGCTGCTGATCGTGCTCGTCGCGGGCGCCGTCATCGTGGTGCGGTCGAATTCGCCGGCTCAGTCTCAGGCGGACGCGCTCGCAGCGAACCCGTACTTAGACCCTGGTACGCCGGTGTCCAGCATGGCTCTCGATTTCACGCTGTCTGACCAGTTCGGGCAGTCGGTCTCGTTGCATTCGTTCCGCGGGAAGGTCGTGATCTTGGCGTTCAACGATTCGGAGTGCACGACGGTGTGCCCACTTACGACGACGGCGATGCTGGATGCCAAGGCGATGCTCGGCAAGGCCGGCTCTCAGGTACAGCTGCTCGGAGTTGATGCCGACCCGGGCGCGATCTCGCTCGAGGACGTGTGGTCCTACTCGGAAGTCCATGGGATGCTCCACTCATGGCGGTTCCTGACCGGCTCGCTGCCTCAGTTGAAGCAGGTCTGGAAGGACTACGGGATCGAGGCGGCGGTCGAGGCCGGGGAGATCACGCACACGCCGGCGTTGTTCGTGATCGACCGGCGCGGCAGGCTTTCGCGGCTGTACATGACTCAGATGTCGTACACCGCGGTCCCGCAGTTGGGCCAGCTTCTGGCGCAGAGCGCCGCGGCGCTGCTTCCGGGCAAGCCCAGGGTGCATGCGGATCTCTCCTACGCCCGCATCCAGCCGACGCCACCGAGCGAGCCGGCGACCGTGCCCCGCGCCGGGGGCGGGACGGTCAGGGTCGGTCCGGGCGGGGCCGCGAGGCTGTTTGTGTTCTTCGCGACCTGGGATCAGGAGACCAGTGGTCTCGCCGGCGAGCTGGACTCGCTGAACCGCTACCAGCAGGTCGCGGCCCGAACGGGGTTGCCGCGGTTGACGGCTGTCGACGAGGCGAGCGTCGAGCCGAGCTTGAAGACGCCGACTCAGTTCCTTGGGCGGCTGCCGCATCCGTTGTCATATCCGGTTGCCCTCGATCAGAGCGGAAGGCTCGCCGATGGTTACGAGGTTCTGGGTCTACCGTGGTTCGTGCTGACCTCGTCGACTGGTCAGCTTCTCTACTACCGGGAGGTTTCGACCGCGGGCTGGCCGAGCACCAGCGTCCTCGTTCGCTACGTCAAGGCGGCGCTCGCTCGGGTCGCCGCGCCCGCTGGCACCGCCGCTGTCAGTCACGCGCTCGCCGACTCTCCGCCGCTGCTGGCCTCGCTGCACCAGCAGGCCGACCAGCTGCTGGGAAACGAGTCGGCGCTCGCCGGCCGGATCCGGGCGCTGCGCGGCTATCCGATCGTGATCAACGCCTGGGCATCCTGGTGCGGGCCGTGCCGCTCGGAGTTCACCCTGTTCGCCTCCGCCTCCGCTCGCTACGGACGGCGGGTCGCGTTCCTCGGCGCCGACACCGACGACTCGGCCGCGGATGCCCATACGTTCTTGGCGAACCATCCGGTCAGCTATCCCAGCTACCAGACCACCACGACCGACCTCTCGTCGCTGGCCGCCATCCAAGGTCTGCCGACGACCATCTTCATCAGCCCGGCGGGGAAGGTCGCATATGTGCACACCGGCCAATACGATTCGCAGGGCACGCTGGATCAGGACATCAGCACCTATGCGCTGTCGGGATGAGCACCCACAAGCGAGCCGCGGTTCTCCCGCGCACCGGGTAGCGCGATGATCGGTCGCCGGCGGTTCTCCGCGGGCGCGCGGGCACGGGCCGGAGTGCGTGGCCACATCGCCGGATTTGCCTGCGTTGCGTTGCTCCCGCCGGCAGCGTTCGCGGTGCACCAGTTGCGATATTGGCTGGCGTTTGGCGACAACGCCGGTGTCGAGCTGCAGCGGACCGGGCATTCGTATCTGCATTCGATCGTGCCGTGGCTGGTTCTCCTGCTGGCGCTCGCTGTCGGCGGGTTCTTGCGGGCGCTGGGCCGTGCCTTCGCGGGTCAGACCTCGCCGGCTCGTTTCACGCTGTCGCTGACGGCCATGTGGCTGGCGTGCTCAGCTGCGCTGGTCGCGATATTCGCCTGCCAGGAATTCCTCGAGGGGCTGTTCGCGACCGGACATCCAGCCGGATGGGTGGGGATCTTCGGCTACGGCGGCTGGTGGTCGATCCCGGCAGCGTTGTCCATCGGCCTGGTGCTGGCGACGGTGCTGCACGGGGCTCGCTGGCTCGTGCGCGAGGTCGCCCACCGGCGAGCACGACCTTATCTCGTTGTTGTCGGACCGGTGCTGCTTCTCGCGCGTCCCCGCGATGTAGTGGTCGTGTGTCCGGCGCCGCTGGTCAGTGGCTGGTCGGGTCGGGGTCCGCCGACGCTCGGTTGAGACGCGGTGCTCGCTCGGTTGCGAGCCCCGTGGCGGATTCTGCCTCCTCTGAGATCGCCGGTCGGCGGGCACGCTTCGCGCTCGCTCAGTGGTGGTTTGAGGGGCGGCCCCCCTATCGATAAGGAGTCAATGGTTCATGAGTACCGGAACCGCTGACCTGCGGGTGAGAACCGAGACCGGTTCCGCGCGCGGGTCGACACTGTCTGGGCTGCGCGCCTACTTCGCGTCGGACAGCGCTCGCACGGTTCAGACCGTGCTGGGGTTGATCTGGCTGCTGGACGGCGGGCTGCAGTTCCAGGCGTTCATGTATGGGAAGGGTTTCATCCAATTGCTGACCAACCTGACGGCGGGTCAGCCGCATTGGGTATCGAGCAGCGTGACTTGGGGCGCGACCACGCTCCACAGTCACCAGACCGTGTTCAATACGGCGTTCGCGCTGGTTCAGATCGCGATCGGATTCGGACTGCTGTATCGCCCGACGGTCAAGCCGGCGCTGGCGGCGTCGTTCGGATGGGTTCTGGTCGTGTGGTGGTTCGGCGAGGCGTTCGGGATGATGTTCATGGCGACGACGCCTATGGGTGGCGCCCCAATGGCCAGTGCGCTGACCGGCGCGCCCGGGGCGGTGCTGCTTTACGCGCTGATCGGTGCGATGGTGTGGCCAAATGGACGCCCCGGAGGGTTGTTCGGCGTGCGCGGCGCACGAGCCGTGTGGGCGGCCCTGTGGTTGGTGATGGCGTGGCTGTGGCTGGTCGAGGCGGGCGGGGCGAGCGGGATAACCAACGCGATTAATGCGGCCCCATCGGGAATGAGCTGGCTGAGCAGCGTGCAGGATTGGTTCGCAAACGCCGCCAAGGGCGACGGTGTGGCGATCGCGGTCCTGCTCGCAGCGCTGTCGGCGGTTATCGGTGTGGCGGTGGCCGTCAACTGGCGGCCGAAGCTGTTCCTCGCGGTGGCGATTGGCTTGAATCTCCTGTACTGGGTGGTTGGTCAGGGCTTCGGCGGCATCCCTCAGGGGGGCGCGACCGACCCCAACGCCGGCCTGCTGTTCATCCTGCTGGCCTACACGATGTACGCGCTGGTGCCGTATGGGCAACCGGCGGCCGAAGCCGCCCGGGAAGGCCCGCCGACGCGGGAGGTTGCCGTGGCGGGCTGAGGCCGGGACCGACCACGAAATTCGATTGACAACGCCGATTGGGGTCCCGTCAACCGGGCGGGACCCCAATCGCCGGAAACTCACCATCTACCAAGGAGGCGCCACAATGTTTGGACGCCATCGATTCGGCACTGCGGCTCGGCCCGCCGCGGCGCTCGTCGCGTTCGCGATTCTGCTCGCGGGTTGCGCCAGCGCCGAAAAGAACCTGACCGTGCCCTCGACGACGACCACGTCGGCGAGCTCGAACAGCTCGAGCGGCATGCCGGGCATGAGCATGGGCTCGGGCTCGCGCACCAGCGGAGGTGGCGTGTCCGTGGATGGGGTCAAGGCCGTGCCTACCCAGTTGCTCGGGTCGGCGCTGTGGCAGGGCATGAAGATCAGCGTTGAGGCGACGACCCCGCTGCCGTTCGTGATCTACAACGGCACCAGCGAGCAGCTGGTCAAGGCTGGGCCGAAGACGAGCTTTCACCTGATGGTGATGCTCAGCGACGCCCAGACCGGCGTCGCGATCCCATACGCCAGCGTCTGGGCCACCATCAAGCAGAAGGACAAGACCTACTACGACGCTCGCCAGTGGCCAATGATCTCCCGCTATATGGGACCTCACTACGGAAACGACGTGACCGTTCCGGGGGCCGGCACCTATCAGCTCAGCCTGCTCGTCAGCCCGCCCGTGTCCGCGCGCCACGTCGAATATCAGAACGTGTGGCTACATCCACACCAGGTCAGCCTCACCTTCCACTGGACGCCGCCGTCATGAGCGCCCTGTCACCCCGCCGGCGGGTGCGGTCGTGCTGAACCGGCGGCGCTTCCTGCTCGGCGCAGCAGCTGTCGCTGCCGGTGGGACCGCCGTCGGGATCGGTCTGGATCGTGCTCTCACGAGCCGCGGGAAGCCGATCTCGCCCGTTCCGCTAGGTGGCCAGCCGCCCGGCCTCCCTGCTCGGCAGCATGACTGGACGGCGACCCTCGCAAGCGACTACGACGGAAACCCAGTCTCCCCCCAGTTCGATCGGCTGATTTTCTTCAACATCGACGGCGACCCAAGTCCGGCGCACGCTCGACTACTCGAGGCCGCGCTCCGCACGCTCGAGCGCACCTACCAGTGGGGGCCTTCCGGGCTGCTGTTCACCGCGGGCTGGGGGCCGGGGTACTTCGAGCAGTCACTACGAGTGCCGTCGCCGATTCCGTACGCCATGGGGTTGTCAGACTTCGAGTCGCCCGCGATCGACGACTACGACCTGTGCCTCCATCTCGCCGGTGACGACGAGCGACGCCTGGCGGCGATCGAGGCCGCCCTGCTCAACACCGCTCCGCTACACGGAGCGGACGGGCCGCTCGACATCTCGAGCGCGCTGCGTTGGCAGGAGACACGAACCGGATTCACCGGCACCGGCCTCCCCGCCCAACGCCAGAACGTCGGCGGGATCCCACAGGGCAACCTGGTCCCGAAAAGCGCCCCGCTGTTCATGGGGTTCAAGTCCGGCCTGCGTCGCAACCAGGCGAGCGAGGACGACGTCGCTATCCAGAACGGTCCGTTCGCCGGCGGCACAACGATGCAGGTGAGCTACATGCGCCTCAGCCTCGACACCTGGTACCAGAACCTCACCGAACGCGAACGCGTCGCCCGCATGTACGCCCCCCAGGTCACCCCCGAACAAGTCGCCCACTTCACCAGCGACGCCAGCAGCGACCCCGACCTGCTCAACCAGGCGATCAACCGCTACGGAGTCATCGGACACGCACAGACGTCCGCCCGCGCCCGACGCAACAACAAGCCGCTCATCCTCCGCCGTGACTTCAACACCACCGACGGCGGCCAAGCCGGCCTCCACTTCGTCTCCATCCAGCGCACGATCGAGGACTTCATCACCACCCGCAACGCCATGAACGCCTCATCGGCACAACTCCAGAACCCAAGCATCACTGACACCGTCAACAACGGAATCAACGAATTCATCTTCGTCGCAAAACGCGCCAACTACATCCTGCCCACCCGACCCAACCGCTACTTCCCGCTACTCCCCGGCCGCCAGCACGCACTCGACTGAGCACGGTGTTGCCGCCCAGACCGACGTTGTGCCGCAACCAACGCGAACGGTCGCGCCGACCCCATTCATGAGCCAACTATGGCTCCTCGTGGCCCGCGCCGTGGAGCGACCATGGACCTGCGTGGCGGTCCCCGTCTGGATGGCCTCGGCAGACGAGGAGAAGACGGCGTTGTCTCCAGCGACCGGGTCCGGTTGCCGTGAGCATCCGCAACTGTCGCCGTCGCCGTTGTGTATGAGTTGCCGTTAGCGACGATCGATGTGGGGGAGAGAGCGAGAGTCATGGTGTTGGCCGGACCGGCGGTTTGCGACAGCGTCGCGTCCCCGGCAGCCGGCGGCGCGACCGATTCATCGGTAGCACTGATGATCACGGTCCCCGCGACGGTCGAGCTCGCGAGAGTGGCGACGCAGGCGCTGTTAGCCTTCTCGCTGACTGGGCCCCACTGTCGCTGGCCGTAAACACGATCGTATGTCCAGTGACTCGGACCCCTCCGCGTGCATCATTTCCTGATCGTCAATTTGCCGTAGGTGATTCGCGCCGGCCCCTTCGGCTGCTTCGTCGAGATCACGAGCGCGCCGATCAGCTTGCGGTGCTTGCGATGAAGGGATGCGACCTTGGCCCGCACGCGCTTGGGGAGCGCCACCTGGATGTGGTCGATCTTGCCTGACTTGAAGCGGAACTTGTGGCTCAGGACCCGGCCGCCCACCTTGAGCTTGAACCGGCCGGCGCAGACCTTTCCCTTCTTGGTCTTGCCCCTCGTGGCCACGCACCTCAGCGACACCATGACCTTGCCGTTCTCGATCGACACCGCCCTCGGGGCGGCCTGGATCGCGATGTAGGCGAGCCGTCCAGCCGGATTGCCCGGCGAGGACCCGGTCGGTGGCGTCGGGATCGCGGGGCCAGTCGGGGGAGCCGGCCAGGCCGCGAGCGCGGTGTAGGTGCTGGTGCCGCTCGGCGCCGACGTCCACCCCGACTGGGTGCCGGCGTACGGGGTACCCACGTTGGTGCCGGTCAGGGGGATCTCGGTCGGCGGGCCGCCGTTCTGGACGGTGACCGCCTTGCCCTGGATGGAGCCGGTGATCTGCGCGGGGTTGGCCGCCGCCCAGCCGGTCTGCTCGCCTAGCAGGTTCGCGATCGCCTGCTCGGTCAGCTGCACGAACGGGGCGTTGGGGTTGAAGTACTCGTTGTACTGGTAGAGCAGCGGATCAAGCGCCTGATAGAGCGTTCCGTCGCCCTTGGTGCACGGTGCTCCCGCGGTGCACGTCGCCGGTGGCACGTAGGTCGACGGCGGGAGGAGATCAGGCGATTCCTCGGACCCGGGGGGTGGCGTGCCGATGATGTTCGTCTGGTGGACGTAGCTTGGCCGCGGATCGTTGGCCATCATCGTGCCGAACAGCCCCGAGACCACCTGGGTGATGACGTCGCGGAAGGTGCAGGTGGCGGGGCAGGCGAACGAGCCAGCCGGATACAGCGTCTGGTACTCGTCGAGCTCTTGGGCGTCTGTCCCGGCGTTGTAGTAGATGTTGACCGGGTGACGCGGCACGACCCGCGCTGATCCTTCCAGGAAGGTCGAGCTCGCGGGATATTCGCTACCGGTATAGCTGGCCCCGATGCCGAACTGGGTGTCGGGAGGGTTGGGGTAGGGCTTTGACGCATCGTCGCCGACGGCGGTGATTCCCACCGCCGCGAGCGCGGGGATGAACCATTGGTTCTGTTCCCATGGCGACTCGACCGCGTCCTCGGCCGAGGTCGAGGGCTCGGTCGTGGCCGTGCCGGCAGCGCCGGTGTCGGGATACGTCAGCTCCGGCTCGCCGCCGCCGGTGACGTCCGAGGTCGACGCGGGATTGCCGGTGTTCGCGGAGGTGGGATCGAACGGTGTCGACACCGCGCCGTACGCGGACCCGGCGGCCGCCGGCAGCCGGGTCCAGGTGAACCCGGTGGTCGCGTTCGGCGTGGCCGTATAGCCACGGTAGACCACATAGTCCGCGGCGTGACAGATCGCCTGCCACGAGATCGAAATCGTGTTCGTCGTCCCAGCCGTCACGTCGATCGGGGCTGTCACGGAAGCCGCCGACTGACCCGCGGTGGGCGAGTTCGTGAACTGGTCGCTAACCGCGTACTCGTACGTGCCGGCCGGCAGCGACCCACCCGTGGCACTCTGCGTCGTGAGGTCATCGTCGATCATCGGTGGATCGACCGTGGCCGGATTTCCCGGCACCAGGTCCGCGAACCCGGAATGGTTGCCCGGGACGAACACCTGCCCGTCCTCGTATCCGAGCGACAGCGACGGGTCCGTAGTCTCGGCCAGACCAAGGCCTCCAGTACCGGCCGTGCCGCCGATCGCCCCATGGGCCACGTTGGTGTTCTCGTTCAGCTCCGCCTCGATGTAGTTCTGGGTCGCGCAACCCACGTCCATGTAAGGGGTGTCGTAGGTGTGGCTGATCCAGCCGAACGAGTCCGCGTACGGCTTGCCCGCCCCGGCGTTGCCTGGACCGCAGTTGGAGGAGCATGCGGCCTGGAACGCCGCCAGCAACGGATCGGCACCGCCATTGTCCGCCTGGTAGACGGCGCTGCCGCCCATGTTGAACAGCTGGTCCATGCGGAAGTTGTGCGCCGCCTCCCACATGGCGCCGGTCGCAACGTCGGACGGGTTCATGCGCATCGCGTCGGCGTCGCTGTAGTCAATCGAGTGCGTCGCCGTGTCCCACACGTCGTCCGGCGTGAACGTGTCGTCGATGTCCATCTCGAGGTAGTTGCGCTGGTCGCCGAAGTACGTGTTCCGCGCCAGCCAGTCGAGCTCGCCGTGGCGCAGCAGCTCGCTCTGCAGGTAGTACTGGCTCTCGTTGAAGGTCTGGAACATCGTCTCGCGCCCGTCAGGGGCGGTATAGATGCCGAGCAGGGAGCTCGCGCCCGGGCCGGAAATGAGCGTGTTGACGCTCGCGCCAGGCAGCGGCGTCGCCTCGTAGGCCCAGGTGGATTGAGTCGGGTCCACGGCAACGTGCTTGAGGTACGGGAAGACCCCCGCTCCGCTCGCGGTCAGCGTCAGCGAGGTCGAGAGCGGCAGCTGAGCGCCACCGACCGGGTTGGCCGAACCCAGGCCGTAGTCGCTGCTCGGGACGACGTAGGCGGTGACCTGACGAACCGAGAAGTTGTGCTCGAACGTCTGCAGCTGGCTCCATTGAGCGTCGGTCAAGCCGACGGTGCCGGAAACCGCCACGACCACGCCCTGGTAGTTGGCGACCTGGGTTCCGTTCGGGAGCGTCGACGAGAGGGCGGGCAGCGGAACGCTGCCGGGGCTCGCGCTGCTGGTGACCATCGGCGTGTACGGAACGCCCTCGCGCTGGAGCGTGTTGACCCAATCCTGGTAGGCGATGCCGGCGTTGCAGATGCCGGGGTTGGCGATACACGTCGGGTCGGCGAAGTTCGTGTCGGTGCCGTCGGTGATGAGCAGGATCCGCATTCCGATCCGCTGCGCGGTAGCCGCAGCCGATGCCACCGCGGGACCCGACCCGCTTCCGGAAAGGCCAAGGACTGCAACGAGGCAGCCCAGGACGATGAGAATTCCAAACAGACGTCTCATACCAAGCTCGGTTTCATTTGAGAACCACGCAAATCACCAGCACCAGGCCCGAGGGCGCAACGTCAGATGCCGGTCCCAGAACCCCGCCTGGGGTCCACCCGAGCACCAGTCTGTCTGCTCCCGCGACCGGTGCCCATGGGTTCCCTCGCCCCCCTTACGTTCATCCGTGAACGCGCTCAACGACGAACAAGCCCACCCGAATAAGGAACCGCAAGCCGCCGTCACCGCTCTCGCAGCCCGTCAGCAGGGCGGGGAGACCGTGCGATCCCTGTCCGGACGGGGCGCATGGTCCCACGGATGCCGCGCCGCCGCAGGGCTGCCGCACTGCCGATCGTAGTGCGGCGCGGCAACGCCTGGTCCGCTTGCTCGTTGGGCTTCAAGGTGAGCCTCAGCAAACGCGCTGACTGTCGCTCGCCTGCAGATGGAGGCGTCCACGCCCACGGCGGCGTCGCTGTCGAGAAGGACGACGACCGGTGCTGTCGTCGCGGGCCGCGATACTTCTGGTCGCGCCGGACGACCCGGAAGTCCGCCGCATCTCCAAACGAGAGGTCCCGCGGTCGCCGACGAAGACTGCCGATTCCACGGTCAGAGGCGGCGGTCTGACGTCGTCGGGCGAGACCGCCGGTCGTCGTCCTTCTCGGCAGGGAGATCGTCGTCGGCTGGCTCTTTCGCAATCCCTGGGTGAGCAGGACGGCGTCTCCGCCAGCGCGAGCCTGACGGCGCACCGCGTGACTTCCGGACTCTTCGCTGCGGCGGTCAGTTCTCGACGAGTGCGATGCACCCGATCGAGATCAGCAGGCCGCGCGGTAGTGGCACTTGCATCGTCCGGCTGGCTGGGAAGGAAATCCGCGTACAACTCGTTAAGCTCGGCGAAAGCGCTCGCGTCGGCGACTAGGACGGTCGTGTTGACAACGAGGTCGGGACGGCTGGAGCCCGCGCGAAGTACCGCATCGAGGTTCCGGAACGCCTGCCGTGCTTGCTCGCCGAACGTGGGGCTGGCCGGCTGTGCGCTCTCGGGATCGACCCCAGGCTGACCCGAGACGAACAGGAATTCGCCTGCGCGGACGGCAGGCGAATAAGGTCCGATCGCACTCGGGATCTCCCGCCCTGCAATAACCTCCCGCGCCGCGGTCATATGTCTACTCCGATCTCGTTGTGCGCAGGGATTACGCTGGGGCGAGGGCGCGACATCGCGGCCGCCAGCGGCCGGCACAGCTCCCCGACTGCGGCGATGGTGGTCTCCTCGTCGCTGGCGCAGGGAATCACGTTGAAAGCCCAGCAGCCCGCGTCGATGTATTGGCGCAGGAAGTCCGCGACCTCCTCGGGCGTCCCATAAGGCGAGTAGCGCTCGAAGGGCTCGAACGGCATCTGGTAGGAGGTCTCCATTCCCGCGGCCAGCGGCCCGCGATCGGCTTGGCGGGTGTCGCCGAACCCGCACCACGCGTTGGTCCCGTGCTCAAAGCCGTTCGGGTGTCTGCCGGCGCAGGTCGCCTCCTCGCTGACTTGCTCCACCACTGTCGCGAAGGCGTGGAGAGTCCCAGATCCCCAGCCAGCCATCGCCGAGCCTGCCCGCGACGACGCGCCGCCGCATCCGACCGTCCGCCGACGATGAGCGGGATCGTCGGCGACGGAGCGGGCATGATCAACGCGTCCCGGACCGAGAAGAACTCACCCTCAGAGCTGACAGGCTTCCCTCTGGCCAGCGCGCGCAGGATCTACAAGCACTCATCCATCCGACGCCCACGGGTGCCGGGGTCCACCCCACAGATCTCGATCTCGTGCCTGTCCTCCCCGCCGATCCCGACGCCGAGCGTCAGCCG
>Ga0335081_10015534_pt1 | contig 12313 bp, 15 predicted proteins | sample Lox_Sample_35_FD_206713 | JGI IMG/M metagenome (GOLD analysis project Ga0335081, IMG submission 206713) | Soil microbial communities from Loxahatchee National Wildlife Refuge, Florida, United States - Lox_Sample_3.5 | ecosystem: Environmental > Terrestrial > Soil > Wetlands | place: USA... | reverse complement strand
GTCTCCAGACGATTTTAGCAGGATGATCGCGGGCATGCCCGCGACGGGCCAGGCCGAACTCGATTTCAGTGGATGCTGTAGTAAAGCTGGACGGGGGAGCCGTTGCGAATCACCTGAAGGGTGACCGAAGATTGAGCGCGCAGCGTTTGCAGCATCACGAGCGCCTTCATGGGGTCGCCGACCGGCTGCCCGGAAACGTCGGTAAGCAAGTCGCCGTCCATGAGTCCGATTTGCTGGAAGACCGAACCAGGCTGGATCTCGGAGAGGCGGAATCCATGAGGTCCGCCGTTTTGCACGTTGGGAATCGCGCGAATCTGGGTGAACAGCGGCGCGGGGTTTTGCAGGTCGGCGTCAACGGTCGAGCGGGCAAGGACGTAGCGGTTGGGAGCCATGCGTTGAATCCCGGGTGCCGGAATCGGCAGCGCCAGCGGCGCCGACGGTTTCATCAACCGCCGCCGAAACACGCCGGGCCGGCGCATCAGCGGCACCGGCGGCTCGGAGCTTTCGCGCGGAATCTCGACCGCCACGCGGTGGCCGTTGTGCATGACGACGGCGCGGTCCTGTTCGATCTCGAGCAACTGTCCAACGCCCGGAATGTCGTCGCCTTTGCGGTAAAGCGATTGCCGGCCCGACTGATCCTCGACGATGACGAAGGGTTTGCCGGAGGTCAGGAGCGAGGTGCCGAGCAGCCGGATTTGCAGATTTTCGCGTTCGGCCGGCGCCTCGCGCGCCGGAGCAAGGTTGAAGATGTCGCGATCGGTGATCGCTTTGTAGAAAACGCGCGGGCGCCTGAAGCTTCGCGGATGGAGGATTGGCGCCGTCGGCGCGGTCTGTGCGGCGGGAGGCACGACGTCGGCCGCGACATGGAACCGGTACGCGTCCTCGAGCGACAATCCCAGGAAAATCGCCAGCACGCCGACCAGCAGCAGGTTGAGAATCGTGACGTGCAGCTCGTTCAGCGCGAAGTTCATAAGAACGCCGGCTCGGCCTCGTATGAACAGCCCTCGACCAGCCGCTGGATGTCGTAATTCCAGCGTCCCTTCCACCGTTCAATCGTCAGGCTGGCCTGGCTATGTCCCTGGCGCACCTGATCGAGCATCCGCAGCAGGTAGACGCTCTCGTCGTCGCCATGATCGTTGAGCGCGTGCTGGCGCACCAGCCCGATCGAGGCGATGTTGAGCAGCTCCAGCGCGAGCTCCTGCAACTTGATGCGTCCGGCGCGCGCCTCGAGTCCGAGTTTGTGGGCTGCATCGGTCATTTCGAGGCGCTCGCCGAAGCTCCATCGCTTGACCAAATCCCAGGCGGCGAGAATGCAGTCGTCGTCGTAGAGGATCCCCTTGAACAAGGCCGGCAGCGTGAGCATCAGCGAGGGCGGCTGGCTGTCCGCGGTGCGTACTTCAACGTACTTCTTGAGTCTCACCTCGGTGAAGATCGTCGTCAGGTGATTGGTCCAATCCTCAACGGTTGCCCGCTCCTTGCCCCATCCACGCTCCATGAACTGGCGGAAGGTTATCCCTGGCGGCGGCACGGTCAGGTTGAGATAGCGGTGGTCGCGCTCGAGAAAATACATCGGAACGTCGAGCGCATATTCGGCGTAGTCCTCGAAGCAGGCATCGTCACGGAAGACGAACTCGAGGTTGCCGCAGCGATCGCGGTCGGTATCGGTCCAAATATGTCCGCGATAGCTCTGGTAGCCGTTGAGCCCACCGTCGGAAAGGGGCGAGTTCGCGAACATCGCGTAAATTATCGGCACCAGGGCGAGGCTGACGCGCATCTTGCGCATCGCGTCGGCTTCGTCACTGTAGTCGAGGTTGGCCTGCACCCCCGCGGTCTGCTTCATCATCCGCTGCCCGAGCCGGCCCTTGCGCGCCATGTAAGGGTACATGATGCGGTAGCGTTCCTTGGGCAGGAGTTCGATTTGGTCGATGCGGCTGACCGGCTGCATGCCGAGGCCGAGGATGACCGCGTCGATCTGATGGCCGACTTCGATCAGTTGCTGGATATGCAGAGTGAACTCGCGATGGGCGCAGTGGATGGTTTCGCATTGTTCACCCGACAGCTCGATCTGCCCGCCGGGCTCGATGGTGATGGGGGCGCGGTCCCCCTTGATCGCGATCAGACGGCCCGCTTCGTCGTCGGCCTTGAATCCATGGCGGTCGACGAGACGGCGCAAAATTTCTTCGACTCCATTTGGACCGGAAAAGGGCAGGGCGCTTCCGTCCCGCGCGGAAACCGCGACCTTTTCGTACTCGGTGCCGACCCGCCATTGATCGCGCGGCTTGGCGCCGTTGCGGAAATAGCGAAGCAGGTCTTCTTTGCTTTCCAGCGGTTCACTCATAGGTCGAAGCCCCGGTCGTCCGGTTGCATCAAAGGACCAACCACCTCCGCACCGCGCGCCTATAATGGCTAGGCACGGGTTCGGAGGCAAGCCGATTGCGGGCGGTGATTCGATCGAACCCGGCAAGCGGTTATTCCCGCTTTAGTTGCGCTTATCCCCGCCGAGCGTGACTGATCACGACCGCATCGGCCCCCATTTTAAACATTCCACGCTTAACACAAAATGAGGTTTGGGTTTCATTTGCAGTGCGTTCGCGGATGAAACCATATTGTGTCTTATTCTATCCTAACGACCATGCCTGCCTAACGACCATGCCTGAACTTATCCTCGCGATCGACCAGGGAACCACCGGAACCACCGTGTTGGTGATCGACGGGGTGGGAAGGATCCGCGGCAGGGCCTACGGTGAGATTCGGCAGTTCTATCCGCGGCCCGGATGGGTCGAGCATGATCCCGAGCAAATCCACCGTTCGGCGGTGCAACTAAGCCGCAAGGCGCTCGCCGCGGCACGCGCGCGGGTGGGTGATCTGGTGGCTGTCGGCATCACCAACCAGCGCGAGACCTTTGTCGTCTGGGAACGCGCAAGCGGCCGCCCGCTGCATCGGGCTATCGTATGGCAATGCCGGCGCAGCGTGGAAATCTGCGAGCGGCTTCGCGAGCGCGAGGCGGAGGTCGGCCGTATCACCGGACTCGAGATCGATCCGTACTTTTCGGGGACCAAGCTCAAATGGCTGCTCGACGGCGACCGGACGCTACGGCGGCGGGCGGAACGGGGCGAAGTCTGTTTCGGCACCATCGACACCTGGCTCGCCTTCAAGCTTTCGCGCGGCGGCGCTTTCGTTACGGACTTTACCAACGCCTCACGCACGATGATGTTCGACCTCGAGGCGCGCAGATGGAATCCCGCGATGATCGAAATGCTGGAGGTGCCCGAGCGGATGCTGCCGGAGGCGGTCAGTTCGCGCGGTCCGATGGCGGAGGCAGCGGCGGGGTCGCTTGGGGATCGGGCAGTTCCGATTGCAGCGCTCATCGGCGATCAACAATCGGCGCTTTATGGCAACGGATGCGTCAGGAGGGGGCAGGCCAAGGTCACTTACGGGACCGGTGCGTTTTTGCTGATGCATACCGGCAACAAGCGGGTTGTTTCGAAAAACCGGATGCTCGCGACGGCCGCACTCGGAAGCGCCGGTGAGCCTGCGTTCGCGCTCGAAGGGTCAGTCTTTATAGCAGGCGCAGCCGTTCAATGGCTGCGCGACGAGATGGGGCTGGTTGCACGGGCCCCGGACACGTTGAAGCTTGCCCGGCAAAGTCGCGAGCGCGGCCAGCCCTACATGGTCCCGGCGTTCGTGGGACTCGGAGCGCCCTACTGGGATAGCGCGGCGCGCGGGGCGATCGTCGGGATCACTCGCGGCACGACCAGGGCCGATCTCGTACGCGCTACCCTCGATAGCATCGCCTACCAGGTTCTGGATGTGCTTGCCGCAATGGAAAAGGACACCGGCCGAAGAATCCGGGAACTGCGGGCCGATGGGGGTGCCTCGGCAAACGACTACCTTATGCAATTTCAGGCTGATCTGCTCAACCGTCCTGTGCAGCGATGCTCGATGGCGGAAATCACTGCGCTGGGTGCGGCGATGCTCGCGGGGCTGGCTGTGGGGCGGTGGAGTTCGCCTGATGAAGTGCCGCGACTATCAGGCAGGCCCCGCGTGTTCGAACCCGAGATGGGCGTGCGGGAGCGCGACGGGCTCGTTGCAGGTTGGCGCGATGCTGTGGCACGAGTGCTTAACCCGTCGTTGAGGTGATGTGCGGCCGCAACGTCAATGTTGCCGATGCACTACGGGAATTGACCTACAGGGACGCGTACAATCTGAATATCCGGCCGAAGATCAGGGACTATCCTCGGGAGTTGCGGTCGGAGGCTTGATTCGAGTGACGCGCAGGCCAGAGGAAGTCCAGCCGACGTCGAAGCCGACGCTATCTCCTTCCTTGATTAGCTCGATTCCGGCTCGTTTGCGTCCTATAGGGGCGCCCACGACCGAAACAAAGGGAAACTCGAAGGGAATTTCACGTCCGCTGAAGGAGCGGATGACGCCACGGCCCCGGATTCGGTCAAGAAATACAATCAGCCCCTTGTAGAAGTTGTCGGGGAAACGTTCGCTGTCGAAGGTATCGTCCATAACGTTGCGGCGAGAGCCGTCCGCCACCGGGCGCAGGAGCGCGCCCGTGCGGCCGGGTCAGGCCGAATCGGCCAGGAGCTGGTCGAGCTTGCCAGCCCGGTCGAGCGCCCGCAATTCGTCGAAGCCGCCTATAATTTTGTCGTTGATGAAGATTTCCGGAACGGTGCGGCGGCCCCCTGCGAGTTGCACCATTTTCTCGCGCAAGGCCGGATCGTGGGTTACGTCGATCTCGGTAAAGGCCACGCCCTTGCTTCTGAGCAATGCCTTGGCTCGCACGCAAAATGGACAATACTCGGTACTGTAGATTTCGACCTTGGCCACTGGCAGGCTCCTTTGGCGTCAATTCTTGCGTTATGGAGGCTGCGTATCAAGTACAGGGCTGGTCGGGTGCTAACGGGTGTCGGCGTAATGGCGCTTGAGCCAGTGCGGCGGAACGCCCAGGAGGAAGAGCGACTTGATGAGCCACATCCGAAGCACAGTGCGCAGCAGGCCATCCCGGCGCCAGCGACGGGCCGACGTCGTCACCGTTGATCGCAGGCAGGCGACCCGACCGGAACGCCTCAGCCGCCGCGCGAAGTCAACGTCTTCGCAAAGCTCGATGTCGGCGAAGCCACCTATCCGCTGGAACGTTTCGCGGCGGACGAAGATCGCTTGATCGCCGGTGGCGCTGCGCATGATGCGCGAGCGGAAACTGATGAGCTTCCCGAGAATGCGGTAGGCGATGGACGGGTCGTCGAGCACGAGGTCGAAGTGGCCGCCCACAGTGGCGGGATCGGCCAGCGCGGCCTCGATATCGCGGGCGAAAGTCCGGGGCACGGTGGTGTCAGCGTGCACAAAGACGATCGCGTGGCCGCGCGCCGCGGCGGCGCCAGCGTTCATCTGTCGGGCACGGCCGCGGAAGGCAGGGAGTATCAAGTGACAACTATCGCGTGCGATCTCGACGCTGCGATCGGTGCTGCCGCCGTCGACGACGATGATTTCGGCCTCAGCGGCGGCCGCACGAATTGCGGCGAGTGTCGCGCCGATTGCGCGCTCCTCGTTGAGCATCGGAATGACGACCGAAAGACGTAACCGATGCGATTGCTTTGCCCCGCTTGCACAGTTGCTCCGCGCCGCAGAAGATCTGTCCGGACGGGAAGCCAATTTGGACGATCAGGGCAGCGGCGGATTGATCGGTGCGCAGGATTGGGGAACCGCCGGAAAATCCCTGATTAGCACCTTGCGGCCGCGCACCTCGAGCCGCCCCTCCTGGTAAAGGCGGATCGCATAGGGGTAGATGCGATGTTCCTCGGCGTGGATTCTAGCGGCAAGCCGTGCCTCGTCGTCGTCGGGATAAACCGGAACGACCGCCTGCACAATGATCGGGCCATCGTCGACGCCCTCGCTCACGAAAAAGACCGTGCATCCGCTGAAGCGCACGCCATAGTCGCACGCGGCCTTTTGCGCGTCGATGCCCGGGAACGCAGGGCACAATGCTGGATGGATGTTCATGATGCGATTAGGGAATGCGCGCACCATCACCGGCGACAGAATGCGCATGAAGCCGGCGCAGCCAACCAGCTCGATGTCGTGAGACTTGAGCATCGCGACCAGCGCGCGATCGAAGTCGTCGCGGGCAGCGAATCGGCGATGGTCGAGCACCTGGGCGGGGATGCCGTGGCGGCGCGCGCGCTCGAGTCCGCGGGCACCGGGCTTGTTAGAGATGACGAGGCGGATGTCCGCCTTGAGTTCCCCACTTGCGGCGGCGTCAATAATAGCCTGGAGATTGGTGCCTTCGCCGGAGATGAGAACGGCGAGCTTGACCGGGGGACGGGCCTGCGCTTGCTTCGCGCTCATACGAGAGTGACTCCGCGGGTGCCACGCTTGATCTCACCGATTATCCAGGCGGGTTGTCTGCGCCGGCTCAACCAGGAGACGATCGCGTCGGCTTGAGAACGCGTGACAACGGCGATCATCCCGAGACCGTTATTGAAGGTGCGATCCATCTCCGCCTGAGCGATCTTACCGAGTCTCGCGATCATGGTGAACACCGGCGGTACCAGCCATGTCCCGCGGCGAATCTCCGCGAGTAAACCTTGGGGCATCACGCGCGGCAGATTTTCGACGACACCCCCGCCCGTAATATTGGCGAGGCCACGGATCCTGAAACGCCCAAACAGCTCGACCGCGGTTTTGGCATAGATGCGCGTGGGACGCAGCAGTTCCTCGGCCAGCGTACATCCGAGTTCGCCGACCCGGGCACCGAGTTTCAGCCTGGCGGAGTCGAGCAGCACCTTGCGGGCGAGCGAGAAACCGTTGGAATGGAGCCCGGTGGACGCGAGACCGATCAGAACATCACCCGCGCGCATCCGTTCGGGACGGGGAATCCCGGCTCGTGCGGCCACTCCGACCGCAAAACCGGCAAGGTCGTATTCGCCCGGGCGATACATCCCAGGCAGTTGCGCCGTTTCGCCGCCGACGAGGCTCATCGCCGCCTGAGCGCATCCGCGAGCGATGCCCTCGACAATGGCAAGCGCCACCGGCGGCTCCAGCTTGCCGCATCCAATGTAATCGAGAAAGAAGAGCGGGCGGGCATTGTGGCATACGATGTCGTTAACGCACATCGCGACACAATCGATTCCAATCGTGTCATGGCGGCCGGTCGCGAACGCAATCTTGAGCTTGGTCCCGACCCCGTCGGTGCCTGCGACGAGCACGGGCGCGCGCACCGTGGAAGTACCGGCCAGATCGATGAGCGCGCCGAAACCGCCGATGCCTTCGAGCACGTGGGTGCCTAAGGTGGGACGGGAAAGCTTTCGGAAAAGCGGGATCAGCCGCTCCTTGAGTCCGATATCGACGCCCGCCGACTTGTAAGTGAGACGCCGTCGCGGCATCGGCTCAACTCGTCCGCCGCGCCAGCGCCACGGCGCGCCAAGCGGATTTATTCTCGGGGTACGCGACGACTCCTTCGCGGTAGCGCAGGAGTTCCATTCCGGCGAGCAGTTCGCGCAGTTCGTAATGCTTGAGCAGGAAAGCGGGGTCGCGCGGATGGCCGGTTTCGGCCTGATCGATCAGGAACGTATCGAAGAGCAAAACGCCTCCGACGCGAAGCGCTTCCTTCAAATACGGGACGATCGGGCGGCTGAGGAAGCTCACGTTCACGACCGTGTCAAAGCTTCGCGCCCGGAACGGGAAGCTCTCTTCGAGGTCGGCAACAACCGGCATTATCGACAAATCCTCGCGACGTGCCGTGCCCGCAAGGATTCGAATCGCGTTTACGGAAAAGTCCGCGGCGACGACGTGGATTCCTGCGCGCGCGAGCGCCAGGCTGTTACGCCCGGTGCCGGCCGCGACGTCGAGGGCGAGGCCGTGCTTCAACAGCGGCAACATCTCGACCACCGAGGGCTCGGGCTCTCCCGGCTGGGACGCGCCGCGATGGCGATCCTCCCAAGCTGTTCGCCGCTGGTTATTCACACCACGCGCACCAGCGTGAAGACGTCCACGCGGCGGGCGCCGGCGCGCAGCAACGTGCGAGCGCATTCATCGGCGGTGGCGCCCGTGGTCATTACATCATCCACCAGCAGGACGCGCCGATTGGCCACGAGCTGCGGGCGTTTGACCTTGAAAGCGGCCCGCACGTTGAGGCGGCGCTGACGGCGGTCTTGCGAGGTTTGCGGCGGTGTGGGCACCACGCGCACAAGAGTCGAGACTTCGATCGGACGCCCAAGACGCCCGGCGACCGCATCGCCCAGCAGCGCCGCCTGGTTGAAGCCTCGCCATCGCAGCCGCGCGGGATGGAGCGGCACAGGGATCACCACGTCGTAGTCCTCTCCGGCGAACGGGATCCGATCACCAAGGCATTCGGCAAGGGCGCGGCGGAGAGTCTGGTCGCGCCCATACTTGTGACGGCGAATCATCGAGGAAACCGGCTGGGCCTCTTCGTCGAGCGACCGATAGCCGGTGAAGGCGCGAGCCCGGCTGAAGTGCGGCGGAGACTGGGTGCACGCCAGACACCACTGATTGCCGTCGGGAAGTTCAGCGCCGAACGGAACGCCGCAGACCGTGCATAGCGGTTCGCGCAGCGGTTCGATGCGCGCGAGGCATTCGCCGCAGACATGACGGCTGGAGTCAAGCGGCAGACGCCGGATGCACGCCGAGCATCGCGGCGGATAGAAAAAGTTGATGATATAGCGCAGCATCGACGCCCAATCATTAGAGATTACGGATCGCCGCGGCAAACTCAAAGGCGCGCGATGCTCCGGTCACAGAAAGGGACCGCCTATGATTCTGGTCGTGATTATGACGGTACGAAAGGACGCCATTGCGCAATTCAGGAGCTTCGAGTCGAAGGCGGCGGCCGCGATAACCCGCTATGGCGGCGCAATCGAGCGGACCGTCGTGGTTCAGATGGCCGACCGTAACGACCTGTTCAAAGAGGTCCACCTCGTGACCTTTCCGAGCGCGGATGCCTTTTCGGCCTACCGGCAAGACCGGTCCATGCAGGAGATCGCTCATCTCCGCAACGAGGCGGTGCTCGAAACCGAAATCCTGGTCGGGGAAAAGGGACCGGACTATCACTCTGAATGACGATCCCGGCTGATAAAAGTTATCAGCGGAACTAAACCATCCGCGGCGAGTGTGTTATAGGAGGACGTTATGGACGCACCACTTAAAGGCATTCGTGTCATCGATTGGACAATCTGGCAGCAGGGCCCGGTGGCGACCGCAATGCTGGCCGACATGGGGGCCGAGGTAATCAAGATCGAGGAGTGCGAAAAGGGTGACCCGGGCCGCGGGATCATGTCGATGGGGGGCGCGTCGGCAACGGCCAAAGGGGTCAACTATTACTTCGAGGCGAACAACCGCCACAAGCAAAGCCTGACGCTGAATTTGTCGAAACCCGAGGCACGCGAAATCGTCTATAAGCTGGCCGAGAAGAGCGACGTCTTCGTGCAAAACTTCCGCAAAGGCGTCGCCGCTCGCCTCGGGCTCGGTTACAAAGAGCTGAGCGCGCGCAATCCTAAAATCATCTACGCCAATTCGACCGGCTACGGACCCAACGGTCCGGACAGCGGCGAGCCCTCGTTCGACTACATGGCGCAGGCACGATCGGGGATCATGAATATCGCGAGTGTCCCCGAGGGTTCCGAGCCGATTTACCTAAATGGTGGCGTTGCTGATCAGATGGGAGCGATCATGCTTGCCTACGGAGTGATGACGGCGCTGGTGGCGCGCGAACGTTACGGCGTTGGCCAGGAGGTCAACGCCTCGCATCTGGGCTCGATGATCGCGCTGCAAGGGCTCAACGTCTCGATGCGAACAATGCTGGGCAAGGAGTTCCCGCGGAACACGCGGGACGACGCCTACAACCCGTTGTGGAACCATTACCCGTGCGCCGACGGCAAATGGATATGTCTCGGCATGCTTCAGACCGATCGCTATTGGAAAGATTTCTGCGTCGCGCTCGGAATCAAGGAACTGATCGACGATGAGCGTTTCAACAATATGCGGTCACGCGCCAAGAACCATCGCGAACTAGTCGCGATCCTGGACAAGACGTTTGCGAGCAAGCCACGAGCCGAGTGGATGAAGATCCTTAAGGAAGGCGGTGATTTTATCTACACCGTGGTCAACTCGGTCAACAATCTGCCCGACGATCCGCAGGTGGTGGCGAACGAGTACATCGTCGACTACGAACATCCGGAGATCGGCAAAACGAAGGTCGTCGGGGTGCCGGTTATCCTCAGCCAAACGCCGGGCAACCCACGCGGACGCGCGCCTCAGTTGGGCGAGAATACCGAACTGATTCTCACCGACCTGCTCGGCTATAGCTGGGATGATATCGCCAGGCTGCGAGAGGGCGGAGTGATTTGAGGAAGTGCCGCGCAATGCCCCAGGGGACCGGGGTTTGTGCGAAGCTGCCAATCGCCACGGGGGAATTTGAGCGATGGGAATAACGGGGACATTTGAAGACCGGGAGCAGATCCGTGAGCTCTACTCGCGCTACGCATTTACCATCGACCACGGTCCGTACGAAGAATGGGTGAAGTGTTTTACCGAGGACGGCGTGTTCGAGAGCCCTCGCCTTGGACGTCATGCCGGACAGGAGGGCTTGCGGCGGTTTACGGCGATCTACAAGGAATCGATGGGTGGCGCCCAAGTGCGCCACATGATGACCAACGTGACGTTTAGGGTCGAGGGGGACCGCGCGACTGGCGGCTGCTACCTGACTTACTACCATTGCAAGAATGGCAAGGCGACGCTCGAGGCGCTCGGGCGCTACGAGGACCAGTTGCGAAAGGTCAACGGGGAGTGGTTGTTTCAGAGCCGGAAGGTGTATATCGACGGGCACATGTGAAGCGGCGAACCGCCGCTTCATCGGGCGGCGCGACAAAGAGCTGTTGGGAAGCGGGCGGGCGCCGGCGTCACGCGCCGGCTCCCGCCCGCTCCTTTGAGTGGGCTGCCACAGACGATCAATCAGTATTGATTCGCCCGCGCGGAGCCCAGGCGGTCCAATACGGCGGCCAGATCCGCCGGCAACGGTGCCGTCACTCCGACCCGGCCTCCCGCCGGCGAATCGAAGGCGATGGCCCTAAGGTGCAACCAGAAGCGGCCCGGCGCCAGCTCTGGAAGGGGAGGGCCGCCATAGAGTGCGTCACCGGCAAGCGGCATCGTGGCGCTCGCCAGGTGGACGCGGATTTGATGGCGGCGGCCAGTGCGCGGGGTCACCGCCAGCAAGGTAAAGCCGCGCAATTGTTCGATGGGTTCAATGACGGTGGCTGCGGGACGAGCGACGGCTCCCGTACCCGGCTCGGCTACGATCATCCGCCGGTGGTTCTGCGGATGGTGCCCGATTGGTTTCGCGATCTCGGCATTCCCAGTCATTCTGCCTGTGGCCAGCGCCAGATAGCGGCGCTCAATCCGGTTACTGCGGATCGCTGCGCGCAAAGCAACGAAGGCCGGCTCGTTTCGCGCGATTATCAATCCGCCCGAAGTGCCGTTGTCCAGACGATGTATCAGCCCTCCCTCGAGTGGTTTGTCGCCGGCGCGAGCCGTTTCGGGATAAGCCGCGACGATTGCGTTCATCACGGTCGCTCGTTCATCGGCGCGCAGCGGATGACACGGGATGAGACCGGGCTTGTTGACGACGAGAACGCTTGCGTCTTCGAATAACACTTCGATCTTAAACGCGGGATTGGGGACGATTGTTCGAGGCGGGATGATCCCGCTGATCTCGACGTTGTCGTTGGGTCCGACGGTCTCGCCTTTGCGCAGGCGGCGGCCGGCAACGCTCACGCGGCCGCTCTCGATGAGTTCGCGTGCGAGGCGTCGCGACGGCACCCATCCCATGCGTACCAAAAAGCGGTCGAGGCGCTCGAACTTGTCACCGGGAGTCACGTCGTACTCCGCAAATTACATGGGCGCCAAGCGCGGGGCGACGCCGGCGCAGAGTCTGCTCGGGGAGCGGGCGGTTTTAGTTCTCCGAGAGCCGATGACGCACCCAGCCTTCGATTTGCTGGAAGAAACCGGCGAAGGGATCCTCGTTTGGCGCCGCGGCGAAGTAGCATTTGCGCATGAAATCGAGCGCGCCGGCGTAATGCTCGAAGCCTCGGCTGAGCTCTTCGAACATCAGGAAGCCCGGCTTGTAAAGCGAGACATCGAGTTCCGAGACAGCGCGGTAAGAGCGCGCGCCCTCTTCGAGATAATACGTCAGATAGCCGCTGTGCTCGACGAAACGCCGGAAGAGTCCCGTCATGAACAGCGTGTAATCGCCGACATACTTGCGCAATGTGCGTTCGCCCTGGACTCGTTCAGCTTC
>Ga0335081_10015533_pt1 | contig 12313 bp, 20 predicted proteins | sample Lox_Sample_35_FD_206713 | JGI IMG/M metagenome (GOLD analysis project Ga0335081, IMG submission 206713) | Soil microbial communities from Loxahatchee National Wildlife Refuge, Florida, United States - Lox_Sample_3.5 | ecosystem: Environmental > Terrestrial > Soil > Wetlands | place: USA... | reverse complement strand
TCTAGTTACCTCGAGAAAGCCGAATGGAGCATGTGGATATAAGTTCTTGACCTTGTTCATCCTCTGTCTTCGCAGCTGATTCGACTATGTTGGGAGCCAGACTATTTCCTTCGCCACCAGAACCTGACGTAGTTAACTCATTCGGAAATGCAACGGTTGTTGCGGTAACAAAATTGGATGCATTGAGCGTTGCATCTTGAAAGGCATGGTAGAAGCGAAGGTGATTGGAATCTACAGGATCAATACATTCATAAGGATGAGTAGGAGTCTTACGTGCCAAGGCTGCAGCTGAGTCTGACATATCACTGGCAACCCTGAAGATCCTGCAGACTGTGCGATGATGAGTCTCATGCTGACATGGCCAAAGGGGAATGACTAACCTTAGTGTGAGGTGTCAAGTCTGAGTCACTCAAGCTGATTTTTTCTGGAGTGATACGTCGATTTTTCAAAAGTTTCAGACTCAGCAGAAGGTACTACACATGTCCGTGAGTGATTTGCCGCAAGTCAGACATCGACTTCGCGATTTGCGCTCATCTATCTGACGATCGGCCCTAATAATACGCTATCGACAAGAATTAAACATGCGCGCGGCAGAACTCTAAAATTCCACTTCCGTATTTCCTGTTACTTATCGAGGGGTTCAATATAATTGCTCGGCACGCTCCCGACGTTACCCTTCATCTCAACTTCCGTCCATCCGTCCCCCTTATCCTCCCCCACCAACGCCAACAAATCCCCCTCCCGGATACTGATCTCCAATTCCGAATTAGCATCATAATCGTAGATCGCCCTAAACTTCTTGTCCTTCTTCAGTTCGTCCCGCTTCTTCGCGCTCCTTCGGGGCGCGACAGGCGGTCCCTTTTTCGCCGCGGCGACTGTGTCGGCAGCTTGGACTTCAACATAGGCGGCTGGCACAAGGCCCTCATCACGTCCGATTTTGGCGACGATCCAGCCTGAGCCATCATCGTGTTCGAGGACATTGATGACGTCGCCTGGTTTGACGGAGAGTTCTTCGGCGCTGGTAGCGTCATATTTGTAGATGACTTTAGCTTTTTGTGGTGCTGTGCCACCAGTGGCGCCGCCGTTTGGGGCTGGGGCGATGGGGGTGTTTACGTATTTTGTTGGAGGCGGCGCGTTGGCTATGTGTCGGGTCGCCGTTGGCTTTCCGCTAACAGAGACTGAGGGAGTTCGTGGCGCTGATGTGGGGTGAGGAGATGTTGGTGTAGCATTAGACGGGATTGAGGAATCGGTACTTGTGCGACGCAGGGAACCGTTTCCAGTTACTGAATCGTCGTCGTTATCCGCGCCATCTTTCCCGCCCTTTTTTTTCTTCTTTGCTTTCTTGGCGTCAGCTTTGAGCCCGGCTCCTGTGCAGTCTTGAGGGGCTTTCATTTGACATTTCGCATGACAGGTGTACCCGCATTCTTCTCAGTTAGTTTGGTCGTATCTAGGTGAGGAGGTAAGGAATACCACTGCACGTGAAGCCTTTACCACCGCCAGCCAGACCCCATATACTCTTTTGACAAAAGTCACAGGTCGTTGGGGACATGAAATTGGTGCCGTTAAAACTATGGGGTCGTGCACCGGCATCAATATCGGGTACGGCCGAGAACACAGTATGAATCTCCGTCTCCAGCGTTACTTTTTCATTTTCCGCCATGGCCAGCGCTTGTTGCGCATCGAGAAGTTGCTGTAATCAGTCTTAACCCGACGTCTTAGGGGAGGGAAGCATACACTACTGACGGCCTCTTTATCCTGACTTCCCTGTACGCTCGCCTGTAACTTTTTCACTTCCTGTTGCTTCAACCCTACATTCCCTTTAATCTTATTCAAACCCACCCGGGACCTGGACAGCATGTTCATCAGAAAAACTTTTGCAAATTCATCCGTCACAATCTCGGGGTTATCATGCCATATTGGACTAGGTTCAAACTCGAAATCCGGTGGTTCTGTCCAGGCTTCGGTATTATGCCGGACAAACATTGTCGAGTCGAGGACGGGGACATTGCGGGAGATTTCAGTGGAGGAGTGTTGCAGGATATTTGTTGTCCGGGAACAACAAGTTTGTTCGAGGGCTGAGGCGTGTGTCCAGAGGATATTGAGTTTATGCGTTCGGAGTTCGGAGAGGTCTTGCAACGAATTTAGGAGCATCGGGATGTCTTGGTGGAAGTATTTTGCTTTATGTCGGTTTGCCACGGAGATTTTTACAAGATAGGCGTTCTACTGTCAACAAAAGTTTTCCGAAGCGGGATGCAACTTTAGCATTATTGGCTTCGTGGAGGTGTTTGTCGTAGGACGATTGTGCTTTTCCCTTGTCCCCATCAAACGCTCGTTCAGATTTGGAGCGCTTAGTTTCAACGACCTGACACCGGGCATCGTAATCCTTCTTCATCTTTGTTAGATCTGAATACACTTTATCCCGTTCTTCCAGCAACTTCCCCGCGAAATCAATGTGCTAATGTCAGTTGTTGCCGCTCCAAAAGGAATTTACCCGTTTCCTTAGTTCATCGCATCGAACGCCGAGGTTCCGTAGTTGGTCTGCTATTTGCGCATTAAGCGCATCGGCGAACATCCCCCGTTCACGACTGACAGTCTCCACATCATCAATGATCGTGGTCCACGTTGTCAGCGAAGCAGATTCTAACGACCCCGGCGTAATTTGAGGCGTATCCCCGACGGACAGTGACGCCGACTTTTTGGCCTTCTTCTCTAGATACTTCTTTGATAAGGCACTGTTGCCTAATTAATCCTTCTTACGTTAGAGGTCTGACTGCATACCTCAGCCTTTGGGAATATTCCCGTTCGATAATGGCTCGTTCACGATAAAATGCCTGAATATCATCCAGCCATTTTATTCCATTGGAGACCTAGGTGGGGGGGGGGAATGTGAGTTTGCTGTTGTAGACTGCGGCGGAGGGGTACCCATGCATCGACAGGCCTCAAAGCATCCTGCGGAAGTTAGCGTATTCTATGCGCCACGTCATGCCGGGAACGGGAACGGGGGGATGAAGAACCTTCAATTCTAAGCCAAAGTCTGTGGAAGTGACTTCTGCCATAGTGGGCACGTGTATATACGCTTAATTCGCGGGGAAATAGCAGGAGATAACGGACGGAGGTTGAAGAAAGGGAGCGTGGCCTGCGACGGTCAAGGTGGAAAATAAACTTGCGAAATCGAGGGCAGGACAATTGGCTCTGAAGATCTACCCCACCAGCCGGCCACTCTATCTCAACCCGAAAACAGTTACCACCCGCGTATTGCGATGAGACAGGATTTTGTTCCTGGAGAGAGGGTTCTATTCCATCACTATAAATGCTTGCAACACATACACCTTACATACATTGGCTACGATCCTCTCATCAAATCCGGATGCAAATTGGGATTCACCGTCCCTCCGTCCAAACCCTTCTGATACTCCAACTCGCTATAATCCTGTGCAATGATATCCCAAAATTGCGCCGTAAAACTGCTATTGCCCGGCGAACAGGCCATTACACCAATATCAATATTCATATTCTTCCCGAATACCCAGCCCGTAACTTCACGCATGGGAATCCAGCGAGCTCCATTCTCATATTCAATGTGGATTTTTGCGTGTTGGACGGGCTCGGCTGTCAGGCGGATTGTAAGCGGCCCGTTGACGGGGTAGGGTTGAATCGCCCAGTCACTTAGTGGGTTTGCTACGACGGAACTGCTTGTTAATAAAAGCTGTGATGCGAAGTACGGATCGAGCGGGACCTGAGGTGTGGAACTCCTTCGATATATTCTACGCCTGCTTTGATCCATTGTTCCGGACTTGCTCGGATCATAATGCAAGCTTGGTCATATGTCGTTTTGAAGTCTCCACTCAGCGTACACTGAAGATGTAGGCCGTAAGAGAAAGGCAATATCGCCGCGGTGTAATAGAAATGGCCATTTGCTGCTATTCTATCGGGAGGATGCCAGTAATCCGTGAATCGTTGCGTCCTAATTGTGACGCGATCATCGTCCGCTTCAACTTCGGAAGGTGGATTGAGAAAGGACCAGCGTGGCATCTCTAAATTGTGCGTATTTTCGAAGTCGAGTAAAAGAGGACTTGGACGGATTGCTTGAGGTGACAGACAAACTGGGGTCGCAGGAAGATGCGATTGAAGGGTCACACTACCATCATACAGCCCAATTAACGTTGGTTCCCAACTCCCGAAGGGTCGGCCCCAAGGTTTCCGTTGTTGTCTGTTCGATTCGGAGGCGGAAGGAAAACGTTCCGACGGGGCGGCGCAACCCCAGTTGCGTTTGGTTGATATCACAACATCCGTCTATCAGATACATGGGTGGTTTCACAAACGATATGTGGCTCCATGTTGAAGGTCACTGATAACACGTACAAGTAACTAGATACCTCAGCACGATCTCGCGTTTAATGTTTGCGGTCCAATAAACAAAGGAGTGCGGGGATCTCAGCATCAAATTCACTTTTGACCGCCATCTTGCCCAGCGTCACCCACCATTCCATTGGTCTTTTCTTCAGTCATCCCATTGACATCATTAGTAGCATGTCCACTAGCCAACTTATCCATCGCGGCTTCCTTCGCACGTATCTTTGCCAATAAATCAGGATACCATCTCTCTCCAACATCAGGATGACTCTTCACCTACAACGGTTAGCTCCGGCTCTACCCCCCCAATCAGTAGCGCATGGAAATTACCCGATTCATCAAGATCGCCTCACCAAGACAATTATACCCCGCATCCTTTGTAAACGTAAACTCCACATCACTAAGTTTTTTTCCCCTCAAAAGCGCCCGTCGAATGCTCTCCGGCACATGCATCGCTTCAAACTGCGCATCTAACCCGACGCCCTGGAAAAAGGGGATGGAGAAGCGGGCACTCTGGCCTGCGGGAGGGGAAATCACTCTGTGTGTCGTGGATGTGCAAATCCCTTGGGTAATGGATTCCATGCCTTGTCCGAGTGCGACGACGACGGTGCCGCGGATGGGCGGACAATCGATCCATTCACCGTCACAGTTTTGGGCTTGGAGGCCTTGGTGTTCGGTTGCTTGGAGGAGGTAACTTGATAACATGGAGTCTACAGCCCAAAGTCAGAATAACCTGAAATGCGGTGGGGAAAATCAAGGTGATGTGGATTGGCTGGGGACGTGTTGCATATGTAGGGGTGTACGGAACCTTTGTGAGGGCCGACGCCCTGAGTCGTGGCGCCGGCGGGAAGGCCCGCTACATCAGGGTACTTTACGATTTTGAGTTTATGTTGTTGTTCCCAACGACCTCCCTTTGGCTCGAGGAATTGCTCGAACGAGTCGGGTGGGAGGCCAATTGCCTCAGCTACCAAACGGAGGAATTTGGCTGCTACCTCGCCCATCCGTCGCATGTACTCTTCAATCGTGTCGCGGAATCCCGGCAACAGTTCCTCCTTAGGCCACCTATTCGGTCCTACCATCAATAAACAACCATTCAACTAGAGCAAACAAGGCGGGACATGCAAAGGATGGGGTAGTACCATAGAGCCATCGATAGCGTGGATCTTCATCCGCAGGAGCAGGAATTTCCGTCCCGATATCAACCTGCTCCCGAAAATCGACCTTCCTCGCCGTAATCTCGTTTCCAAGCCGACTATATCCTAAAAAATGTGGCCCATTCTTCATTTCGATCCGCAGCTTTTCATCCATTGGCAACTCGAAAAATGCTTTGCCGACGTGGCAGACGCGATCGAGAAAATCCTGCTCAAGGCCAAAGTTTTTGAGGTACAGGAAACCGACGTCTATTATTGCGTGGCGGAGGTCGGCGAGGAATGCAGCCGTTGTTGCGGGGTCGTCGGCGAGGGAGAGGTCGAGGACGGGGATTGAACTGAAACTTGAGGCCATGGTGATTCGAAGGTAGGGGACTACTCGGGGAACGAAGGAGGTCGGGTGGAGGCCGGAATAATTGTCGGTGGATAGCCGACGATGTCAAATGGCTCACCGAGGGAGTGCCGATCGGCAATCCAGCGGACCTCGAAGAGATGCGACTCTATCTCGTGTAAGGGAAGATGAATATGATACATTACGTCTATTTCAATTGCATTCCGCTGAGTAGCTCTGTGATCAACGCCTCGTGATTCCGCGTCTGTAATATCTGCCCAGCAATAAACTCCCCAACAAGCTCATTCAATTCCTGAACCTGTTCCTCGCCAACGTCAACCTCCATCCCCGACGATATCGTATCCACAACAAGCTCATTCAGCGCTCCCTAACCCCTGTTAGTCCTCCAAACCTCAACAGAAACCCGCAGTCATAGACAAAAATCAAGAGCGATGCTGTACCATAATTGCATCAAAAACGTTTTCAGCGTCCTCCCGTACTGAAATATTCCCCTCCTCCCCAAGTGCCGGCGCTAACACAACCTCCGCATAAAGCCGTAAGTTCGGCACGAGTAATGATCGTACAACTTCCCTCCCCATCACCCTCAGTCCAACAATAGCCCCATAATGTGTCGTAAAAGGTTTTTTATTGTCGAGGTAGGCCTTGAGTAGTGCTCGGGTGATCCGCGGTTTTAACGTGGAGTAAGAGGAACTGTAGCGTTTTAGGACATGAGAGAGGAGAGAGGCAGCAAGGTCACGGAGGGCATAGGTTTCACGGGCGGTTGATTTCTGGGGATCCCCGAGACGTTTGGCGATTAGACAGGTTAGGATGGACGGCATGAGTTGGTGTAACTACTTGTTAGCCTAAGCGAAAAAAAGGTGTGGGTACATATGGTTCGATATTAACGTTTGGGTTATCGAGAAGAGCCCAGATAGTATGTAACATAACATTCAAAATCAATACATTCTTCAAATTATGCGTAATCTTCCGGTCAGCTGGAAGCAACTCACTGGAGTTTGGGTTTACTTTTTCGGCAACAAAAGCCACGAGATACGGGACAAGTTGATGTAATCCTCGATCATTCCTGAGAGAAGCAATCGCGGTCTCACGAATACTCTCCGTCTCCTCATTCGCCAAAGCATTCACCACCTTTTCAAAGTATAATTGCAATTCCTTTGAGAGGACGTGTTTTACTTGGGCTTTTGTCTCGATGCCTTCAGCGCCTGAGGACGCGGCGAGACTGGATGAGGGGCCGCCGCCGAGGGTTGTGGTGGTGCTTGTTTGGTCGGAGGATTTGAGGTCTGCGGGGGTGGGGTTTTGTACGATGGCCGGTTGGACTCCTTCGATTGCTAGCCAGTGTCCTACAACAGGTCTAAGTCCACTGTAACGAAAGCTTAGGGGGAGCGGGGTTGGGACCGATGAATTCTACTTCTCGTGGGATCTTGGGGAGAGGCTGGTTTATTATCTTTTCAAATTCGACTTCTTCGTCGTCTAGGTAGTATAGCTGGACTCCATCCTGCGTCGTTGCCTCCCGGAACTTAATCGGCCGCGAGGAGTTGTACCCATACAAAGGCTGGTAATCAACACATCACTCCCGACCAAACAAAGCAAGGACACGCACAGAAGAAGCTGAGCGATGCGCATGACGGTACCTCTATATTGAGCGTTCTGAGGGCGTTGGAGATATCAGTGGGGGTCAAGATAGTCCGCTTTGAATGACGCATAAACTTCAGGGCCTCCTGGACAACCTCTTGAATGCGGTATTCGACGTCCATGGCAAGCTGTTTTGCGGCATCTGCGGAGAGAGTCTGGATCCCCAGCGAGTCGGCGACATCTTTTATTGTGTCTATTGGGAACAATGGCGAGGCCATTCTTACTTTATTTTCCCTTCAGGCGTGTCGATTCGCTTTTCAGTTCGCTTGCAGGTTCTAGAGCGGCTGGGTCGCAGGGTTAGGGCTATGCCAGTTTAGCCTTTCAGAGTTGTTTTCGACCGCAGAAAATTGCCATCATGGAGATGACGACCCGCCCAGAAAACAAATTGGTATCTGCCTCAAGACACACTCCATTCTGACATGCAAAGCACATAGACTCATCAGCCATTCTCCTTGGCGGAGCAGCCGTCTTGGCCGCCGTCCTCCTGGTACCCTGTCCAACCTAATCCCCCCAACTAACCCGTTTTCAGCGACGGCCCGTCCTAGGCCTCCTTCAGGCATTCCGCTCGGGAATGAATACGCCAGCCAGCATTAACCGCATCAAAAAAGGCGGATTCGAGCACAAAATGACCCGATGGGAGGCCGCTCAAATAATGAAAATCCCGTATGATCACGAGTTCCTTTTTGGTCGGTGGCTAATGGGAGTTAGAGAGCGGAATATGTCACGGAGCAAGTTGGCGGAACGGTATAAGGCTGTTATGCTGGCCAATCATCCTGATCGTGGCGGGTCACCTTACCTGGCCTTGAAGATTAATGAGGCGAAGAGGGTTTTAGAGCCTTTTATGAGGATGAAATAGATCGAACGTGAGAAAAGAGACGGATAGATCAGCGTTGGGCTGTTGGGATTCCCCGGTCCCGTGTTGCATGGGCATGGCGTATGGCTCCACTCTTGTGTCATCATAGAGGATAGAATGTCATTGAATTTGCATGTCAAAATGCGTCCTTCATATTTGGCTATCGACTTGATGGATACAAACTTGTCGGTCACCGAGCCCCCTTCCCGTATACCTACTCTCTATAGCGAAAGGTCATTAGCCAGGTCCAACTTTAGGCATGTCATGATGCTACCACATTAGCTTGGAAGAAAGACAGAGAACTCACATCCGACAAGGAATCAAGGAATTTATTCAACTCCTCGACCCTCTCCCGATGACTCTTCAAGGCATTCTTCTCGATCTTCTTCGCCAGCTATGCCGTTAGCATCCAAGCCATAAAGCCAGAGCAAAAAAAAAAAAAAAAAATCCCAGGGTCTAGTACCCTCTGCCGCTGAACCTCTTCAAATCGTCTCTCTGCCTCGGTCTGCGGAATCACATCTTCTTTGTCGTTCGACCGGTCTTCTCGTGGTGGAGAGGATGTTGATGTTGAGGGGCTATCTTTCTTTGATTTGTCCTTTTTTATCTTTTTTATTGTCTTGTCTTTGACGCCTTTGAGTTTTAGACTGCCTGCGGGTTTGAAGTCGTAGTCGCCCATATCAGGGAGCAACGTCGGAGGGGAAGCGTGGTAAATCAACACTAAAATAAATCGAGTTTCGGTAATTATCTTGATCACGGTTAATTATCGACTGCCGTTCAAAACTTTAACGCCAAAATTATTCTTATCAAAGTAGCATCAATGCATCATAGGGATCAAGTGTGGTAGGGGCAAGCGCCGGAAGTCCGGTACGGACATGAATCTTGTGTAATTTGACGCTGTCAATCAATGTCGATACATGTACACGATGCATTTCCATGCAGCCGCTATTTAGGATTAAGCTTGAGATCCTTTATGTGTCCCGATATCACTTGAACCTTTCCTACGACGCACTTACATCATGGTTTCCCGAAACCTGAGCAACCACACTCGAACAACCAATAGGTCCAAGCACCCTCACCCCATGCGATCCAGGACTATCGCCGTATCGTTTACTTGATCCCCACGTATCCCTGCAGCACGGGCCCAACGATTGGCCGGGGGATGGATGCAGGCTGACGTAAGCCGTCTGGGTAACCGCTCCTACAAAGCACTTGCCTTGGCAACACTGCCTCCGCTCCACCACATCGCCCCAAAACGCCCCTCCCTCGCCATCAGCGCACCCGTCAGGGTCCTTCACTACCTTCAAAGCTTCCCGGAAATCGCCTACCCAAGATGGCCGTTACGAGCCCGTCCAGGACTACCCTGGCCCTGTTCTAGGTTGCTGCGTCTCGTCCATTATATCCCAATCCGGCGTAAATTACCATATCTTAACGATGAAGGTTCGTGGGGGGGAGGCTGATAACAACCCCAGATCCCGTTCCGTCATCAGACTAACGCGCTCCAGTTCGTTGAATTACCGAGTCTCGATGCCATCAATCGCAACCTCTGTTATTCTACACCGGAACAGCAAGTCCTCGCCCGCTGCGAACTCTACACAACAAAGGTATCATCCAATCAAAGCATCTGAACACCCCGTCATCCAAACCGTATTGACAAGGGGGTGAAGGCAGCAGGCTTAGATAAAAAACTCTACAAGATCTTGAACAGATACCTCGAAGAACGCTACTTATCCGACCTTGCCCTCACCCAATCCATGTCCCCTCCCTCCCCAACTAGTCCAACCTTCCCGCACAGAACAACCCCCGCCACCATCAACGGAATCCCCTCAATATCAAGTCGTCGCCGCCGACGGAGTTCCCTCTCCCCCCTCGACCGCCTGCCTGAACTCCCGCCCGCAACAACAGTCGGAGGACAAAGTCTCCCCACCAAAATCACCTATGGCCCCTTCGGTTCAATGGACACCGTCTCCTCCCGCAAAACACTAGTCTACCTCATCGCAACATTGAACGCAACGCACCCAAACCACGACTTTAAAACCATATCCCCCGAATCCTTTCGTCGAGAACGGAACGCCCGACATACCCTCGCACACATCCTCCCTCCCGCCAACCCCGGCGTGCAAACGGATCTACTCGGGCTATTGGAAAAGGAAATGGATTGGCGGATAACGGGGCCCAATCCGGATTGCTTGGTGTATAGTGTTGATGAAGCGACGATGATGGATGCGTTGCCAGGTGGGACGGTGTGGTGTACGACTCTTTTTTGGGTGAATAAGAAGTTGAAACGGGTGTTATTTTTGGAGGTTCAAGGACGGAGTATTATGAGTCCCATACTAGAGGCGACGGATGATATGAGTGATTGGGAGGAGGAGGGGGTCGTGGGTGAGTTGGAGATGGATTTGTAAGTATGCTGCTGGGTGGGTGCAGGATGACCTTCTGTTTCGGTATTTGGATTATCTTGTTGCTCTTCTTTTGTAGTTTCTTGGATTCTATTATCTGAGGTGTTATATTATTTGCTCTTCTATTGTGTCGGGAGGGCTGTGTTTTCGATGCTACGGGGATTATAGTTGATTATCCCGGGTGTGAGTCTGGCGCATTGGGGTCTATATCGTAAGTAAGTTGAAATCAAATATGTCAATTACTGGAATACGATGTGCTCGCTTGTCTGCCGCTTTCACCGATCCTCTCCTCGCAATTGATGTGTTTCCCTGTCCTCGCTGATTGAGATTTGCATAGGAGTTCTCTATAGCGATCCGGGAGTGCTGCGCCATTCAACGCGCGCTGTTGACCTCCTCATCAGAGATTCCATTTACAAATCCGGTTTGCCATTCCGTTCAACTTTATTTCCTTGTCTCCCACGAGCCCAATAGTGGCGTGCGCCGGGTGCATAGCTTTGAAAATCGATATCGGGTTCTGGCTCTTGATACATTCTCGAAGATTTCCAAAACTTTGAGGCATTATCGGAATTATCTTTGCTCCCAGTTTATATATACGGGTTCTGATTCGGGGTTTCCCAGATAATATCTTCTCGAGAAAGGACCTTTGATGACAGTATGAATCAGATTTAATGCCTTCTCCATCTTCACGCAGGCGGGTCGAGAGCGAAAGTCAGGAGGCCATTGTCGGAATATACCAGATTCGCAACTACTCCGCCTCTCAATGGGAAATTTAGAACTTGGAGGGCAATACCGTGACTCTCGCCAACGGGAGCAGATGAGAAAACTTGATCGAAATATAACTGAATAGCGTATTCCGAATGGATGCATGTCTCATCACTGCGACCGGATGTATTTGTAGTCAAACCCGTCGGAATACTCGCGCGTGAAAATATGACGACCTTTTAGAGTGCGATCCAGTTTGCTGGAGCTCATGTCTGCCTTGCTCGACAACGATCTCATAATAGCTTTCCCGTTTGAAAGTCAAGAAATAATAGCAGGTCTAACCCCCCCTTTTGGTTTCAGTTGGGGTTGAGATCACTATTGAGATGAAGCTTCTTATCGACAGAATAAGCGATTGAAGATCCTATTCAGATTCGAGATTTCCTGTTGCCCAATTACTCGGCGCTCGATACGCTCTAGAAGATGTTTTCTTAGGGACTAGACGCCGAGAATTCGGAAATGAAATTGCCTGTTACAAGTAGCGTTAAAACCATGAGGGATCTCGGTCTGGCTGTGAGTTTGCAATGTCCAAAATTTGTGCTGTCCATGTGGAATGGACATGTGTTCGACTGGGCGGATCTCCTTGTACCACCTTTCCCTGGCATCTTGAGTGGGGGTCGTTGAAAAGGCTCCAGTGTGTGACGGCAAGGTCCCTTTCGGTCTAATATAAGGATGGAGATCGCCATGGGGCTAATAAAATCGAGATGGCATCCAATGTTATTTTCGAACGTATTTCAGAGCGGACGGTAGCGAGTCCACCCCCCGGCAGGGTATTTTTATTAATTCGCCTTTGTCAGATTAGAGTTGGGTGAAATAACTG
>Ga0335081_10015532_pt1 | contig 12313 bp, 7 predicted proteins | sample Lox_Sample_35_FD_206713 | JGI IMG/M metagenome (GOLD analysis project Ga0335081, IMG submission 206713) | Soil microbial communities from Loxahatchee National Wildlife Refuge, Florida, United States - Lox_Sample_3.5 | ecosystem: Environmental > Terrestrial > Soil > Wetlands | place: USA: Florida... | reverse complement strand
TTTCCGGAAAGGCTAAAAGAAGAATTTTCTTTTGTCCGGGCGCACGGAAAGGCTGAGCCTTTCCGCACAGCGGGGCGGCGGAGCCGCTGAACTACTGTCAAGAATTAGGCGTGACAGCACACTAGGTCTAGCAGGCTGCGGAAAAAGGCCTTCCGCGCATGTCGTCCTGAGCGAAGCGAAGGATCCCTCTTCTCTGTTTTCAAAGAGTTAAGAGAGATGCTTCGCTGCGCTTAGCACGACAAAGACCCTTTTCCCGCAGCCTGCCAGCTACTGAGTCTTGTCTAATACGGATTTCCCGCGAGGATTTGCAAGGGCGGGGCGAAGCCGCGCCCTTCCACCGCCGTTCAAACGTGGTGAGAAGTGCGGCTAATACGGTGACCCATGGACCATGCACAGCCAAGGGTGGCTGAGCCACGACTTCTTCAGGCTGACCCGTGGCTACCGGTTCCCGAATCCTCTTCCGGAACCAGGCACCGTACCGCTGCGTCCATCTCGCGCACGGAGTGGTAGTGCTGCGGGTAGTTGATCACCTGGAGTTCAGGCGTAAAGCGGTTGCTCGCGCCTGAGACGTCGAGCAAGGCTTCTTTCAAGCGGGCTGCGGACTCGCGTGCTTCGGCGAGTCCCATGCCGGAAAGCAAGATGACGAAGGCGCCGGTGCCAATCAGGAAAATGGAATCCTCCTGCCGCAGGCGGCGCTTCAAGGCGTTGCCGGCATCGCCGAAGGCCGAAATCGCTTCCGGGGTGCCTGCGACCACTGCCGAGGGCACAACCAAGACCACCACCAGGGAGAGCGGCTCGCGGGCATTGGCCGCTCGCAGGAACTCCATCGCAATGCGATCCTGAAAGTCGTTGAAACCGGGGAGCGCCGCCAGCACGTCCGACCCGGCCTGAAGCCGCAGCGCCACGTTCCTCTCCAGAGCCTCGTTGAGCTGCTGCCGAAGGTTCCCGACGACCATATGGCGATCGATGAGGTAGGCTATGAGGAGCGCCACCAGGCCGCAGAAAGAGAAAAACGCGGTTCGTACGAAAGTCCCGGTCAGCACGAAAGGGTGAGCAAAGATGCGGAAATACATGAGCAGCGCCATGCCCACGGCCAGGATGCCGATCACCGCGATCGCCATCAACCACAGCTCGCGCTCGCGGCGCTCGATGTTCCGCGAATCGATCCGATCAAAGACTCTCATCCAACCTCACTCTCATGGATTCATCGGCTATGGCCTGTCGAAACATGAGAGCAGGAAATGGGGAGCAGGAAATGGGGAACAGGGGCCCCTGTTCCCTGTTCCCTGTCCCCTGTTCCCTGTCCCCGGTCCCCGGTCCCCTACTCCCTACTTTTCAGTAATCCTTTTCCTTCCGCACGGCATCTAGGTACACGTCGGGGGCTGAGGTAGGTTAACAGCATTCCGTGTGTGAGGCTCGACCATGGGAGAATCGGATCCGCGCGACTGCCGCTTGCGCCACTTGACTTCCTCTGCTGTAAAACATACAATTCGAGCGATGATGGAAACCAGTTTTCGGCGAAACGCTTCTCATTTCGCGAAAGGCCGTTGGGTTCGCAGGCTGGGCTTGATAGCGCTTTTCGCGGCTTTCAGTGCCTTGGCCGGTGTCTCCTTGCACGCCTTCCAGGACCAACCCCAGGATAAGCAGGGAAAGGAAGACAAGGAAGAGAAGAAAGAGAGAAAGGAAGAAAAACGCCGCAAGAAGGCCATCCAAGAGGAATACGAAAGCGCGTACAAGAAGTGGCTGAGCGACGAGGTTCCCTACATAATCACCTCGGAAGAGCGCGCGGCCTTCAAGAAGCTTACCACCGACGACGAGCGCGAGCAGTTCATTGAAGCTTTTTGGGAGCGACGCAATCCTAACCCCGGCAGTCCCGAAAACGAATTCAAAGAGGAATACTACCGCCGCATCGCCTACGCCAATGAGCACTATGCCTCTGGCATTCCAGGCTGGAAGACCGATCGCGGCCGCATTTATATCATGTACGGCCCGCCGGACGAGATCCAGTCGAACCCGAGCGGCGGCACTTACGTGCGCCCGGCCGAGGAGGGCGGCGGCGAGACTTCCACCTATCCCTTCGAAGACTGGCGTTATCGCTACATCGAAGGCATCGGCGAAAACGTCGAGCTTGAGTTTGTCGATCCCACCATGACCGGTGAGTACCACCTCACCATCGATCCCGGGGAAAAAGACGCCCTCTTGCACGTCCCTAACGCCGGTCTGACCGACATGGAAGCAATGGGGATGGCCTCCAAGACGGACCGCTTCACGCGGACCGATGGAATGACCATCGGCACGGCGATGGGCGGGACACCGGAATCGATGGAAGAATTCACTCGCCTCGATCTCTACTCTAAGATTTTCCAGCCGCCCGCGGTGAAGTTCAAGGACTTGAAAGCGGTGGTGACGGCGAAGATTTCCGGGGAACTTCTTCCGTTTGACGTCCGCGAGGATTTCATTAAGGTGACGGACGAGAGTGTGCTGACTCCGATCACCATTCAGGTTGCGAATAAGGACCTGCAGTTCCAGAATAAGGACGGGGTGATGCACGCGGTGCTCGATATCTACGCCCAGATCACCACTCCGAGCGGCCGGGTAGTGAACACCATCGAGGAAGGGGTCTCTACCGATACCCCGCAGCACGACTATCAGTCGTACCTCAATCGCAGGACGGTATACCAGAAGGTGGTTCCCCTGAAGCCCGGACTCTACAAGCTGACCGTGGTGGTGAAGGACGACCTCAGTGGACACACGGGTGACTTGGAGCTGGGGATCCGCGTTCCGCACTATGACGATGACAGGCTCTCCAACAGTTCACTGATTCTGGCGGACTTGATCCAGCCGCTGCCCACCAGCATGGTGGGTTCGGGACCCTTTGTGATCGGCGGCACCAAGGTGCGTCCCAGCGTCGGCCAGACTTTCACTCGCGACCAGAACCTCGGCATCTACATGCAGGTCTACAACTTGGGCGTTGACCCCAAGACCCATAAGCCCTCGGCGGAAGTGACGTACGACATCATGAAAGACGGCAAGCCGATCGTGAGCAAGACGCTGGCGGCCGCTGACATCAAGAATGCGGCCCAGCAAATGACCTTGCAGCAACAGATGAATCTCCAGCCGCTGCAGCCCGGCAAGTATACGGTGGAGATTCAGGTGAAAGACAATATCAAGAACCAGACCATTTCACCGTCGACATCGTTTACGGTCCAGTAGGAAGACAGGGGACAGGATAGATTGACCGGGGGCAGAGGACAGGAAAGTATCCGAAGGTGGCCGATGAGCCTGCTTCATTCGCGAAATCGGTTAGTAGCGCTACCCTTGATGGCGGGCGCGTTTTTTGCCTGCCTGGCCGCTGTTCCGCAACCCGGAAGCGCCGCCCAATACGGCGGCCTGACTGGCACTGTCACCGACACCCAGGGTAATCTGCTGATGGGGGCGACAGTCGTCCTGGTGGGGCCGGCAGCCTCCGGTTCGTCCAACGCCAAAACTCTCACCATGCGCGTCATCACCGACGCGCGGGGCCGTTACAAGATCGATCATCTGCTTCCCGGCCGATATTCGTTGCGCATCACGTCCGTCACCCGCCTTCCGGCGATGAAAGATGCGGTGCGCGTCGAAGCCAACGAGACCTCCCAGCAAAACGTCGTTCTGGAGGGCATTTTTGCCCCGATTCGCTTGCAAGTGCCGCAGGGCAGCGTGACCACATGGGGCCAGGATTGGAAGTGGGTTCTGCGCACGTCGGGCAATACTCGTCCCGTTCTCCGCTATGAGCAGGCGGCCAAGAAGAAGGAATCGCGGTCCCATAAGAAGACGAATGCGCCGCGCCCACCCAGTGAGTACCTTATGGGGATGGTCACCGGGTCCGGGTTTTATGATCCGCTCTCCAACGATCAGGGCATGGGAAGTGTACTCGCCTATCTGCGTCCGCTCTCCACCGATTCCGATTTCCTGGTGGCGGGCTCTCTGGACGCCACCGGGATTCAATCCGGTTCGCTCGCCACTGTCTTTCGCCGTAACATCCTCAACGGTGATCCTCAGGAACTCGCGCTGGTGGTGCATCAATTGAGCTTTTCCGACGGGCTTCCCTTGCCCCTGAATAGCGTTAACGGGTTCGAACAAGCCCAGGGAATCACGGCGAGCTACAGCAATACCAAGCGGCTTAACGATCGCCTGACGCTCACCACCGGCGTGAAGATGGACTTCTTGAATTCCATCCGCTCGACAGGCACTGCTCTGCCCCTCGTTCACCTGCAATACCAGGCGGGGCCCGACACCGAAGTCAACGTCAGGTACGGAGCCATCGGCCTGGATGACAGCGGCAGCACCCTGCTCGATCGCGTTGGCGAGCTGAATGCTTTTCCTCGCGTTACTCTCAGCAGATATCATCCCGAGCTCGAGCAGGTGATTCACGGCGAGGTCAACGTCGAACACCGCTTTACCAAGTACGGCAGGATGGAGGTGGCGGCGTACCAGGATAGCTTTGAGAATAGCGCCCTTTGGGGCTTTGCCGCTTCTGGAACCCCGCTGTGGCTCTCTGGCAGCGTCCTGCCAAATCCCGCCGGTGACGGTGTGACTTTGAACGCGGGGTCTTACCATTCTTCCGGTTTCCGCGTGGGTTACTCCGAGCAACTTGGTCGCAATGTCCAGGCGGAAGTGGATTATTCCACCGGCAATGCGCTCGCCGCCAAGCGCATAGCAACCTCGGATGGCGAACCGGGAGGCGTGCGTGGGTTACTTCAAAATGAGGAGACCGGGACCCTCGGCGCCAAGGTTTCGGCCCAGCTTCCTTTCGTCAAGACGCGCCTTGTCACCTCGTACGGCTGGATGCCCGCGGGCCGGGTGACCAGCGTTGATCCCTACGGAGAGGTTCGACCCAACCTTGACCTCGAAATCCGCCAACCCCTTCCTTCCATCGCTTTCATACCCGCCCATTTTGAGGCCTTGGCCGACTTTCAGAACATGCTGGCGCAGGGTTATGTTCCGGTTGGTCGCTCGGGCGAAAACCCCTTGGTGCTGACGGCTGCTTACCGGTACTTCCGGGGCGGGTTCTCCGTGCAGTTCTGAGAGGTAGCCTCGTGACGGCAAATGGGGGCGCCACGTTACAAACCAAAACAACCTGTCAACTGTCAGTCGTCGCTGTGACCGGGTGCAACTCGCGCTTTCCCGCAAGCGGCGAGACGCCCGCAACGACGGATTCGACGAATTGGCCAGCGGAGTTAGGCGATGCGATTGCCGTTCAGGTATGATCAACAAAAATAAATGGAAAATAATTGAGTGTAAATGGCCACGCTGGAAGGAGGTTGTGTTGAAAATAAAGGCGTTATTCGAAAGTGGAACCTGAATTGGGCTTCACTTTCGTGGCAAATTCTGGCAGATCTCGCCATTTCGTGGCAAAAGAGAGCAGGAAACTGGTAGGGAATCGGGGTTTTTCAGAATTGATTTTTGAAATGATCGGTACCTTGAAGCGCGTTGGTCAAGGAAAGAATGATGGGAGATGACTTGAGGGTAGTCAAACCACCGCCGAGCGAAAACCAGTTCGGTAGGTGCAGCGCTATGAAAATCGGTAGCGTCGATTCCAAATTCAATAACGTGATTTGGTTTTTGGTTTTCGCCACAGCTTCGCGTTGAAGAATGAGTAATTTAGGAAACGCATCCATTTGTCGAAATGGTATCTAAAGTGCGACGCAGTACCCGCGGCTTTGTGTTTTTTGTTGAACGGCGATCGATACCATGAGGGCACTGATCCCTTTTCGCTTCAAAACGGTTCTCCTGGGACTGGCGAGCCTTGCGCTGCTGGTTTTTGGATACCTGAACTTCGAGCAGCATCGCCTCTACACGCAGCCTGCCGACGGCGTAACCTGGGATGATGCAGCCCAGGGTGTGACGGCCTACATTGTAGCTCGGGGGGGACCGGCGGATCGCGCCGGCATCCGCGAGGGCGATCGGCTCAATTCGATCGACGGGGAGCCGATCATCCATGCTCAGGACGCGGCTCGCGCCATTTTCCAACTGGGCGCATGGTCGAGGGCCGAATACGGTTTGAACCGGGGCGGGCAGGATTTCCAAGCGTTCGTCATCCTGGGACCGCAGTCGAATACCAAGCCGATCCGGCGCTACCTGGAACTGCTGGGACTTCTCTACCTCGGCATCGGCGCTTTCGTGATGGTCCGCCGCCGGTCGGCACCCAGGTCCCTGCAGTTTTACGCGTTCTGCCTGGCCTCGTTCGTCCTTTACACCTTCTCCTATACCGGGAAGCTCAACCTCTTCGACTGGAGCATTTACTGGCTCAATGTTCTCGCGTGGATCCTGCAACCGCTACTCTTCCTCCATTTCTGCCTCACGTTTCCGGAGCGCCCCAAATGGGTGCGCGAACGTCGTTGGTTGATTCCTTCGCTCTATGGCTTAGGAGCGCTGCTGTTGGCGTTTCACGCTCTGGTGGCGTTGCAGGTGGTGGTGTTGCCGACGACGCTCTCGGCTTCGAACTGGCTTCTGGACCGCATCGAGCAGATCTATATGGTGGCCGGGCTTCTGGGCGGGACCGTGGTCCTCGAGAGCTCGAGTCGGCGGGCCCAGGTACCCCTGGTGAAGCAACAGTTGAAGTGGGTCACCCGCGGCGCCTTCCTGGCGATCGTGCCGTTCGGAGTGCTTTACGCCATACCCTACGGACTGGGCTACGTGCCGACCCCGTGGATGGCGGTTTCGGTGTTCTCGCTGGCGTTGCTTCCGCTGACCTTCGGCTACGCCATCATGCATTATCGCCTGATGGACGTGGACATCATCTTCCGGCGTGGCATCGCTTACACCCTGGCAACGGCGGCGCTGGTGGCGGGCTATTTCGGGTTCATCGCTTTGTTTGCCGATTACTTCCGCAGCCACGTGGGTATCACCAGCCGCGGAGGGTGGGTGCTGGCGATGATTGTCACCGCCGTGCTGTTCCAACCGGTGGTGAACTGGATACAAGCCCACCTGGACCGCTTCTTCCGCCGCGAGCGCTACAACTACCGCCGGACGCTGCTCGAGTTTGCGCGCGACCTCACGGCCGAGTTACATGTTGGCCGTCTGCTCGATAAGGTGACGGAGCACCTGGCGGAGACCCTTAACGTTGATCGCATCGCGGTGTTTCTCGCGTCGGAGGCCCAAGATCCCAAGGCTTTCCGGCTGGCAAAATCGCGCGGCGTGACGTACGCCGGTCCGATGGATCTCTCCTTCCTCGATCCCACCCGGCCGGAGCTCAACAAGGGCTACCTCTTTTTCGATAATCTCCGGCGGCCGCCGGGCGTCTCCCCCGGGGCCCAGGCAACGATTCGGGAGCTCGACCTGCATTACTACCTGCCCTTCCAGGTCAAGGACCGCACGCTCGGATACCTGGGGCTGGGCAAGACGCGCAATGGCGATCTGCTTTCGAGCGAAGACGTCGACTTGCTGCGGACCATCGCCAGCTCGGTGAGCATCGCTCTTGAGAACGCCGGGCTTTACGAGTCGCTGGAGCAGCGTGCGCTTCAGTACCAGAACCTGAAGGACTTCAGCGAGAACATCGTTGAATCCATCAATGCTGGCGTGGTGGCCACCAGCCTCACCCAGGAAATTGAGGCGTGGAACACCAGCATGGAAACGCTCTACGGCATCGACCGCTCGCGCGCCCTGGGCAAGCGGCTCGGCCAGGTGTTTCAGCCCGATCTTCTATCCCAGTTGCCGCCGGCCGCCGATTCCGGCCCGGCGTTTTCGCTTTACAAGTTTCACCTCCAGAACGCCGGCGGGCAGCAACTGATTGTGAACATCTCGGCTACACCGCTCCTGGGCAAGGACGGGCGAGTGCTGGGTCGGCTGTTGATCTTCACCGACCTGACGGAGCGGGTCAGCCTGGAAGACCAGTTGGTGCAGGCGGAGAAACTCTCTTCCATCGGCCTGCTTTCGGCCGGCGTCGCCCACGAAGTGAATACTCCCCTGGCGGTGATCACCGCCCAGGCGCAAATGCTCATGAGGCAGATGCCGCCCGGCGACGAGCGCCGCGCCACTTTGGAGAAGATCACCAAGGCGTCTTTCCGCGCCTCCGAGATTGTCAACAACCTGCTCAAGTTCTCACGCCTGAGCGGCAGCGAGTACGCTGAGCTCGATCTCAACCGGCTGGTCCGGGAGACGCTGTCGTTGCTCGACCCCATGCTGCGTACCTCCCGCGTGGGCCTGAACCTGCAACTCGCGAAGGATCTCCCGCCCGTCTACGGAAACTACGGCAAGCTGCAGCAGGTGTTGATGAACCTCATTATGAACGCCCGCGACGCCATGCCGCGCGGCGGCGAGTTGACCCTGGCATCGGAGGCCGAGAACTCCCACGTGCGCCTCGAGGTGGCCGATAACGGCGTGGGAATCGCCCCCGATCATATCAAGAAGATTTTTGACCCCTTTTTCACCACCAAATCCACCAGCCGCGGTACGGGTCTGGGCCTTGCCGTCACCTATGGGATCATCCGCGAACATTCCGGCGAAATCCGCGTGGAGAGCACGCTGGGGCGCGGCACGACCTTCCGTCTGGAATTGCCCGCCGCGAGGAAAGCCGTGAATGTCAGCTAAAGGCGCCATCCTGGTCATCGACGACGAACCGGAGATCCGCGAGAGCCTGGAAGATTTGCTCCGGTTCGAGGGCTACGACGTGAGCACCTCATCCACGGCGCGGGAGGGGCTCCAGAAGGTGGAGGAGCGCGTCCTCGACCTGGTGCTGCTCGATATCGGGTTGCCGGATAGCAACGGACTGGAAGTCCTGAAATCCATCAAGGCCAACAGCCCGGACACCAGCGTCATCATGATCACTGCCTACGACTCGGGGCAGATGGCGTTTCAAGCCTCCCGGCAAGGCGCCGAGAGCTATGTCACCAAGCCCTGGGACAACGATAAGCTGCTGCTCGAAATCCGCAACACCCTCGATAAGTCGCGCCTGCAGGTGGAAAACGTCCAGCTTCGGCGCGCCCTGAAGCGTTTTGGTCTGCCCAATGTGGTGGGCAAAAGCGAGCCGATGGCCAAGGTGATGGACCTGATCAACCAGGTCGCTCCTGCCCGCAGCAATATCCTGCTCACCGGCGAGCGAGGCACGGGCAAGGAGTTGGTGGCCAAGTGCATTCACGCCACCAGCCCGCGCGCCGACAAGCCCTTCGTCCCCGTCAACACCGGATCGATGCCTGTGGACCTGCTGGAAAGCACCCTTTTCGGCCACGTCAAAGGTGCGTTCACCTCCGCCGTCGCCACCAAGCGCGGCCTCTTTGAAGTCGCCGACCAGGGCACCATCTTTTTCGATGAGATCGGCACGGTGGGCGTTGAAACGCAAGCCAAGCTGCTGCGGGTGCTGCAAGAGCGCGAGTTCATGCGCCTCGGTGGGACTGAGACCATTAAGGTGGACGTGCGCGTGATCGCCGCCACCAACGCTGAACTGAGAAAGATGGTGCAGGAAAGCAAGTTCCGCGACGACCTTTTTGACCGCCTCAACGTGATCAACATCGTGCTGCCGCCGCTGCGCGATCGCAAGGAGGATATTCCCCTGCTGGTCGCTCATTTTCTGAAAAGGTTTGCCCAGGAAAACGGTCGCGGCGAGCTGCACTTTTCCTCCGGCGCGCTGAAAGCCATGATCGACTACGACTGGCCGGGTAACGTCCGCGAGCTGGAAAATGCGGTGGAGCGCGCCGTGGTGCTTTCCAACGGATCGGAGCTCGGTCGCGAAACCCTTCCCGAACAGCTCTTCCAGGCTCAGGCCAAGCCGGCGCACAGCTTCGGCCTCGAGGAGATGGGCGGGCGCTCGCTCTTCGAGATCATGGAGAGCGTTGAGCGCCGGGTGATTCTGGATATGTTGAAGGGCTGCGAGTGGAGTCAGACGGAAGCTGCCGAGCGTTTCAAGATTCCCCTCTCCACGCTTAACCAGAAGATCAAGCGCCTGCAAATCGACATCAAGCGCCGAGGGGGAAGAAACGGACTGTAGGGATAGGGCTTGCCCCGCCCTTTCGTCTCGCATTCCCCTACGAGAATTGACGATCGCCGATCGGTGGTTTGAAGAGCCGTTGCGGTCAGCTTTCAGCCGTCAGCCTCCAGCAAAGGGTGCATCTTCGTGATGAGAGCTGACCGCTGAAGGCTGAGAGCTGAAAGCTGTTTTCCAATCGTCAATCGTCAATCGCACGCCGCTCCCGCCGCAGGTTGGCGGGGCCTTTGGTGAGCACGAAGTTCAAGGCGCCGCGCGGCAACACGCGCAACAGCGCGACGATCAGCTTGTATCGCGCTCCCGGCACTACGAAGAGCTTCCCTTTTTCCAGGCCCTTTAGCGATGCCTCCACCACGTCTTCAGCCGACATCCACCAACCTCTGCCGGCAGTAGCCTTGCGGTCGATGTGCAGCACGTCGTGGAACTCGGTCATGGTGAATCCGGGGCAGAGCGCTTGCACCTGCACCCGCGATCCGGCGCTCTTCAGCTCCAGGTGGAGGCCTTCCATCATGCAGTTGATCCAGGCTTTGGTGGCGTAGTAGCTGGCGGCGCCCGGGCGCGGTATCCACGCTGCCACGGAGGAGACACTCACCACTGCTCCTTCGCCGCGCGCCACCATGTTGCGCAAGGCGGCGTGCGTGAGGCGCATGGTGGCCATCACGTGCAGGCGATGCATGGCGTCCTGGCCTTTGATCGGCGCCTCAAAGAACCGGCCCAGGGTACCGAAGCCCGCGTTGTTCACCAGCAGGGCGAGATTGGGGGCGCTCGCCAGGAACTCTTCCACGCGACGCAAATCCGTGTCGATGGTAAGGTCCGCGGGCAGCACGGTGCACGCGGCATGATGCTTGCTGCCCAGCTCATCCGCCAATTGTTGCAACCGATCGGCGCGACGCGCCACCAGCGCCAGGTCGTGACCCCGCGAGGCTAGGGCCCGGGCATAAGCCGCGCCGATGCCGCTCGAAGCACCGGTGACGACAGCAAGTGGTTTAGTGTCAGGCATCTTTGGGCCCAAAAAGGCAGCCCGCTCCCTAGAGCCCATGGGCACCCTCCCATTATACATTTGCCGGTCGAATGTAGCGGGTCCGATCCTAACCGGTAGTGTCCTGGTTTGGTCTGGGAGCACGGGCGCCCGCCCGCTCTTTTCCGCAGCCTCAGAAAAATGGCTAAATTATCTTATTGACACATAACTCTACATATATTAAGATGAGGTGTTGCTTCTGGCTAAAGCTTTGGCCTAGAAGCGGCACGGAGGATTATGCTGCGCAAATCACCAACCCGCACCGAAGCGTTCCTGGCGGCCAACCGTCGCAACGCGCTGAAATCCACTGGCCCCCGCACGGCCCGGGGCAAGGCGCGCTCGTCGATGAATGCCCTGAAGCACGGCCGCTACGCCAAGCGGCTTCCGGGGAAGCTCACCGAGGCGGGCGACCACGGAGGGGCGGCGCTCTACCAGAAAGTCCGTCAAGAGATGGTGACGGCGTTTCCGGGCGCGACCAGCGTTCTGGAAACCCGTCAGTTGGACCAGTACACGGCCAAGGTTTGGCTGCTGGCGCGGCGCGCCGGGGTAAATGGAAGGAAGCCGGGACGAGGAAGATTTTCTAAGAAATCCAAGCCATTGCGCTCCTGTCCATTGCTGTTTCGAGTGGTGGACGAGCGGCGCCGGATTGGGATCGTGTACTGGGTGCAGCGAAAGCGCTTCTGGACGCTGCCCCGGAAGCTGGAAGCGCTGGCCGGAATCTATCCGGTGAACGTTCCCACGCTGGGGGAGGCATTGCAGGACAAGTTGCGACATCAGGTCTATCGCAGGGGGAGGCCCGGATTGTGGGAGCAGCAGCGTCTATGGGCGGACGCGCAGGTGAATGGCGTACCATGGGCGGGGCCTGACGGTGCCCGGCCCGGCGAGACCGGTGGAAGCGGGGATGCCGCCCGCACATCGATCGCGGAAACTGCCCGGACGAACGTCGAGAAGGCCCAGCCTCACCCGGGGATTCCCGGCAACTCCGGTCCAACCAAGGCGGGCGGGCTGCGATCGATCTTGGCGCGGTTTCTGGCCAGGCTTTTGGGCGGTGAGAGGGAATAGGGAGTGACGAGAGACTGGGGCCACATTCTCATACCGGACGACATGAGTTGTAGCGCCGGGCTGAAGCCATATGCTGAAGCCGGGCGGCACAACCTGCCTTGGCGACGGTTACGGCCGTGGCCTCGCTGTTCCACTGTGCCCTCTTGATCAGTTTGGGTTATACTTGCGAGCTTCATTCGACGCAAGGAGAAACGAAAGTCTATGATTGGAAAATGGATGAACCTCGCAATGATGGCCGCGGTTTTAGCCTCGTCTCTAGTCGCGCGGCGTAGCCC
>Ga0335081_10015531_pt1 | contig 12313 bp, 12 predicted proteins | sample Lox_Sample_35_FD_206713 | JGI IMG/M metagenome (GOLD analysis project Ga0335081, IMG submission 206713) | Soil microbial communities from Loxahatchee National Wildlife Refuge, Florida, United States - Lox_Sample_3.5 | ecosystem: Environmental > Terrestrial > Soil > Wetlands | place: USA... | reverse complement strand
AGGCCCTGATCAGCTGGCGCTCCGCCCTGGCTTCCATCCGCCGGGCCCGGCGGAGCGTGCGCTCCCGGCGGGAGTGCCGCAGCCGCTGCGCCAGTTCCAGCTGGCCGCGGGTCCGCTCGGCGGCCAGCTGGTCCAGGCCGTGCATCGCCGGTCAGCTCCCCTCGGTGCCCGCCGGACGGGTGAACGGGAACTGGACCTCGAACACCTGCTGGGCCACGTCGGCGAGGTCGTCCACCTCGTTCACCCACACCTCGCGGCCGGCCCCGGCGACGGTGCGGTAGCCGTGCTCGGCGATCCACTGGACCAGGTCGTGGTACACCATCGGGAAGATGCTCGCCGCCGGGCCGTTGCGCACCGTGGTCGCCGCCTCGATCTCCTCCAGGACGCGGTACTGGGCCGGCGCCGGCAGCTCACCCGGCGGCTCGGCCACCGGCAGGGCCAGGCAGACCGTGATGTCCTCGCCCTGTCCGTGTTCGTAGAAGATCATCCGGGGTCCCGCCTCCTTGACCCGGTCGTGGATTTCCAGCTGGTCGAACTGCCCGGCCAGCCGGTTGACGACGGGAACGATGTTCTCCGCCCCGAACGCCGGAGCCTGCCCGGCGATCACGACCACCCCCATGGCGGGAATCGTCTTGGCCACGATGTCGTCGGCTGGCATGGCGCCCTCCCGCGCGATGGAGCGGAGCCGGGCCTCGACTCCGAGCAGCTGGTTCCGGTGCTCTTGCAGGTCGTGCTCCAGCTGGGCGCGCCGGAGCATGAGCATGCCGCGAAGCTCCTCGACCGTGATCCCGTTCAGCAGCCGCCTGGCCTGGGTGAGGGAGAGCCCGAGTTCCTTCAGGGCCATGATCCGGTTGAGCTGCCCTAGCTGCTCGGCCTGGTAGCCGCGGTAGCCGGTTTCCGGGTCGACGGTGGCCGGCCGCAGCAGCCCGATCTCGTCGTAGTGCCGCAGCGTGCGCACGGATACGCCGCCGAGCCGGGAGAACTCGCCGATGGTGAACATGACACGAGCATGCCGCCCTCACGTAACGTGAGAGTCAAGGGCCTCCGCACGCGGATTTACGCGGTTCAGGGCGTCCCGGTGACCGCGGCGTCCCAGAACTCCTGGACGGGCGGGTAGATCAGCTCCTGGTCGCGGGACAGCGACGCCTTGACGGTCCTGGTCCGCTCGTCGGCGAGCACCTCGATCTGCCCGGCCTCGACGGCGTCGAAGACCTGCCGGGCCACTGATTCCGGGCTGATCTTGGGCGCGTTGGTCATCGCGGCCATGTCGGTGTCGATGAAGCCCGCGTGCACCGCCACCACCAGGGTGCCCTGGTGGTGCAGCTCCAGCCGGACGCCGTTGGTCATCGACCACGCCGCCGCCTTGGAGGCGCCGTAGGAGGCGTCGAGCGGGTTGTTGTAGAAGCTGGTGATCGAGAGCATGTTGACGATCGCGCCGCCGCCGTTGGCCGCCAGGACCGGGGCGAAGGCCCGGCACATGCTGAGCGTGCCGAAGTAGTTCGTCTCCATCTCGGCCCGGGCCGCGTCCAGGTCCGGCGCGTTGATGAACGTGCTGTACTTCAGCACTCCCGCGTTGTTCACCAGCAGGGTGACGTCCGCGCACTCCCCGGCGACCTCGGCGACGCGTCCGGGTTCTGTGACGTCCAGCCCGACGGGCGTCACGCCGGGGTCGGTGACCTGGGCCGGCTGGCGCGCGGCCCCGTAGACCCGGGCCGCGCCCCGGCTGACCAGCTCCCGGGCGAACGCCTGGCCCAGTCCGCGATTGGCCCCGGTAACCAGGGCCACCGACCCGCCTATCTTCATGGCTCCTCCCGCCTGAGCGCGCTGCCTGCCGCCGGGTATCACCCTGGCCAGCTTCCGCTCCCGCCGCAAGTCATCCGGACCATGCCCGCCCGCGCACGTGGCGGCGCTACCGCCCGGGCAGCAGCACGCTCAGGCAGGTGACGCAGCCTTCGAGCTTCTCGAACTCGCTGATGTCCACCACGACCGGCGTGAAGCCCAGGTCCGCCAGGAGCCCGGCGGTGCGGGGAGCGGACGCGGCGATCAGCACGCGGTCGCCGCCCACCGGTACGACGTGGCTGCCGCCCTCTTCGGTGACCGGGCGCACCGCCGGGAACAGTTCGGCCGGCACCAGCCCGGGCAGCAGCAGGAACGTGCCGTCCGGCAGCGCGGTCACCGCGGACTTCAGGTGCAGCACGTTTCCCAGCGGGACCCCGACCACGGTGCGGCCCAGCGGGGCGAGCAGCGACCGCAGCTGCCGGATGCCCTCGCCGTTGGTCCGCCCGCCGCGTCCGGTGTACACCGTGCTGCCGGCCTGCAGCACATCGCCCCCGTCGAGGACCCCGGGCTCTTCGATGCGCGCCGTGCGCAGGCCCAGCGACCGGACGGCCTGCTCCACCCCGGGGACCTCGGCCCGGCGGCCCGGCGCGCCCGAGCGGGTCAGCACCGCCAGGTCCTCGCAGATCACCACGGCGTCCTCGATGAAGACCGAGTCGGGGCAGTCCTCAGCGTCGGGTGCCTGCCGGATCGTCCAGCCGCTGGCCGCCAGCGCGTCGGCGTAGGCCGCGTGCTGCTCCCGGGCCAGGGCCATATCCACCGGGGTGCGGCTGATGTGGGTGACGATGCCTTCGGCCAGCCTGCTGCTGGGCCGGCGGACCAAGCCCGTGCCGTTCATCGGATCGCTCCTTACCGGGTACCGCAGACGCAGGGCTCATCCTGCCACCCCGCCCCCGGCGGCTCGCCGCCAGGACCGGCCGAACGGCACTGGAAATTACCAGTGAATACTAATTGAGGAATTCCGGGATTGGTCGCCGGCGGCTAATTGCTGGGGTGCCGCACGGTGCAGTTTATGTCGGGGTGCACGCCCGTGTAGTTGAGCGGACCCGCCAGGATCGTCACCGCGATCGTACTGGCCTTGCTGCAGCCCATGGGTCCTTGGTAATCACCGCGCTGCCCCGCAGCCAGACCGCCGATGACCAGCCAGATGGTCAGAATCACCGATCCGATGTGCATCTGGGCCTCCTTAGCATCGCCTGCGTAAAATACGCCAGGACAGCCAATTGCGATGGCCGGCCATTTACCTTGGCCCGGCATCACGGAGGAAGCCTACCCGGATGCGGCGATACCGAGTCCGGTGCGCGCGGATCCCGGGCATTTTCCAGGAATCTGGAAGCCCGGAATAGCAAGTCTCTGACGAATCGTGGCGGCCCGCCGTCCGCGGGCGGGCCCGCCCATCCGCCAGCCGGCCTCTAGGGCACCAGGACGATCTTGCCCCGGGTGTGGCCGGTGGCCAGCGCCTCGTGGGCGGCGGCCGCCTCGGCCAGCGGATAGGTCGCCGCGACGATGATCCGCAGCTTGCCGTGTTCGGCGAGCCGGGCCAGCTCGAGGCGGGCGGCGGCCCGGATCTCGGTGCCAGGGTCGGCTCCCGGTGCGCCGCCGATCACCTTGACGCCGGAGTCGAACGCCCGCCGGCTCGCGAGCAGGGTGACGATCCGCGCGTGATCGGCCACCAGGGTCAGCGAGGTGTCGAGGGCCTCATCGCCTCCGACGGCGTCGACGGCGGCGTCCACGCCGTCCGGGGCCAGTGCCCGGACCCGCTCTTCCAGCCCGGCGCCGTACGCCACGGGCTCCGCGCCGAGTTCGCGCAGCAGCGCGTGGGCACCCGGGCTCGCCGTGCCGATCACGCGGGCGCCGGAGGCCGCCGCGAGCTGGACGGCCATCAGGCCGACGCCGCCCGAGGCGCCATGGACCAGGACGGTATCGCCCGCGCCGACCTGGCCGGCTGCCAGCGCGTGCCACGCCGTGACGCCGGTCAGCATCGTCCCGCTCGCCTGCCCGAACGACAGCGCCGCGGGCTTGGGGATCACGCTAGACGCGGGCACGGCCACGTCGGCGGCGTACCCGCCCGCGATCGGGTACGCGATGACCTCATCGCCCGCCCGGATGCGGCCGCCCGGACCCTCGGCACCCTCGGCGCCGCCGGCCACCTCGGTCACCACCCCGGCGACTTCGGATCCCAGCCGCATCGGCAGCCGGGCCGGATCCCGCCCCATGGCGCCGCTGTAACGCTTGTAGTCGATCGGGTTCGTGCCCGCCGCCCGCACGCTGATCAGCACCTCGCCCGGACCCGGCGGGCCGGCCGGCACCTCGATCACCGACAGCACCTCAGGCCCGCCGAACGCGGTCGCCACCACGGCCTTCGTCATCACGGAACGATCCACGGCGTCATTCTCCTCTCCCGCCCTGGCCGGATCCCCCCGGGGTCCGCTCTCCCGCCCTGGCCGGCTCCCCCGGGGTCCGCTCTCCCGCCCTGGCCGGATCCCCCGGGGCCCGCCGCGGGGTGCGCACCGTCGCCGCCGACGCCGCTAGGTCAGCTTCGGTGCCAGTTTGGAGCACCCGGTCGAGTAACGACAGCCTCATGAGCATCATAAGCGCTCATGCGCCTGCGTAGCAGGCCATACAGCCGGAGGGCTGCTCCGGTTATCGTGGTGGATCCGGACATGGCGGTTATTCCAGTGCACGGGAGTCCCCTCGGAGGCTGTCGCCTGGCTCTGCGGGACCGGATTCAAACCGCAACGATGTTCCATCGTAGCCGCTGGAGCGACATCGATGTTCCATCGTTGCCGTTATCCGGCGGGCTGGTGGGCACGCAGGGGAGGCTGGCGGGACGCCTGAGACAGGCGGGGCAGATCCCGCCCGTCCGGAGCTCCGTCACTGCGCCGGACCAGTTGCGCGACAGCCTCCTCGATCCACCGCCAAGCCCGGAATCACCAAACCCAGCGGACAGGGGAGGCCGGGATACGCGAGATGCCACATCGAGCCGGCCAGCGGCCAGGCTGGCGCGAGGCGCGTACGAGGCTCCTAGGCTGGGAAGGTGAGCGAGGAACTGCCCGCAGCCACGCCCCGGATGACGCAGAGCCGGTCCGGCGGGATGTGGGGGTCGGCGCTGACCTCAGCGGAGTTCGCCGCCATCCGCGACGCGGGCTTCGAGCCCGTCGGCCAGGTGTACGGTGCGGCCGTCTACGCCGCCGGGTCCGCGCGCGGGTACAGCTGCCCCGGAGCGTGGCGGCCTTCCCGCGACGGGCCGCGGACCCAGGTGTCGGGGACCCAGGTGTCGGGAACCCAGCTGACAGGGCAGGACGGTCTGGGGTCGTTCGGGCCGCTGGTACAGGCCATGTACGAGGCCCGGCACACGGCCATCGACCGGATGACCGCTGAGTGCGCCGCGCTGGGCGGCCACGGGGTAGTGGGGGTCCGGCTGCGGCGGGGATCATTCCGGCTCGGCGGCCTGGAGTTCACGGCCATCGGTACCGCGATCCGCGCTCCGGGCACCGCACCCGGGCCGCAGGCGCCCGGGCCGCAGGCGCCCGGGCCGCAGGCGCCCGGGCCAAGCGCGCCCGCGCCACGAACGCCGGGACCGCGCACTCCCTTTACCTCCGATCTGTCCGGGCAGGATTTCGCCAAGCTGATCATGGCGGGCTGGGTACCGGCCGGGCTGGCTCTGGGCATCTCGATCGGGTCGCGGCACGATGACCTGGCGACCACCCGCCAGACCCGCCAGTGGTCGGGCAACACCGAGGTGGCCGGCTGGACCGAACTGGTCAGCCAGTCGCGGCACGACGCCAGGCGGGCGCTGGAAGATGACGTCAGGCGGCTTGGCGCCGACGGCGTGGTGATCGCCGACCTGCAGATGCGGGTGCGGACGCGGGACTGCCCGGCGACCGTGGGCCGCCACGACCACATCGTGGAGGCCACGCTGATCGGCACCGCCATCGCCAGCTTCGCCCGCACCGGACCGCGCCCGGCCGGGCCGGCCCTGGCGGTCATGTCCCTCGACCCGCAGCGCCGCCAGGCCGCCAGGATCCGGATCTAGGTCACGCCTGCGCGCCGGGATCCCAGACGTAGGGAGTGGTACGGGCGAGCCGGGTGAACCCGAGGCGGGCCAGGATGGGCCGGCTGTCCGGGGCAGCGTCGACGTAAAGGTAGCGGTAGCCCCGGGCCGCGGCCAGCTGGGTCCGGTACGCGACCAGGGCGCGGTAGATGCCCCGGCCGCGCCAGCCGGGCAGCGTTCCGCCGCCCCACAGGCTGGCGAAGCTGGTGCCGGGCAGGAACTCGATCCGAGCCGAACAGACCGGCTGATCCCCGGCCATCGCCACCACCATGCCCGTCACCTCGGGGCAGTCTCGCAGTTGGGCGAGCAGCGACCGGCGCAGCCGGGAGTGATCGGTACCGAACACTCGCTCGTGCACCTCGATCAGCAGGTCCACGCCAGCCTCGTCGGTCACCGGCAGCAGCCGTACCCCGGAAGGCAGCTCAACGGAAGGCAGCTCGGCCTCCGCCGGGACCTCCCTCACCATCAGCCACTCCTCGCCCTCGGCGGCGAAGCCGGCCGCCAGCAGCCGCCCGGCCAGGTCAGGCGGCCGGTCGTAGTCGTAGAGCTTCCATTCGAACCTCTCGCCGTGAGCGCCGTACGCGGCGAAGTAGGCCACCTGCTCGGCGATGGCCGCGTCCGCGTCCACATCGGCTTCGCCCAGACCCGACCAGGCGATCCCCGACCAGCCCCCGCCGTCCCCGCCCGCCCAGCGCACCACGAGAGGGCTGGCCTCCACCCGTGCCCCCGATCCGTCCGGCTGGACACTGCGGCGGACCTCGGCATCGAAGGCAGCCAGCACCTGGTCAGGCTCCACCCGTCGAAGCTTACGGCCAGACCCGTCGAAGCTTACGGCCAACCGGCGCCGGCGGCCGGCGCCCGGGCGGTCAGCAACTGGCCGGTTCGCGAGTCGTCGGTCATGCCCTCAGTGCCGCGCCACTGGGTGGCCACCATGAACAGGGTGGACCGGTCCGGGCCGCCGAGGGCGCAGGAGAAGCAGCCGCGGTCCAGCGGGATCCTCGCCAGCACGCGCCCTCCCTCGCGGACCCGCACGCACTGCTGGTTGGGGACGTCGGCGTACCAGGCGGCTCCTTCGGCGTCGAGGCAGATGCCGTCGGGCACGCCGTCGCCGAGGTCGGCCCACACCCGCGGCCGGGACAGGCTGCCGTCGTCGGCGATCTGGAACGCCGTCAGCTTCTGGCCGTAGGACTCGGCGACGATCAGCGTGCTGTTGTCGGGCGTGATGGCCATCCCGTTCGGGAACGCGATCCCGTCCGCCACCTGCCGGGCCGAACCATCCGGGGTTACCAGCGCGATGGTCCCGGGCGCGAACTTGCCGCCGGGGAAGTCGAAGCCCTGGTTGTTGAGGTAGGCGTTCCCCCGCCCGTCCACGACGATCTCGTTCCAGGGATGGCCGCGCTCGGCTAGGCCGCTCAGGTCGGCGTGGGTGACCAGCGTCCCGGCCGGCTCCTGGCGCAGCAGTCGCCCGTCGCGGGCCGCGACGACCAGCAGCCGGCCGTCGGGGAGCCAGTCGATGCACATGGGAAAGGCCGGGAAGTCGACCCGCGCCATCACCTCCGGCCGGCCTGCGCCGTCGACGGCCAGTATCTCCTGCGCGCCCCAGTCGGCCAGCCACAGCCGGCCGGCGTGCCAGCGCAGCGACTCGCCGAAGGAAAGGCCGTCAAGGAGAGGCCGGATTCCAGACACGACGAAACTCCTTCCGTAGCCACAACGCCCCCGAGGCCACGGCGCCGCCGCGCCACAGCATCTCAAGAAGGACGAGAAGCACCCGGCGGCTAAGAACCGCTAAGAGCCGCCAAGAGCCGTCCCGCCCGGACGATGGGGGGGTTATCGCCCGGGCGGGTCGGGATCAACGGGCCAGATCCGCAGGATGTTTCCCCTGGTGATGCCTCATCCTTGGCGTGGTTCTCGGCCGGTTCACCGGCGCCCCCGTTGTTTCTTCGAGCCTCCCGTCTGAAACAAGGGCCGGTGAACCGCCTGATCCCCCGTAGGCACCTGTCCCGGGCCGCCCTCGCAGGCGGGGCCGGGTGCCCGCATCAGCAAGCCATCTCGCCCGATCCGTACACCAGCACCCTATGAAGCAGATGGTGTGCCGTCGAGATCCAAGATGGACTTGTTTGGCCATACCAAGCTGAGGTAAACCGGCAAGATGGACCTGTTCCTCGACCCGGAATCCGGCAAGCCGCTGGCCGGTCAGCTGTACGAGCAGCTCCGCCAGGCCATCGCCGCCGGCCGCCTGCTGCCCGGGGATCAGCTCGTCCCCAGCCGCCAGCTAGCCGCCGAGCTCGGCGTGTCCAGGCACACGGTGACCACCGCGTACAGCCGCCTGGTGGCCGAAGGCTACGCGGCGGGACGCGCCGGCGGCGGCAGCGTGGTGGCCTCGGTGCTCCCGGCGCCGTCCCCGGAAGCCGACCCGGAGGCCGACCCGGCGGCGGCCCTGCGCCCGATCCCGCGGTTCGCGGGCTGGTCCCCGTACTTCCGGCCGCCCCCCTACGGCTGCCGGTTCGACCTGCGGGCGGGCCTGCCGGACCCCACGCTGTTCCCGGCGGACCTGTGGCGCCGCCGGGTCGCCGCCGCGGTGGCCACCGAACACCGGGAGTACGGCGACCCGGCCGGGCGGATCAGGCTGCGCCGGGCCATCGCCGGCTGGGTGGCCCGGTCCCGGTCGGTGACCGCCAGGGAAGACACCGTCGTGGTCACCTGCGGCGCCCAGCATGCCATCGACCTGGTCTCCCGGGTCCTGCTCGAGCCCGGCGACTGCGTCGCGGTCGAGGACCCCGGATACGTGCCGGTGGTGCGCCTGTTCGGCGCGCTCGGCGCGCGGGTCGTGGGCGTACCCGTCGATGACCAGGGCCTGGTCGTGGACCAGCTGCCGCCCGACGCGCGCATCGTGTACGTCACGCCCTCGCATCAGTACCCGCTCGGCATGACGATGTCGATGCCGCGGCGCCGGGCGCTGCTGCGCTGGGCCGAGCGCCGTGACGCGGCGGTCATCGAGGATGACTACGACAGCGAGTTCCGCTACGTCGACCGGCCGCTGGAGCCGCTCCAGGCCCTCGACGCCAGCGGCCGGGTGGTGTACGTGGGCTCGTTCTCCAAGACGTTCTCCCCGTCGGTCCGCCTCGGGTTCGCGGTGGTGCCCCGGCCGCTGGCCGAACCGGTCGCCGCGCTCCGCCAGCTCATCGACTGGCATCCGCCGACCGCGCTGCAGACCGCCCTGGCCGGCTTCATCGATGACGGCCTGCTCGACAAACACATCCGGCGCAACCGGCGGGTTTACGCCGAGCGCGCCCACATCGTCATCGAGGCGCTCTCCGGGCCGCTGGCCGGCCACCTCAAGCCCCTGGCCCCCAACGCCGGGCTGCACGTCGCCGCCCTGCTCGCAGACGGGCTCCGCGAGCACGAGGTGCTGCAGGCCGCGGCCAGGAACGGGGTCGTCACGTCCGGCCTGCACGACTGCTACCACACCGTCCCGGCCCAGGAGGGTCTCCTGATCGGCTTCGGCGCGGTCACCACCACCGGGCTGGCGGCCGCGCTGCGCATCCTGGACCGTATCCTCGCCTCCTGAAGGCGACGCACCCGTCCGTTCGGATGAAAAATTCTTTTATCCCGAACCAGCTGGTTCGTGCCCGGTTATCCATGCGTGCTGTTCCCGGTAGGAGCGCAGGTAGGCCAGGAACCGGTGCACTGCCGTGGCTTGCTGGCCGCGGCTCCACGCCCGGGCCAGGACGTGCTGCGGCGGCGGCTCGCCATCTAGCTCACCTCCAGGCAGGTGTGCGCAGACGTCTATCTGGGGTAACGGGCGCGCGGCTGGTTACGTTCGGGGCAACTTCCAGATGTCTGGAAGCTGCCCCGAATTCGTTGACGGAGGGGCGCGCTGGCCTGCATCCTCGTGGCGGGAACTGACGGATCGGACGGGTGGCGGGCAAGCCAAGGACGCGCCAAGGACGGTGCTCGATGACAGAAGGCCGGGAAGCGGCACGCCGACGGGGGCGCGCTCCGCTACGGCAGCGAAGCCGCAGACGCTGGGGGATCGCGGCCGGCGTCGCGGCCAGCTGGGTGATCCTGGAGGTCGCAACGGGTTCCGTGGTCTCCGCCACCGTGCTGCTGGTGATCATCGCGGGGCTCGGGGCCGTCGGCGTGGGCGGCCTCCGGGCCCTGGGGATCACCCAGGATCACCCGTGGATACGGCGGATGGCCTCCCGGCCGTGGCGCGACGGGCAGGACGTGCTGAAGGTCGCCATGCGGCACCTGCCCGACGTGTTCGTGGTCACGCCCACCGGGGCGCTGCTCGCGCCGAACGTCGTGGAGCTGCAGCTCAACCCCGATGATCTCGCCGCCCTGTGCGAGCGGATGGAGCTCGGCGTGATCAGCGCGAGCATGACCGAGGTCTACGAGGAGCAGGTGGCCGAGCATGAGGCCCGCTTCGCCGGGCCGGGCCGGGCCGACGTGTATGTCGTCGCCGCCGGCTCCGTCCCGCCGGGCCGCTACCGGCTGCGGCAGGGAGACCTGGTGCGCGGCCACGCCCAGCCGGGCCAGCCCGCCCCGTACCCCGATCTCCAGTACCCCGATGGCCAGTACCCCGATGTCCAGTACGGGGTCGAGGCGCCGGAGCTGGCGTACGCCGCCCCGCCGCAGGGCTACGCCGAGCCCGCCGGATACGCCTGGCACGGCCCGAATACCCCAGACCCGGGCCTGACGGTCGCCGCCGGGGGCATGACCACCATGCTGGAACAGAACCTGCCCCCCGTCCCCCTGCTGCGGCTGGTCACCGGTTCCTCGGTGGCGGAAACCCGGATGTCCGGCGCCCGGGCCGGGCGCGGGTCCGTGGAACTGGTGCTCCCCGACGAGCCCACGGTGTCCCGGGAGCACGCCACGTTCACGTTCGCTGACGGCCGCTGGTGGATCACCAACCAGGGCCGGAACGGGCTCACCCTCAACGGCACCCCGGTGGCGGGCGAGCAGCCGCTCAGCGACGGCGACGCGATCCGCTGGGGGACCAGGCGCGACGCGCTGCTGTCCCGCGTGGAGCTCAGCTGAGCCCGGCGGGTGCGACAATTGTCTCTCCAGACAAGGCGAGACTGGATGGCCGCACCCGGGGCGCGCCGTCCTCCGGGAGTGGCGACGCAGTGGCGACGGGCCGGCTTTTCCTGTGGTCAGCGGCGCGCGGCGAGTGGATGAGCTGCCCGCCCGACGAGATCACCTGGCTCGACCGCCGCCTGCTCAGCGGCGATGAGGATCTCACGCTGCACCGCGCCCCGCGCTGCGCGGGCCTTCGCTACGTCCACCACCACTGGGAGCTGTTCAGCCGGGACACGACCTACCGGGTCTACCTGGCGCCGGACACCGCCGGGACGCCGTTGCGCGCCGAGGCCGTGCAGCGGGCGGCGTGCCACGTCCTGCCGGTGGCCCCGGCCCGTTACGAGGCGCTGCCGGTGGTCCTCGCCGAGGGCTCGTGGCTGGTCAGCGTGGCCACCTCGGTGCTGCGGCTGCGGCTCGAGACCGCCGCCAGCCCCCGCGCCGATTCGGTCGTCCCGAGCGCCGACCCGCAGCTGACCACCCAGGCCGGGACCGTCGTGCGGCGCGACAGCGCACCCGGCGACGACGCGGTGGCCCGCGTGCGCGGTTACTTCGAGCGCAACGCCACGGCCCGGCTGGCCATGGCCTATTACTACCAGGAGTTCATCCTCGGCCTGGCCGCCCCCCAGACGGTGCCGATGATGAACGTGGTCATCGCCCTGGACCTGAGCGGGGAAGGCGCGGTATCGGACTACAAGAAGCTGCTGCAGGGCTTCATCTGGAAAGAACGCGGTCACGCCCGTGACCTCGCCGACTTCCTGCTCGCCAACGGCCTGCTGACGCCGGCCGATCTTGACGAGGCCCGGCAGGTCGCCGCGGACAACGAGCGCCGGGGAGTCTGCGAAACGGCGCGGCAGCGGCTGCAGTACCGCCCCAAGGGCAGCTAGCCGCCATCGCGCCACGCGGGCCCGCCCGGCGGCCGGATGTCCCGGGCCGGTCGCCGCCGGCCGGTCGCCGCCGGGCCGGTTAGAGCTCGGGTGACGGTGCCAGGAGGTCCAGGTAGACCAGTTCGAGCCCGAGGCCGGTGATCCGCTCGACGAGCCCGCAGAGGGCGCCCTGGTCGGGCAGCTCGGCGCGCAGGGTGGTGGTGCCCCGGCCGATGGTGACCGCGCAGTCGTCGAACTCCGCGCGTACCGTGGCGCCCGCCTGACCAGCGAAAGTAATCTCATAAGTCTGTGACTGCATCAGGAGTGTGCCTCGATATCTAGTTGTTTACCTGCTGTTCATCTTCTCCCAGCATGCCTGGCCGGCCGGGCCGGCTCATCACCCTCCCGAGGGTGAAACATGATGCATGACATTGCGGACCTTGGTCCCTACCAGCGCCTTTAGGCCGCTGTTACCGTC
>Ga0335081_10015530_pt1 | contig 12313 bp, 17 predicted proteins | sample Lox_Sample_35_FD_206713 | JGI IMG/M metagenome (GOLD analysis project Ga0335081, IMG submission 206713) | Soil microbial communities from Loxahatchee National Wildlife Refuge, Florida, United States - Lox_Sample_3.5 | ecosystem: Environmental > Terrestrial > Soil > Wetlands | place: USA... | reverse complement strand
CGGCGCCGTCGCCGGCGCTGTCGGACCTTCCGGCGCGTATGTCGCTGACGGTGTGCGAGTGGGCCCGTTCCTCCTTACGTATCCCCCGCAGGAGCTCGTCCGTGACCGGATCACCGGTCGAGCGCTTGTAGAGGTCGCCGACCTCCTCGTCTTCCGCGGCCTCGCGAGCCGCGAGCAGTCGGTCGACCGGGGCGATTCGCGCTTGAAGCCGTTGCCAGATCGACAGGCGCACACTGTCGACGGGCGGCACCGGGATGGCGAGCTCCGACATCCGCGCCTCGAGCCGTTCGCGATGACCGCTCTCGGCGTCCGCCATTCGCCGGAGGATGTCCGCCTCGCGCGGTTGCATCCGCTCGGCGATCAGGTCGTACACCCGGCCGGCGACGACCTCTCCCCGCCACGCCTCGAGCAAGCGGTCGCGCACCTCCGGACTGACGTCAGCCGTGCTTCCGGGCATTAGCGGTCGAGGCCGGCATAAGCGGTCGAGGGTAGCCCGCGACGTTGAAAAAGCGCGTTACCCGGGGATGAGAATGCCCCTACCTTGGAGACGTCCGCCGTCGAGATCGGCCATCGCGTCGTTGATTGCGTCGAGCGGATATGTGCTCGTGTGCAAGGTGACCTGGCCCTGCGCCGTCAGCGTCATCAGTTCCTCGAGATCGGCGTAGGTCCCGACCAGGTTGCCGATGAACGAGATCTCGCGCGAGATCACGTCGATCGTCGGAATGTTGATGTTCTCGCCATAGCCGATCACGTAGTAGAAGCCGCCGTCGCGGATCATCGAGACGCCGTCTTCGATCGCGCCCTTCTCGCCGACGAAGTCGATGATCGCCTCGGCGCCGAGTCCGTCGGTGAGCTCCTTGACGGTGTCGACGTGCTTCGAGCCGTCGACCTTGACGGTGTGATCGGCCCCCAGCTCCCCAGCCAGCGCGAGCGCCTTCTCCGACGGGTCGACCACGATGACGGTCGCCGAGGTCATCGCCTTGAGGCACTGGACACCGATGTGTCCGAGGCCGCCGGCGCCGATGACGACGGCGGTCGTGCCCGGCTCGAGCACCGGAATCGCCTTCTTGACCGCGTGGATCGCGGTGAGGCCGGCGTCCGCGAGTGCGGCGATGTCCTTCGGCTCGAGCCCGGGGCCGAGCTTGACCACCGACCGGGCCGAGGTCTGGAGGAAGTCGGCGAAGCCGCCGTCGCGGTTGATCCCGGGAAACGATCCGTTCAGGCAGTGCATGTCGTTTCCGCGGCGGCACGGTCCGCACAATCCGCAGGCGATGAACGGGTGCACGATGACCGTGTCGCCGACCGCGACGTTCGTGACTCCGGAGCCGATCTCGTGGACCCAGCCCGCGTTCTCGTGGCCGGGCGTGTAGGGGAGGACGACCTGAGACTTCTCGGCCCACTGCCCCTCCTGGATGTGCAGGTCGGTTCGGCACAGCCCAGCGGCGCCGATCCTGACGATCACATCGAGCGGTCCCACGATCTTGGGCTCGTCGATGTCGTCGAGCTTCAACGCGTCGTGATAGGCGTGCAGCCTCGCGGCCTTCATCGCAAAACCTCCTCAGGATCGTCGATAGCCACTCCGCGGTGCACGCGGAGCAGCGAGCGGCAGATGCCGCCGTTCACCTCGAGACTCATTCGCACCAGCCTGGCCGTGCGGAGCCAGCGCTTCAGCTCCGCGGCCGGCACCGGCTCGCCGCTCGGCAGCACGAACGCCGGCGACCCTGGATCGTGAGCCAGACCGAGACGCCGCCGAAGCTCGATACACCGCCGCGCATCGGGAGCCTCGCCCGGCAGGTCCTCGATGCGGCGCGCCGCGACTTCCTCGGGGCTGGCCCCCTCGGCGAGCAGTGCCTCGCACAGCCGCGACTCCCGCGCGACCAGCGCCTTGCGCAGGAACAACTCGCGGAGCGCGGCCAGGTCGTCGTCGACGGTCTCCCCGGGGAACGCCCCGGTGAAGCCGTCGCCTCGACCGAGCGCGGCGTTGATCTCCGCCCCGGTGTAGTGGTCCTCGAGCCGGATCGTCACCTCGCGGACCCCCGGCAGCCGGCGCACCGCTGTCCGCGCGTCGGCTGCCATAAGAAACGCGAAGTTCGGCGCACACTGGGGCGTGGGCAACTGGATTACGACCTCCACGTCGCCGCCCGCACTCACCTCGCACGACGTCACGAACCCGAGCCTGGTGATCGGCTCGTCGAGCTCGGGGTCGTGAACCTCGGCGAGCGCGCCGAGCACGCTCGCCGTAGTAGTCGTCGCGGTCACTGCCGTCATGCGGACTCGACCAGCTGCGCGTCCTCCTTCGCCGCTGGGGCGCCGCCGTTCTTCAACTGCAGCTCGGCCGGAACCTCGATGTCGTAGAGCTTGGCCGTGTTCAGGCCCATGATCTTCTTCTTGGTCTCGGTCGTCGGGTGCGGGTAGTCCGAGTACTCCTCGGTGTCGGGCATCGTCCAGTCGATGAATCCCTCGACCTGCCACTGGGGCTCCCAGATGCCGTAGTCGCTGCCGAACAGCATCTTGTCCTCACCGACCCAGAACAGCAGCTCGCCCATGACCTTGTTGAAGAACCGCGGCCGGGCGTGCATCAGCCCGCCGATCACCACGGCCAGGCCCGCGTAGACGTTCGGCTCCTGCGTCGCCATGAAGCAGAAGTCCTCGATCCGCGGGAGTCCCACGTGCTCGACGATGAAGTTGAGCTCGGGGTTACTGGTAGCCGCGACGTCGATGTCCTTGACGTCGAAAGCGTCCTTGTCGAGCGGCCAGATCGTCGGGCCCTTGTGGGCGTGGACGTTCTTGATCCCGAGCTCCTTGCACTTGTCGAGGAAGATCTGCGCCTCAGGATCGGTCAGCTTCCAGCCGCGGGATCCCTTGTACCACTCGGCGGTGTAAACCTTGACGCCTTTGAGGTTGTAGCGCTTGGAGTCCTCCTCGAGTTGCTTGAGCCCGGCCTCGCCCTCGCGCGGGTCGAACCGCCCGTTGACGATCACCTTGTCCGGATACTTCTCGACCATCCGCGCGTTGCGGTCGATCGTGTTGAAGCCCTCCGTATACCACTCCTTGAGGTACGTCGACTGGAGCACGGCCGCGTCGATGTGCCCGGCCTCGAACACGTCGTGGTCGTAGTCCTCCTCGGAGTACTTCATGAACTTCTCGAGCGGCCAGTGCGTCTCCGGCGGTCCGAGGCCCATGTAGGCGTGGAAGCACTCGATCCATCCCTTGGCGTACTGCTCCTGCCCCTTGACCCAGTTCGCGGGACTCGCGTCCCAGAAGTGCTGATGGCCGTCGACGACGAAGTACTTCTCACCGTTCTTCTCGTACATGCCTCTCCTCTCGACGATGCACCGGGCGGAGAGCCCACTCTACTGGGCGTTCACCGCCGCCCGCCACCGTGTTTGCCTAGTCCGGACGCGTTGGTCAGTCGTCCGGATCCTGCGGCGTCGGGAAGTCCTTGTCGATGAGCTCGATCCGGTAGCCGTCCGGATCGGCGACGAAGCAGATCCGGCCGATCTCGGGCCGGCCGCCGGGTGCGTACGGCGGCTTCTCCGGCTCGATCCCCTCGGCGCTCAGTTTCGCGAGCAGGGCGTCGAGATCCTCGACGACGAGCGCCATGTGGTTGTAGCCCTCGCCGAGGTCATATGGCTGATCGCGATCGCGGTTGACGGTGAGCTCGAGGGTGTCGCCATCGCCGGGGAGGCCCATGTAGATGTTGTAGGCGGTCTGGAAGTTCAGCCGTCCGCGTCGCTCGAACCCCAGCAGCTCGTAGAACCTCTCCGATGCTTCGGGATCGCGGACGCGGACGCAGGTGTGGACGAATCGCATGGCGCCAGCCTAATGGACCCCGCAGCTCAGGACGGCACGCCGGCGGTGACCAGGCGCTGGTTCTTGTAGCGCGGGTCGTCGGTGACCTCACGCCCGAACCACTCGGGTCCGACGAACGCGGCCGCGGCGTCGGCCGAGTCGAACTCGACCTCAGCGACGAGAAGTCCCGAGAGCCGGCCGTGATAGACGTCGAGCTCGATCGTCAGATCGCCGGACGGGATCCGATAGCGACGCTTCTCGAGCCGCCGGTTGTCGGTGAGCGGCCAGAGTGCTGCGAACCTGCGCGCGTCGATCTCGATCTCTTCCTCCACCCGAACCTCGCCCGCGCCCGACTTGACGGTGAGGAACGCCTTCTCGCCGTAGCGGCGAACTCTCACCTCGACCTCGTCCGTAATCGCCAGGTATCCCTGATCGATCTCGGCTGACGGGTTGTCGTCGAGGCCATCCGGAAGACGCTGCACGAGGAACTTGCGCTCGATTTCGACGCCGTCGGCCATCCCCACAATTCTGACGAGCTGATGAGGCATTAGCCGGCGCGAGGCCGCCCAGACACTATTTGGCGCCCGGGCTTCCTCGCGCCTCTGCCGGACTCGGCCGAGCCAAGCTGATTTCCCACCCCTGCCGAGCCTCGCGACGCCATTACCCCGAGTAATGCCTAGGTAACGTCTGAATGTGGGTCAGCGAACAGACCTCGAAGGATTCTGTCGGGCGCCGGATCTAGCCTCGTCTGGGTGAGCAGGGGACCGTGATCGTGTGGGTGCGACGACTATCGGCCGTCGTCGGCTGCGCCGTCGTGGCCGGGTGCACGGTCGGATCGGTGAACGGGCCGGCCGGGAACATCGCGCCGTCGCAGTCGGGGGCCGCGGCGTCGTCGCAGCCAGCGTCCTCCGCGTCATCACGCCCGGAATTCCCGGGGTCGTGTCACACGCGCGGCTCGGGACTGTTCTCGCTGCCCGACCCCCGGTGCACACCGGGCGCGGTCAGCGCCGCCGTGACCCAAGCCGACATTCACTCGACGATCTGCCGCCGGGGCTACACCGAAAGCGTGCGACCGCCCGAGTCGGTGACTGAGCCCGAGAAGCGCGCATCGATGAAGGCCTACGGGGACCATGGCCCACTCCGCGACTACGAATACGACCACCTGATCCCGCTCGAGCTCGGCGGCGCGGCCAACGATGAGCGCAATCTGTGGCCAGAGCCGGGCTCCTCCCCCAACCCGAAGGATGCGCTCGAGGACCGGCTGCGTTCGATGGTGTGCGCCGGCAAGCTGACACTGGTGGCGGCCCGCCGCGAGATCGCCGTCGATTGGGTCTCCGCCTACCGTCGGCTCGTCCGAATCAGGCGCCGCGCTAACCGGCCGGCGTGAGCAGGACCACAGGGATCACGCGGTCGGTGCTGGCCTGGTACTCGGCGAACTGCGGACGCTGCTCCGCCTGCGTGCTGTAGAGCCGGTCCCGCTCCTCGCCGGTCGCCTCTGAGGCGACGACGTCGATCGTGTCCGTTCCTACCTCGATCGTCGTCTTCGGATTGGCCAGCAGGTTGTGGTACCAGGCGGGATTGGTCGGGGCGCCCGCCTTGGAGGCGAAGATCACATAGCGGTCTGCGTCGCGGTTGTACATGAGCGGGTTGACCCGGGCAGCGCCGGTCTTGGCGCCGACGTGGTGCAAGAGCAGCAGCGTCCCACCCTCGAACGGGCCGCCGACACGTCCCTCGTTGGCGCGGAACTCGTCGATGATCCTGGCGTTGAAGTCGTCGGGCGATGTCGACATCGTGCTCCTCGGTCGGCGTGGAGCTCGATCATGACGGAAACCGCGCGGCCCATGGCTCGAGTTGCACGCGCGCGGCGCCGAGCACGAACGAGATCGTGTGGTACCAGCCGGAGGCGATGACCAGCTCGAGGATCTGCGCTGCGCTGAAGTGGCGCGCGAGCACGGCGTAGCTGGCGTCGGACACCTGCGCGGCGTCGTGCAGTTCGTCGGCGAGTGTGATCACGGCGCGCTCGCGCTCTGACCAGACGGGGTCGTCGGACGGCCCGGTCACGGTCGCGATCAGCTGCTCGTCTGTGAGCCCGACCTCCGGTCCGAAGAAGACGGCATGGACACCCCACTCGTACTCGGCGCCGCAGCGCGCACAGGTGCGATGGATCATCAGCTCGCGATCCCGCGGCTCGAGCAGCCCGTGGGCGAGGATGCCGGCTCCGAGCGGTCGCATCCGGGCGGCCAGGGACTCGTGGACGGCGAGCGTGCGGAACAGCCGGAGGGGCTCGAGGCCAGAGCCCGGCGGCATCCACCGCTCGAGCATCTGCTCGGTTCCGGCTGAATACGGCGGTTCGAGCGGCGCGATCCGCGGCGCCGAGTCTGCATCGATCATGTCTAAACTCCGCTTCGGAAATAAGAGCGCTGGGTGGAGAGCCTACCGCTTCGGAAAGCAAAGCGCAACCCGCGGCACGGAGAGCGAACCGCACGAATGAGCAGGATCCCCAGACCAGGAGAGCCCGTCCGTGGCTCGCACGCCGGCCGGCCGATCATGGCGCTGCTCGACCTGCTCGGGCGGCGCTGGGCGCTACGAGTGATCTGGGAGCTCCGCGGCGAACCCTTGTCATTCCGTGAAACGCAGTCCCGGTGTGGCGCGATCAGCTCCTCAGTCCTCAACGATCGCCTGGCCGAGTTGCGCGCCGCCGGAATCGTCGAGGCCGGGGAGGAGGGGTACCGGCTGACCGACGAGGGGCGTGAGCTCCTCGTGCTCTATCCGCCGCTCGACGCGTGGGCGGAGCGGTGGGCCGAGCGCGAACGCCGCTCGGGCTGAAGTGTCATTTCTGCCGCGACCGTGCCCGGGCGGAGTCGGGCTGACCACGGCGCTCGCGGTCACTCGCAGCGGGTTCGTGATCGTCGGCAGCCTCCCGACCTCGGACGGAAGCGCGAAGACGGCCAAGGCCGGATGCCTGCTCGTGCTCGACAGCTCCGGGAAGGTGGTCAGAACGATCGCCGGCGGCCCGATCAACGGCCCGTGGGACATGACCGCCGTCGACCACGGCTTCGTCACGACGCTATACGTGACCAACGTGCTCAACGGCACGGTGGCGGCGACGACGGACTTCACCCAGCCGGGGGCGAACGCCCGGGATCGTCAGCAGTTGGAGCCGGACGACCGTTCCGTCAGGGACGACCGCCGCTCGACGGCAACATCGTCGAGACGACGCCGGGCGGGACCTCGGTGGCGACCGTGCAGGCCGACCCGAACCCGACCGGCGGCGCCCTGTTCGGGCTGACCCTCACGCCCGATCAGCGCGCGGTCTATTACGTCGACGACGGGAGCAACACGCTGAACCTACTGGCGTCGCCAATGCCGTAACTGGTGTGCGTCCGGGGCTGGGCCAAGCGGCTCGGCCCCGGGCGACGCCCGAGGGGTCAGGCGAGCGCCAGCTCGCGCTCGCCGGTGCGGCGGTGATGCTCGACGAGCACGGCGTCGCGCAGGACCTCGAACTCCTGGGTACGGAGGTCGGTCACGGCCTCGGCGCCGTCGACGGGCAGCTGGGCGGCGCGGCGGAAGCGGCGGACGAGATAGACCGCGGTCAGGCAGCCGGTCAGGCTTGCCAGGTTGCCCGAGCCCAGCACGAGGGCGTGGTAGCCGAGCAGGTTGACGAACGCGAGCGACGTGTTCGTCATGATTCCGAAGCTCCAGCCGACCGTCGACTGGCCAGCGGAGGAGTGCGCCCGCAGCATCGTGATCAGCTGCGGCACGATGCCCGCGATGCCGATGACGGCGGCGAGCATCGAGATGGTGGCGATGAGTGTTGTCATATGGCAGTAGGGGTCGTAGGGCCCTCTGCCTCCCCAGCCCTGTAATCGGGCGCCGTCGGGAAACCCGCAACCCGTGTGCCCACCGTCACATTGAATGCGTACACGTCGCCTCAGCCGCGCGGCGTGAAGGACGTTTTGGGCCTTCCGTCCCGTTTGGTGTGTATGGCGGTCAAGGAGAACCGGTCCGATGCCGATGTTGGGGCCAGAATGCGGAGCTACGACATCGCGCTGATCGGGATCGTGCTGCTGGCCTGCGGCATCGCCGCGCTCGCGAGCGTCCCCGGGATCGCGCTCGGACTACCGCTCGCCGCCACGCTCTGGTCGACCGCCGTCGGAACCTTCGCGGTGGCCCGTCGTCCCGGCCGGCGCTGACCAGCTCCGGCTAGCCGGGCACAGCCGCGGGAGCGCCGACGCTGCGGAGTTCGCGGCGCGCGATCGACCGCTTGTGGACCTCGTCGGGTCCGTCGGCGAGCCGGAGCGTGCGCAGGTGCGCGTACATCCACGCCAGCGGGAAGTCGTCGCTGACGCCGCCGCCGCCGTGGACCTGGATCGCCCGATCGATGACGCGCAGCGCGGTCTCGGGCGCGGCGACCTTGATCGCGGCGATCTCGGTCCGGGCGTGTTTGTTGCCCGCGGTGTCCATCAGCCACGCCGCCTTTAGCGTCAACAGACGCGCCATGTCGATCTCGATCCGCGACTCGGCGATCCAGTCCTGGACGTTCGCGCGATCCGACACCGGCTCACCGAAGGTGACGCGCGAGGCGGCGCGGGCGCACATCAACTCGAGCGCCCGCTCGGCCGCGCCGATGCACCGCATGCAGTGGTGAATGCGGCCGGGACCGAGTCGCGCCTGTGCGATCAGGAAACCGTGGCCCTCCTCGCTGATCAGGTTCGATGCCGGCACCCGGACGTCCTCGAACAGCACCTCGGCGTGGCCCTCCTGGTCGATGTAGCCGAACACCGGCAGGTTGCGGACGATTCCGACGCCGGGTGTCTCCCGGGGGACGAGGATCATCGACTGCTGCTTGAACGTCGGTCCGTCCGGGTCGGTCTTGCCCATCACGATCAAGATCTTGCAGCGATCGCGCATCGCGCCGGAGATCCACCACTTGCGCCCGTTCAGCACGTAGTCGTCTCCGTCGCGCTCGATCCGGAGCTCGATGTTGGTGGCGTCGGAGCTCGCGACCGCGGGCTCGGTCATCGCGAACGCGGAGCGGATCTCCCCCTCGAGCAGCGGTCGGAGCCACTGCTCCTTCTGCTCGGGGGTCCCGAACAGGGTGAGGACCTCCATGTTCCCGGTGTCCGGGGCGGAGCAGTTGCACGCCTCAGACGCAATGTGGCTCCGTCCCATGATCTCGGCGAGCGGCGCGTAGTCGGTGTTGCTCAGCCCGGGCGCACCCCACTGCTCGCCGCCGTGCGGGAGGAACAGGTTCCACAGGCCGAGCCCCTGGGCGCGCTCCTTGAGCTCCTCCATCACGGGCGGCTGCGAGTGCGGGTCACCCGAAGCGATGAGCTGCTCGTGGTAGACCGCCTCGGCGGGGTAGACGTGCTCGTCCATGAACGCCAACAGCCGCTCGCGGAGCTCGTTGCAGCGATCTGAGAACTCAAAGTCCATGGGCGGCGCCTCCGAACACTACCGGCGGCACAGCCGATTACGCCGCGAGCATCGAGGCGACGATCGTCTGGAACCGCCGCAGGTCGATCGGCTTCGACACGTAGGCGTCGCAACCGGCCTCGAGCGCCTCGTGCTCGTCGGCCGGCATAACCCCCGCGGTACAGGCGAGGATCGGGATCGAGGCGGTTACCGGGTGGGACTTGAGCTTGCGCGTCAACTCGAGGCCGCTGCCATCGGGCAGGTTCAGGTCGAGCACGATCATCGCGGGCTCCTCCTCGGCGAGCGCCCGCTCAGCATCGGCCAGCGACCCCGCGGCGCGGACCTCGTGACCGTCGAGCTCGAGCAATCGCTCTAGCAGGGCGACGTTGAGCTCGTGATCGTCGACGACAAGGATGCGGCGCTCCATGACGCCCTAATCGTCTCCACAGCGCGGGAGCTTGACTCACGGGTGCAGGTTTTATGGAGGGTTCGCGCCGGCCACCAGCTCGGCGCGGGTCGGCGGCCACGCTTGTCTCACGCGCGCGAGGGCGGCACCGGCGCCGGATTCGTCCGAGCTTCGCGTTGCCGCCTCGAGGTCGGTGAGGGCCCCTAGGAGCTGCCGTGCGCCCAGCATGAGCGCGTCGTTCCGGCACCGATGGGCGGCCTGTGTCGCGCGATCGAGGTCGCCGGCGGCCAGCGCACGCTCGAGCTCGTCGATTGCAGCGGTCATGTTGTCGAGCATCGAAGCCACGATCGCCGCCGCATCGATACCCATCGCAATCTCGAGCTCGCCGATTCGGCCCAGATCTATGTAGTCGTTCACGACACGTCGCTCAGGCCGATCGGCGCGCGCAGCACCTGGTCGGGGATCCCGAACGCGTCGACCAGCGCCTCGCCGTCCCCGCGTATCTCGTCGCACAGCCGGTTGACTTCGCGCGTCACGGCCTTGCACCGCGGTCCTGTGAGCCGGCCGTGCTCCTGGAGGTATCCACGGTCCTGCTCGATCGCGTACAGGGCGTAGAGGTCGCACAGCCGGCTCAGCGCGTCCTTCACCGGTCCCTCCTCGGACGCGTCGACCGCTGTCGCGAAGGCCTCGAGCAGCACCCGCTCGATGTGGGCGCGGGCCGCGTTCACGGCGTGGTTCTGCACCGCGCGGAACACCTCGAAGGGGTCGTAGCCCTCGTCGATGCCGCGTTTGAACCGCTGGGCGATCGAGGCGGTGATATGCCCCTCGCGCCAGCGGAATAGCTCGAGCTGGTGCTCGCGCTCGAGCAGGTCGCCAGTCTCGTCGCGGCCGCCTGGGACAACGTCGGCGATTACCTGGGCGATCTTGCGCGCGAACAGGCGCTCGACGACCGTCTCGACGGCCTGCTCGGCGACGAACATCACGAGTTCACGCGGGTTGAGCGCGCCGAAGTCGTCTCGATAGTCGGTCAACAGGCCTCGCGCCACCAGCATCATCAGGACCGTGTTGTCGCCCTCGAACGTCGTGAACACGTCCGTGTCGGCCTTCAGCGCCGCGAATCGGTTGACGCTCATGTAGCCGGCGCCCCCGCAGCATTCGCGACAGGTCTGGATCGTCTCGGTGGCGTGCCAGCTCGCCGTCGCTTTCATCCCGGCCGCGAGCGACTCCAGCCGGCGCTGCTCACGTTCGTCGGGCTTGTTCGGCCCCGATGCCTGATGGAATTTCTCGGCCAGCTCGGCCTGGCCGAAATGGAGCGCGTACGTCCGCGCCAGCAGCGGCATCAGCCGGCGCTGGTGGGTGCGGTACTCGAGGAGGACGACCTCGTCCTCCTCGGGAGGGCCGAACTGGGTGCGCCGCAGGCCGTATCGCACCGCGATCGTCAGAGCGGTCTTGGCCGCGCTGATCGACGCGCCCGAGATGCACACCCGACCCTGGATCAGCGCCCCGAGCATCGTGAAGAAGCGCTTGGTCGGCTTCTCGATCGGGCTCTCGTACGCGCCGCGCTCGGTGACGCCTCCATATCGGTTCAGCAGCGCCTCGCGGGGCACGCGGACGTCGTCGAACCAGATCCGCCCGTTGTCGACGCCGTTCAGCCCCATCTTCTCGCCGCAATCCTCGATCCGTACGCCGTCGCGGACGTTGCCGTTCTCGTCCCGCAGAGGGACTACGAGCACGTGGACGCCGTGCGACTCGCCTCCCACGATCAGCTGAGCGAACACCGCGGCCACGTGGGCATGACAGGCGGCGTTCCCGATGTAGTCCTTGCGCGCCTCATCCGTCGGGGTGTTGACGACGAGCTCGTCGGTGTCGGGGTCGTACGTCGCGGTCGTCCCGAGTTGCTGCACGTTCGAGCCGTGCCCGGTCTCGGTCATCGCGAAGCACCCGAGCAGCTCGAGCGTCGCGGTCGGCTTCAGGTAGCGCTCGTGGTGGATGCGCGTGCCGAGTTGCTGGATCGCGCCGCCCCACAGCCCGAACTGAACGCCGAACTTGACCAGCAGCGAGAGGTCGCCGTACGCGATCGTCTCAAAGCCGGCGATGTTCGCCCCCGGATCGTCTTGGCCGCCGAACTCGACGGGAAACCCGGGCGCGGTGAGGCCCTCGTCCGCGATCCGCTGCATCCACTTACGGACCCGTTGCCGGTACTCGGGGGTCGGCATCGCGAGCGGCGGCGAGAACTCGGCCTCGCCGAGAACCTCGAGGATGCGCCGGCGCTGGTCGGCGTAGCGTCCGTCGAGCAGCTCCTGAAGCGCCTCTGCCTGTACCCCGGTGGCGTGCGGCTCGGTCGTCGCCATCGCGCCCGATCATATGTGTCGAGGCCGCGGCCCGCGCCGCCTCCCTCCCTCTTCGTCAGCCGCGGAGCGTCGTGTGGATTCGGCGCGCGAACTCGCTGTGGTGGGCGGTCAGGCCGGTGATCCCGAGCGTCACCACGAACGCTCCGGCGACGAGTGCGAGCCCCGCGAGCACCGTCGGCCAATTCTTCTGGAGGAAGTTGCGCGCGTCGGCCAGGACGCGTTCGGATTTGTCAGGCGCGAACGTGAGGATCGCGATGATCGCGACCAGCGGCCATATGAAGCAGAGGTTGAATAGAACGAGCAGGAACAGATCGCGTATCGGGCCATGCCCCGAGCCGACGATCGCCGC
>Ga0335081_10015529_pt1 | contig 12314 bp, 11 predicted proteins | sample Lox_Sample_35_FD_206713 | JGI IMG/M metagenome (GOLD analysis project Ga0335081, IMG submission 206713) | Soil microbial communities from Loxahatchee National Wildlife Refuge, Florida, United States - Lox_Sample_3.5 | ecosystem: Environmental > Terrestrial > Soil > Wetlands | place: USA... | reverse complement strand
GTACCGCGCTGGCCTGCTTGAGTTTGAGTGTAAGGCTCTGCATTTCTATTAACCATCTAAAGTTTAGACGCTTATGGGATGGAAAGCAAGGGCCAAGAACTCGCAACAACGGATCTTGAATCAGCATATCGGGGTTCGAATCCCGAGGCGCAGCCAAGAAAGGAGCAGTTTGCGGAGCCACATGTAAAGGCTACTCAGGGCGTTTGAGCACGTCCTCCACCCTTCGCTAAACCCGTTTTCGCGCAACCGGCCTGCGCGGGCGCGGTTCCATCATTTGCTAACTGCAAGAAAAAAATGGTAGGCACGAGGGGACTCATAGTTGTATTGACTGACCTTGATCTGGTCAATCCCACGTAATGAAAATCATTTCACAACGTCGCGAGCAGGCGGAATGGATAAAATGGATATACACTGGGTGCCGTTCTTGAAGTCAAAAAGTAAATTCCGGCTAAGAGCGGTAACGAGGAAGCAACTTTGAGCGGCACGACATCACCGCACGTGACGCGGCGCGGATTTCTCGGCACGGCAGTCGTAGCAGCCACCGGAGCTGCAGCGGGGGGCTTTGCGAGTGGTGGATATTTTCATCATCGGGCGCGGAAGCAAGCCGCAGAGTTTATGGCGGGCCAACTCTTCGCCGATCCAATCTTCGACTTCACCACGCGAATCGCCCTCGGGGCTTCCTATTATGGCTGTGCCAATCCCGGAAAAATCTTCGCCATCGCTTCCAAAATCACGGATGGAGATTTCGAGTCTGCCTACCAGGCGTATCATGCTGCCGGCACCGAAGCGAATCAGTGGGCGGAGGAGGCCGCGCGCAGGAACCATCGAGTGAGCGCCCGCGCAGCGTATTTGTGGGCTGCGAATTACTTCTTTGCCGCGCTCTATTTCCTGGACGGAACCCCAAACCCCACACGGCTGCTGCCGGCCTGGAAGCAATACCAAAGCTGCTGGACGGCGGCGGCGGCACTGTTCACACCCCCCATCGAGCGCGTCGAGATTCCGTACGAGAACACAACGCTCACCGGCTGGTTATTCCGCGCTTCCGATTCGAAGGAGAGGCGGCCACTCGTAATCCTGAATAATGGTGCGGACGGCTCCGAACTTGACATGCTCGCAATAGGCGGCGCGGGCGGACTGGCCCGTGGTTATAACTGTCTCACCTTCAACGGGCCGGGACAGGGTGACGCTCTCTGGCTCAAGAAAATGTATTTTCGCCCCGACTGGGAAAGAGTGGTCACACCCGTCGTGGATTTTGCACTGGCGCATCCCGAGGTGGACGCAAAACGCGTCGCGTTGGTCGGTGTCAGCCAAGGCGGTTACTGGGCGCCGCGCGCCTTGGCGTTCGAACATCGCATCGCCGCAGGCGTCGCGGACCCCGGTACGTGGAGTATCGCGGACGCATGGACCCGACACCTCCCTAAGTCGCTCGTCGAGTTGCTGGATGCCGGAAACAAGGAGGAATTCGACAGCAACATGAACTTCGGTCTGAAGCTTAGGCCACGGTCAAAGATTCTGCTGGCATTTCGCATGCGGCCGTACGGAGTGACTTCGTATTACGACGCCTTTCACGCCGTGCGCCAGTACAATCTGAAGGATGTTGCCGGCCAGATTCACTGCCCCATGCTCCTCACGAATCCGGAGTCGGAGCCGTTCATGCCAGGCCAGCCGCGGCAGCTTTACGATATGTTGCGCTGCCCCAAAACCTTGCTCGACTTCACGGTCGAGCAAGGAGCGGATTTGCACTGCGAGGTAAACGCGCTCGGCTATCGCGATTTCTGCATCTACAACTGGCTTGACGAATCTCTAGACAATACCAGCCCATAGCGGTGAGGGAAGAACGAGCGTGCCCGACAGTCCAACATGGCTCGGGCCTCATTCGCACAGAAACATTATAGTGTTCGATTTGCGTTGCGGAGTGCCTCGAATTAATTAGACTTGCCTCAGCAGGCAGATTGGCGTGGCAAGAGCCGCCTATTTTCCCAACATCCTGTTGAGTGCTTCGGGTGGGTTCGGGAACTCTTCCTTCTCCAGTTGGTTCACCTGGCCAAGCCGCTTTTGGTCGGTTGGGCCGAGCCTTGCGGAAACAATCTTCGATGCCGGGTTGCGCAGGGCTACCGTCCAGCAGTTCCAGGCAAACTACGACCAGACCGTGGCGAATTACCGGCAGACTGTGCTGACGGCCTTCCAACAGGTGGAAGACAATCTGGCTTCTTTAAGAATTCTGTCTCAGGCTATCGACCAGCAGAATGCAGCGGTCATCAGGCTGGCGATCGGCCCGGCGATCGCGACCCAGAATTCTGTTTTCGCGTCGGTGGCGTCATCCTGGATTTGCGAAACACCACCGAGCGCGAACAGAGTAATCGCCTTGACTTTCAACCCACGGGACTGGGCCACCAGGGAATGGGCGAGTTCATGCAACAGCAGAGTGACGAAGAACAGGGCAGCAGTGACCAGCGCAGCTATCCAGATCTGGCCTGTACTCCAAGTCGGGTTTACCTGACGGAAGTGTTCGCCAAGCGAGAATACTGATCAGGGCGGCGATAATGAACCAACTGTAATGAAGCCCGATCTCTATACCGGAGATTCTTCCAAGTTTGATGTTGGAGCGCATGGGGAACTTCCTTAAAGAGAAACCATTCGATACTTATGGTGCGACTTGCTGTCCAGAGTTCGCACTTTGTTTTCAAGAGGGAGGTCTTCTCGACCTCCCTTATCCGATAAGCTCTTAGACAATCAGGCCGAAAAATCTCGGGTTATACCGCATGGGCCTTCGCCGCCTCGGCCTTCGCAGCGGCCGCTTTTTTCTTGAGTACCTGGACCTTGGCCTGGGCCTGTTTCTCCGCAGCCGCACGTTCGTCTTTGGCCTTTTGCAACTGCGCCTGGATCTTGGTGTCGAGCTTGTTGATCTTTTCCTGCAGTTTGGCTTTGCGGTCGGCATGAGCCTTGGCGTGCTCTGCCTTCATTTGCGCCTGGTCGGCCTTCATGGCGGCGACGTTCTCCTCGTGGATGGTGTGTTTTACCTCCGAAAGAGCGCGCCGGAATACCGTTCCCCCGATCGCCTCCATGCGAGTGTCAACGGGCGTGGTCCAGTCCTCTTCAATTTCGGCCAGAACGGCCACTCGATTTGGCAACAAGACCTTCGTGACGTCGTCGATGAAGTCCTCGCCAATCCGAGCATTGTTCAGGTCAAAGAACCCTCCACCAATAACCCCTGCACCAGCGCCAATAGCGGCACCTACCGGCCCTCCCAATAAACCGATGAGGAACCCGAGAGCCGTGCCGCTGAGAGTGCCGAGCGGTCCGTAGTCATCTTCTTGCTTTATGGTTGCGGAGCCGTCTGCGTGCTTCACCAGCACCGCGTGGGCGTACACGCCGACGCTGCCTTCGGCGTCCAGTTGGAGAAGGGCCCTTTCCCCTTCATACGCTTTTGTTTCATTGTCAAAAACCACCACCAGCATGCGATCCATAAGTCATCTCCTTATCTTGAGGTTAAACTACCCGGCATCTTTCCGAACCGGTACATCTATGAGCACCGATATGAGTCTCCGACATCAGCTAGCTTTTATGAAAGAGCACGATACTGACCAACTTGTTGTGATTCCCCGACGCTCGGTAATCACAAGAAAAAAGAAGTACTTGGGAGCTATCGAAAGAGAAACAAAGTTTCGCGCGTCGAGAAGATCGGCAGAAACTTGGCGTTATCCTGCCAAAGTGACGATAAGCAGAAATCAGGCTTTAAGATTTGGCTTGAAGTTCGCATGCTAAGTTGAGCGATTCCCCAAGTACTTGGCCGAAATCAGCTTCCTTCGCTGGATTGAATCACGTTGGGTAACCCTGAAATCAGGGGCGCCTGTTGAGCTTGAGCTAGACGGGACATGCAGCGGGCGATTCTAGGCTTGGCGGTTGTTTTAGCTTGGACTTGACGGGTAGCGGGCCGCTTACTTTCCCACATTCCCCCCTTGGAGCTTGGGAATTCCTCGTCACTCTGACGAGATGTCATCATCGCCAAGTGCTGATCAGCCAACTGCAGATTTTCGTATTCTTGGGTTGGCGAGAAGCCGCGTGTTTAGAATAGCTTGTAAGCAATGAGCAGCTTTTCTTGCTTGGCGGTCTGTGTGCAACATCAATAACCGGTGATAAGGGGGATGCGAGGACCTAATGTTAAGGGTTACGGTCGACGAGCGGGAAGACGAAGTCATATTTCGGGTTGAAGGCAAGCTAAAGCAACCTTGGGTCGCCCAACTGGAGAGATGCTGGCGATCAACCAGCGGGAATGCGACTGGGAAAACCATCGGCGTGGATTTGGACGGTGTGGACTTCGTAGATGATCAGGGTAAGTCATTGTTGACGGAGATGGCCAGGGCGGGAGTTGAACTGATCGCAACCGAATCAATGATGCGTTCGATCGTTCAGCAGATCGTGGCAGCGTGCGATCTCAATTCAACGGAGGGTACCTGCAAGCATGGAGGAACACAAGAATGATGGATGAAACATTCTGGACTGTGGAATTCAGACGAGGTACAAGGGTGAGCACCGGCGTGGCGATCTTCACAAAAGGGAAAACATTTGGCGGGGATAGTGGGCACACGTTTATGGGGAAGTATGCCGGCGATTCCAGCATTAAAGCGAATATTTTCGTACACTCGTTTGTTTCCGGATTTGATGTAATGGGCATGGGCGATGACTACGAACTGGAATTCGCGGGAATCGTGGAAGGCAAGACGATGACAGCAACCGCAAATGTTGTGGGCCATCCCGAAAACAAGTTAACCGCCCGACTGACAAAGGTAACCGACCTGCCAGAGGAGCGAACGGAGTGGTCCGCTGTCCCCCTACCCGACTCCGTTGGCGAATAGTTGCTTGGTCGTCACCAGCACCGATCTGAAGATCGACACGGGCCCGCCGTTCGTCGGCTCGCGTATCGTATCGATTAAGATGGAGGTGGATCGTGAACGAACCGGGTTCGTCACCAAGGAAACACGATCGCGATGATGAAAAGAAGCGCCAGGAGCAAAGTCGGCGCCAGTTTCGGTTCGCCATCAGTTACTTGATTGCGAGCGTAATTGTCTTATGGCTGTTTCAGCTATTCGTCGTAACTCCGCTCACCCGGAAAACCGAGATTCCTTATAGCGAGTTCAAGAAAAAACTGGCTGATGCTCAAGTTGTGGAGGTAACCGTCGGCGAAAGGAGCATCGCTGGTGAGATGAAAAACCCCAAGCCGGACGAGTCTCCTTCGGTCATCCCTTTCAATACCATACCTGCGCCTGCCGGCGACCCCAAGCTGATCGAAGAGTTACAAAACGCAACTGTAACTTACCGCTTCGAGCGCCCACCGAGCCCCCTCGCAGGCATTTTGCTGAACCTTCTGCCGCTCGCGCTGCTCGGCGGTTTCTGGTACATGGCCTATCGGAAAGCGGCCGGGGCCGGCGGCGGACTGGGCGGTGTTTTTGGGGTCAGCAAGAGCAAAGCGATCGAGGTCAAGCCCGAGGATGTTACGGTCACATACAAAGATGTGGGCGGGGCGGATGAAGCCATTGCCGATCTCCAAGAGATCATTCAGTTTCTGAAGGCGCCAGAGCAATTCACTCAACTCGGCGGGCGCATCCCCAAGGGTGTGTTGATCGTCGGGCCCCCGGGCACCGGCAAGACGCTGCTGGCCAAAGCCACGGCGGGCGAGGCCCAGGTCCCGTTCTTTGAGACCAGTGGCTCCGAGTTTGTCGAGATGTTCGTTGGCGTGGGCGCCGCGCGCGTGCGCGACCTGTTCGAGCAGGCGCGCAAGGCGGCTCCTGCGATCGTCTTCATTGACGAAATTGATGCCATTGGTCAGAGCCGTGGAGGTGTAATGCGCCTCGGCAGCAACGACGAGCGCGAACAGACCCTCAACCAGTTGCTGGCCGAGATTGACGGGTTCAAAACCGACACCAGCGCCCCAGTGATCATCATGGCTGCCACCAACCGTCCGGAGGTGCTCGATCCGGCACTTCTGCGCGCGGGCCGCTTTGACCGCCAGATCGCCATTGGCAATCCCGATCTCGTCGGCCGAGTGCAGATCCTGCGGATTCATAGCAAGGATGTAAAGTTGGCGGCAGACTTTGACTTGGAGCGGGCCGCCCGGATGACCGCTGGTTTCAGCGGCGCCGACCTGGCGAATGCCATGAATGAGGCGGCCCTGCTAGCTGCCCGGCACAAGGCTGCGGCCGTCACGTTGAATGATTTCGACGCTGCTATCGAACGGGTGATTGCGGGTTCCGAGAAAAAGAGTCGGGTGATGAACGAGCAGGAACGAACCACGGTTGCCTACCACGAGTCTGGCCATGCCCTGGTGGCTGAGCTGGTACCGCATGGCGAACCAGTCAGCAAAATCAGCATCGTTCCCCACAGCCGTGGCGCCTTGGGCTACACCATGCAAGCGCCAACCGAGGACCGCTATCTGCTCACGATCGACGAACTGAAGGACAGGATCGCCGTTATGTTGGGCGGGCGGGCTGCCGAAATGGTGGAGTTCGCGACCATCAGCACTGGGGCCAGTGACGACATTATGCGGGCAACTGAGCTGGCCCGCCGTATGGTCACCGAATTTGGCATGAGCGACAAGCTGGGATCAGTGCGCTATGCAGGTCAACAGCTCCAATACCTGGGCGGATCGGTCGAGGACAACAGCCAGATCAGTCCAGAAACTCGTCAGGTAATAGACACAGAGGTCCAGCGTTTCGTGACCGAACAATATCAGCGCGCCCAGGCACTGCTGAAGGACCATCGTGCAGCCCTGGGGACCTTGGCCCAGCAACTGCTCAAGCAAGAGACGGTGAGCGGTAGTGTCGTGAAAGAGGCGCTAGAAAATAGTGCTGGTCCAGGATCTCCTGCTGAATGTGGCCATGTTGAAGTATCACGCCAAGCGGCGAGCGGTTGAGCTTGTGGCGGAACGCGTTGTCGATACTTGAGCAGTCAGCAAGGAGATCACAGTAATGCTGCTGCCATACATGAATGAACCTAATCGGGATGTTCCCCGGATATTCGGTGGAGGTTTTCCTGAATGCTCTCAGCACTATCAATGAGACCGATTCGTCACCTGCTACTTGTTGTGCTGTTTGCATCCGTCCTGGCCGGCATTTCAGGGGCGGCGCAACAACTCGACCCGAAAGAGATTATTCAGCGTTCAGCCGAAGTCAATCGAAGAGATTGGGATGCCGCGCCTGGGTACGACTATTTCCAGCGTGAACGAGACGGTGAAAAGGTTAAGACGTATGAAGAAATCATGCTTGCTGGATCCAGATATGAGCGGCTGGTAGCGGTTGACGACAAACCTTTACCACCCGAGGACGAAGCCAAAGAGCAGCACCGATTTGAAATGGCCGTTGCACAGCGACAAGAGGAAAGCCCGAGCGAACGCGAGCATCGGGTTGGACAATACCAAAAAGAGATCGATCGGGATCATGCGCTGATGGGGGAGCTGACTAAAGCGCTTGATTTCACCTTAGCGGGAAAGGAAGCGCTGGGTCGTCATGAAGTCTACGTCCTGAAGGGTACGCCCCGAGCAGGTTATCGCCCTCCTAACAGGTACGCCAAAGCATTGACTGGCATGCAAGGCACGCTGTGGATCGATGCAGCTAATTTCCACTGGGTGAAGGCCGAAGCTGAAGTTGTGCATCCGGTCTGGATCGAGGGTTTCGTTGCGCGGATAGAGCCGGGGACGCGGTTTGAACTTGAGCAAAGGCCCATTGCGGACGGGCTTTGGATGCCGAGTCATTTTTCCATGACAGCAAAAGCCAAGGTGTTTCTCCTCTTCTCCCACTATGAGCAGGATGACGACACTTACTTCAATTACCACAAACCGGCACCAGTCCGGCGGAAGCGGGTGATATCAAATGACCACGCTGGGGTACAGCCGGTGGCAGTTCGGCAGGCGCCCTCGGGCGCTCTTTTGGACAGTGACATCCCAAGAACGTGAGTCCTGAGATGCACAAGATCGTCCTGCTTCGTCACGGAGAGAGCGTCTGGAACCAAGAAAACCTGTTTACAGGCTGGACGGATGTTGACCTTTCGGAGAAGGGCAGAGAAGAGGCCGCGGAGGCCGGCCTCCTACTTAAGCAGCAAGGATATAGCTTTGACATCGCCTTCACCTCGCTGTTGAAACGCGCGATACGGACGCTGTGGATCGTGTTAGACGAGATGGACCTTATGTGGATTCCCGTTCAACGCGACTGGCGGCTCAACGAACGACATTACGGGGCGTTGCAAGGCCTCAACAAAGCTGAAACAGCAGCGAAGTACGGGGAACAACAGGTGAAACTCTGGCGCCGGAGTTACGATATTCGCCCGCCAGCCCTGGATGAGGCGGACGCACGTTATCCTGGGAAGGATCCCCGTTATAAAGATGTCCCAACGCAACAACTTCCCCTCACCGAATGCCTCAAAGATACCGTGGCGCGCTTTCTGCCCTGCTGGCATCAACTGATTGCCCCTAGTATCCGGTCGGGGAAGCAGGTGTTGATCGTGGCCCATGGCAACAGCCTGCGGGCCCTCGTGAAGTATTTGGAGGACGTCCCAGAGCAGCAGATTGTCGATCTAAACATTCCCACCGGTGTACCGCGGGTGCAGGAGCTCGATGACGACCTTAAGTCTCTTCGTCATTATTATCTGGGAGATCCCATACGAATCCAGCAGGCGATTAGCGGAGTGGCAAGCACAGGCAAAGCCGATAAGTAGAGGGCCAATTAAACCTGAATGGAGCTTCACCGCCTCAGTTAGAAGGGCTCTTCCGTGAAGCCAACCCGTCCTTCGCGAATGAGTTTGGAGAAGTCGGGACTGTCGTCGGCAGCTCTCGCCGCTGCGTTGGTGTGCGCCTGCTCCTTCAGCGCCGGCAGCGGCAGTCCACCGGTGACCAAGCCACCACGTTCGTACATCATCTCGTCTATCTTGCCATTGAGCAGGATGCGCCAGTCGAGGCGCGTGCGCACGTCGCGGGCCTGGGCAGCGGAGACCGCAATATTAGTAGTGCAGTTGTTAGTCAGCCCGTTGTACCACTCGGGGCGCGCGTGCAGTTGGTTGGCGCGTTGCAGGTATTCCAGGAAGATCTTGCGCGCCAGCGGCGGCTTTACCGTGGTGCGGAAGAGGTACACTTCCTCGCCCTTGCGGAAGTTGGTGCGCAAGCGAATGACATCGCGCTCGTCGCTGGCAATGTAGATGAGGGTGCACTGGCGGAAGATCTCGCGGAGGGCAGAACGGCCCTGGCCGACCGCGTCACGGATCTCAATCGACATCGCGACATGGCCCTGGTCGCCGAAATCGAAGCTGACAATGGGATGCGCGACCCAGGGGGAGCCCCACCAGGTGATAAAGACGTCGGCGCCGCGGAGGTAAGCCAGGTTGTAGGAACGGGTCTCCCAATGGCAGGTGTAGTCCATCTCGCTGCGGTAGTCGCAGTTGCGGAGGTTGTGGATTGTGAGCTGGTCTCCGTTGATGTCGGCGTAGGCGGTTTCGGCGTCGTCCGGCTGCCAGTCGCGATGGTTCGGCGGCTTGAGCGAGAACCACCAGAGGGCAACGATGGCGAATCCGCCGAATGCAACCGCCAGCCCCATGTGACTGCGGCGGAGGAACCACAGGGCCGCCAGTACCACAATGAGGTACAACAAGGCGGCGGGTGTCCGCAAAGGCGGAAACGGCGAGTCGAAGTAGATTGCCGCAGCCGCCCACACGGTGAGCAGGGGAACAATGATAATTGCGAGTACGAATGCAATCCTACGCAGCCATAGCACCAACGGGTCCTTCCAGGCGAAGGCAATCCGACATTGAACGAAATGGATCGTTCGCTTATTTCGTTAAGACAGGCGAACACCCTTTCGCTCCCTCACTGGGCGATCTTACCGCGCAAAGCGTCTTCGCCGCACTACACGGCCTTATCGGGAGGGAATCCATAGCGCTCCTGAATTAGTGTTGCCATCGGTTGACGCACGTCATCTAGATGACCAAGCCGATATCGCTGTTCGATTTTTCGAATGTCCGATGCCATGCGGTGATCGTGGAACACATTAGCAATCCACTGTGAGAAGTCGCCCCGGCGGGCGTGCTCCCCAAGAGATATGGCCGGCGTACTCGCCAGCAAGGAGACAAACTGCTCCAACGATCGAGCCGGAGATCCAATGGTTTTCCCGTTATCCGTAAACACGAATTCCTGCCCTCCGGCTAGTTGGACGTCGAAATACTTCGTCCTGTGCCGGACGTGCGGGGTCAAACGAGGCAAGAGCGTAAACCGCCGCAATTTTCCTTCAGCCTCTTCAATCCCCGGCAGGAGCGCAGCCTCGCTGACGGCGAGCGCTCCGAGAGTGCTTGTCCATCCGGGTTCGACGCTTCTGTTCCCAACCATTGTCAGCAGCGTTTGCACCTCTTGCGGTTGGGTCGAACGTTTAGCAATGACCGCTTCAACGCCTCTGCGAAGATCGGGGTACAGGTCGGACGGACGATAGGTGACAATCGTGTAGGCGCCCAACTCAAAATCCAACAACTGCTGGACGTTGGGGTCCCGAAGGAAGTAATGGGCCTCATCGACGACAATCCGATGCGGCAGACCCGTGGTTCGGCGGAGGGAAGCCAGCATCGGTAGTAGTGCCTTTAAATAACTGACCTTCTCTCCGTAGGGTTCGCGCGATAAATCGATGACGACGCTCAGATCGAAGTGCCGGAGCGCGCGGGCCACATCGGGTATGTCCGGCGGCCGAGCCTCACCTCCGAGCACTACTACGCCAGGCAGCGATTCCAGCTCATCGTAATCACCTTCGGGATCGATCACGCAAACGCAGTAGCCTTGCAGGATCATCTGTTCGCACGCAAGGCCGTTGATCCAGGATTTGCCGGATTGGGGATCTCCAACGATTAGAATGTTCCGCCCGTGGATGGCGAGGGCGAGCGGACGTCCGTCCTCCGCGGGGCCCAAGGCGATTCGATGCCGGCCAATTCGATCGCGAGGTAACCTCATCTCTTTCGCCGCTTGCCGGATATAAGCGGCCACAGCGCGCGGGCCATCTCCATGCAAAATCTCGTCCGCTTCCTTTTGGAGCGCTGCACTGCCCCAACTGACAGCCACGGCAATCTCGCACGCTGCGAGGAGGTCATGGTCGTTCTCAGCGTCCCCGATCGCAATCGCATTGTGGGGCGAGAGACGAAGTGCATTCAGGGCCTCCCGCAGACCCGTGCCCTTGCTGATTGCCTGCGGAAGAACCATCAGACGGCTGCGGTTGAACAACAGCACCAGCGGCAGCTCGAGTTCCCGGATCACCGCCAGAATCCGCCCAGCCGAAGCAGCATCCGCTTCCACGATGCACTGGCCCGTTTCAAATTGGATTCCACGGAGTCTTAATTCGTCGAGAAAGACTTGAGGTGGGGGAGACCCAATTAGCCTGGTCTGACTATTTGGGAATGCGAGAACTGCTCCATTTTCCGCTATTACTGCATCAACAAACTCGAGATCTCCCGCAACGTGCCTAAGATCAGAGAGGATCCGACCGGTGACGATCAGCACCACAATCCCCCGCGCACGTGCCTCCATAATTGCAGCTTTGACGTCGGGGTCCAGCACACCGTCTCGTGCGATGGTACCGTCATAGTCAAGTGCCAACACGCCAAACTTCATAGAGACATCGCCTCGGCTGGACTAGGTTGCGACCGCCAAGATAGCTTCACGCCTGGTAGCTTTCTTTGCGGCTGCCGCGCGGAAAAGGCGCTGTTTAGCGACTTCCACCAGCAAGAGATAGACTCCCGTCGCAACGGCAACAAAACCGAAATACGCTGCGGGCAGCGGCGTGAAGCCGAGAACGCTTGCCAGCGGGCTGAACGGCAAATAAGTCCCGACTGCCACGGCGGCAAGACAGGATGCAATCAAGGGACCGCTGGGGCGGCTGCGGAGGGGATTTTTCGCTGTCCGGATAACGAATAGCACCAGCGTCTGAGTTGCCAGCGATTCGACAAACCAGCCGGTATGAAATTGCGCCTCGCTCGCGTGGAAGAAATGCAACAACACATAGAAGGTCAGGAAGTCGAAGATGGAGCTGATCGGCCCGATGAACACCATGAAATTGCGGGTCAGACTCATATCCCAGTGCTGGGGCTTTTGCAGATAAGTCTCGTCAACATTGTCGGTTGGAATGGTGAGTTGGGATAAGTCGTAAAGCAGGTTGTTCAGCAGGATTTGCATAGGCAGCATCGGCAAGAACGGCAGGAAGAGCGAAGCGCCGGCCATGCTGAATACATTCCCAAAGTTCGAGCTTGTGCCCATCAGCAAATACTTCATCACGTTGCCAAAAGCTTTGCGGCCCTCGATT
>Ga0335081_10015528_pt1 | contig 12315 bp, 8 predicted proteins | sample Lox_Sample_35_FD_206713 | JGI IMG/M metagenome (GOLD analysis project Ga0335081, IMG submission 206713) | Soil microbial communities from Loxahatchee National Wildlife Refuge, Florida, United States - Lox_Sample_3.5 | ecosystem: Environmental > Terrestrial > Soil > Wetlands | place: USA: Florida... | reverse complement strand
TGGTCAATTCTCCGCGGCAATGGAAGTTTGGGAGGGACAAACGCGACCGGTTGCCGCGCTATTGTCGCGGGTGCGAAGTCCGTTTCGCCTGCAACGGTGAATGCCCGAAGCACCGTTTTCTGCGCGCGCCCGACGGCGAGCCGGGCTTGAATTACCTGTGCGCCGGTTACAAACTTTTCTTTTACCACATTGATCCCTGCATGCGTTTTATGGCGCATGAACTTTCCCTCGCCCGCCCGCCCGCCAACGTCATGCAATGGGTGCGCGAACAGTCGAAAGCGCGATAAACCGGCAAGTGTATTAAATAGCTTCCGGCGTGGTTCAATTTCCTTCACGCGCGGCTTGACCTTTCCCCCTCAGCAGGCAGACTATCCAACTCGGTTTTAAAAGAGGGTGTAGTCGCAATCTTTATTTAGATTGCGTTTGCCCGCGAACTGAAGTTCGTGGCTACATTCAATGCAGTTGAAATTTATGCAGCACATTAGAAACATCGCCATCATTGCGCACGTGGACCACGGCAAGACGACGCTCGTGGATTGCCTGCTCAAGCAGTCCGGGACGTTCCGCGCCAACCAGCATGAATCTACCGACGAACGCCTGATGGATTCGATGGATTTGGAGAAGGAAAAGGGCATCACCATCCGCGCGAAGAATGCCGCGTTTAAATACAAGGATTACCACATCAATATCGTAGATACGCCCGGTCACGCCGATTTCGGCGGCGAGGTCGAGCGCATCATGAACATGATTGACGGCGTGCTGCTGGTGGTGGACGCCGCCGAGGGTCCGCAGGCGCAAACGCGCTTCGTCCTGCGCAAGGCGCTCGAAGCCGGCGCCAAGCCGATCGTGGTCATCAACAAGATTGACCGCGAGAATGCAAACCCGAAAAAGGTGCTGGACCAGGTTTTCGAATTGTTCATTTCGCTCAACGCCACGGACGAGCAACTGGATTTTCCGTTCGTCTATTGCTCGGCCAAGGCTGGTTATGCGAAACTGGACCTCAAAGACGCCAGCGACTCAATGGGGCCATTGTTCGACGCCATCGTGAAACAGATCCCGCCGCCGCGCGCGAAGGCCGGAGACGGTTTCCAGGTGCTCGTGGCAAACCTGGATTATAGCGATTATCTCGGGCGTATCGCGTTCGGCAAAATCATGGCCGGCAAGGTGAAGGTCGGGGAGGCAGCCAGTTGCCTGCACGGCCACGGGAAAATCACGCAGGGCAAAATCACGATGATTTATCACTTCGAAGGCTTGAAACGCATCGAAGTGCAGGAGGCGCACGCGGGTGACATTGTGGGCATTACGGGATTTGAAGACGTGTTTATCGGTGAGACCATCGCGGACAAACCGGAACACGGCGCACTGCCCTACATCCCGATTGACCCGCCGACCATCCAGATGGAATTTGCCGTGAACGACGGTCCGCTTGGCGGCCAGGATGGCAAGCTCGTCACCGCGCGCCACATCTGGGAGCGGCTGCAAAAGGAAATCCGCACGAACGTCGCCCTGCGCATCAAGCAAACCGACGACCCGAAAATTTTCGAGGTCGAAGGCCGTGGCGAAATGCAAATTGCCATCCTTGTGGAACAGATGCGGCGCGAGGGTTACGAGGTTTTGGTCAGCCGCCCGGAAGTGCTTTACAAAAAAGGGCCGAACGGCAATCTGCTCGAGCCGATTGAAAAGTTGTTTCTGGAAATCCCGCAGGAATTCATGGGCGTCATCATGGAAAACCTTTCCGGCCGCAAAGCTGAAATCACCAGCATGAATCATCATGGCGATCAGGTGACCATCGAGGCGCTGATTCCGATGCGCGGCCTGATCGGGTTCGAGACCGACCTGGTGAACCAGACGCGCGGTCTGGGCGTGATGAGCCACCTGTTTCATGAATACGGGCCGGACCGCGGGGACATCGCCGCGCGGAAAAACGGCTCGCTGGTGAGCATGGAAAACGGCCAGGCAATGGCCTACGCGCTGAACATGATCCAGGAACGCGGCCGGTTGATGGTCGAGCCGGGCGACGCCATTTACGCCGGCATGATTGTGGGCGAAAACGCGCGCGACAATGACATCCCGGTGAATCCCTGCAAGGCGAAACGGCTGACGAACATGCGTTCACAAGGCGACGGCAAGGGCATTCAGCTCAGTCCGCCGCTCAAGCTCTCGCTCGAACGCGCGCTGGAATACATCGGCTCGGACGAATATGTCGAGGCCACGCCGAAAAATTTGCGGCTCCGCAAAAAAATCCTCGATGAGACAAAGCGCAAACGCGCCGAAAAATCGCGTGTGATAAAAATTCTGGCGGAATAGCGATTCGCGTCAGTATTTCAAGCGGGCTTTCCGGTGTATTCCATCCCGACCAGGCAGACATCGTCGGCGAATTCGTGGTCCACGGAGAAGGCGCGGATGGCTTCCAGCAGCGCGTCGAACAGCTCCCCGGCGGGTTTGGGAAGCAGATTCTCCACGTCCAGCATCATCCGCTCCTGCGAATACAATTCCTCGTTCGGCCCTTGCACTTCGTACAGGCCGTCGGTGAACAGCATCAAAAAGTCACCGGGTTGGATGGCCATTTCGGTGGTTTGATACGGCGAGTCCTCAAACAGGCCGAGCGCAGGTTCACCGTGACCGGAGGCATTGGCAAGCAGTTGAACCTGGCGCGTGGCACGACGCACCAGCAGCGGTTTGGGATGGCCGGCATTGGCGAAGCGCATGACGCCGGTCTGCCAGTCCGCCACGAGATAAAACGCTGTGGTCAGCATCGGCGAGCCGGTGGTCTTTAAGATGCTGCACAAATCGGAATTGAGCTTGCGCAAAAACATGCCCGGATCCGGCGCGAGCGGTTTCAGCTCCTCCACCAGCGCGCGAATCATGGCGGTGACGAGCGCGGCGCGGATTCCGTGGCCGGTCACATCGCAAATGAAGACGGCGGCTTGCGTATCCGATAGCGCGGAGACGCTGAAAAAATCGCCGCTGACCGTTTCGGTGGCCTGATACCGATGGACGAATTGAAAAGCGCTGTGTTCCGGGGCGACGTTGGCCGGGAAAACCGGGTATTGCTGCGGCAGCATCGCACTCTGGATTTCACGCGCCATCTGGAGGTTCTCCTCCATGAGCAGGTTCTTGGTGCGCAACTCTTCGCGGCTGCGGGCCAGTTCGGCATTGGCGCGGCGGAGTTGTTCGTCAGCGCGCTTTTTCTCGGTGACATCCCAAAACATGCCTTGCAAGCCGATCACACGGCCCGACTCGTCACGGAGCGGCGTCTTGATGACGTGATGATAACGGATTTCCTCCAGGCCCACCGGCCGGCTTTCCTCGAGGATTTCCATCGTCTCGCCCTTCTCCATGATGCTCAAATCATCGCGCCAATATTTTTCCGCCGCCTCTTTGGGATACAGATCAAAGTCGGTTTTGCCGATGATGTCTTCGGGTTTGATGTGGTGATACTTGCAGTAGGTCTGGTTGGCGAACGTGAAGCGGCCCTTCAAATCGCGGCGAAAAACACCCTGGGGCATGGCTTCCACCAACGAATGATACAGGGATTCGGAATTCCGCAGTTCCTGCTCCATCTGGCGGCGCCGCGTGATATCCACCACGGTGCCTTCGTAGTAAAGTACTTTGCCATGCGCGTCGCGCACCGCGCGGCAATTTTCCGAAATCCAGATGACCAGCCCGTCTTTGCGGTAAATGAGCGACTCGAACCCCTTCAGCGTGTCGTGTTCCCGCATCAATCGGACGAATTCCTCGCGTCGGCCTGCTTCCACGTACAACCGTTTCCCGATGTCCTTGATGCTCGCCATCATTTCCATCGGCGAGTTATATCCATAAATGTGCGCCAGCGCCACGTTTGCCAGCAGGTAGTGGCCGTCCGGCGTCGTGCGGAAAATGCCCTCGACCAGATGGTCAAAAATGCCGTGGTAGTTGTCCTTTTCCTCGATCAGCGCGAGCCGTTCGAGCTGGCGCGCAATCGCGCCACGGATGGCGCGCCGCAGGCTGGCGGCGTCGAGCGGTTCCTTGACGAGATAATCCTGCGCGCCGCTGTAGATGAGTTCGGCGGAGAAGCTTTCATCTTTCGGCAGGCCGAGCACGACCACCGGCACACGCGGCGCCCTGGTGGTGAGTAAGGTGACCTGGGAAAGGCCGACCGCGTTGTCGTCGGGCAATTCAAACAGGATGGCGTTAAATGAATTGGCCGCCAGCAGCGCCAGTCCGGCATCAACGGTGGTTGCCATCGTCACCCCGGTTGCGCCGCCCGCCGACAGCAACCCGGTGACAGTGCGCGTAAAACGCCCGTCGTTCCCGATCAATAAAATCTTCAACAGTTCAGATTCCATATTGCCATTTGGTCTCGCGCCCCTGGCGGAGGCCTGCATCACCTCGCGTTTGTCCTGTGAGCATACAAGTTTGGCGCGCACTCGCAAGTGGGTTGCGTTCGCCCCGGATTCCTGATTATCATCCGGTCGGATGAAATGGCGTGCCGTCAGTCGTGGGATTCATTTCCTCGATTTTTCAGTTCTCCGGCTTGAAATGCCCGCCGTTGCGACCGGCGCCTTTTGCCAGATTTAATTATGAAAACCTATCAACCAGCGGAAATTCGGAACTTTGCCATCGTCGGCCATGCCTCGTCGGGCAAAACCATGTTGAGTGAGGCGATGCTCATGTGCGGCGGCGTCATCTCACGCATGGGACGCATCCCCGATGGCTCCACCGTATCGGATTATCACGTCAGCGAAAAGAACCGCCAGATTTCGGTTTCGGCCTCGTTGTTGCACACCGAATGGATGGGAAAGAAATTCAACATCATTGACACGCCCGGTTACCTCGATTTCATCAGCGAAGGCCTGGGCGCGTTGCGGGTCGGCGATTTTGCGCTGGTGGTCGTCCACGCCCAGCATGGCCTCGGCGTCGGCACCGAGCGGGCATGGAGTTATGCGACCGGCTACGGCATTCCCAAAATGATCGTCGTGAATGCGGTGGACAAGGAGAACGTGGATTTCGACGCCGTCGTCAAGAATTTGCAGGAACGGTTTGGCCGGCACGTGTTCCCGTTGAGCGTGCCGATCAACCCCGGCCCCGGCTTCAATCGCGTTCTGGATGTTCTGCGCAACGAAATCGTGACCTACGCGAGCGATTACAGCGGCAAATACAAGGAGGAACCGGCTTCCGGCGAATGGGAGGCCAAGGTTAAGGAACTGCACGGCCAACTCATCGAGCATATCGCCGAGTCGGACGACGAGTTGATGAACAAGTTTTTTGAAAAGGGCAGCCTTTCGGAAGAGGAATTCCGCGCCGGCATTCATGCCGCGGTGCAGAAACAATTATTCATCCCGCTGTTCTGCGTCTCCGCGGAAAACAACATCGGCGTTGCGCGGCTGATGGATTTCATCGCCAAGTACGGTTCGTCACCGGTGGACCGCAAGAAAGTCAAGGCGGTGAACGCCAACGACGCGGAAGTGGAAGTGGGTTTGGATGACCCTGACCCGGTGCTTTACATTTTCAAGACGATGTCCGAGGCGCATTTCGGCGAGTTGTCGTTCTTCCGCGTTTACTCGGGCTCGGTGTCCACGGGCATGGATTTATACAACAGCGACCGCAAGGCGAACGAGCGCATTGGACAGATTTACCTGCTCAACGGCCAGAACCGCGAGGCGGCCAACACGCTCGGCCCCGGCGACATTGGCGCGGTGGTCAAACTCAAGGTCACCCACACCGGCAACACGCTTTGCAACGCGAAGAAGCCCGTGGCGCTGTCCAAGGTGACCTATCCCAAACCCAACATCCACGCGTCGCTGGTCGCCAAAGTGAAGGGCGAGGAAGACAAGATTGCTTCCGGCCTCGCCGCGCTGCACCAGGAAGACCCGACGTTCCTTTACGTGGTGGATGCGGAACTGCATCAGACGATTATTTCCGCGCAGGGCGAGCTGCACCTGGAAGTGGTGGCCGACCGTTTGCGCCGGCGCCACAACGTCCACGTCGAATTGGGCGAGCCGCGCGTGCGCTATCGCGAAACGATCAAGGGCAAAGGCGATTCCAAGTATCGGCATAAAAAGCAGACCGGCGGCGCCGGCCAATTCGCGGAAGTCTGGATGCGCATCGAGCCGCAGCCCCGCGACAGCGGCGTCGAATTCACCAACTCGCTCGTCGGTCAGAACGTGGACCGCGTGTACGTGCCTTCCGTCGAGAAGGGCGTCAACCAGGCTTGCACCGAAGGCATCCTCGCCGGTTGCCGTGTGACGGACGTAAAGATTGATTTTTACGACGGCAAAATGCATCCGGTGGACTCGAAGGACATTGCGTTTCAGATTGCCGGCTACTTCGCGTTCAAGGAAGCGTTCATGGCTGCCAAACCGTGCCTGCTGGAACCGATTGAAACGGTCGAAATTCGCATTCCGGAGGATTGCATGGGCAAGGTCATGGGCGACTTGTCGTCCCGGCGTGGCAAAATCATCGGCATGGACACCGATGGTGGGTTTCAAGTGATCAAGGCCAGCGTGCCGACGAAGGAGCTTTACCATTATTCCAGCACTTTGCGTTCGCTGACCGGCGGGCGCGGCGTCCACGCGGAGGAATTCAGCCACTACGAGGAAATGCCGCGCGACGCGGCGGAAAAGGTGATTGAAGAGGCGAAGAAGCGCAAAGCCAGCCCCGAGCCGCATTGAAGCGGCTGGAGCGGGTGGCTGACGCGGCCCTCAGTGAACGAGCGCGGCTTCGTTTTTGATTACGGCGGAGTAAAGCGCGTCCTTCAATTTGGCGCGCTTGAACTTGAGTTCGTCAAGTTCCTGGTCGGTCGCGTACTCGATGTCTTCCTCAATGCGGCAGATTTCGTCATCGAGTTTGTGGTATTCCTCGAACATCGCGCGGAACTTTGAGTCCGCCAGCTTGAGTGAACGGATGGTTTCGCGATGTTCGGGGAATTCGCTCAGGAAGGGATGATGGATGTCCATTGGAAGGTCTCCTGGTTGAGGTTTAACCGGCTGCGCCGTGGTGTGGCGTAGGCGGGCGGTCGTTGCACTGCATGCTTCGTTCCCATGACCTGCGACTAATAAAGCGCAACTCGACCCGTTTGGCCAGCCAAATTTTGAAAAAAATTAGGATAATTTGGCCGTGCGACGGAAAACCCCCGCCTTTCAGCCTTTTCAAGACCGCGCGGATGGCTTAATTTGCCGTTATTCTTGTCCCATGCCAAGTGTCTATATCAAGACCTACGGTTGCCAGATGAACGAGCGCGACAGTGAGGCCGTCGCCGCGCAGCTCGAGGCCAAAGGCTACACCCTCGCGCCATCCGAAGCCGGGGCGGACGTGATTCTGCTCAACACGTGCAGTGTGCGCGATTTCGCGGAACAGAAAGCCCTGAACAAAATGGTGAACGTCATCGCGGAAACCCGGCGCAACCGTCCGGACGTCGTGCTGGGATTTATGGGTTGCATGGCCCAAAGCCGCGGACAGGAACTGATTGACCGGTTGCCGGATGTGGACCTCGTGCTCGGCACGCAGAAATTTCACCGCGCGGCAGATTACCTCGAAGAACTTCTGGCCGGCCGCCGCGAAAAAATCGTGGACGTGGCGGCGGAGCGGGGCAGCGAGGCGACCATTCGCGAGCATCTGCCGAATGGCAGCGCAAAAAAATCCGTTACTGCCTTCGTCAGCATCATGCAAGGCTGTAACCAGTATTGCACTTTCTGCATCGTGCCTTACACGCGCGGCGAAGAACGCAGCCGAACGATCCCCGACATCGTGGCCGAGTGCCGCCAATTAGTGTCGCAGGGTGTGAGGGAAATCACGCTGCTCGGCCAGATTGTAACAAGTTATGGGAAACGCGGAAATGTCTCCCTCGCCCCGCGAGGAACGAGCGGGGAGAGGGGCAGGGTGACGGGAAATGTAGAAAACAGACTCCTCACCCCGGCCCTCTCCTCGTTCGGCGAGGAGAGGGAGAAGACGCCCTTTGTTCAGCTCCTCGACGCCGTTCACGAAATCGAAGGATTGGAACGTATCCGGTTCACCTCGCCGCACCCGAAAGGTTACGGCGACGATTTGATTGAGGCTTATGCGCGATTGCCCAGGCTCGTCGAGCACGCGCACCTGCCTGTCCAGAGCGGCAGCGATCGCGTCCTGAAACTTATGCACCGCGGTTACACCCGCACCCGTTACGTCGGCATCATCGAAAAATTACGCCGAGCCAAGCCAGATATCGGCATCAGCACCGACATCATTGTCGGTTTTCCCGGCGAGACCGAGGACGACTTCGAGCAGACACTTTCGCTGGCGCGTGAAGTGGAATTTGATCAGGCCTATATTTTCAAATATTCGCAACGCCGCGACACGCCTGCCGCCGAAATGCCGGATCAGATACCGCAAAAAATCCGCGCGGACCGCAACCAGCGTTTGCTGGAAGTCATCAACGAAATCGCCAAACGCAGATACGGTGCGTTTGTCGGGCGGCAGACACAGATTCTGGTGGAGGGACCGAGCAAGAAGAATCCGGCGCGGATGACGGGCCGGACGCGCTGCAACAAGATAGTGGTGTTTGACGGCTCGGAACGGCATCGCGGCCAGCTCATGGACGTGAAAATCACCCGTGCTGGTTCCTTCACCCTTTACGGCGACCCGGCGATTCTCGGCGAAGATTGAGAATGGAAGATTGAAGATAGCAAAAAACAATGCTCGCTTTTCCCATCCACTATTCTCCATCTTTTGTCCTCGTTTAGAACAATGACACTGAATCTTTCAACGCTTGCCATCCTGCTCGGTTTGGGCGTGAGCTTGCCGCAGATTTACGGTTTGACCAAACCGGCGCAGTTTGCCGCCGTGGCGCGCAAGTTTCCGCGCAACCTGCCCGTCGGCATTGTGCTCATGCTGCTGGGGACAGTGTGGTTTTTGTGGAACGTCAACAACGAGCCCATTGCCGATTTCTCGGCCTACAAACAGCCGATGATGGCCTTCTTTGCGGCGGTGGGTGTTTTAGCGTGCGTTTTTGTCCAGGACTTTCTGGCCGTGCGTGGCCTTGCCGTGTTGATGTTGCTGTTGGCGAAGTTGATGGTGGACACCGGGCGACCGCATCTGGGCCAGACGCCGTGGGTGTATGTGATTCAAATCTGGGCTTACCTGCTCGTCATCGCGGGCATCTGGTTGACCATCACGCCGTGGCGGCTGCGCGATCTGGTGAACTTTGCCACGGCGACTGAAAACCGCGTTCGCATCGGCAGCGCGATTCGGTTGGCGTTCGCCGGCTTCATCGTCATTCTCGGTCTGACCGCGTTTCGCGCGATGTGAGCGCGATCAAACCCAAGATTCTGGTCATTCGCGGCGGAGCCATCGGCGATTTCATTCTCACGTTGCCGGCCATCGCCGCTTTGCGACGTCAGTTTCCCCAGGCACATCTGGAGGTGCTCGGTTATCCGCACATCGCCCGGGTCGCGGTGGCCGGCGGTCTGGCGGATCGCGTGCAGCCGATTGAGGCGCGCGGGCTGGCCGGCTTTTTCGCGCGCGATGGCACGTTGGAACCGGACCTGATGGATTATTTCTCGGAGTTCGACCTGGTGATTTCGTATCTTTATGACCCGGACGGAATTTTCAAAACCAACTTGCGCCGCTGCTTGTTCGGGCAATTTATCGCCGGACCGCACCGTCCGAACGAAGCAGAATTCGTCCATGCCACGCAGGTCTATCTCAAACCACTGGAACAGCTCGCCATCTTCGATGCTGACCCCGTGCCGCGACTTACCCTCAAAGAATCCACGCGTGGTAGGGCCGACCTGCCGGTCGGCCTGGATGCGCGGCAGCGCGTCCCTACCGTCGCCTTTCATCCGGGCAGCGGCAGCGAGAAGAAGAATTGGCCGGAAGCCAAATGGATGGAACTTATCGCGTGGCTAGCCGAGGCAACGAAACTGGATTTGCTGCTCGTGGGTGGCGAGGCCGAAGGCGGACGGCTCAAGCGACTGGTTGCGGCGTTGCCACCAGCGCGATGTCAAGTCCTGCAGAACCTGCCCCTGCCGGACCTGGCACGTCAGCTCCAATCGTGTGCCGCCTTTGTCGGGCACGATTCCGGCATTTCACATCTGGCCGCCGCGCTCGGCTTGCCCTGCCTGATTCTGTGGGGGGACGCGCTTGAAGAAATCTGGCGGCCGCAGGGCGAGCGGGTGGTCATTCTGCGGGAGCTGACCGGCGTGGGGGCAATCCGCGTGGAGGAAGTGATTAACGAATTGTGCAAGCTGGTTGGCGCATGACTGGCCGGGCAACCGTCACTCCGCGCTCGCCCGGCCCGCCAGGATTTCCATGATGTCGGCGGCGGCATGGCCATTATGGAGCAATTGCGCCATCGTGCGCATGGCCGGGTCAATGTGATTGAAGAATTGCTTGTAAGCCGGGCAAAGATAATTCAGTCCGTCCTCGCCGTCGGGAGTCTGGATAAAGCGATGTTTGGGACATTCTCCATTGCAGGCAAACCGGACCTCGCATTTCCGGCAATATTGCGGGAGACTGTCGAATTTGTCGTTGCCAAATTTGATTTGCCGGTTCGATCGGACCATCCCGCCCAGGCTTTGGTTCAGGATGTTACCCAAATGATATCGGGGATAAACATAATGGTCGCAACTGTAGAGATCGCCGTTGTGCTCGATCGCCAATGCGGCGCCGCATTTTTCCGCGAATACGCAAAGCGCCGAGCCAAACCCCATCCAGTTTCCCAGGGCCACGTCGAATAATTGCACGAAGACCCGGCCGACATCCCGGCGCACCCATTCGTCAAAAATCGCGCACAGGAATTTTCCATATTGCTTCGCTTCAACACTCCACTCGGTCACCGGCGATGTCCGGCCGTCCGGTCGCCCGGGTTCCGGCGGTTCGGCAAAGTCGAAGCCGAGCGCCTTCCTCGGGCCGGGAGCCTGCCGTTCGACCAAAGGGATAAACTGGAGGAACTCACTGCCAATTTCCTTCAGGAAACGGTAAACCTCCAGCGGTTGCTGCGAATTTGCGCGATTCACCACCGTCAGGGTGTTGAAGTCCACCCTGTGTTTCTTCAGCAGTCCCAGCCCTCGCAGGACGGCGTCGAACGTCGGTTTCTGCCGTTTGTCCACCCGGTATCGGTCATGCAAATCGCGCGGTCCGTCAATGGACAAACCAATGAGAAATTTGTGCGCGGCCAGGAATTCGCACCATTCGTCATCCAGGAGGGTGCCGTTGGTCTGCAGGGCATTGGAAATTTTTTTGCCACCGGCATATTTTCGCTGCCACGCGACCGCCTTCCGGAAGAATTCCACACCTGACAACGTCGGTTCGCCCCCCTGCCAGGCGAAATGGATTTCGGACACCGGCTGGTCCCGGATATACTGACGAATGTATTCCTCCAGCACCGCGTCGCTCATCCGCCACTGGCGCTCGTCCGGATAAAGTTTCTCTTTCTCCAGATAAAAACAGTACTGGCAATCCAGATTGCAGATCGGCCCCATCGGCTTGGTCAGGACGTGAAAGCCGTGACGGGCGTTAACCGGGGCGGTATCATTCATCGTGGCCGAAATATAACACGGACAAATCCACTTCGCCTGCATTTTTCTTTTTCACTCTGCCGGCACGCGTGCTAGGTTGTTCCCACGATAGCCGCGGACTATGAGCCGAATCACGCGTCGAAAATTTCTGGGGCAGGTGGCTGGCACAGCCGCCGCCGCGTCGCTGCCGAATCTGGTGTTTTCCAAGGACACTTCATCGCCCCGCCGCAAGTTCAACGTGTTGTTTCTGATGTCCGACGACATGCGCGTTGAATTGGGCTGTTACGGCAGCTTGTTTCATGCAAAGACGCCCAACCTGGATGCGCTGGCCAGATCGGGGGTTCGCTTCGATCGGAATTATTGCCAATTCCCGCTCTGCAACCCGTCGCGCTCCTCGCTGTTGACCGGCCGGCCGGCGACGAAGACCGGCGTGCTCGGCAACCGCACCGCTTTCCGTGACCTGCATCCGGACTGGACCAGCCTGCCGCAGTGGTTCAAGGAAAACGGTTACGTCTCTGTGCGCGCCGGCAAGATTTTTCACGGTGGCATTGACGATCCCAAAGCCTGGCAGAGTGTCACTGGTTGGGTGACCAACGAAGGCGAAGGTGGAATGCAATCGCACGAATTGGGGCAGGTGCTGGACACCTCGCGAATCGCTGAACGTACTGAGCGCGACCTGCGCTCGCCCAAATTCGCCGGCTTGTCCGGCGGTGATGTGGAAGGCCGCCGGAAGGCAATGTATTCCGACCGCATCGTGGTGCTGGACGGCAATGGCGAAGGCCACGGCGATTACCACACCGCGGACCACACGATGGAAAATCTGCGCCAATACAAGGACGAG
>Ga0335081_10015527_pt1 | contig 12315 bp, 8 predicted proteins | sample Lox_Sample_35_FD_206713 | JGI IMG/M metagenome (GOLD analysis project Ga0335081, IMG submission 206713) | Soil microbial communities from Loxahatchee National Wildlife Refuge, Florida, United States - Lox_Sample_3.5 | ecosystem: Environmental > Terrestrial > Soil > Wetlands | place: USA: Florida... | reverse complement strand
AAAGAAACATTAAATCGCGGCGTCAAATCCTGAATGTAACGGCACGTTTCGGCGCGTGTCGCTCTCTCTTATGCGAACCCAACATGCCTCGGGTCTGTCAAAATGTCCGCAGTGGGTTCGATGGTGAGTTCGTCGTTCGCGAGGAGGTTGCCATCATGTGCGGACGCGCGCTGATTCGCTTCGCCGTTCTGACTGTCACAGTGATGCTCGCGGCCACCGGTCTCGCAAGCGCCGGCCCTGGCGGCGGCGGTCACGGCGGAGGTGGCGGAGGCCACGGCGGAGGCGGGTTTCACGGCGGCGGCTTCGGCGGCCGCGGCGGCTTCGGCGGCCGCGGCGGCTACGGCGGGCGCGGCTACTACGGTCGCGGCGGCTACTACGGTCGCGGCGGCTACTACGGTCGCGGCGGCTATGGTTGGCGCGGCGGCTACTACGGGGGCTACGGATGGTGCTGTGGTGGCTGGGGGTGGGGACTGGGCTTCTACCTGCCGCTCCTGCCCTGGTACTACGACACCTACTGGTGGAACGGGATGCCGTACTACTACGCCGACGGGAGTTACTACCTCTGGGACGGCGATGTCGGCGAGTACGCAGCGGTCCAGCCTCCCGAGGGACTGACCTCGACACCGCCGCCACAGGGCTCGACGGTCAACCCGGCCGTGTCGTCCGAGCTGTACGCCTATCCGAAGGGTGGCCAGTCGGAGGCGCAACAGAAGCAGGACAAGAATGAGTGCAGCCGCTGGGCGGCGAGCCAGAGCGGCTTCGATCCGGCCAATCCGGCCGCGCCGGCGGCCGGCAAGAATCCGGGCGACGCCAGACCGGGCTATCTGCGCGCTGAAGCGGCCTGTCTCGAGGGGCGCAACTACAGCGTGCGGTAGCCGGCTCGTCGGGCGGTGACGCCGCTCAGGCCAGGCGCAGGTGTGCGAACACCAGGGATTTCACCGCATCGAGCACCCATGCGAAGAGGGCCGCAGCGAGCAGCAGCGCGCCGATGACCGGCCAGGGCACCGCGTGCATCAGAATGCCACGGCCGGCCAGCATCGCAATGATGGCCACGTCGAGCATCGAGGACAGCACGATCCAGCGGCTCGGCCGTGAGCTCCAGAAGTGGCGCCGGTCGCGCACCACGTAGAACACCGCCTGACTGCTCAGCACCAGCGTCAGTGCGGCGAGGCTGCGCAGGCCATGATTGTCGGCGAGATGCTCGCGGTGCATGGCCCACGCCAGCACGGCGCTGCAGAACGCCACGTTGCAGACGGCGAGCGCCACTGCGCCCGTGGTGACCCGTCCGATGTGCCAGGCGTTCGGCTGCGGCGAAGGAGACACGTTGTCCGTCGTGGCCGACATCGCCAGAAAGTCCCCACTGATCATCAGCAGCACCATCAGCATCGGCGTGAGGATCGCGTGTCCGGTCATCACCAGGCCGACCGTGAGAAACAGCATCTGGCTCACCTTGGTGGCGACCGACCTGAGTATGTAGGTCAGGATGCGCTGATAGGTCTCGCGGCCGCAGCGCACCGCCGCGACGATGCCGCCGAGGCCTGGGTGGGTGAGCACGATGCCGGCGGCCGACTTGGCGATGTCGGTCGCCGTGGAAACGGCGATCCCCATCTGCGCCTGCCGCAGCGCGGGAGCGTCGTTGGCGCCGTCCCCACACATGCCCACCGCATGCCCCGCGGACTGGAACGCGCGCACGATCTCGAACTTGTCCTCCGGGAAAACCCCGGCGAACACCGAATAATCGTCGGGGCGCACCGTCTCAGGCAGCGGCCCGCCAGGGCAGACCGCGCCTTCGAGCCCAACCGCGCGTGCCACCGAGCTCGCCGTGGATGCGGCGTCGCCGGTGACCATGACCGTCTGCACGCCCAGGGACCGTAGCTCGGCGATCAGGTCGCGGGCATCGGGGCGCGGTGGGTCCGTGAGCGCGATCAGGCCTGCGTACGCGAGCTGCCCCGGCGGACCGGCGGCAACGCCGAGGACGCGGTGCCCGAGTCCGGTGAGAGAGCGCGCCAGGTTCTCGGCGCTGGCGGGCGTGGCAACCCGCGCAGCGACGGTGGCGAAGGCGCCCTTGAGTATTTGCAGCCGCTCGCCGCGTGCGTTGAGCAGCTCGGCCTCGGCGACCCTGCTGGCCGGGTCGAACGGCACAAACCTCGACAGCACCCAGCGCCCATCGCCGCCCGAGGCCGATGGCGCCGCGACCTGTACCGCGGCGTCGACCGGGTCCATGCCGTGCGTCGCGCTCGCCAGAGCCGCCAGCGCCAGCACGCGTGGCTCATCCATGCCGGGTGCCGCGTGCACCGCGTTCACGGACAGCTGGTTCTGCGTCAGCGTACCGGTCTTGTCGGAGCACAGCACGTCGATCGTCGCTGCCTCGTCGATCGCCGCCAGCCGCGTCGGCAATACGCCGCGAGCTGCCAGCGCGCGGGCGCCGAGGGCGGAAGCGAGCGTGAAGGTTGCGGGCAGCGCCACGGGAATCGCCGCCAGTACCGCCGTCAACGCCAGTGGAATCATCTCGAATGCCGGCAAGCCGCACACGGTGCCGTAGATGATCTGCAAGGCAACCATCGCAGCGCTGAATGCAGCCAGATTGCGCACCACACGCAGCACCGCCCGCTGCTGCGAGCTCGGGGCCTGCGCCGCCTGCACGAGCTGAGCGGTCCTGCCGAACTTGGTGCTCACACCGGTCGCGCTGACCTCCGCCAGTGCCTCGCCGCGACGCACCAGCGCCCCGGCATAGGTGATCGCGCCCTGCCCCGCCTCGACCGGCAGCGACTCGCCGGTGAGCATCGACTGGTCGAGAAGCACCTCGCCGCTGATCACACGCACGTCCGCGGGCACGATGCCGCCGAGCGTGAGCTTGATGATGTCGCCGGGCACCAGGTCGCTCGCGGGGAGAATCTGCCAGCGCTCGTCACGGCGCACCGCGGCACGCAGCGCGAGCCGCGACCTGAGCGCCCTGAGAGTCGCCTGCGTGCGGCCCTCCTGCAGCTGCCCGAGCACCGCGTTGAAGACCAGCAGCAGCGCGATGACTGCCGCCTCGACGTATTCGCGCAGCATGAACTGCAGCAGCATCGCGGCTTCGAGCATCCAGGGGACCGGCGCCCAGAACCTGCCGAGCGCCCGCTGCCAGGCGGCCGGCTCGTGCTCCGGCACGACGTTCGCTCCACAGGTCGCCCGCCAGGCACGCGCCTCGTCCATCGTCAGCCCCAGGTAGCGCGAGTCCTCCTCGGCCAACCCGGCCGCACCGGGACTGACGAATGTGGCGTTCATGCGCCCGGCTACGGCGAATTCTTCGCCACCGCCGGGGTGACGGCCGAGGCCGAGTTGAGAATCAACGGCAGTCCGTCCTTGCCCGAGCCGATGACCACGACCTTGGCGTTGGGCGATTCGGCGAGCTTCTCGGTCGCCTCGATACCCTGCCAGGCGAGGATCTTGTCGCTCAGGGTCTTGGCGATCGTCGACTGATAGTCGGCGATACCCGCCGCCTCGATGCGCCTGTTCTCCGCCTCCTGGCGGGAGCGGTCGAGCACGAAGCGCATCTCGAGCGCCTTCTGCTCCTCTTCGAGCTTGGCCTGGATCGCGCTCTGCACCACCTCGGGCAGATGCACCTCGCGGATCAGCAGCGCATTCACCCGCAGGTGAGTGCCGGCCAGCTTCTGGGCTACATCCTCGCGGATCTCGCGCTCGATCTGCTCGCGCTTGGTGGAGTAGATCTCCTCGGGACTGTAGCGTCCGACGACGCGCCGGGCGCTCGAGCGCACGTGTGGACCGATGAGCGTTGCGAAATACTGCGGTCCGGTCTCCTTGATGAGCTCCGGCTCCTGACCGGCGACCGGTTGATAGAGGATCGACGTCTTCAGCTTGATCTCCAGGCCGTTGTCCGCGAGCACGTCGAGATCGATGTCCTGCTGCTGCTCGCGCAGATCGACCATGTAGATCCTGCTGAAGGGCGAAACCATGTGAAGGCCCTCACCGAGTGTGTGTTTCATGGTTCCGTTCAGGGGTGTCCATTCGACGCCGCTGCGGCCGCTGGGGATGGTGGTGCAGGCTGCCAGCGAGACGGTGATTGCCACGAGACCCGACAGAGGCAGGTGATTCACTGCTTGCATGATGGTACTCCTAAGGGCGTGACTTGCTGCTAACTGACAATGGGCCGCCTGCGCGGTTCACTCACATTATTCGCCAGCTGCACGGCGGGCCCGGCAGCGCTTCAGCGTGCAGCCGCCGCGATATAACTTCCAACACGGTGTTTCTCTGCGTGACCGCAGGTTTCGCCGCGGTTGCAATCGCCAGCCCTGCCGCGCGGCCGCGCACTCACGACGGAACGATCCGTGAAGCGGTCGGTCGTTATCGGTGATGATCACTGGCATCATTCGATCGACGTGACAACGACACGCTCATCGCTTCTGAGGTCGCGCTCGCCGGGGGCACGCCGGGTGTGCGCTTACTGCGACGTGTTGCCGGCGCCGGCCGGAGTCTGCCAGCGCCTGACCTGGCGAGCGCGACCTCAGAGGCGATGTCGATGGATGCACCGGCCGCCGCGCGAGCCGGCGCCGCGGAGCGAGCCGGCCGGATTCGTGCCGGGCGTGCTCGACGATCTCGCCGCCGCGGTCTGGGTGCAGGGCTACGCTGCCGCCTGGCTCGGTTGCGACTGGCGGAGGCTCGCGCGCCGCCTTGCCGGAGACGTCGCGCTGCTCTCGCCCGACCTCAAGATCTCGCTTGCGGGGCGCAGGGCGGTGTTGACTCACCTGCGCGCGACGATGCGTGGAGCGCAGATACACGAGTACAACGCGACCGATCTTAGAGGGCGTTCCTCCGGCGCGATCGCAATCATCAGCTACGGCTGGCAGCTCGACTGGACTTTCCGGCGCGAGCGCCGGCAGACCTCGGGGCGCGATGTCCTGGTGCTCCGCGCGACTCCCTCGGGCTGGCAGCTGGTACGCCGTCTGCCGCTGCGGATGTGAGGAGCCGCCGGTCGGTGCCCTCGCCCCCGACCGGAGCCGATCGTGGGGTCGCGCCTGCAGGCGCGCAACCGTTCGTGTGGCTTGGTAACGGCGTGTTTCGCGGCAGTGCGGCGCCCGGCGCCGTTGCAGATGCTCCAGGGGGCGCGTGCTAGTATGCAAGATGCTGCGGCCGACGCTGCTGACATGCAGAGCTCGTGCATGGATTCCCCCGCCCACGTGCTGTTTGTGGAGGATGACCCCGAGATCCGCGCCCTGGTGGCGGACTTTCTCCGGCAGAGTGGCTTTCGGGTGACGGTCGCCCAGGACGGCGACGAGATGGACAGGGTCATGTCGGCCGAGTCCGTCGATCTCCTGATCCTCGATATCATGCTGCCCCGGGAGGATGGACTGAGCCTCTGTCGGCGCGTGCGGGCCTCCGGCAACCTGCCGGTCATCATGCTGACCGCGCGCGGCAGCGAGATTGACCGCGTCATCGGCCTGGAGATCGGCGCCGACGACTATCTTTCCAAGCCGTTCAGCACTCACGAGCTGGTGGCGCGCATCCGCGCCCTGCTGCGTCGTTCGCAGTACGTCCCCCCCGAAGCGCCCAGCCGCCGGCGCTCGGTGCTGACTTTCGCGGACTGGCGTCTCGACCTGATTGCGCGGCGACTGTACGCGCGCGACGGCACGCGCGTGCCGCTCACGGGCGGCGAGTTCGAGCTGCTGGCGGCTTTCTGTGAGCACCCCAACAAGGTGTTGACGCGCGAGCAATTGCTCGATTTCACGCGTGGCCGGGCCCCGGCGGCCATCGATCGCAGCATCGACATCCAGGTAAGCCGGCTGCGGCGCAAGATCGAGACCGACCCGCGGGACCCGGTACTGATTCAAACCGTCCGCTCCGGCGGCTATCTGTTTACCGCCGACGTCGGCCTCGAATGAGCTCGCCCCTGCGGCGGCTGCTGCCCGCGGATCTGCGGGGCCAGGTCGCGGGCATTCTGTTTGTAGGACTGGCTCTGTCGCAGTTGATGGCGGCGCTGCTGTACGTGGTGCTGCTGCCCCGCTGGCAGACAGAGCTGCGGCCGGACGTGCTCGCGACGCGCATCCGCATGGTGGTGCAGCTGCTCGAGGCGGTGGAACCGGCCCGGCGCGCGGAGCTGGCACAATTGTCCAGTGATACCGGCTTCGGGGTCAGCTACCGCCCGGCCGACCCACCCTCTGCCCCCGGCTCGAGCAGCGACCGGCGCTACCTCGATCTGCGCGATCAGATCGCCGCGCAGCTCGGTAAGACGCCTGACGGGATCCAGGTGCATCCCGGTGCCGGCGCGCGCGGCGCGGATTCCATCCGGGTAGCGGTGAGGCTGCGCGGAGGCGGCGCGCTCGACATATCGACTTCGGTCGGACTGGAGCACCGGGTCGGCCTGGTCGCACAGGTCGGCCTCGGCGCATTCCTGGTGTTCGCCACCGTGGGGCTATGGATCTGGCTCAGCCTCAGCGTGAACGTGCCGCTGACGCGGGTGGCGCAGGCGGCCGAGCGCGTAGGCGTCGACATCAATGCTCCGCCTCTGGCGGAACGCGGTCCGGTGCAGCTGCAACGGGTCATCCGCGCCTTCAACGACATGCAGCTGCGGCTGCGGCGCTTCCTCACCGACCGAACGCTGATGCTCGGCGCGATCAGCCACGATCTGCGCACCCCGCTGACCCGGCTGCGGCTGCGCGTCGAGACGGATCGCGTCGTGACGCAGAAAGACAAGATGCTGAGCGACATCGAGTCGATGGAAGGCATGCTGACCTCCGCGCTGCTCTTCATCCGTGGTGTCGACGACGCCGAGGCGCACGACACCGTCGACCTCGGCTCGCTTCTGCAGACCGCCTGCGACATGGTGAGCGATCTCGGCGGCAGCGTCGAATTTCAGGGCGCGGCGCGTATCCGCTACGACTGCAAGCCTCAGGCTCTGCTGCGCGCCTTCACCAACGTCATCATGAACGCCGCCAAGTACGGGCATTGCGCGCGGGTCAACCTGACGACGCTCCCAGGCTCGGGCTTCGTGATCGACATCGAGGACGAAGGGCCCGGCCTCTCGAACGCCGACAAGTTCCGGGTATTCGAGCCCTTCTATCGCACCGACAACGCGCGGGAGGTCGACAGCCACGGCATGGGGCTCGGCCTCGCCATCGCGCGCTCAGTGATCCTGGGACACGGTGGAACGATCGAGCTTCTGGATCGCGAGCCGCTCGGCCTGCGGGTGCGCATCGTGCTGCCGGAAACCGGCGGTTAGGATCGACCTACTTCAGCGGATTGCTGCGGCTCAGGGTGCGCTGGAACATGGCGATGATCGCCGGCTCAGGACGGTGAATCGGCGGCAGCTTCTGGTAGGCCTCCCAGCCTCCGCCGAGGCTGCGGTAGAGCGCGATGAACTGCTCGGCGGTCGCCACCTGGATCTCGGCGTACTGCTCCTGAAGGTCGTACTCCTGGCGCTCCGCGTCCACCACGTTCAGAAAGTCGGTGACGCCGCGGTCGTACCGCTCGTTGGCGAGCGTGACCGCGCGCTGCGCGGCCACCAGCGCGGTGCTGAGCTTGGACAGGCTCTGCTGTTCCGCACCGAACAGCGCGTAGCTCGTATCCACCTCGCGTACGGCCTCCTGAATGGTCTGCTTGTAGCGCACCAGCAGCGCGCGGGTCTGGAGGTCCGCGATCTCGACCTGCGCATCGAGCGCGCCGAAGTCGAGCAGCGGCCACACCGCCGTCGGCCCAACCGACCAGATGTGCTCGCCGAGCACGGGCTGGCCCTTGAGCGACTGGCGCTGGAAGCCGATCGCGCCGGTCAGCGCGAGCGAGGGGAACAGATCCGCGGTCGCGATGCCGATGCGCGCAGTGGCGCCGGCGAGCTCGCGCTCCGACTCCCGGATGTCGGGACGGCGACGCAGCAGCTCGGGGGGCAGGCCGGGATCCGTCACCGCGGGCACCACCGGCACCATGCCCGCGGGACTCAGCTCCTTGACCAGGTCCTCGGGGTAGAGGCCGAGAAGCGTCGCGATCGCGTACTCGGCGGCGCGCACCTGCGCGTCGATCGGCGCCGCCTGCGCCTCGAGGGTCGCGAGCTCGCGCGTCGCCAGCGTCACGTCCAGCTCGTTGGTGATACCGCGCTCGTAGCGGATGCTGACGATGCGCAGCGACTCGCGCAGCACTACGATCGCCGAGTCGAGCACCGAAGCCCGCACCTGCAGGCCGCGCAGATCGACGTAGGCGCGCGCCACGTCGGCGACGACACCCACCAGCACCGCGTTGCGCGCCGCGCGCGTCGCCTGCTCGTCGTAGCGCGCCGCCTCGATCTCGCGGCGGTAGCGGCCGAAGATGTCGAGCTCCCACACCGCATCGAAGCCGCCGATCTCGTTGAGGTGCTGGTAGCCGGCGGTGTTGTCGGCCGAGATGAGCGACTGCGCCGCCCGGCCGCGGGTGAGATCGCCGCCGGTGCCACGGCCGGCGCCCGCCGACGCTTCCGCATCAGGCAATACGGTGCCGATCACGGCCGCCTCGAAGACCCGCGCGGCCTGCAGCCGATCGAGCGCCACGAGCAGATCCGGGTTGCCGGCGACCGCACGCTCGACCAGCGAGTCGAGCTCGGGATCCTCGAGCGAGCGCCACCAGGCCGCCGCGTCGACCTGCAGGGCCGCGGCGGCGGCGCCGTGCACGCCGGTATCCGTCTCGGCGTAGCGATCGGGGGTCGGGATCTTCGGCGTGTGGTAGTTGGGCCCCACCGCGCAACCCGCGAGCACGGCGGCGACGACTGCCGGCAGGCCGAATCGCGCCAGGCTCATAATGTCCCCCGTCAACGCCGCGCCGCTGCGGCCGCAGGGGCGGAGTCGACGGCGCGCGCGCGCACCAGCTGACCCTCGCTGATCTGGCTCGAGACGTTGAGCCCCAGATGGTCGCCCGGCGAGATGCCCGAGCTCAGCTCGACGACGCTGCCGTCATCACGCCCGATGGTGACCGGGCGAAAGCTGATGTGCCCACCGGCGTCGATCCGCGCCACCTGCGGACCGCTGGCCCGGAACAGCAGCGCCGCCGCCGGTACCTGCACCAGCCCGCGGGGCGGCAGGCCGAAGCCGACCTTGACGTACATTCCGGGCACGAACTCGCCCTTCGGGTTCGGGATGTCGACCTCCACGCGCAGCGTGCGCACCTGCGGATTGATGGCCTCCGAGGTGCGCGTCACCTTGCCGGCGTACTGGCGCGGCTCGCCGCCGCTGGTCTGCACGTCGACCGGCGCCTGGTTGCTGAGGAGGTCGTCGGCCGCGCTCTGCGGCGCGTCGACGAAGATACGGATCGGATCGTTCTGAGTCATCACGTACAGCGGCGTGGTGGCCGAGGTGCTACCGGCGGTCACCAGATTGCCGATATCGATGTCGCGCGTGTTGATCACTCCGTCGTAAGGGGCGGTGACCTTCTTGAATGCGGCGAGAGCCTCGTACTGGTTGACACGTGCTGCATCGAGGGCCACGTCGGCCTCCGCCGACTTGAGCCGCGCCTCGGCGCTCTCGTAGTCCGCCTTCTTCTCCTCGCGCTCCTGCTCCGACACCACCCCCTTGGGTGAGTCACGCCAGCGCTCGTAGGTCGTGAGGCCGAGCTGCGCCTCGGCCTGGCGCACCAGCACCTGCGCCCCGCCGGCCTGCAGCTGCGCGCGCGCCGCGGCCAGCTGCGCGTCGAGGTCGGGCGTCTCGATGAGCGCCAGCACCTGACCGGCCTTCACGCGATCGCCGATGTCGACGAACCACTTGCCGACGTAGCCATTGACGCGCGCGTAGATGGTGCTGGCATGCCAGGCCGCCGTCTCACCCGGGAGGGTGAGGTGCTGCACGGCGCCGACCGGTATTGCCGTCACCACGTCAACGAGGGGCGGCAAGGCCGCGGCTTCCGCGGCCGCACGTGCCACGCCCCGCGCCTTGATCATGCGCACGACGCTCACCAGCACGAAGGCAGCGGCGAGCACCGCGGCGAAGATCAGCATCGTGCGCTTCAGCCGTGCGCCGGTATCGGGAGCGAAGGCGGCGGACACAGCGTGCGATTCGCTCTCGACCACGTCCTCGGCATAGTCGGTCTCCCGGATCTCGTCCTGGCCCGGTGATTCCATGCGTGTCGCCTGCGTTTTCACGCGCCCCTCACTGTGTGTGGTTCGGTTGCGGCCTGCGGCGCGCGCCGCAGCAGCCGGTACATGGTCGGCACGAACACCAGCGTCGCGAAGGTTGCGAACAGCAGCCCGCCGATCACCGCGCGCGCGAGCGGCGCATTCTGCTCGCCCCCCTCGCCGACCCCGATCGCCATCGGCACCATGCCGAGGATCATCGCACCGGCCGTCATCAGCACCGGGCGAATACGGGTGAAGCCCGCGGTGACTGCCGCGACCAGTGGGTTGTCACCCGCGTCCATGCGCTGGTTGGCGAAGGTCACCACCAGGATGCTGTTAGCGGTCGTGAGGCCTATGCACATGAGCGTCCCCATCAGCGCCGGCACCGAAAGGTGGGTCTGGGTGAGGAACAGCATCCACATCACGCCGCTCAGCGCAAACGGCGTCGCCATCAGCACGATGAGCGGATCGATCCAGCTCTGGAAGTTGATGACCAGAAAGAGGTACACCAGCACCACCGCCAGAGCGATGCCCATGAAGAGCCCCGCGTAGCTCTCGCGCATGGTCTCGACCTGGCCGCTGAGGGTGACGTGAATGGCCTTCGCGGCCGGGGGCTGATTGGCGGCAATGACCCGGTCGATGTCGCGCGAGGTCGAGTAGAGGTCGCGCCCCTGGACATTGGCGTGTACGTCGAACACCGGGCGGATGTTGAGCTGCGAGGTATCGAGCGGCACCGTCTGCCGTCCGATCGAGGTCATGTTCATCAGCAGCTGCGAGTTCCCCTGGGTGCTGCTCACGGGCATGATCTTGAGGTCCTGAGAAGAGGCGATGTCGTAGGTCGGCTGCTGCACCACCAGGGGATAGCTCACGCCGTTCTTGGGGTCGACCCAGAAGTTCGGCGAGGTCTGGGCGCTGGAGCTGGTCGTGACCAGGACGTTGCTGGCCGCCTCACGCTGCGTCAGCCCGACCTGCGTCGCGAGCGCGCGGTCCACGTTCACCGACAGCGCCGGGGCATCCGGCACCTGTGCCACATGCGCATCGACCACGCCCGGCACGCCCGCCACCAGGCGCGAGAGCCGCGACGCCAGGTGATAGGCGCTGTCGGTGTCGGAAGCGCTGACGCGGATGTCGATCGGCGCCGGCTGGCCGAAGTTCAGCACCTGGTCGACGATGTCGGCCGGCTGGAAGAAGAACTGCAGCGCCGGAAAGTGCTGCGGCAGCTCGCGCCGCAGCATCGCGGTGAGCTCAGCCGTGGGCGAGTGCTGCTCTTTGAGTGAGATGAGGATCTCGCCGTCCATCGGCCCCACGGTGGCCGAGTCGCTGAGGGCAATGTTGATGCCGCTGTAGGGAAGCCCGATGTTATCGAGGATCACCGCGATCTGACCGTTGCCGACCAGCTTACGGATGTCCGACTCGACCGCGGCGAAGTACTGCTGCGTCGTCTCGATGCGCGTGCCGGGCGGGGCGCGCACGTGCAGGCGCATCTGGCCGGCGTCGACGTCGGGGAAGAAGTCGCGGCCGAGCAGGGGAAACAGCGGCAGCGACACGACCATGATGGCGACAAACACCCACACAGTCGCCTTGGGCGCCGACAGCGCCCAGGCGAGCGCGTTGCGATAACCGTCGCGGAAGCGCCGGAAGCCGCTCTCGAACTCGAGGTGCACCCAGTGGAGGCTCCGGCCGACTTCGGCGAGACGCGCCCGCCAGGCGGAGCCCGGTGCGGCCGCGGCCGGCGCCTGGTGCCGGTGGTGTGCGCCGCGGGACTGCGAGCGCATCAGGTAGAGAAACAGCACCGGCACCATGGTGAAGGAGAGCGCCAGGCTCGCGAGCAGCGATACGATCACCGACACCGAGAGTGGCGAGAACAGGTACTTCGCCGTGCCCTCGAGCAGGAACACCGGCACGAACACGATGCAGATGCACAGCGTCGAGAGGAACGTCGGCACACCGACCTCGCCGGCACCGTGCACCACCGCGTGCGACAGCTGCTCGTGCAGCCCCGCGTGGCGCTCGATGTTCTCGATCACGACGGTGCCGTTGTCCACGAGAATCCCGACCGCCAGAGCAAACCCTCCGAGCGTCATGGTGTTCAGCGTCTCACCCCCGGCGCCCATCAGCAGCACCGCGCTGATGATCGACAGTGGGATCGACGCCAGGATGATCAGCGTCAGCCGCCAGTTGCCGAGGAACAGCAGGATCATGAGCGCGGTCAGGCCCGCCGCCATGCAACCGCCCATCAGCACGCTGTTGAG
>Ga0335081_10015526_pt1 | contig 12315 bp, 9 predicted proteins | sample Lox_Sample_35_FD_206713 | JGI IMG/M metagenome (GOLD analysis project Ga0335081, IMG submission 206713) | Soil microbial communities from Loxahatchee National Wildlife Refuge, Florida, United States - Lox_Sample_3.5 | ecosystem: Environmental > Terrestrial > Soil > Wetlands | place: USA: Florida... | reverse complement strand
CGCAGCAGAATTTTCTCTATAAATGATGGCTCGAAATCGGTCTTATATCCCGGCGTTTCCTCGGGATCATTCCACGCCAGCAGGAAGCCGCGGCTCTCCGGACGAAAGTGGAATCCATTCGACATATCGATGATCATCGGCGCCGCGTGCGGAAATTGATCGAACGGCTCCGTCGGGACCAGCATGCGGCGCAGCGGCTCGACCGGCAAATCGATGCCCGCCATTTTTGCAATCTCCGCAGCCCAGGGCCCGGCGCAGTTCACGATGGTTCGAGTCGAAATCGACTCCCGCGTGGTCGTGATCTCGAATGTTCCATCGCGCCGCGAGATTCCCGTCACCGTCGCGTTCTTCCACAGCGTCGCGCCGTGGTCGGAAGCCCAAGTCATAAACCCGACCATCGCGCTGTTCGGATCCACGAATCCATCGGTCGAGCAGAAGCTTCCCCCCACAATGTCATCGGCGCGCAATTGCGGATAGAGGCTGCGAATCTCATCGCCATTCACCAGCCGCACGTTCTTCAATCCCATCGCGACCTGCTTTTCGAAGTTCGTGCGCAGGTAGGTCATCTGGCGATCGTTGGTCGCGCAAAACATGTAGCCTTGCGCGCGATAGTCGCACGGGTAGCCGAGCCGCTCCTCGAAACTGGCGTAGAAAGGGATCGAGTAGAGCGACATCTGAATGTTGACTGGAGTGGAGAACTGGGCGCGCACGCCGCCCATGCTCTTGCCGGTAGATCCCTTACCCTGGGTGGTTTCGCGTTCAATCACGACGACGTTCTTACACCCGCCGGCAACGAGGTGGTAAGCCACGCTCGACCCGACGACCCCTCCGCCGATGATGGCCACGTCGGTCGTGTGCATTTTGAGAATGCTCGTGATCTACCCCAGTCGATGTGGGGACGGGGCTATGCCCCGTCCATGCGGGGCGAAGCCCCGCAGCTAGACAGCATACAACTGCATCACAGCGAATCTCTAACCCATAACCATCGATAATCGCTGCAATGGTTGACCAGACCGGCTCGCACCGGATTCTGGCAGATGTACTCGACTTTCTCGGCCAGACTCTCGTTCGATCGCAAAACGTGGTCGAAGAACTCGTCCTGCCACACCGGGCCGGTCCGGTGCAAGAGCCGATTGATTGCATGCGCGGAGCGGCCTTTAGCCAATCGCAGGATTTGGGGCAAACTCCACAGCCAACCTTCGCCATTGCGAAGCGGAGTAAAGATCATGTGTACATGAGTAGGCATCACGACTAAGGAAATCAGGTCAATTTGTACCGTGTGTAGCTTTAAACAGCAGTTGAAAACGGTGTCTCGCGCCGGTTCCGGAAGGTGCCACCGTTTGTAGGTTGCAAAAGTCACGAACAGATCACGATTGTCCTTGAGGAGATGTGGGAGTGTCCGTCTATACGAGTATTTGCGATCGAGATGCACTCCTTTTCAATACAGACAGGATGATATGTTTTGCGGTGACCGCTATCACCATCTCCTTGTTCAGTTCTCCCGCTGTGGCTTCTCCACAGCCTGGGCGGGGCGGAGCCCCGCCCCCACACTGGCCTTCTCTTTTCGCATCTCTTCAGCTAATTCTTTGATCTCCGTCAGGTCCCGCTGCATCTCGCTCCAGCCGTACCACATCGCGTAATCCGGACTCGCGTGGAACGTGCCCTGGAAGGCTCGCATGCGGTGCTCGAGGTACATCACAAACAGTTTCTGCTCGATCACCGTCGGCGCATCGTGGAAAGTCAGCAGGTTGGGGAAAGCGTATTCGTAGTTCTTGGGCTGTGGCAGAACGCCATCTTTATATAAGCCCGCCACAATTCGGATCGCCTCCGCCATAAGATGGTCCGCGTTCTTGATCATGTCATCGCCGGCTTGCAGTTGCTCTTTGGCGAAGTTGCCGGAATGGCACTGATTGCAGACCTTGATCATCTTGTCGCGTTCGCCCTGCCAGTCCTCCTGGGTGAGGCGCGCCACATCGGCGGCCTTCACGGTATTAACCAGCGCAGTTGGCTTTCCGGAAGGATCGAGGACGCCGAGGGCTTCGAGAATCGTCGCCCGGTCTGCGGCCCACTGCTTGTCTTCCGGCAGGGGTAGGCGCACCGCAAGAAATCCCCAGGCAGTACGCACGCCGTGATCGCCGTTCTGCATGTGACAAGTCTGGCAGGTGGGAGCGGCAGCGTTCGCGGGAAGCACGCCGCGGCTCTTCAGATCGTGCCGCACGCCGTGCTTCGATCCGGAGTACATCTCCCACTGCGGATGATCGAATCCCATGTGGCAGGTCTCACAGGCCTCGGGCTGTTTGGCTTCTTCGACCGAGAAAGTGTGCCGTGTGTGGCAGGAATCGCAGGCCGCCGCGCCGAACTCGCTGCCTTCATTGCGCAGCTTGGAAATTTCTTCCGGCGACTTCTCTCCGATCTTGTGGCAACCTCCGCAGCCCTTCTGCCCCTCGATCATTGCCATCGGCTGCCAATGGATGGTTGGCATCGCCATCATTGCCGCCCAAGCCTTGGCGTGCTTGCCGTGCTCATACTGTTCCACCTGCGTCTGATGGCACTGGGCGCAGGTTGCCGGCGTCGGTATACGCACCTTCGCCACGTCAGCCGCCGACTGGTGCTGATCGCCATGGCAAGCTACGCAGCCGACATCCACCTGGCTGTGCTTGCTCAGTTTCCAGTCGGAAACGATGTTGGGCGTTTGCTTTGAGTGACAGGCGATGCAGGAATCTGAAGTCGGCTCAGCGACAAGAGATGACATCAGTAATCCGCAGAGAAGAAGAGGATAGACAAGAATAGAGCGCATCGTTCCTCCAGCAAAACGAAACCGGGAAGAATAAAATTTGTCCCCGCTTCAGGCAGTGACTTTTGTCACAGCTAGGCGCTAAGCGATGCCAACGCCACCTTAAACAGAACAGTGAATAGGAACCATCCTAAGACGATGCCGAATGCGGTCCCCCGTTTGACCTTGGGTGCGATGCAAGGAATTCCAATGGCTACGAGGATGAGAGTCCAGATGGTGATGATGTCGAACGACCCTACGAACGCGCGGAGAATCGGAGAGCCGCTGGGATCGAGAAAGTAGGCGCCGTTGCTCGCGAGGGGATTGTTTATATCGAAGGACTCGGTGCTGGCGCCCGCAAACAGTGACGCGCTCGACAATAGTGCCCGCAGCAGTTCCGGCAGCCGGGTATAAACGATCAGCGCAAACACCGCCTTGAATTGCACCTCGGCGTTGGTGGCGAACTTGATCGCCCCGAAGATCACTCCCGCGAAGACCAAATAGATAATCAGCGCAATTACAGGGACAGAGTAAGAGATGATTTTCGTGATGGTTACCTGTTGTTGCATGACCCGCTGACGTTGTTCCGCGGGCACGCGCTCCATGCGTGCTTGCGCTTTGGGTTGCATCCGTATCGCGTTTTCGACAACCGTCTGAAACGTGACTTTCTGGTCGACGGCATAGATAAAGAGGTACCCGACGATCACGATGATGATGTACGGCGCCCACCAGGCGGCACTCCGGCGCAGATCGGTAAAGGTTTTCGAGGGCGCAATGAAAGTGTCAATGAGCCTTTGACCCTCGGAGAGAGCGGCGGCCGGCTCAGGTGTGGCCAAAGTGGACATGGTCTTCCTCCAATTCAAAAATCAGTGCTTGATGCAAAGGCTGAATTCTAGATGATTTTGGGCACTCGCAGACGGCAAAAGTTCGATTCAGTTTTCTCTGGGTACTGGTACTGGTTCAAGCCTCCGTGGCTTTCCCCTGCGCTCCCCTGTGTCTCCCGTGGTTGAAGGTTTTGACTGAGTACTGGGAACTGAGAACTGATTTTCCACCTCTGCAATTGTCTCTGGGTACTGGCTACCGGGTACTGGGTACTGGGCTTACACCTTCGTAATCTGAACATTTCAGAGGCTATCCGTTCCAATAGCAACATACGGGCCGATCTCGTGTTCACACTCATGTAGGCCGGTGCTGAACTCTATGAAGGCCGACGCTCACCGAGCTCTGAAAGTCGGGAGCCAAGGAGGGGCCATGAAAAAGAATTTCGCAGTTTTGTCGCTCTTGTGTTCGATTCTGATGCTGTCTCTGATAGCGGCGCTCGCCGCGCCTGCCGCCGCCGAGGTGGTTATTTCGGTGCGCTTCGGCCCGCCCGCGATCCCGGTCTATGCGCAGCCGCTTTGTCCCGGCCCAGGATACTTCTGGACCCCCGGCTACTGGGCCTGGAGCGATGACGCCGGCTATTACTGGGTGCCGGGTACCTGGGTGGTGGCCCCGGTCGGTATGCTTTGGACCCCCGGCTACTGGGGATGGAACGAGGGCCTCTACTACTGGCATGCCGGCTATTGGGGACCGCATGTCGGCTTTTACGGCGGCATTAACTACGGTTTCGGATACACCGGCGTTGGCTTTTTCGGCGGCGAGTGGCGCGGCCGCAACTTCTACTACAACCGCAGCGTGACCAATGTGAACATCGTCAACGTGACCAATGTTTACAACAAGACCGTGATCGTCAATAACAGAACCGTCAACCGCGTCAGCTATAACGGCGGTCCTGGCGGAATCGTTGCCCGGCCGCGGCCGGAAGAAATTCGCGCCGAACGCGATCCCCATCGTTTTGCCCTGCCGGTGCAGACCGAGCACCAGAACATGGCGAGCCGTGACCGTCAGTTCTTCGCGTCTGAAAACCACGGGCGCCCTGCAGTTGCCGCGACCATGAAACCTGCGGTATTCACCGGCCGTGATGTGGTGGCGGCTCGAGAAGCCGGAGCGGCTTATCACGCGCCCGCGATGTCACCGCGCGAAGCTCGTGGCCCGGCGATGAACGCAAATCGTCCCGGCAATACCGACAACGCCCGCACGAACGAGGGATTCCAGAAGTTCGGGCAGCCGGCAAATGCGGCGAATAACAATCGTCAGACGAACATCAATAACCGGAATGCCAATGGCTGGAATAATGTGGCGCGTCCGGAAAACGGCAACAACCGCGGTGGAAACAATGGAAACGTGGCGCGACCCGGAAACCAGGCGAACACGAATGGCGGATTCCAGAAGTTCGGTCAGCCGAACAATGGCAACCGCAACATGGCGAACAACAACAATGAAGCTTGGCGCTCGAACCGGCCGAACGGGAACATTCGCCAGGTAAACCAGCCTGCCAATCTGAACCGAGGGCCGCAAGGTAACAATAACAATCGGGCGGAGACGCAGAACAAGCCTCGCCCGGTAGAGCAACAGCATCAGAACGCGCCAAAAATGAGCAGCCCGCATAACGCGAATCCCCCCGAGCAGCGCGAAAAACCGACGCACGAGCCAGAGCGCGGCCCCGCCAGGCAGCGGTAGAGACAAATAGTAGGAGAGCGACTCGGCCGAGAGGTGGTTCAACTCTCGGCCGTTTTTTTGTTGACAAGCGTGCCGTGACGCGTTCGGTTCCCTAAGTAAAACTCGACGCTGGTTCGATCGCCCGGAGGAACTCCGCTGCGTACTTCAGACAATCAGCGCGGTTCGGAACCGGATTCGGAGCACGCCGTGGATATTCGTCGTAGGTGCGTCCTTCCAGGTGCCGGCCATTCTTGATCTTTCTGACACCGCCCCACTGTTTAAAGAAAAACGGAACGTGTTGCTCACGGCATTGCTCCCGAATGGAGATAACCCATTCAGGCAGCATTGGTCTAGCACCAGGGCCGCTTTCGCCGCCAACAATCACCCATGAAATGCCTGTGAGGTCGATTTCGCCGAGATGTTCGAGTAGGGGCTCCACCGATAAAAAACGGACCTTGGCTGGAGATTGGCGCAGATGTTCGATTCGGGGCAGGCCATGTTTTCGATTCTCGACGCTGACACCCCACCAAATGTTTTCTTGTTTGGCCGCAAACCGCAACTCTGAATCGAGCATTCCGCGCAACCGCTCGGAACGCTTCGTCAGAACCTGATATGTGTGCCAGTTTGCGGTGGCCATTACACGGGAAACCAGTTCCACGTATCCATCCGGGACCTCCTCCTGGAACAGGTCGCTCATCGAATTGACGAACACCAGCTTGGGCGAACGCCAGGAGAACGGTTCGGTTAGCTTTTCAGGAACCAGCCGCAGATCGAAGCCCTGCTCATATGGATGCCCCCGAACGCCGCGAAATCTCTCCGCGAACTTCTCTGCATAGCAATGCTTACACCCGGGGCTGATTTTCACGCAGCCCCGGACGGGGTTCCAGGTCGCGTCGGTCCATTCGATGGGAGAATTTAGAGACATGTTAGGTCAAACAGCGTCTTTTGATCAGTGCCGTACTTCAACACCTGTCCCCAGAATTTGTACGCCTGCTCACTTCTTGAGAACAGCGCCAGCCGATATAAAGACAGATTCTTCTCATCCGATCGAACCTCTTTCATTGTGTAGTGAGGAGGGGGAATATAACCGAGCATTGCCATGCTCACAGTGAACTCGTCGGCTAGGAATCTAGTGAATCTGACGGCGTCCCATTGTGCCGTCCGCCATCGGTGTCTCCAGTTGCCCGAGCCCAAGAACTTGTCGACCTTGTCCGCGTCCTCTTTGATGTAATGCTCATAGTTGCGGTTCGCATCCATTCCTAAGGCAAGCAGAACAAGGAAATCGACATACCGAGTGCTAAGTTCACGAATCGTTTCAAATTCGAGGCCGATATCGAATGGATCAGCAAAGCAAAGCGACAGCACAGTGTTTCCAGTTGATCCAGTAGGAATCTGATCCAGGATTTCCGAGGTCTTCGAGTTGCAATCTCCCGAGACATAAGCGATCGCAGCGTCAGGAGCAATCCGTTTGGCTCGAACCTTTAATGCCTCCAAGTTGCTTGGTTTCTCCTCGCAAAAGATGTACTTATCGAAGGGGTCTTTCACCTTTAGGGCAAGGAGGGGTGAGCCTAGGATCAGCTTGTTGGTATTTCGTATCCTGGCATATCCCGCTCCAGCATATAGCTCGACATAGGACCTACGGTCCCATTTGTGTTTCATGCCGGTGGAAAATAGCTCGGCATAAAACGACACGAGGCGATGCTTCAACTGAGTCCAAGGGCCGACTTCCGGACACGTTAATCCGTCATCCGTTACGGACTCTTTGTTTTTATTCGGCATTAGAATATTTCGCCTTCTGTTCGCCTAACCGCTAAATATTATATTGCCACGTTTCCGGTGCACCTGCAATTATCGAGTGAGCTACAGCGGTATATTCCCATGCTTCTTCGGCGGGTTCTTGTCGCGCTTGGTTTCGAGCATCTCCAGCGCCTGGATCAATTTCTTTCGCGTCTCGCGTGGCTGGATCACCGCATCGACGAATCCTCGGTCCGCCACCACGTAAGGGTTGGCAAATCTGTCTCGAAATTCCTCGATCTTCGCCTGCCGTAATTTTTCGCGCTCCGCAGCACTGCCGCCATCTTTCGCCGCATCCAGTTCCCGCTTATACACGATGTCGACCGCGCCCTCGGGTCCCATGACCGCAATCTCGGCGCTCGGCCAGGCATAGTTCACGTCGGTGCGAATATGTTTCGACGCCATCACGCAATACGCACCGCCGTAGGCCTTGCGCGTGATCACCGTCACCTTCGGCACCGTCGCCTCGGCAAAGGCAAACAGCAGCTTGGCGCCATGCTTGATGATCCCGCCGTACTCCTGGTTCGTTCCCGGCAAAAATCCGGGCACATCCTCAAACGTCACCAGCGGAATATTGAAGCAATCGCAGAAGCGCACGAAGCGCGCGCCTTTGATCGACGCGTTGATATCCAGCGTCCCCGCCAGCACCGCCGGCTGATTCGCCACGATCCCCACCGGCTTCCCATTCAGCCGCGCAAATCCCACCACGATGTTTTTCGCGTAGTGCTCGTGGATCTCGAAAAAATACCCATCGTCGACCACAGTGTGAATCACGTCCTTGATGTCGTACGGCATGTTCGACTGCTCGGGAACAACGCTGTCGAGCTTCTCATCGACGCGGTCGATCGGGTCCGAGCACGGCTTGCGCGGCGGATCATCCAGGTTGTTCGACGGCATGAAGCTGAGCAGTTCGCGGACCATCGACAGGCACTCGGCATCGTCGCGGCACATCAGGTGCGCCACGCCGGAAACTTCGTTGTGCGTCTGCGCCCCGCCCAGCTGGTCTTTCGTGACTTCCTCGTGCGTCACCGTCTTGATCACGTCCGGCCCGGTGATGAACATGTAGGAAGTCTTGTCGACCATCAGGATGAAATCGGTGATCGCCGGCGAATACACCGCGCCGCCCGCGCACGGTCCCATGATGGCGGAAATCTGCGGCACCACGCCGCTGTAAAGCGTGTTGCGCAGAAAAATATCGGCATATCCTGCCAGCGACATCACGCCTTCCTGGATGCGCGCGCCCCCCGAGTCGTTCAGCCCGATCACCGGTGCGCCCATCTTGGCCGCAAGGTCCATGATCTTCACGATCTTCCCGGCATTCGCCTCCGACAGCGATCCGCCGAACACGGTGAAATCCTGCGCGAAAACGTAGACCAGCCGTCCTTCTATCCGGCCATATCCGGTGATGAAGCCGTCGCCGTAGTATTTCTGCTCCTGCATGCCGAAATCGTGGCAGCGGTGCGTCACCAGCTTGTCGGTTTCCTCGAACGTGCCCTCATCGAGCAAAAACTCGATGCGCTCCCGCGCCGACATCTTGCCTTCCTTGTGCTGGCGCTCGCGGCGCTTAGCGCCTCCACCTTCTTCGGCGAGCTGGTCGCGCCGTTTCAGTTCCGCAATCTTCTGTTCCAGTTTCATAAAGGGGAATTATAGGCGAGCAGAGCCGCCGTTCGTCGTTGGCTGTTCGCCAGAGGCGTTTCGAAGAAGCGAAGGGCGAATAGCGAACGACGAACAGCGTTCTACGACCGTGTTACGGCCGCGTCAAAGAGATTGAGAAATTTGACTTTCTTTTCGGCCGGCAGAAACGCTGCCTCGAACGAATTCCGCGCCAGCTCTCTCAAGTGTTCATCCGAGAACCCGAACGACTCCCGCGCCAGTTGGTACTCAGCGGTGAGCGAAGTCTGAAACATCGCCGGATCGTCGCTGTTGAGGGTTAGCATCAATCCGGCGTCGAAATATTTCCGCACCGGATGCTGCGCCAACTCCGCGCAGCATCCTGTCCGCAAATTGCTCGTCAGGCAGATTTCGATGGGAATCTGCCGCTGGGCAAGCTCTCCGATCAACTCCGGATCTTGAGCGGCCGTGAGCCCATGCCCGATCCGCTCCGCCTTGATGTTCAGCGCTCCCCAGATCGATTCCGGCCCCGCGCTCTCGCCCGCATGCGCCGTGAGGTGAAGTCCGTGATCGGTGGCGCGAGCGTATACGGCTTTGAACAACTCAGGCGCAGCCTGCTGTTCGTCGCCGCCAATCCCAAAACCGGCAACGTTGCGATCGCGAAACTGGATGGCCAGATCGAGTACGCGTTCCGCCTTCTCCGCCCCGAATTGCCGGACCGCGTCGAAGATCCACAGCAGCGAGATGCCGAAGTCTTTCTCACCGCGCTGGCGGCCGCGTTCCAGTCCTTCGAAGATCGCGGGGAAATCCTGCTTGCGCCAGAGATTCACCCCGACCGAAACATAAACTTCGGCATGCAGCACGTTCTCGGACTTCAGCCGCTCCATCAAGCGGTAAGTGATCAGTTCGTAGTCATCGGCGCGGCGCAGGTGCTCGGTGACGTTCTTAAACGCGGTCAGGAATCCGCGAAAATCGGAGTAGTTATAGAGCTGCTCAACATTTGCAGTCGATATGCTGTTGTTGCCGTGACGTTGCATCAACTCGACCAGCGTCGGCGGCTCGATCGATCCTTCAAGATGCAGATGGAGTTCGGCCTTGGGCAGGGAAGGCAGAAACGGCCGAGGGCACTGGCTTGAACCCATACAGCAGATTGTAGGGGATGAACCTGCCGCCCAACATTCGGGCAACAAAGATTTAGAACTTGGGCAAGATCCGAGGTGGGCATGCTCCGCGCGATAAGCCAGACAATGCCTACCACTGTTTTTCGCAATCGTCTCTACGGGGAAACCTGTATTGACGGTCAGGAACTCAGGATTGCAGAATCTTCCGATTGATAAGGCTATCGCGTAATACAAAACATGGCGCATGTCGGCAGTTCTGAGCCGACTCAGGCAGCTGAAAATTCATTGTAGTATTACCTGATCGGTGGGTCCGCGCTCTTCTCAAAATCAAATTGCTGGGGAGTGAAAGGAAAGCAGATGGGGCGTCGCGTCACATCCAATCCTGATTCGCAACCCCGCGACTTTTTGTCCGGTGGCGGCGAGATGGGGGCGGTGATGCGCACCATGGATTGGTCGAAGACGAAGTTGGGGCCGGTCGAGACATGGCCGCAAAGCCTGAAAACATCGGTCAGCACCTGCCTCAACTCCAGGTTCGCCATCCTGGTGTGGTGGGGTCCGGATCTGGTCATGCTCTACAACGACGCCTACCGGGAGATCATTGCGGGCAAACATCCCGCGGCGCTGGGGAATCCGGGACGGGAGTGCTGGCTCGAAATCTGGGACACCATCGGTCCCATGCTGGAAGGGGTATTGCAGCGCGGAGAGGCGACCTGGTCGGACGATCTCTTGCTGCCGCTGGAACGCAACGGGTACGCGGAAGAGTGCTACTTCACTTTTTCCTATAGCCCCATCAGCGATGAAACGGGCGGTGTTGGCGGCGTGTTCACGCCGGTGATGGAAACGACCGAGCGCGTGATCGGCGAGCGTCGCTCGAACACGCTGCGCGAGCTGGCGGTTTCCAGCGTGCAGACAAACTCCGAGGAGCGGGTATGGGCCCTGGCAGCGGAGATTCTGGGCCGAAACCGGTCCGACATCTCCTTCTCCGTCTTTTATGTTCCGGCGGCGGATGGGAAAGGTCTGCTGGCGCGAGGCTGGAATGGAATCAGGTCGCAGCACCTTCTATGTCGAGGAGCGGAGGAGTTGGGCGAGAGGCGATTGCTGCTGATGAGGGCGGTTAGCGATTGTCTGAGCACGGGCGAGGCGATCGTGGTTCGGGAGTTGGAACAGCGTTGTCCGCAGCTACCGCCAGGAATCTGGGGGATTGCCCCCACCGAAGCGGTGGCATTGCCCATCACATTGCCGGGAGGATTATCCCCGGCAGCAAGCCTTTTGGTCGGCTTGAATGCGCGGAAACAATGGAACGAAGACTATCGAGAGTTTCTTGAGATGGTGGCGCGGCAAGTAGCAAGCAACCTGGCAGCGGCGCGAGCTCAGGATGAGGAAAAGAAGAGGGTTGCTGAGTTAGCCAAATTGAATCGCGCCAAAACGGTGTTCTTCTCCAATGTGAGCCATGAGTTTCGGACGCCGCTGACGCTCATCGTGGGACCACTGGAAACAATTTTGGAACGCTCGCGGGGGACAGCCGATGCCAACCGGGAAGAGCTGCAGCGAGTGCACCGCAATAGCATGCGCCTGCTGAAGATGGTCAACACCCTTCTCGATTTTTCGAGGATTGAGGCAGGACGCGTACAGGCGGTGTATCAAGCGACGGATCTTGCGACGTTTACCGCGGATACCGCCAGCGCCTTCCGCTCGACCATGGAGCAAGCGGGACTGGAGTATGTGATTGATTGTCCGCCAATGCCGGAACCCGCTTACGTGGATCGCGACATGTGGGAGAAGATTGTCTTGAATCTCCTTTCAAACGCATTCAAGTTCACGCTGTCGGGCAAGGTGGCAGTGTTGTTGAGGGCGGTGGAGAACAAGTTCGAACTGCGCGTGGAGGATACTGGCCTTGGAATTCCCGAGGATCAGCAAAGCAGGGTGTTCGAACGTTTCCACCGGGTGGAAGGCGTGCGCGGCCGGACGCATGAAGGCAGTGGAATCGGACTTGCCCTGGTGCAGGAGCTGGCGAAATTGCACGGCGGGTCGATCCGAATGGAGAGCGTATTCGGGAAGGGCAGCACCTTCGTGGTCTCGATCCCGAGAGGCTATGCTCATTTGCCCGCGGAACATTTAGAAACCGAACGCATTCTGAGTTCGACCGGCGTCTCGGCTTCCGCATATGTGGATGAAGCGCTGCGCTGGCTACCCGAGACGGAACAGCCGAACGAACGACCGCAAGTGTTCGCAGCGGATTCGGTGCAAGCACCTCACGTGCAAACGGCGAGCGGGAAGATATTGCTGGCGGACGACAACGCCGATATGCGTGGCTACGTGCGCAAGCTGCTTGGGGATCATTACGAGGTACATGCGGCCTCCAATGGGCTGGAAGCTCTCGCCATGGTGCGGCTGGTCCAACCTGACCTGGTGCTGACGGACGTAATGATGCCGGGCCTGGATGGTTTCGGACTTTTGGAGAAACTCCGGGCCGACGAG
>Ga0335081_10015525_pt1 | contig 12315 bp, 11 predicted proteins | sample Lox_Sample_35_FD_206713 | JGI IMG/M metagenome (GOLD analysis project Ga0335081, IMG submission 206713) | Soil microbial communities from Loxahatchee National Wildlife Refuge, Florida, United States - Lox_Sample_3.5 | ecosystem: Environmental > Terrestrial > Soil > Wetlands | place: USA... | reverse complement strand
GAGCGGCGTTTTCGCGAAATGCAGGCCTGCCGCTACCATCCGCTGCAGGAGCGCGTGCAGCGCGAGTACGCGGGCCGGCTCGCGCTCGGCCTGGACGCCGACGCGCCCGCGGGCCAGGCGATCCGGACGGCGGCGTGAGCGCCGCCACTCCCTGCAGCGCATGGCCGCAACGGCCCTTGCTCCGGGCCGGTGTCGTGGCGCCGGACTCGACCCCGGCCCGCGTCGCCGCGCTCGACGAACAGCGTGCGTTGCGCTCGACGCTGGGTCGGTTCGCGACCGGTGTGGCGATCGTGACCGCCCGCGACGGCGAGGGGCCGCCGTGGGGCCTCACGATCAATTCGTTCGCTTCGATCTCCCTCGATCCGCCGCTGGTGCAGTGGAGCCTCGCCGCGGCGGCCGCGAGCCGCCCGGTGTTCGAACGGGCGGCATTTCACGCGATCAACGTTCTCGCGGCATCCCAGGGCGCGCTGGCGCGGCGCTTTTCCGCCCGCGATGTCGATCGCTTCGCGGGCGTACCGCTGCGCAACGGGCCGCATGGAGCCGTCCTGATCGAGGGCGTGCTGGCGCACTTCGTAGGCCGCGTGTGCGCGCGGCGCGAGATCGGCGATCACCTCGTCTTCGTGAGCGAGGTCATGCACCATCGGATCGGTCCCGGCGAGCCGCTCGTCTTCTATGCCGGGCGCTACTGGACGCCCGGCCGGCCGGTCGACGTCGCGAGCGCGCCGGCGCGCACGAGCGAGTCCGCGCTGCTGTCGTCGCCATGAGCGCGCTCAGGCGCCGGCGTAGAGCGTCATCGCCAGCAACGCGAGGCTCATCGCGCCGAGCACGGCGGCGGTCGCCCATTGCACGACCTGCAGCGCGCGGCCGCTCGCGTATCCGCCCATGACCGTCCGATCGCTCACCAGCAGCACGATGAACACCAGGATGATTGGCAGCTGAACGCCATCGATGAACTGGCTGACGATCATCAGTTGCACCAGGGGCATGCCGGGCACGAGCGCGATCAGCGCGCCGATCGCCAGCGTCGCCGTGTAGATGGTCATGAACGCCGGCGCTTCGCGGAAGGTGTGGGTGATCCCGCGCTCGAAGCCGAGCGCCTCGGTCACGAGATAGGCCGTCGACAGCGGCAGCACCGTCGCGCCGAAGAGCGACGCGCCGGCCAGGCCGATCGCGAACAGCATCGCGGCGTACGCGCCGGCGAGCGGCGCGAGGGCACGGGCCGCCTGGTCCGCCGTCTCGATGTGGATGCCCACCGGGTACAGCGTCTGCGCCGTGGTGAGCACGATGCAGAAGGCGATGAGGTTGGCGAAGATGGAAGAGACGATGACGTCGGCGCGGACGAGCTTGAGCTCGCGCACGCCGGTGCCTTTCTCGACGTACGCCGCCTGCAGGAAGAACTGCATGTACGAGGTGATGGTCGTGCCGATCAGGGTGATGGCCATGAACAGGAACCCCGGATCGAACCGGACCGTCGGGACCACCGAAGCCCGCAGCACCGGCAGCCACTGGTGCGTGGACATGAAGGCGGTGGCGACGTAGCCGAAAAACACGACGGTCATCGCCAGGAACGCCTTCTCGACGATCCGGTAGGTGCCCCCGACCACGAGATAGAACACGCCGAGCAGGGTAACGGGCACCGTGACGTAGCGCGACACGCCGAAGAGCTCCCCCGCGGCCGCGATGCCGGCGAACTCGGACGCGGTCGTGGCGACCGCGGCGACGAAGAAGCTCACGATCGCGAGCGCCGTCCAGCGCACGCCGAACTCCTCGCGGATCAGGCCCGCCAGGCCCTTCCCGGTCACCACGCCCATGCGCGCGCACGCCTCCTGGACGACGACCAGGCTCACCGTGATCAGCGGCAGGATCCACAGCATCGATAGCCCGTACGACGCCCCTGCCACGGAATACGTGGCGATGCCGCCGGCGTCGTTCCCGGCGTTGGTGGTGATGAGCGCGGGTCCGAGCGCGGCGATGAAGGCCCAGATCCCGCGCCGCGGCCAGCGCAGCCGCGGCCGGCGGAGCAGCCGCCGCACCGGCGCCGGGACACGCGTCCGCGGAGCCTTGTTCATCGCCTTCAGCTGAACAGCCGGGGCAGGTGGCGGCGCAGGGTCTCGGGCAGCACCATGTCAAGGACGTCGTCGGCGGTGACCAGCCCGAGGATCCTGCCTTCCGCGTCGACCACCGGCAGCGCCAGCAAGTTGTATTCGCTCATGATGTGCGCGACCTTCTTGCCCGAGTCCTCCGGCTGCACGCTGCGCAGCTCCCGATCCATGTAATCGCCGAGCCGCTGCTGCGGGTCCGCGAGCAGCAGGTCGCGCAGCGAGACCACGCCGCGCAGTAGCCGATTGTCCGGGTCGTCGACGACGTAGACGTAGTAGACGAGGTCGGGCTTGTCGAGCTGCGAGCGCAGATGCTCCACCGCCTCGCGCGTGGTCTCGCGCTCGAGCGCGATCACGAAGTCGGTGGTCATCAGCCCGCCGGCCGATTTCGAACCGAAGGAAAGCAGCAGCTTCACGTCCGAAGCGGCCTCGGGCTCCATCCTCTCGATGAGGCCGTCGGCGCGCCCCGGCGGCAGATCGCTCAACAGGTCGGCCGCGGCGTCGGGCGCCATGTGATCGAGGATGCGCACCGCCTTCTCGCCGGAGAGCTGCTCGAAGAGCTCCGGCTGGCGATCCTTCTCCACTTCCTCGATGGCGTCGGCGGCGGTGACGTCGTCGAGCGCGGCGACCAGCTCGGCGCCGTGGCGGTAGGGCAGATGATCGATGATGCGGCCGATGTCGGAGGGGTTGAGCCGGGCCAGATTGCGATGCGGCAGGCGCAGCCGCACCTCGGGCATCTCGGCGGCGAGAGGCTCGACGTTCGACCAGTCGAGCAGCTCCCCCTCGATGCGCCCGGGAAGCCACGCCGGCAGCAGCCGGCGCAGCAATCCGCGCAGGCTCACGTCGATGCCCAGCAGCGAGAGCCGGCCCTGAACCGGCGCGAACATGACGTCGTTGACGCGGAGCACTCGCGCGCCGCGCGCATCGACGACCTGCCGATCGAGGAGGTCGCGATACGCGAGCAGCTCGCCGTCGCGCCGCTGGAACGCGTCGCCCGCTGCCGAGGCGGCGAGGCGCGCGCCGTCGGCGCTCACCCGCACGACCTGGACGATGGGGACGAAGCGATCGCCGCCGCTGCCGCGGATGAGCACGCCGCGCGCGGGCGGGTACCCGCTCGGCTCTACTGCCACGACGATATCGCGCAGGCGCCCGACGCGGCGCCCTCCGTCGTCGGTCACCGGCGAGCCGCGCAGTCGCGAAAGATACAGGCTCGCGCCGCTGCCCGGCGCCCGCGCGCGCTCGGAGCGGCGTCGCCATGCGCCGTGACGGGTCGCCGCCGACGAATTCGTTCCCATAAGCGCCTCCAGCGGGCTCCGGCTTCGCCTTGCTCTCACGAAAGGCATCGCGCGGTTCCGCGCGTGCCACGCCGCGGAGCATCGCCGCCCGGACAGCGTGCCGCTCGGGCGCTGCTACGACTCTGGGAGGTGCTTCACCGATTCGCGCGATCGCGAATCAGCCTTGGTGCACCGTCCCGCCTTCCTTCAGCGAGACGGCGGTCAAGGAGATGAACCGCGCCGACGTCTCGCGTCTAGCCTTCGTGCGAGCAACTGCAGCAGTCCATTGCCACCGATCGGTTCAGATGCGACGCCCGATCTTACGGCGCGCGCAACCGCGGGGTCAACGGCCGCTCGCGCTCCTTCCGGTCAAGGGCGGAAACATGTCGCACTCCTTGACCGCCGCCGCGGTAGCGGAAATACTCGCCCGCCGGGCGGGTTGCCGTCAGCATGGAGAAAGGGACCGTGGAGGGAGAGCTGGATCTGCTCACCAGCATCGGCTTGTGCGTGTCGGTCGCGGCGCTGCTCGCGTTCGTCGCCAATCGCCTGCGGCAGCCGCCGCTGCTCGCCTATCTGCTGGCCGGCGTGGTCATCGGCCCGGAGATCGGCCTCAAGCTCATTCGTACCGAGGAGAGCATCCGGACCGTCTCGGAGATCGGCCTCATCCTGCTGCTGTTCATCATCGGCCTCGAGATGGACCTGCGGAAGCTCGCGGCGGCCGGCAAGCCGGTGCTTGTTGCGGGTGCGCTGCAGGTTCCTCTGTGCCTCGTCTTGGGTCTCGCGCTGTTCCAACCGCTCGGCTTCCACGGCGGCGATTTCGGGTCGCTGTACCTGGCCGCGTGCCTGGCGATGAGCAGCACGATGATCGTCGTGAAGCTGCTGTACGACAAGTTCGAGCTCGATACGCTGCCCGGCCGCATCACGCTGGGCGTGCTCGTGTTCCAGGACATCTGGGCGATCGTGTTCCTCGCGGTCCAGCCCACCCTCGCGCATCCGCAGGTGTTCACGCTGCTCGAGTCGCTGTTCAAGGGCATCGTGCTGGTGACGATGAGCCTCATCGTCAGCAAGACACTGTTGCCGAAGCTTTTCGACTCGGTCGCCAAGGTGCCGGAGCTGGTGCTGATCGGCTCGCTCGCCTGGTGCTTCGTCGTGTCTGCCGGCGCGGATGCAGCGGGGCTCTCGCGCGAGATGGGAGCGCTGATCGCGGGGGTTAGCATCTCGACCTTTCCCTACAACCTGGACGTCGTCGCCAAGGTGATCAGCATCCGGGACTTCTTCGTCACGCTGTTCTTCGTCGCGCTGGGCATGCAGATTCCGATGCCCACGGCGGAGGTGATCGGGCTCGCGCTGCTCGCGTCGGTGTTCCTGGTGACGAGCCGGTTCGCGGTGGTGTTTCCGCTTCTGCGCACCCTCGGCCTCGGCCACCGCGCGAGCCTGCTCCCGTCGATCAACCTTGCGCAGATGAGCGAGTTCTCGATGGTGATCGCCGCGATCGGGCTCGCCGACGGCCAGGTCGAGCGCAAGACGGTCAGCATCCTGATCTTCGTATTCGCCTTCACCGCGGTCGGCTCGACGTACCTGATCGAGTACAGCCACCGGGTTCAGGCGCGGCTCGCGCGGCTGCTGCGGCGGGCGGGAGTGCCGGACCTGGACCCGGAGGCCGAAAAGCCGTCGTCCGTCGAGTCGCCGACGCCGAAGGACATCGTGCTCCTCGGCTTCTTTCTCGAGGCGAGCGCGCTCGTCCACGAGTACGAGCTCGACGGAGCGGGCGGCCGGCATCCGTTGCTCGACCGGCTGCTGGTGATCGACTTCAACCCGCACGTGCACGAGGAGCTCAAGCGCCGCGGCATCGCCTGCGTCTACGGCGACATCTCGAACATGGATACGCTGCGCCACGCCGACATCCACGACGCGGCGCTCGTCGTCTCGACGATTCCCGACACCGTGCTGCGCGGCACGAACAACCTGGAGCTGCTGCGCAAGGCGCGCCGGCTCTGTCCGCGGGCTCGGGTGGCGGTGACCGCGACGCGCACCGCGGCCGCGCTGGAGCTCTACGCCGCCGGCGCGGACTACGTCCTCGTGCCGCGACTGCAGTCGGCGGCGCAGATCGCGGCGGCTCTCGCCTCGGGGCTCGAGCGGGGATTCGAGGGCCTGCGCGCCGAGCAGATCGCCCAGCTCGGCCGGCGCAACGAAGTGCTGCAGTGAGCGGATAGGCCTCAGCGCAGCGGCGTCCGGCGGCGCGATCGAGCCTCGCGGCTTTCGACGAGCAAAGGAGCTATGGAGAATCTCCTACGCAGGGCGTTGATGGCGCCCAGCACTCGCGGCTGCCGGATCACCCGGTATTCGAGCGCCCGCTTGCCGGGGAAGTCGAGCAGCGCGACACCGACCAGCAACGTGACGATACCCGGGCCGGGAACGCCCGGAACGGACAGGGCGATCCCCGCCAGCACGAGCATTGCGCCCAGGAGGTTCTTGGCGACGATGGCGGCCCAGCGCACGGCCCGATGATTGCCCGCCATGAAGCGGCGTCGCGGCTGGATGAAGTACGTCGCAGGCAACCGGATGAGGACCAGGATCGCGAGCGCGCTGCTGGCGAGCAACAGGCCGACCGCGACGACGGCGGCCAGAAGCAGACTCGTTTCGTTCAAGGTTCGCGGCGAGGAGCTTAGCCTGCTTGAGCCCAACCCCGCACGCTACGCCTCTTCGTGCAAACAGGCACGACGGCGGCTCGCCCCGTGAGGAACACGACCAGGATGCCCGCCGCGAGGAACCCGGCCATCAAGCTCAAGTACCGGCGGCTCGCGACCGCGTAGCGGGACGGCAGGCAGCCGAAATCGCCCGGGCCACGCGTCGCCGCACGCGCGCGGTTGCTGCCTGAGCCTGGCGATCGACCCGTGAGGAGCTGCTCGACTGTCTGCCCGGCTTGACGAGATAGTGCGCGAACCCGGCCTGCGCGCCGAGCTGTCTCGCCTCGTCCTGGGCGAGGCTGGTGGTCGCGATGAGCACCGCGTGTTTGAGCTCGCTCAATGGGCGCAGGCGGGTATCGAGCTCGTCGCGTTCGGCTGCGGCTCCGCTGGCGTTGGGTATCCGGCAGCTTGGTCGGACGATTGGCTGCCCGGGGTTTGGCGTCGTGCCGGGCGGCTAGAATCGAGCCATCGCCGGCGCTCGGCGACATGGTCTGCTGACGATTGGATTCGTCGCCGCGGGCATCGCCGGCTTTGTGATTCTTACCGCGAGCGCAGGGCTGGAATAGCATTCATGGTATTTGGCTCTTAGCGCCCCAAAGACCTCATGCCTCGATTCGCCGCCAACCTGTCGATGCTCTACCCCGAGCACGCATTCCTCGATCGCTTCGCTGCCGCGGCGGCGGATGGGTTCGAGGCGGTCGAATATCTGTTCCCGTATGCGTATCCGCCGCACGAGCTCGCGGCGCGGCTGCGCGATCATGGGCTCGAGCAGGCTCTGTTCAACGCACCGCCGGGCGACGCGGAGCGCGGCGATCGGGGCCTCGCCTGCGTGCCCGGGCGCGAAGCGGAGTTCCGCGCCGGCATCGTGAGGGCGCTCGAGTACGCCGCCGCTCTCGGCTGTCCACGCGTCCACGTGATGGCGGGCATCGTTCCCCCCGGAGTCGCCCGCGAGACGCTCTATCCGACGTACATCGGCCAGGTACGCTGGGCTGCGGAGCAAGCCGCGAAGCATGGCGTGGACATCCTCATCGAGCCGATCAACACGCGCGACATCCCGGGATACTTCCTCAATCGCCAGGACGAGGCGCATAGCCTGGTCGCGGAAGTCGGGCTCGCCAACCTCAAGGTGCAGATGGACCTCTACCATTGCCAGATTGTCGAGGGCGATCTCGCCACCAAGGTGCGCGCATACGTTCCTGCGGGCTGCGTCGGCCACGTGCAGATCGCGGGCGTGCCGGAGCGCAACGAGCCGGACGTGGGCGAGGTCAACTATCGCTATCTGTTCGAGGCGCTCGACGCGTGCGGATATACGGGCTGGATCGGCTGCGAGTATCATCCCCGGCGCGGCACCGAGCCCGGGGGCACATCCGCCGGCCTCGAATGGCTAAGGCCGTACCTGTGAGACCCCGACACGATCGCGCGTGACGCCGCGGCGGCCGGTGAGCGCCGCCGTGCGTCGCGCCGACACCTGCATCGCCTCTGATCATCGCCCTCGCTTTTCCCCAAGCATCGTCTCGCGAGGTGCCTGGCGACGTGTCGCGGTAGCTTATCCACGCTGGCGGTGCGGATATGGCCTCACGTAGCTTTGACGAAAATCAAAGGCGGAACGCCCCGACATCGCTAATCTGCGTCTCGCATTCGGGGCCGGCTCGGATACTCGGGCCGACGGGCGGTAAGACGCGCGATCTTTCCTCCGTCGCGCGACTGAAGACCCGCGCGATTCGTCGCGCGGGTTCTTTTTTGCGGTCCAGCGCGAGGCCAATGCCGCGCCAGCGTTTCCGCCCCCCATAAGCGTAGAACTCCTGGTTCCTTCCGCCCGAGACGCGATCCCGCCGTAGCGTGTAACCGACGGCCGCCGGCGCGGTCGAACAGCCGGGGACGGTTCACGCACATGGCGAAGAGCTACGTCATCCACGAAAACGACGCCTGGGTCGAGCCGCTGCGCGCGGCGTTCGGCGCGCTCGATCTGCCCTACGAGCAATGGTTCCTGAGCGAGGGCCGGCTCGATCTGGGCGAGACACCTCCGGAGGGCGTCTTCGACAACCGCATGAGCGCCTCGTCGCACACGCGCGGCCATCGCTACGCGCCCGAGCTTACGGCCTGTCTCACTCGAGTGGCTCGAGCTCCACCGGCGGCGGGTGATCAACGACCGTCGCGCGCTCGCGCTGGAATTGAGCAACGTGGCGCAGTACACCGCGCTCGCCGCCTACGGCATCCGCACGCCGCGCACGGTCGCGGCGGTGGGGCGTGAGGCCATCGTCGCCGCCGCACGGAGCGTGCCGGGGCCTTTCCTCACCAAGCACAATCGTGCCGGCAAGGGCCTCGGCGTCAAGCTCTTCCACGGCGTCGAGGCGCTGCGCGACCACGTGCACAGCGATGCGTTCGAGGATTCCGTGGGACGGCGTGACGCTCGTGCAGGAATACATCGGCGCGCCCGAGCCGTTCATCACCCGCGTGGAGTGCGTCGGCGGGAAGTTCCTCTACGCGGTGCGTGCCGACATCACGCTCGGCTTCGAGCTGTGCCCGGCAGACGTGTGCCAGATCGGCGATGCGTTTTGTCCGGTCGGCCAAACGCCGTCGGCCTCGCCGGCGCCGCCTTTCCGCATCGTCCGCAACTTCAGCCATCCGATCGTCGAGCGCTACCGGCGCTTCATCGTCGACCACGGCATCGGCATCGCCGGCATCGAATTCATCACCGACGCGGCGGGCGAGATCTACACCTACGACGTCAACACCAACACCAACTACAACGGCGCGGCGGAAGCCGAGGCGGGCATCTACGGCATGCGCGCGATCGCGGCCTACCTGGGCGCCGAGCTGCGCACTCTCGATCGCGTTCGGCGCGAAGCCAAAGCGGCGTAGCGGCTGCGGTCGCGCCGAGTCCTCCGGGGCCGGTCGGCAGCCCGGGTGTACGCATTCCGACAATTCATGCATAGCATGCGCACAAGACGTTTGAGCCCGGGCCGGACCGCCGCCATAATCTTCTGATGAAACCCGGATCCGGCCGGCTTTTCGGCGGGATCCCGGACGCATGAGGAGATTGCATGAATTCTGCATGGGTAAAGGGCGCGGGGCTGCTGCTGCTGGCCGCGCTCGCCTGGGGCGGGTTGTTTCCGGTCGCGGTCGTCACGTTGCGAACGCTCGATCCGTTTCACATGACGGCGATCCGCTATGGGATGACGGCGATCGTGCTCGGCGCGTTGCTTGCCTGGACGGAAGGTCCGGCCGCGCTCAAGGTCGAGGGACGCGGGTGGCGCGCAGCGCTGCTCGGCACGATCGGCTTCGCCGGGCTGGGACTCGCCGTTTTCGTCGGCCTCGAGCATTCGCGCCCCGAACACGGCGCCGTGATCATGGCCACGCAGCCGCTGATCGCCGCGCTCGTGGCGTGGTTGCTGCGGGGCGTGCGGCCCGCGCGGGCGACCCTGGGCTTCCTGGGTGTCGCGCTCGCCGGCGTGGTGCTGGTCGTGACCAAGGGCCGGCTCGTGGGCCTGTTCGCGGGTGGCACCGGCTTCGGCGACATGCTGATGCTGATCGGAGCGATAAGTTGGGTGGTCTACACGCTCGGAGCCGCGGACTTTCCCTCGTGGTCGCCGCTGCGCTACACGGCGCTCACCACCCTGCTCAGCTTGCCGGCGATCTTCGGCATCGCCGCGGCGGCGAGCGCGAGCGGTCGCGTCGCGGTGCCGAGCGCGACCGACGTCGAGGCGGTGGCCTGGCAGCTCGCCTACATGGTCGGCATCGCCTCCATCCTCGGAGTCCTTGCCTGGAACGCTGGCAACCGGCTGATCGGCGCCGCCAACGGCGTGCTGTTCATCAACTTCGTTCCGGTCACGGTGTTCGCCATCCGCATCGCGCAGGGCCATCGCTTCGAGCCGATCGAATTCGTCGGCGCGGCGCTAGTGATCGGCGCCCTCGTCGCCAACCACCTTTTCGTCACGCGGGCGGGCGGCGCGCCGTCGCCGAGACCGCGCAAGCCAGCCGCTTTGGTGCGGGCGCGTGGCCGCGTCCGCCCGCAGGCCTGCGGCTGAGCGCTCGCGTCCCGGCGCCGACACGCGCTTCTCAGCGCGGCCTCGACGCGAGGCGCGCGGCGCGGGATATGCCACAATGACGCCCGTACGTCGTGGGTCCCGCCCGAGCGTCTTCCCAAGGAGGTGCCATGAAGCTCTACTATCATCCGGTGTCGACCACGAGCCGTCCAGTCGTCCTCTTCGCCAAGGAATCGGGCATCAAGCTCGACTACCAGATCGTCGATCTCTTCACCGGCGCGCACTACCAGCCGGAATACGTGGCGATCAATCCCAGCCGCCAGGTGCCGGTGCTGGAAGAGGGCGATTTTCGTCTGACCGAGAGCTCGGCGATCCTCAAGTACCTCGCCGACAAGATCGATTCGCCGGCGTATCCGAAGGACCTGCGGCAGCGCGCGCGCGTCAACGAGCGCATGGACTGGCTCAACACCGGCTTCTACCGCGACTTCTCCTATGGCTTCCTCTATCCGCAGATCTTCCCGTTCATGAAGCGGCCCGACGAGAAGGTGCAGGCGGGAACGATCGCCTGGGGGAAGGAGAAGGCGCTCGCCTGGCTGAAGGTGCTCGACGAGAGCCTGATCGGGCCGCGCAATGCCTATCTCGTGGGCAACGACATCACGCTCGCCGACTATCTCGGATCGATCATGACGCTGGGCGGCGAGGCGATCGATTGCAAGTTCGCCGACTATCCCAACATCTGCCGCTGGCTCGGCAACATGAAGAAGCTCAAGAACTGGTCGGCCGTCAACGAGGCGTTCTACAAGTTTGTCGTCGAGCCGAACAAGGGCAAGGCGTTCCTGCAGCTCTGACGGCCAAGCCGACCCCGTGATCGATCTCGTCATTCCGCAGCGCCGCCGTGACCTCGGCGGCTTCGAGGTGGGACGCGTGCTGCCCTACGCCCAGCGGCGGATGGTGGGGCCGTTCATCTTCTTCGATCACATGGGGCCGGTCGACTTCCCGGCCGGGATACCGCGCACGGTCGACGTGCGCCCGCATCCGCACATCGGGTTGTCGACCATCACTTATCTGTTCGCGGGCGAGATCATGCACCGCGACAGCCTCGGCTCCGAGCAGCCGATCCGACCCGGCGAGGTCAACTGGATGACAGCCGGGCGCGGCATCACGCACTCGGAGCGCTTCGAGCGCGCGCGACGCGAAGGCGGGCGCATGCACGGGCTCCAGGCCTGGGTGGCACTGCCCGAGCGCGACGAGGAGGCCGCGCCCGCGTTCTTCCACCACGGGGCGGCCGACCTGCCGAGCTTCGACGAGCGGGGCGTCTCGTGGCGGCTGATCGCCGGCGAGGCCTTCGGCGCGAAGGCGAAGGTGCGCACGCATTCGCCGATGTTCTACGTTCACTGGGAGCTTGCCCGCGATGCGGCCGCGGTGCTGCCGGCGGATTACGCCGAGCGCGCGATCTATGTCGCCGCCGGCACGGTCGAAGTCGACGGCGAGCCGCTGCGGCCGGGCCAGATGGCGGTGCTCGCCGCCGGAGCGACGGCGATCGTCCGGGCCACGGAAGCGGCGATCGTCATGGCGCTCGGCGGCGAGCCGCTGGGCGAGCGCTTCATCGAGTGGAATTTCGTCTCCTCGTCGAAGGAGCGCATCGAGCAGGCGAAGGCCGACTGGCAAGCGGGCCGCATGAAGCTGCCGGACCTCGACAGCCAGGAGTTCATTCCGCTGCCGGGGGATCCGCAACCGGCCAACCCCATGCCCTGAGCGACGGCGGAACGCCTGGGCGCCCGTGCAGTCCTAAGAGCCATGGGCGCGCACCTGCAGCGAATCGATGCGGCGCTTCTATGGGATGACCGTCTGTCAGCGGAACAGCGCTGCGCTTCCCTCGACGGACCACAACCGTCGAAAGAAGAAAGGATTGTCGAGCATGAATGCGCCCAAGCCGCGTGACCGTTCCCCGAAGCGGCAACGCCCGAACGAGGAGGGGGCGCCTCTCGAGGGCGTCGACCACGTCGTCGATACGTGGCTGCCCCCGGGCGTGAGCGTCGACGAGGCGAAGGATCCCGGATCGCACCCGCAGCCTGACCCGAAGCAGCGCAAGCCGACGGACAACCGCACGTAGCGGCCGGTCCGGCCGCCTCGCCGCGTCGGTGAGGCGTGGCATCGACCAGAGACGCGGCGCTTGCCGCGGGCGATAATGTGGAGCCATGAAGCGCCTTCGGGTCATCGACTCCCATACCGCCGGCGAGCCCACGCGGGTGGTGTTGGACGGCGGTCA
>Ga0335081_10015524_pt1 | contig 12315 bp, 4 predicted proteins | sample Lox_Sample_35_FD_206713 | JGI IMG/M metagenome (GOLD analysis project Ga0335081, IMG submission 206713) | Soil microbial communities from Loxahatchee National Wildlife Refuge, Florida, United States - Lox_Sample_3.5 | ecosystem: Environmental > Terrestrial > Soil > Wetlands | place: USA: Florida... | reverse complement strand
TCGCCACCGGGGTTGCGAAGGTCACCTGCTGCCAACCCGAGGCGGTTTCGTTCGAGAAGGTGGCCGTCGCCAGGTTCGTGCCCGTGTTCGACCACAGGTTTCCGATGTGGGTACCAGTGTTGGTGGCGCCCTTGTAGAAGCGGATGCCTGTGACATAGCCGCTGACATCGGAGCTGAAGCGAACGCCAACTTCAATGGCGCTCAGATCGTTGGCCGAAACGGTGCCCGGCGTGGCCGAAGCTGGCCACAAAGTGCAGGGGCAGTTTGCGAAGATGGAGAAGTTGACGCCGGTCACATTGGCGTTGCTGACCGTTGCCGGCTGCGCGCCCGGGTTAAACGTCATTCCAGCCTTGCTGGGCGTGACGTTGTAGACGCCGTTCAGGAGGCCGGTGAAGGTGTAGTTGCCGTTGGCGTCGGTGGTCGTGGTTCCACTGCCCGCGCCGCTGAGCTGCACTGTCGCTCCGCTATTGCCAGTGCCAGTGACGGTGCCGGACAAGGTGTACGTCGTGCCCGTGGAGGAGGTGAAGTTGACGGCTGTGACATTGGCCCCGCTCACCGTGACCGGCTTGCTGACTGGGGTAAAGGCGAAGCCGGTGTGGCTCGGCGTCACCGTATAAGCGCCGTTGACCAGGCCGGTAAAGCTGTAATTGCCCGAAGCATCGGCCGTCACGGTCGCCGTGGCCGCGCCGCCCAGGCTCACCGTGGCAGCGTTACCGCCGGCGCCGCTGATGGTGCCGGAGACGGTATAGGTAATCGTGCTGAAGTTAATACCGGTCATGCTGGCATTGCTGACCGTGACCGGCGTACTGGCCGGAGTGTAAGCAAACCCGGTCCCGCTGGGCGTTACCGTGTAAGCGCCGTTCACAATGCCGGTGAAGCTGTAATTGCCCGAAGCATCGGCGGTGACCGTCGCGCTACCCGCCCCGCTCAGAGTGACGGTTGCACCGTTGCCGCCCAAGCCGGCGACGGTACCCGAGATCGTCCAGGTCATGGCGCTGGCCGTGAAGTTCACGCCGGTGGAGTTGCCTTCATTCACCCCAATCACCCAGTTGGTCGGGCTCATGCTGAATCCGAGCAAGGTGGGTGTAATGGTGCAGGTCCCGTTGGGGATGCCGCTGAAGCTGTAGTTGCCGGATGCATCCGCGGTGGTGGTGGCTGTAGCGCAGCCGCTCAGAGCCACCGTGGCTCCGGCGCCATTGGTGATGGTTCCCGAGACGCCGTTGAGGGCCGGCAGCACTTCCACTATCGCCAGGTCGTAGCGGTCAGCGGTCGGCGCCGTATCGTTGATGGTTACAGAGGTACCGCTGGTTGGGGTGGTTGCGTTCTGTCTCTGCGCCCAGTAGGTGTCTCCGATGCCGGCAAGATACTGGTGCACCATCGTCTGGTTGGTGCCGACCGTCCGGGCCGTGTTTTTGTCCCAGTCCACGCCCACGCCAAAGACCCAGGAATTGTTGCGGGTCGTAGTCAAGGAAGCGGTAGGCGCGCCTTTAGCGGAGTTGGTAGCATTCACGGCCCCGATGGCGCCGGAACCGCTGGTGCCGGTCGGGTCGGCACCTTTGAAGGTCACCAGGGTGATGGTGGCGGCATTGGCGGCCGAAAGAGTTGCCGTAACGGTTGCATTGGTAAGGACGGTGGGTGCGAAGGCGCGCCACACTTCCGCAGTTCCGCGCTGCGTGTTGCTGCGCTCCGCCAGGACCCAGGTCAGACTGCCGCCGGCAATGCTGCTGACCGTGGTATTGGTGCCGGTGGTCGGCGCATCGGCCGATATGAAGGCCAGAAGCAGTTCGTTAGGGGACGTGGTGGTGAAGGCGGGGGTGGCGATCGTCTTGGAAGCGGTGTTGCTGTCCTTGGACGTCGTGACATCGATGGCCAGCGGACCGCCAGGGATCGTCTGCACGCTGAAGTTGACTCCGGTTACGCTGGCGCCGTTGACCACCACGGTCTGGCTGCCGGGCGTGAACACGGAGTTCACCTTGCTGGGAGTAACGATGTAAACGCCATTGGGCAGACTGGCGAAGCTGTAATTGCCGGAAGCGTCGGCGGTCACCGTGGCACTGGTCGAACCACTCAAGGTGATCGTCGCACCGGCGCCGCCGTAGCCGCTCATCGAGCCGGAAATGCCGAGGCTGCCCGTTGGGCTGAATACCACGTCCACCCAATAGTTGGTGGAGTTGGAAGTGTTGGTCGGGAAGCCGCCGGGGCTATAGACGAACAAGCCATTGCCGCCGCCGCTACCACTCTGCGGCGCATGGAGCGGCTCATTGTCATAGGGATTGGCGAAATACTGCGGGTCCGCCGCGTAATTTCCAACCGTGCTGCTGTATGACACAACGTAGGGAGTGTTGGCCGCGATGGCGACCGGTGACGACAAAGTCACCGTCTGCCATCCCGATGCTGTTTCGCCGGTATAGGTGGCGGTTGCCAGCAGGGTCCCGTCGTTTGCCCAGAAGTTTCCAATGTGGGTGCCGGTATTGGTGGTGCCTTTGTAGAACTTCAGCGCAGTGATGTTGCCGGCCACGTCCGAGGTGAAGCGCACACCGACCTCAATGGGGTTCGGATCGGTGGCCGCAGGGATGGTCGGAACCGTGGTATTGGTCCAGAGGCTGCAAGGACAGTTCTGGATCAGTTCGAAGTTCACAGCGGTAACGTTCGCGCCAGCGATCGTCACTGTCTGATTGAAAGGCAGGAAGCCGGATGTGCCCTTGCTTGGGGTGATGGTGTAAGTTCCGCTGGGCAGTCCGCTCAGGATGTAATTGCCATAAGTGTCGGGAGTGGCGGTTGCCGTGACTGGACCGGCGGCGGTAATGGTGACGGTGCTGGCCGAGCTTGCGGGGCTTACCGCGCCCGAAATGCTGAACAGCGGAACGCCGCCGTAGGTCGCCTTGTAGCTGGCGGCGCTGACGGCAAATACGGCGTACTGGATTCCCTTGATGGTTTGCAGCTGATAGCTGACCTGGGTGCTGGTGCCCTGCACAATGCCGGTAAGCCCGAGGGTACCGAAGTTAACCGGCAGCATGGCGCGCAAATTGTTGGCGTTGGTGCCGACGGTTACCGTGAAGCTGAGGACGTTTCCGCTCCAGGAGACCGAGGTGAAAGCCGATGCATTGCGCCCATCGAGCCACTGCAGCATTTGCAGCGAAGATACGATCGGCACCTTGCGAGCCTGCGCTGAAGCCACGATGGTCGGGGCGGCGCCGGGATAGAACGCGCCGTCATTGTGCATGTTCGCGGTAAACACACCGTAATAGCCGCTTCCGCTCAGCGCATTGTCCAGCAGCGTATTGATGTGCAGCGGATAGGTCTGGCCGGACTCATCCGTCATCTGGGTGTTAGCCTGATAGACGTTGATCGTGTTTCCATTGCGGTCCACATACCGCATGGGCCATCCGGAACCGGTAAATAATCCCGGCCGGTCGTTGATCCAGGATTGCGGCCAGTAGTAATAGGTGGTATCGAAACGAATTCCGTGCTTAAGCTCGATAGTCGGCTGCGAGTCGTAGTCGTCCCAGGAGACGCAGTGCATGCGGTGCGTCTGCGGCGCCGGCGCACCGGGATATTCGGAGGCAAAGGACGCCAGGTAATTAGTGTAATCGGTATCCAGGTCGGTGGTCGTCCAATCCTGGCAATCGGTTGCCGTATCCACGTGGGCAGCGACTTCAAATCCCTGGGAAACGTATGTCGTTATTTGAGAATTAGTCAGAGTATTGGTGGCAATGATGCTGGGGAAGAGATACGCCGTAGCGCGGACACAGGCCCAGTTGGCGACTGAACAGCCGGTGGGACTGGCCTTGGTGAAATCGCTGAAGCGGCTCGCGGTGGCGCTGCCGCTGAAATATGAGCCGTGATCATCGCCGGTCATCACCACTGCTGCCTTGTATCCGCTGGGCAGATACCAGAATCGGGGCAGCGGCTTCTTGGTGGAGTTCATCTCCAGAATCACGTTTGCCAGCAGACGCTGTTGCTCGTCCGCCTGCGGTATTGCGATTTTGGTGAAATCGACCCAGTCCGGCTCAAGATCAGTTGTTGATGCGCCGAAGAACAGGTTATAGGCGCGGATGGGAGGAGCATTGACCGCGTCGCGCGCCTGCCCACTCCATGCAGGATTACCCTGGCGGGTATAGGCGACCGAACGCGCCAGGTCGTAGGTGAACGCCACGGCTATGCCCAGGCCCGCCGGACTGGCCGTCACCGCCGGATGGTTGCTGGGCGTGGACGCATCCGAATACAGGTCCGCAAAGCTGATGGCATTAGTCATCGTGTACAGCTCGGCAGGACCATGAAACTGGATGGTCTGCCCCACCAACCCTATCCCCGGCCCGGACGTGGTGTTTATCAACAGATAGGCGTTGGAAAGAGCGGTGCCGGTATCGACCAGTCCCATCAATCCCGCCAGCTGCGGGTCGGGATGCATGGCAATAAGATTTCCGCCGCCATTCACCCACGTGGTGAGCGTGGTTACCTGCGCTGCCGTCAGCGACATGTCACCCAGGACCACGAGATCGTACGGCGTCAGCGTGGTACTGGTTACCGTCGAGATGTCGGCGCTATCGAACTCGTTGAACCCCTCGTTATGGAGAATCTCCGGCAGGTACGTCGTGTAAGGGTTCGACGTGCTGGTGATAACGAGGATCGGGTTAGCTGCAGCAGCCTGTGTGGGGATAACCAGGGCTAACAGGCACGTGGCTAAAACGCAGGTAAGGGTTCTGTTCCACTTCATACGGGCTGATCAGGCATCCAGATAGCCAAAGATCAGCCGCGTTGCATTTCGGCTTTGCCGCGCTCCTACCTCCCTGCGCACCAATAAGATTCTCTGCATCTGCTGGCGCGCGCAAGCAATTTGAAATAGCGATGTGTTTCGCAATAACTATGCACAATCTTGCTTTGGATGTGCAAGGCGCCGGCGCGATGAGTGCTCGCGATCTTCGCAGCCAGCAACGGGTTTCATGATTTCTTGGCGCCGAAAAATATGGAAAAAGCTGGAAACAAAAACTTTCTGCAGAATTTTCTGCCGTGAATTCAGCTCCGACAAGCATCAACTCGCGGAAATAATTATTTTCTTCAGCCGGATTCAGCGAAAGTTGCACCGCTCGATCCGTACAGCAGACTCTCGCCGGTAATCATCGCGATTGCTCGGAGGTCACGTGTTCCGCATCACTGGCGGCGTCGAATGCCGGTTACGACTTTGCGCTCCTGTCAGATAAAGTTTCGGCAGTTTTCTCCTGCAGAAGTCTCAATAATGCAGAGCCGGCCTGTTCTGCCTCCAGGGTTTCGAACTGCTTGTCGAGCTCGATCAACGTCACTCTCGGGGCGAGTGCGGCCAGGGAAGCAGCAAGGCCGGCGCCAGAAACGTTCGGCCCCAGCAACAGGATCTCTGTATTGCCCACCTGCAGATGAATCCGCGCCTCTCTGGCCGTGGTTGTGGAAAGCACTTCGTAGCCGTGTGCCGTCAAAACTGTCCGGACAAAGGCGCACAGGTCGGAGGACTGGTCCAGGAACACGATTCGCGCCCTGGGCAATGCGACTCTGGGAATACCGGCCGGCGCCCGACGATAAGACGCCACCGCTTCCTGCTCCGACGCCAGCACATCAAACAGAGCTGAAAGCCTGGTCATCTCGAGCAGGCTGGTAACGAAAGCAGGAGGGGAGGCAAGTTTCAGGTCGCCTCCAGCCTTGCGCGCGCGCATCAGTAGACGAACCATCATTCCCAGGCCGCTGCTGTCTATGCGCGGGACTCCGCCCACCTCCAGCACCAGGTGGCGCGTGCCTTCCTCCAGTTCCGAGACGATCTTCTGCTCCAGGTGCTCGGCGTCGGACCCCGAGATGATCGGACCCTGGCAGTGAAGCACGGCCACATCTCCTGCGCGGCGTAACTGTACGTTGAGCGGCATTTCATGTCCTTTCGCAGACCGGCACTGCGTGGCATGCAAGGGGAGGATACGATACCAATCCAACGCCGTCTTTGCACGAGCCTTGCGCGCGCAAGACAAGAAAAGAGACACACAACCCAAACTTCGTGAAGGCGGACCCGGTTGCCTACCGGCTTCGCCACCTCCAGAACGAGCGACTCATCGAGCGATGTAGCGATGGTGGCTGAAATTGAGGTGGATCGCGGAAGCGGCAAGGTGCGTGTGAAGCGGTTCGTCGTTGCTCACGAGTGCGGGCCTATTTCCAATCCCGACGGCCTTCGGAACCAGATCGAAGGCGGGACCCTGCAGGGGATGAGCCGGACTTTCAGCGAACAGATTACCTGGAACGATCAGAACGTCACGTCGATTGATTGGGCAACGTACGACAGCTTGTCGCTCGGCTTCGCAGTGCCCGCGGTGGAGGCTGTGCTCGTCAATCGTCCCGATCTCCCCGCAACCGGCGCCGGGGAGTCGGCGATAACCCTGGTCGCGGCCGCGATTGGAAACGCAATTTTCGACGCTGTCGGCGCGCGCATCCGTGAAGTTCCCTTCACACAGGAGCGGATCAAAGCGGCGCTGAGCGCGAGCCACGCCTACTCGGCCCCCAGAAATATGTAGCGCAGAAGAAACAGAACGCTCAGCACCCAGATCAATGGGCTGATCTCCCGGCGGCGCCCTGTAAACAGCTTGAGGAACGTGAACGAGAGCAACCCCAGACTCAGGCCGGTGGCTATGCTGAACGTCAACGGGGTAGCGATGAGAGTCAGGAAAGCCGGGACCGAATCCGTAAGATCATTCCAGCGGACCCTGGCGACCGCCGCGCACATCAGCGCGCCCACCAGAATCAGCGCCGGCGCAGTGGCATAAGAGGGAATCGCCGCCACTATAGGCGCGCCGAACATCGCCCCGAGAAATAAAGCGGCGATCACCAGATTCCCCAGCCCGGTGCGGCCCCCTGCCGCGACGCCGGCCGCGCTCTCGATGTAGCTGGTCACCGTGGAAGTTCCGGTCAGCGCGCCGGCGATGGTGCCAAAGGCATCTGCCACCAGCGCCCGGCTGGCACGCGGCAACTTGCCGTTCTGCAGAAATCCTCCCTCCTCGCACACCGCGACCAGCGTCCCGACGTTATCGAAGAGATCGACAAAGAAGAACACGAACACCAGTTCGCCCAGACCCAGGTTTGCCGCCGAGCGCAGGTCGAACCTGAACAGTGTCCCGGAGGGTTGGGGCCAGGAGAAAAGGTGCGACGGCCAATGGCTCACGCCCAGCGGTATGCCCAGGATCGCGATGGCCACGATGCCGATCAGAATCGCGCTCTCCACCCGCCGCGACATCAGAATCGCAATCAGCAGCACCCCGGCGGCTGCCAGGATCACCTGGGGGTCGGAGACTCTTCCCAAACCCACGAATGTGGCTTTGTTGGCCACGATGATGCCGGCGTCGCGAAATCCAATGAAGGCAATAAAAATCCCGATCCCGGCCGCGGTTCCGTGCTTGAGACAATCGGGGATTCCGTTGACGATCTGCTCGCGCACATTGGTAAGCGTCAGAATCAGGAACAGCACGCCTGACAGCAGCACGACCCCCAGCGCCGTCGGCCAGGGAACGCCGCGTCCCTGCACGACCGAATAAGTGAAATACGCGTTGAGCGACATCCCCGGGGCGAGCGCGATCGGGTAATTCGCCCAGACACCCATGACCAGCGTCGCCAGGGCCGCCGAAATGCAGGTGGCGAAAAGCACGCCCTCCACCGGCATTCCGGCTTCGGCGAGAATCCGCGGATTGACCACCACGACGTATGCCATCGTCATGAACGTGGTCAGACCGGCCAGCAGTTCGCGACGCACCGTCGTCTGGTTTTCGGACAGATGAAAAACCTGCTCGAGCACAAAAGATCCCTTCGGGAAAGTCAGGCACTATAGGCTGCGGGATGCTCACCGTCAACGGAAGAAGCGGCGTGTTGCACGAAACAGCCAGCAGCGGCAAGAGTCTTTACCAAACTTTACGAAGCTTCAACCGCACCGCATCGAATTCGCTGATTGAGGCGAGAAAAATAATCTATTTGCCTCGCAAGACTGCATGGCTTAGCGTCACCCGCTCGACCTAAGAAAGCACGCTCGTTTGCAAGACAGAGAAACGGCAGGGTTCTGCCAGCTTCAGGGGCCCGAGAAACTTTCTGATCAACTCACAGGTGGCTTATGCGAATGACTGCGCGCATCAGTGTATTCGTCGCCTCGCTGGCTGTTCTTATTTTTTCCTTTACGTTCCCGGTTGCAGTCCTGGCGCAGCAGACATTGGGCGGCATCACCGGCACGGTTACCGACGCCAGCGGCGCGGTTCTGCAGAACGCGACCGTAACCCTGGTCGGAAACGAGACGAAGCTGACAAGAACTCAGACCACCAATGCCAGTGGCAGCTACCTGTTCGTGAACCTGCCCATCGGCACCTATGCTCTGACGTTCGTTCATCAGGGCTTCCAGACCGAGAATGTTCCCTCCATTGCCGTGCAGGCAAACCGCACCGCCACCGTCAACGCAGCGCTTCGAGTCGGCAGGACCGAGAGCACCATCACTGTCGAGGAGGCGCCGCTGGTAAACGCCGTCGACACCACCAACGGCTACGTACTCGACAAGCAGCAGTTCGAAACCGTTCCCTTGCCGACGGGAAGCTTTACCGGCGTGGCCATCCTTTCCCCGGGCGTGAATTCGGAACTGGGGGGTGGCACGGGTGCAGCGTCCGGCCTGGGAAATCAATCCATTTGGGCGAACGGCCAGCGCGACACCAGCAATACCTTCCTGCTGAATGGCGTCGATACCAGCAACCTGTTCAACGGCAAGAGCACGAGCCAGGTTGCTTCGGCGCGCATCGTCAACAACACGGGCGTTCCTGCCGCCACTAATACCACGGCTGTCCCGCTGCAGACGACGGCTTCCCCTTATCTCTCCGTCGGGCAGGCATTACCCACGCCCGCCCCGGAAACGGTGCAGGAATTTCGCGTAACTACGTCCATGTACGACGCCCGGCAAGGCTCGACCAGCGGCGCCCACATCGACATGAGCACCGCCTCCGGCACCAATACGATTCACGGCGCCGCTTACCTTCATCGCGGCACCGATTGGCTCAACGCCGCGCCCATGTTCTACAACCAGGACCCCAACATTCCTCCTGAAGACAAAGTTCCTCAGCTGCACCGTTATACGGCAGGCGGGACGCTGGGCGGGCCGCTCAAGAAAGACAAGCTCTTCGGCTTCATCGCCTACCAGCACATTCACTCCTCTGACCTTGACATCGGCACCTCGCGCACAGCGGCGCCATTCGGCCTGACTGATGATCGCAGTCTGAACGCACTGGCTGCGGTCGCCAACGCCAATTTTGGCGCTACCGCCGTAACCACAAATCCCTCGCTCGCGCCTTGCCCTACATCGAATCCGATGTGCGGCAACATCAGCCCCGTGGCTTTCGCTTTATTGAATGCCAAGCTGCCCAACGGCCAGTACCTGTTCCCCTCGGCGAACCCGAATTTCACGCCAACTCTGAACTTCCCGGAAAATGTGTTTCTTACCCAACCGGCTTACTTCACCTCCGATCAGGCGGTGGCCGATATCGACTATCTGGCAACCTCCAAGGACACGCTGGCGTTCAGGTATTACTACCAGCACGATCCAACTACCGCACCTTTCGGCTACTCTTCGGTCGAGGGCTTTCCGCAGCATCTGGATGCCGGCAGCCAGGTATTCACCATCACCAATACGCAAACGGTCACGTCGCACCTCAGCATCGCCGAGGTCTTCGGCTTCGTCCGCGAAAAGGTCTACAGCACGATTTCCCAGCCGTTCTCGCCTCAATCGATGGGAATCAACACCTTCGGCTCACCCATCTTCCCCGGCATCACGATTGCCGACAATCTGGGGAACTTTTCCCCGAACAACGTCAACGAAGTCTTCAATGCGGCCTTCGCCATCGGTATGACCGGTGATGCCCAAGGCGCCTTTACTGGAGTCTTTCAGAACCGCTGGATGCCTTCCGCCGATGTCAGCTGGGTCCATGGCAAACACACGATTGGCTTCGGGGGCAGCTTCGCCTACACCCAGCTCAACGCGAGGGACAACCGCTCCGGCGCGGGCATGATCGGTTTTGCCGATTTCTCGCAGTTTCTGCAGGGCCTGGTAACCACCTATTCGCCCAACGGCTTCATCACCACTACGTTTCTGGATGGCAACGCCAACCGTTACTACCGCGCCAAAGATTACGGCTTATATATCCAGGACAAGTTTCAGCTCCGGCCCAACCTCAGCGTGACGGCCGGAATCCGCTTTGACGATCACGGCGGCCTCACCGAGAAGTACGGCCGCATTTTCAATTTTGATCCCGCGCGCTACAACTACGACGCAGCCACCGACACCATCGTTTCGAACGGGCTGGTTGTGGCGGGCAACAACCCGACTTTCCCCAGCCAAGGCGTCAGCGATTCCACGCTCACCGGACGGCAATGGGGCCTGGCGCCTCGCCTCGGCGTGGCCTGGAGCCCCAAGATGTTCCACGATAACGTTGTGGTGCGTGCCGGCTGGGGCATTTATTACGATCGCGGTGAACTCTTCACGTATCTCTCACCCGGATTCGCTGCCGGCGTCATACCCGGCGGCCCCTTCGGCGTGAACCAGACTCCGCCGTTCGTCAATGCCCAGGTCTGCAGCAACATAGGGAGCTTCTACGAGGAGTTCATTCCCACCTGCAATCCGGACCTGACGCAGCCGGGAGCGGCAAATTTCTCGAACCCATGGGGAACCACGCTGGGACCTCCGCCGAGCAACAATCCCGCCAACATCCCTCTGCCCAATGCGGCCGCGATTATGGCCGGAGTTCAGCCCTTCACCTTCGCCGACTACAATCGCGCCAACAAGCTGCCCTACACCATGAATCAAATGCTCGACATTCAGTGGCAGCCGCGACGGGACCTGGCAATCAGCGTCGCCTATCTCGGCAATCTCGGCCGCCATGAAGTCATTCCCTTGCCATTCAACCAAGCGGGCATCGCCACGCCGACGCACCCCATCCACGGACAGAACTATACGTACGGCTACACCGTGCTCGCGCCGCCGGGGTGCAATCCGACAACCAACCCCGCCGCCTGCGCCTATACCGCCACTTGCAACCCCGCGACCACCCTCTCCGGATGCCTTCCCATGGGACTGGCCGATGGAACGCAAATGTTCACCAGCTTTGAAGGCGGCAATGTGGACATGCGCGTTCCCTATCTCGGCTATGCCTCGGAGTCAGAGTCATATACCGCCGCCGGCATATCTACCTACAACGCTCTGCAGGCCCACGTGGAAAAACGCATGAGCCATAATTTCCAGGTTGGATTCTCCTATACCTACTCCAAGGCCACCGATGAGCAGAGCGCGATGGGTCTCTTTTACAACGGCAATAACCCGCTCAATCTGCACTCCGGATACGGCCTGGCGGATTTCGACCGCAAGCACGTCATTAATTTCACCTACGTCTATCAATTCCCTAAATTCTTCGACCAGTCCACGTGGAAAGGAAAGATTGCCAGCGGCTGGGCGATTTCCGGCCTGACGGTGATTCAAAGCGGACAGCCCTACAGCATCATTGATTACTCGGGCGCCGTGGGCAGCATCTTTTACAGCACATTTAACGGCATCACCAACCCCGTGGTTCCGCTCGCTCCCGGCTGCACACCCGCCAACGTTTATACCGGAGCTTCGGGCGCCTTCGGTCCTCCTGCGCTCAACGCCAACTGCTTCACCCTGCCGCTGCTGGCCCCGGGCGACCTGAACGGCGCGATCCCCGCCGGTGACACCTTCGAGACCAACTTTTCCCAGGGCGAGCGCAACATCTTCCGCCAGCCCTGGCAAAAGCGCGCCGACCTCTCGATCATCAAGATAACCAGCATCAGTGAGCGTTCCTCGCTCAAGTACAGCTTCGATGTCTACAATGTCACTAACACGCCGAGCCTCGACATTCCCGTCGATAACGTCAACCAGAACCTCACCTTCAACAATTTCCCGGTTTATGGGCAGCCGCTTTACTCCAGCCCAACCCTGAGCGGCCTGGGCATTGTGAATAAGACCATCGGCAGCCCGCGACAAATTCAGATGTCGTTGAGCTACACTTTCTAACCGCACGCGGCGGCGCGCCAGACTTTATGCAGCTCAGCCGGTCCCTGCTCCAATCGGTTCCCAAGGTGCTGCTGCACGAGCATCTGGATGGCGTGCTGCGTCCGCGCACTGTCATCGAACTGGCGCGCCAGATCGGATACACGGAGATTCCCACCCAGGACCCCGACGAACTGGCGGCCTGGTTCTACCGCGGCGCCAATAAGGGCAGCCTTCCCGAATACCTGCAAGGATTCGCGCACACCATCGCCGTGATGCAGACGGAAGAA
>Ga0335081_10015522_pt1 | contig 12316 bp, 12 predicted proteins | sample Lox_Sample_35_FD_206713 | JGI IMG/M metagenome (GOLD analysis project Ga0335081, IMG submission 206713) | Soil microbial communities from Loxahatchee National Wildlife Refuge, Florida, United States - Lox_Sample_3.5 | ecosystem: Environmental > Terrestrial > Soil > Wetlands | place: USA... | reverse complement strand
CCCCAATAGTCATCGCATCAACATACCGCAACACAGTCCATATTACAGTCCCCTATTCCATCATCATCCCCGATAAACCCCACTCCCGTTCGCGGTAACAAGTGACATCAAGCCCCCGCCGCAATTGCCGGTGGTTGTCAAATCAAGCGCTGCGCCGCGACAAAGAGCAAGTTTGGGTAGACCGGCGGCGGCGTGGTGTGTGTTGGTACAGAGGCCAAAATGGCGCAGCAACTGGCTGAGAATGAAGGGCGTGCGATCGAATTCGTTGCTTTCCCCGCCTCGGCCGAGGCAGATACTATTAGTGGCAAATTCGATCTTGGCGCGAATTTGTCACTGGGTCGGCTGTGAGGGTTGGGCCGTGATTCGCCGAGTTCCGGGGCTTGGTCCTTGCGGGATTTAGAAGACCACGTTTTAATCCCGGTTTGTTGATTGAGCAACCCTTTGAAAACCAAGCAACCAAGGACAAGAACAGATTACAGAAGAGTTAACATCCGACGATCGCAGTGCTGCCAACATGGCCTATGTTTGTAATGGTTATGGATACTGGTATGGCTCTTACCAACCGATATATTGTAGTAATGCTAACGGAGCAGCTACTACGAAAATAGTTGGGTATGTTATTGACCCTTTCCCCGGGTTTTATTGAGTGCATTGGGCTGACTGTTTCTAGTACGTCTGGGGGTATGGTTTCTGTTTTCTGAATATGCTATTTAACAAAATTTCTAGACGATGGGTACTTTTCGGCGGACTCGTCGTATTCGTTGTTCTCTTCCTCCTCATGCTTCAGTACCGCTCACCCAACGAGCATTTGTGGTATTGACATCCCGTGTAGTTTCCTGAACCGACGACGTCTTAAACGCGGAGGGGGGCCAATGCGGTATACTGGATGGACGGTGCCGAATCAGCAACAGTACAGTTACGCACCGAATCAAAACGCACTTCCGATGAATAGCTATCCACCATACGGACAACAGGCTGGGGCCCCGTATAACTATTCGCAGACGGCAAATGCGTATGAGGGAAATCCGGGAGATCGACCTGCGTATTATGATGCTACGCAGACCGAGGCACCGGGTGGTACGCGACTCGGACAGTGTGAAGGACTGATTGACTAGGATATCAACCACCGACGTATCCTCCACCGACGAAGACTTGAGAGATATGGGAGAAACGAAGGGGGATTCGGCCTGGGATACATATTATTAATATTCAAGAACATTCTTTTATGGGATAATGTCCTGTACGCTGCCAGTGATTGTTTATGTCGAAACGGAAGGACCTATAACTCCTGTTGACTGCGATTCGTCCTTTTTCAGATGCTGTATAACTAGTATTCACATCCCAATCTATGCCTAGCCATGTTATATTCAAAGAACACCACGCCCATCAACAATAATCCGCCCTGGTAATCTGGACAAGAAAGCTTCCGCGATCTTGCCTTGTTTTTCGAGTGATCGGATCTCATCAGCGCCTCCAATACTCTCGCTATTGACAATGATATTCGGGACTGTTCGTCGCCTTGTCACGGTGCCAACATAGGCCTGGAGTTGTGGCCCGTGTGGATGTTTATCTAATTCCACGATGAATGGGGTAGGTGAGCTATATGGTAAGCAATGACGTCGAAGGGCGGGATGGATACATGCTGTGAGTGTTGAGGAGGATCCGTTTTGCGTCCCGGGAATGGGGACATCCTGTTTTTGAAAAGATCTGGACCTTTAGATTGAATGGGATGTTGATGTGATACGATAATTGGTGCGTGAGCTAGGATGACGCGGTAGTCTAGTGTTAACGTTATAGAAAGTAAGTAACACCATCTGCAGCATCGTAAATGTCCACGGCGGGCTTCTCCCTTGCTCCCTCTTCCATTTCAGGAGCTTTTGTTTCCGCACCCGCCCCAGACCCAACGCTCTCTTGAACACCACCAACTTTCTCGGTATCCAACCCCACATGATTTGTATGAACATCCTCCAATACCTTCTGTCGCTTTGGCTGTGGAATGGTCTTCTTCGGCGTCTTGCGTTGTTGAATTGACCCTTCAGGTAAATCATCCACATGCTCCCCAACCGTCTCATCCTGCAAATTCTCTGTTGCGGCAGAATCTCCCTGTTGACTTACAAACCGATCTCGAACAGAATCCCATTCCCCAGGGGGCTCATTAATCCGAGACACATCCCCATTCCTGGCCTCGACATCGTGCAATACTCGTAAGTCGCGCGGATGCGAGCCTGAGGACCGCCGTGTCGAAAGGACAAGGAATATCACCATTACTCCCAGCACAATGCCGAGGATCCGCCGTCGTTGAGCCATTGTCCCGTTGTGAATGGTGACGGGCCAGGTAGTCAACGAGGGCCTTCTTTTTTTCTTTTCTTTCTTTTTTTTTTTTTTGTTCTTTGTTTTGGCAGTCGTGACGTCGTGGTGGCCGATTTCCCGCACGCAAGAGTATGTTGGACCGTGCTCGGGCTCCGCATGGTGACTAAGGAGAATCCTGGCGCCACAAGCGGGGCGGCGCCTCCTTTGATTTTTCGATTGGTTGCAAAACAAGGCTTGGCGACCTGCACTGACACCTCGCAGAAAGCCTCCGGCGCAAAACGGCCAGACACGTCCCGCCCCTCGGCTCTCTTAAACAGAGCAAGTGTCTCGTGGCTGCCCAACTTCGGCTCCGATTCCTTCTATAGCAAGTTTGGCAGTGCAATCCGTGGTTGTCCGGCCCTTTCTTCCCCTGGCGACCCGAACTTCTTTCTGTGTTGTTGCGGACCCAACGTTGGAATTGTATCGTTGCGATATATCATCTCCTCGGACGGCCTGGGCACGCCTCACTATCAAATCAACCAACATCATCGAGCCATAACGTGCGGCAGGCCAGATAGTAAAGACCGAGTAAACCATGGCCGCAATCATAGCCTCCACAACTCCCACACCTATCGAGCCTGGAGATGCGAATCCCTCGGTACACCACTCCGAAGCCGATGAAACTCCAACGCCCTCAGTCCATGTGAACATTAGTGCTGAAGAAGAACCCGCCAGAGCTCCACCTCCCTCGCTACAGCCCCCTGAGTCGACTGCGACAACCGAGGCCGATCCAAATGCGTTTAAAGTCACAATTTTACTGGCTTCTTCGGGATATCGAACGCAGATATCGATTAATCGATCGTTGCTCGAGAAGGAAGCATCAGTTGAGGGAGAGGGGTTTTTAGTAAGTCAATTGAAATACGTTTTATGGAAGGATTGGCCTTCGGGTACGTTTGCTTTCCCCGTGAGCAGTGGGTTTTTCTCATTATGATGATAGATTGGTCTGAAGCACATCCCCCGAGTCCCAACTATCTTCGGCTTATCTATGGGGGGAAGATGCTTGCCGATAAAAGTACATTAACAGGTGACAATTACCCTTAAGAAGTCTTTTGGTAATGTTGACTTTGAAGAATGCGGTATCGGTCCGAACAAACCAAACATTCTACACGTAAGTATTCGACCTGCTGATTTCGTTGACGATGCACGTATTTCACTTTTCCTGTTTTCTATTCCATACTCATCTCTTTTAGTCGAGTCGGGAAGGAAAATCCCTGGAATCCCACGTCGATCGAGCGGTAACGGATGTTGTAATTGTGTAATATCATAAACGGTTCAGGGAAATAAAGGACTAAGGGAGGTATTTGAGAGCGGATTCCGAGTTTATATTCCCTGATTACCGCAACCCCGCCGCGTTCTGACCTCCATTGCATCTGAACACACAATTTTTGTTCATTAAAGGACACAGATTACTATTTTGGGTTGCTTGTAGGGACTTTTGTCACAATACTGGATACGCGAGATTCCTGCGAGAACTGCAACTCGAAGACGGGGAATGGTTATCGGATTGGTGGATTCAATTTTCTTTACACGGTTTGCTTGTTTTGGTTGTACTCATATCAGCTCCGCTTTGTCTCATTTTATGAAACGTGGAATTATTGTTTTTGTTGCGGGTGTAGTAAGGTGGAATTAGCTTGGGATTTGTATATTGCATGGTCTCTAGTGTTAGTTTCTTGGGGTTATTGTAATTGTGCTGGGCGTTGTATTGTGACGTTTCCTTAATTGTGGACATTAAAAATCCATTTGATTTGTCTGCGGACCGATTCGAATTGCGTAAGATCATCATCCTCTCTCTTGCGCTTGGCACCGCCAAGGAAATGGCTCCAAGAAGCCCTAGCAAGTCCAACTCGCCTGCGAATGGCAATGCAAACAGTTCTGGCAGCCCGCCTCATGAGAAGATCAAAAAAACCAGAAACCGGGTCCCACAATCCTGTCTCCCGTGTCGCAAGCGCAAACTCAAGGTACTGGATGACATCACCGCGATATTTGCCTCCCGAAACTGACCCCTGGATAGTGCGACCGCCAACATCCCGCATGCGAGAATTGCGTTAAACGCGGTGATTCAGAGTCCTGTGAATACGTCGAAGCCCCCGAAGATGAAAAGACTCGCACCCTTCGAGCTCGTCTCGAATACCTCGAAGCCCAGGTTAAAGAAATCTCGTCTTCGTTGTCGGCGGCCGAACTCAGGAAGGAAAGCGATGACTCCGATGAGACGGAAACAAATGCTATTATCGAACAGATGTCGAGGCTCAAGTTACGTACCAAAGACGACAAGTCCCTGTACCTTGGGCCAAACTGCCGATACGGTATGGTTCAAGAGTTTCCAGAGATTTTCGCAAATCTGCATAAAGCGCAAAATCAGAAATGTCATTTGATGGAAGAACGCGAGGTGTATGAAGACATGCCCTTTTCTGCATTCCCGTTCAATGTCTACTCCGGTGAGATCAGTCTAGAGGCTATGCTACCTGAACGACCCTTGTGCGATCAGCTTATTGCGCGCTATTTTCTCTGTTGCAACTCAGTCTTTAATATAATCGATTCGGATACTTTCTACACCGAGCAATACCCCGCTATATGGTCGTCACCCTCCGAGTCGTCAGGTCAATTAGCTCTCGTCTTTCTCATGATTGCAATTGCCGCTCGCTCTCTCAATCCCGGTCATCAACTACTTCCAATGCTCTCAGACAAAGGTCAGGCGGGTGCGATGTCCTGGAGCAGACGATGGACGAAATATGGACATTTGGCACTGAGTCAGAAGAAATTTATGCATCGCAGTAGTTTGACGAGCATTCAGGCTATGCTCCTGCTGGCTCTCGTAGCAGCAGCGGACAATATTCGTTGGAATTTAATTGGACTGGTGACGAATATGGCGAAAATTGGAGGACTGTTCAGGGATCCGAGTAAATTTCCGGATCTCGACGATAAAACTCGGGACTTGAGGAGGTACGAAAAAGCTGGTTCAATAAAAGCTAATTCGAAGGCGTCTGTGGTCCTACATCGTCGTCTTGGATCATACTGGTATGGACTTCCTTTTGAACGATGCTGACAATTTAGAATCCATTCATTATGGTGTGCCGCCATGTATTGCTCCTGGAACGTTTGACTGTGAGCCCCTGCTCGTCCCCGCTTCATCCATCGCTAACCCCGACAACACTTTCATGTACTGGCTATTCAAATTGCACGCTGCCTTCGCCGAGTCTTTTCCCGGTGTCGTTGGAATCCACAAAAGCCTTCGTGACGTCAAGACAAAGGATCAAGCGATCCGAAACATTCTTAATCAGCTTCCACCCGAGCTCACCCTTCCGTCTGGTTATATTCCTGCCGTTAGCGAGACGCCCCTAGAAATTATCAGACGATTCACCATTCACACCGTCGTTCAAGGCCATTTCATCACCCTTCATCGTCCTTACATTGGAATATCCGATTTCTCTAAGGAAGCCTCGCTTTCCGCAACGTGGACGCTTGCTCAATATCAGTCTCAGCTCACGACACTCTGGGGTGTTCTCGAACCGTTCGAGTGGTTCATCGAGGAATTCCTTGATGGCCATCTCCTTCGCGCCGTGGGGTACCTGGGCTGCATGCTCGTTCGAGAACCGACGAATCCACTCGCTGGAACGATCGTTCGACAACTCGACATCGCCGCTGAACACGTGAGATCCTCGTTACGACAAAGAGGCTTCACGAAGGTATACCATGTAGTGAAGGCTATTCAGGCCGCGTTGGCGGAGAAACAAGTTTATTCGACAGCCACTCAGCCGAGTCCTCTCGGTTCGGAACCGTATGGTGATGAAAATATTGATGCGTTTATGGAAGACGTATTTACTGAAACAAATATGTTCAAATGGGATGAGTATCTATTGGATATGGTGTTGGATGCAAATCTGGATGGACCTTGATCGATCGGGAGGCTGAGATTTCTCGGGTGTGCTTGCCCCACACGCACCGCTCTATCGATATCAGATATAGTTATTTTTGATGGTTTAACGGAACCTCCTGGAAATAAAATATATGATATTCTAAGATTGTCACTTACCGGCATTTGGTTTCACGCCATGTCATGTTGAGATGCACGGGCGCGTGAGCACCGCGAGCACGTTCGCGATACAGGGGAAATAGGGATCATGAAAAGGAAGGCGAGCGGAATTTGGTAACAATGTCGGCGGGTGACAACGGTGTGGTCATCGATCACAGTTCCAACTGTTGGCCCAAGGGAGATGCAGAACTGTAAGCGGACGAATCCAGCACCCTGGAATTGAGAGAACCGATCCGATGAACATGGACCATGACCAATCGAGATACATGCTCGTGGAACTGGCCGCGCAAGCATCAATGACGGCACGGAGTGTCGTGAGGAAGCTGATAAGTTGCCGACGAAGTTATAACTCGCCGGTGAAGCTGGGTCTGAGACACCGAATACTTCAAAGCCTGGCGATGGCTTGGAATCCACCGATGAGGGAGAATTCGAGGTCATATTGGAAAGCAGCGGAGACAACCAACCAACGGATAAAGAATGACTTTCTGTTCTCCCTGAGGCCAGTCTTTGTGAGATCGTTCTTGAGGTGTGGAGACATCATCTATTTGTCTCCAGTGGAGCGACTCGACGAATCATCTGAAGAAAGAGGGGACGCAGAGAGTTGGCTGCGGTATTGGGGGACCCCATATTTTTATTACCCGATGCAATGGAAGACGAGTGTTCGGCAGCTCGCATGCCTCACAATTGACTGCCGGCGGACGTCAGATTCCGGTAACCGCACAAATGGCAAGTATCAGTCAGGGACGACGCCCTTCCTGCGATTGGTGAAGCTACTCGCTTGCATTCAACTGCCGTTCGCCTGCTGATGGAAGTTGAATTCAAGACTTAGGACCTTTACATCATTATGATTCGCTAGAACATCAATGATCTTCCCAGCGGTGCCCTTAATTCCCAGGTTCGAACGTGTCTGAAAGTTTCGGTCTCAGAACCGGTAGATTATTGTGGGTGGACCCATTGGAAATCCATTTCTTTCTTGAGTCCCCCTCTCGAACTTTTTTTTTGACTGGTGTTCGAGTAGCAATTGTTCATTTAGGTTTGCGCGGCGAGGCAAACGATTAGTGAATGGAGATGAGCCCTGTACAAGAAAATTCCCAAGGGCACACCAGGATGTGATAATGGAAACACGCTTCTGGCACCCATTCCTACCCATGCCCCTCCCCCGGGGAGGTGGGGGGGAGACTCTAACCGCATCAGGACCAGCTTGCATGACGACCGGCTCAGTCGCGCCGATAGGGTAAATTGCCTCCCCCTTCATCCCGAATTCTCTACGAGGACTCATATCACACGGCAAGCTCGAAGCCCTCTTGACTACTTTCGCCGTCTCCGAGGCAGCTGGTGTCACGAGATTCTCGTTGCCGAAGAATTCCAGGAATTTAAGGAATCCTGGGCTGTTGAGGGGAATTTGGCCAAGAGGTTGCTTTCCTGAATCTCTCCAGAGGAACCGATCTACGACGGACGCTTCTTTCTATTGCTGCAGTCCGCCTCCAAGCCTCCTCAGGCACCATATTCCTTCTCATCTGCGACCCATACTTCCTCATGTCCGGCGCTACTAAAGCTTCCGAGATTCTATTGTTCCCTCTTGCTTTGGGCTCCTTGCCGTTATGATGATGCCTATCAGGGTCCAACACCTCTCCCGACGAATGATTCTTTTGATTTCGGTCTTCGTTCAACCCATCACCATGGCTATCGTCCGCACAGTTGCTGCTATCGCCTTCTACGATGGTTGCACCGGTCCGGCCGCACCGCTTGGTGAAATCCCATCCACTTCTCTCCCTTATACACCCTCGGTTTCGTTACCGGTGCCGGTTTCTGGTGGGGTGGGTCTGCGCTTTCGCTGTTCTGTACTTCATCGACCCTTTGGATCTAGATTGGAACAGATGTAAGAATGTATAGCTGATTTGGATCAATCCAATTTCGCTTTCATCTTTTTCTTCCTTCCTGAAACCAAGGATCGAACACTTGAAGAGATCGAGGAGATGTTCCAGAACCGTGTCGGTGCAAGGATGTTCAAGAATAACGAATGCAGTTGCGCGTATTTCGCGAGGCGTGATGTAATCCTACAATAGATAACACATGACCTTGTAATTCATGTGGAATCATGATCAGCTTCTCCGCAGTTTGCCATCTTTTATCATGGCGTCCCAATTAAACTCTGCAAGCATGCAACTCATTTTTGGAATCATCAAATTCTAAACCTTCACCAGATCGGCCGCATTACGAAAAGAGATATTTTTTCATTGTGAGTTCATCTGATAGCGACTATATGCATAATGCAGCCCTCAAATCAAATCAGAAAGAAACAAAATCAAAGGGAAACCAAACTTGCCAATTCACTATACCTTTGAACTTCCGTTGCGGGCGGACCTTTTCTTGTTAATAGAAGAAAAGGAAACACAGAAACAGATATCGAACGTGTTTGTAAAAGACAAAATTCCGATATCCACAATATGACTTTTCCCTTCTTCACCGGATACCGCCGTATCTTTGCAAATTTTGATACGCCCCCATCCATCTATTCTTTCTTGACAAATAAAACATGAAAAAAAAGAAAAAGGAAGAAAGAATAAAAAATATAATAATAATAATAAAAAAAAAAAAGGTAAAAAGATATCTGCTCAATAATACTCTCCCCCTCCCCCCAAAAAGAAATTTCATAAATGAGGCAATGCATTGAGAAATGATGACAAAAAATGAGCGAAAGACATTCGAAACTCGAAAAATAATCGAAAAGAAATGAGAAAAAGAAAATAGGGAATGCAAGATTGAAGATAAGCACGCAAATTTATGCTGTCTCAGTCTACAACATCATGTTAGTGGGTTTCAATGCAGGGGAAGCAAGTACGATGGTATAGGGAACAAGCACGATCTCAGCAGGTTTAACTTCCTTTCGCAGCTGCTCAAAGTCGGCGAATTGTCGAATCTCCCCATCAACAAGTCTTGTAACATCGCCATCTTGAATCACAACATTCTTACCCCGTGTGCTCGGTCGTATCCGCCAGACACTCTCGATACCCGCGAGATGTCCATTCCGATAATCTTCGCCGGCCAACCGAATGAAATCATTCCACAAGGACATCCGGAATTTCACCGTCAACACCCGTTCGTAGAATGAAAACAATCTGAGGAGTCCCGTTCGACGCATTTTGTTGGCATCTTCAACAGCGTACTTGACGAATGACATGTACATTGATGGAACCCAGTGATTGCAAAGGAAATCAGACCAGAATTGGTAGAGACGGAGCATCGAAATAGAATCTCGGGCGGAGTTTTGACGGGATTCGAGGGCTTTTGATTCAAAGTCTTGGTATGCGAGTTCAGTGATGCCGCTTTGTCCCGCCTGGGGCTTGAGATTCGTTTCGATTAGCGGCGGTTCTGCTGGTCGCGATTTCGACGCTGGAATGTCGTCTTGGGCTACCATGAGGCTTGACACCCCAGACTTTACAGAGGGAGATGAACCTTGCGTCGCCGCTGTTACATCGGAAAATCGCCAGGTGATAGGTTGTGTCGGTGATCGAGATAGGTCGAGATCTCGGTCGGATTTCGCCTTGACACCGTTCATTGGAAGTGCAGGTATAATAGGTCGATCTTTGGGCTCGGGGACGGCTACAAGAAGGTTCCGTAAATTATCCTCCTCCACAATATCAACGGGTTCCTCTGGTCCTTCTGAAACGGGTGGAATCGAATTCTCCACAGAATGCATATCAAATGCAACCCCATCATGGCCGTTCACCATAGGTGGCTGATAATGAGCGCCATTCGGTACAAACGACTTGGCTTCTCTACTCAATTTTCGATTCTGAGGATCAAAATGCAGTGAATGAGGCGGTAGTTGAGGTTCCTCAGTTACGATCGCTGGCGACAACTCGTGTTCTTGCGGCGGTCGGAAGGGAGCAGGTGGAAAGGAAAACTGCTGATCGAACAAATACTGCTGTGATTGAAATTGTTGTTGGTAGGCTTCACTTGCTGCTCGGTACCAGTTTAAATGTGTCGAATACCAGAAATCAGCTGGCCCTGGGTGTCGAGCCGATTCCTCTCGTTCGTTCTCCGGAAAAACCCATTTTGCCCAGTCGTGACGGGCGCGTACCAGGGGTCCCCGCTCCGACTGGGAGAGGACTTCAGTTTCCGTGGAAGAAAGGAGGGCGACGAGGACGACATAAGCATCGCTCGTGATGGTTCGAAGACGGGCGAATTGGACCAGCTCTGATAGGGGTACATAACCCTGATCATCCATCTTCTTTCGTAAAAATGTGTCCTTGTACAGGTTTTCTTCGGAAAACCAATATTCTCTAAATACATTAGCTAGAAGTCTACGGAGCAATAGGTTGTTTGGGGGGCATACACTTGGCGTATAATCTTATTCTTAGTATCCTCGTCAACGGAGACAGCTGCCGGCTGTACTCCGAGACGTGAGAAATCAGCCACGAATTGCGGTTGATAAGGATGCGTTGGGTATCTTGGCAATGACGAATTTGCAGCTGGTGGAAAATATGGTACAGAATGACTTCGTCCAGGCGGACCGAAGACAGGTTGCATGGGAGGCGAATACATCGGATAAAATTGGCCGGGAAAGGGGAGTGGTGGTTGTGGAGGCGGTGGCATATACCCTTGAGGAAAGGCGTTCGGTGAAAAGCTATTTCTCGAACTGTATCTGCGGCCGCTCCCCCGTCTGGGAGGCTGCGTGCTCTGTTGAATAGATTGAGAAGCAGGGAAGTTGTAATTTTGGTCATTTTCCCAGTGAGAACTGTCTCTATGTGGAGGGTGGGTCGGCGAGGCCATCGGAGATTGTTGTTGTTCCGAGGGGTCAGATCGCGAGCCGTCGGGAGAGACAGTGTTGGGAGATTTCGGAGAACGAGATCGTTGATCGGAGTGACTTCGAGCAGTTTCTTTTTGTTGCTCTGGATGTGGAGTAAGAGACGGTGAAGGGCCTTTCTGTGCAGATTCCGGCCTCATTGGGACAGGTTCATCAGTGATCGGTGAGGGCGCTGGTAAAGGATCATGATGGAAAGCCGTTTGTTGCCACTCTTGCAGCGGTAATTCAGCGGATCGGGAATGACCGGGATCGAAGCCGAGACTTTGAGTTCGTCGTTCTGAATTCACCGGTTCTCGGGTGTTTGGAACATTTGGTTCTTCGCCGTCGCTCCGCGGTACGTGTCGTAGTCTGCTTTCTTCCTTTTCTCCATCCCTATTTCGATTACTTGCATCGCGCGTAGCACCCCGAGTATGTCTATTGTTGTATTTGCCACCGCGACCTCTCCGTGACTGCGGCGAGTCATAATGGAAATTGACTTCAAGTTTCTCCCATTTCTTCTTCTTGCCCTCTCGAGGTTCCTTGGTTTCGCGAGGTTCTTCTTTGCCGACATCTGTGAACTCCTTTGGTTGCGTGAAATTGGGGGATGATTTGGCTCGGTCTTCTCTGTGTACGGGTATTATTGTTGATTGTTTCCGCTCTTCCTTTTCGACCGCTGCAGCGACTTCTGGAGATGGCCATGCTTCGGCATCTTCCAAGGCCGGAGGAGGAACATTCACAGCTTTGCCCTTTTGGCGTGAGTGTTTGCCTGGGGATGAGTTAACAGTGTTGGCAAAGAAAACTTTCGTACCTTCTTGCTTGCCAACACCATTAGGTTTGTTCGCGGATTTAGGTTGGGGCAATTGCGGAGGCAGTGTGGGAACAATACGATCGAGTTGTATTGGAACCATTGGGGCGTCCTGCGAGTCCTTCCAGCGTTTCCGCTCAGCTTCTGCTTGTCGAGCTTTCCACGGATTCACGGGGGGGAGAGGAGCAAGTCGATAATTGAGGGTCGTTGTAGGAGCCTGTTTGGGGGAACCGATTTGAGTCGCCTCGTCGGTCATGGATGACGGGGGGGTCGAATGACCTTGAGACGATCCCTCTCCGTGAGCGATGTCTTTCGAGGAGATCGATTCTCGATCGTGGCTCTC
>Ga0335081_10015521_pt1 | contig 12316 bp, 9 predicted proteins | sample Lox_Sample_35_FD_206713 | JGI IMG/M metagenome (GOLD analysis project Ga0335081, IMG submission 206713) | Soil microbial communities from Loxahatchee National Wildlife Refuge, Florida, United States - Lox_Sample_3.5 | ecosystem: Environmental > Terrestrial > Soil > Wetlands | place: USA: Florida... | reverse complement strand
CTGCGGCTGTATCGCTGCTTTTTATCGCCGCTCAAGATGTTGTTGCCGGCCCCGCCATTGACCGGCGGCTGCTGCCGGTTTTATCCCACCTGTTCGTGCTACGCCCGCGAAGCCATCGAGAAACATGGCGCCGCGCGCGGGGTCTGGCTCGCGGCAAAACGGCTGGCGCGGTGTCATCCATTCAATGAGGGCGGTTTTGACCCGGTGCCAGACCGATGATGGACAAAAAAACAATTCTGGTCGTGCTCGCCTGCCTCGTGGCGCTCATCGCTTCGCAGGCGTTGATCAACAAGATCTATCCGCCCAAGCCGAAACCGCCGCGACCACCAGCCGCAGCGGTCACGAACGCTCCACCGCAACCGGTGGAGACGGCGAAGCCGCCCGAACAACCCGCCGCCCCGACGAATGCACCTGCCGCAGAACCCGAGCAGCCTCGTCCGCCCGAGCAGATCGTCTCGCTGAGCAATGCTTTCATCCGGGTGGACTTCACGAGTTGGGGTGGCGGCGTGCGCTCGGTCGAATTGTTCAAGCACCGGGTGCAGAACGATGGCCCGGTAATTCTGAACGGCGCCAATCTCGTGCCGGCGTTGTCGCTCGTCGGCGTGCCGGGCGCGGGAAGCAACAATGCGTTTGCGATGCAAGTCGTGGACGACAAGACCGTGACCATGCGTAGCGGCGATGGCGTCGTCAAGACCGTCACGCTGAGCAATGATTATGTGATGGCGGCCAGCGTGCAGCTACCGGCGGCGCTGGCGCCGTCCGGTACGGTCGGATTGGTGGTGGGCACGGCGGCGCCCACGCAGCCCCGGGAGATTCCCAGCTATCTGGTGGTGGATTGGGAGGGGGCGTCGAAGTTCCGCAATCGCACGCTGTCGCGCATTGCGGATCGGGAAAAGGCCGGCAAATCGCACGAGAACCTTCTCGTCGGATGGGTCGCGGTCAAGAGCCAGTATTTCACGATGGTGGTGTCGCCGACGACCAATATCACCGGGGTGACGTGTGATGTTGTGAATCTGACGACATCGGCGCCCCCACCGCTCGTTCGCGGCGTGACGGCGACGGCGGACGTGCCGTTGACTCGTGGCACGAACGGCATCTCATCGTGCGCGTTCACGTTCTACGCCGGTCCCAAGGACTACAACCGGCTGGCCGCGTTGGGCCGGCGTCAGGAAGAGTTGATGGACTTTGGGACGCCGATGGATCTCTACTCCGGTTTGTTCGGGGTCATTCTGTTGCACAGTTTGAACTTCTTTTACGGCCTGATCCCGAACTACGGCGTGGCCATCATCCTCGTCACGATTGCTTTGAAGATCATCTTCTGGCCGATCCAGGCGAAGAGCATCCAGTCGATGAAGGCGATGCAGAAGTTCCAGCCGCTGATGACCAAGCTGCGCGAGAAGTACAAGGACGACCCGCAACGGCTGAACACGGAGATGATGAAGCTCTACAAGGAGCACAAGATCAACCCGTTCTCCGGCTGTCTGCCGATGCTCGTGCAGTTGCCGGTGCTCATCGCGTTTTACCGCGTGCTGCTCAATGCCATCGCTTTGCGCGGCGCGCCGTTTCTCTGGATCCATGACCTGGCCCAGCCGGACACGGTGGCGACGATCGCCGGTTTCCAGATCAACCCCTTGCCGCTGGCGATGACGGCGGGCACGTTCTGGCAGCAGAAACTCACGCCGACGGGCGGTGATCCGCAGCAACAGAAAATGATGATGTTCATGCCGTTCATGATGCTGTTTTTCTTCTACAAACTCGCGGCGGGGCTGACGTTGTATTATACGCTGCAGCAACTACTTTCGGTGCTCCAACAGTGGCGGAGCATGCGTCAGAAGGCCGCGGAGGGTCCAGCCGTCCCTGCGAGTTCTGCTGGAAAATCGAAATGATTTCGGATAAGATGACAGCTAACTTGGCATCAATGGGCGTCGTAGCTTTACCCCGATCCGATCGGGGTTGCCCCGTGTAGGGTAAGCCGAACGCCTACAACATAGGAGCATAGTTATGGAAACTGAAACATCGGCCACAACCTCGCCGACTGTACCCACCGTCCCGCCACCCGACCCGCGCGAAGTCTTGCAGAAAATGCTCGATGGCCTCGGCCTCCAGACCAAGGTCGAGGTATTCAACATGGACGGTTCGATGTTGTTGCACATCGCCACGGTCGAACCCGGTCGCCTCATCGGCAAGCACGGCCAGACCCTCAGCCAGCTGCAATTTCTCCTCAATCGCATCCTCCAGCGCGGCAATCCCGATGCGCCGCGGGTCACGGTCGATTGCGAACGCTACCGCGAACGCCAGCGCGACGACATCCTGCGGAAGGTCGTCGATGCCGCCGACAGGGTCCGCCGCTGGGGCGATGCCGTGAAGATCGGCCCGTTCAACGCCTTCGACCGCCGCGTCATTCACCTGCACATGGAGAAAGACCGCGAACTCGAAGCCATCAGCGAAGGCGAAGGCGACGAAGCCGGCATGAAGAGGATGATTATCCGCGTGCGTGAGACGCCGAGCGGGCCGCAGGCGGCGTGACGCCTCGCTGTGAATGAATATTCTGTATGTTGAGAATCACGCCGTCTTTGCGGCCACCGTCGTTGGCAAATTCTTACCGCGACATACAGTCACAGTCGTGACGAGCTTGGTGGCTGCGCGCGAAGCTCTGGCTCTAAATGCTTTCGAAATAGTATCGGTCGATTACGATCTGGACGATGGCAAGGGTGACGAGTTGGTTTGCGAGCTTCGCAGTCACGGAACTCGAACTGTAGTGATTGGAGTTTCGTCCCACGAAGAGGGAAATACGGCGCTACTGCGTGCTGGTGCATCAGCAGTTTGTGGCAAAGCGCAATTTGATCAGATTCAAAACGTGATCGATGGTGTAATGAAAGGTAGCTAAACCTCGTTCGGCGCAGGTCTCTTGACCGCGCCGACCTGTAGGTTGCGTAGAGACAACGATTGTGTTAAATAATGGTGTGATGAGAGCGGTTCCCTTGGACATCTTGAAACTCGAACGTTCTGAGAAGATTCAGCTTTTGGAAGACCTGTGGGACAGCATCGCCGTGGATCCCGCGTCTGTTCCCGTATTGGAGTGGCAGAAGCAGGAACTCCGACGCCGCAAGACGAAGTTTTTGAAGAATCCGACGGCGGGCGTCACTTGGGGACAAGCCAAGCGCAAGATCCGCAAAGCGCATGGTTGAGCGCCTGATTCTCCTGCCGGAGGCGGTGGCGGACGCTTCCGAGTCCTACGCGTGGTATGAATCTCAAGAGCCGGGCTTGGGTGACGAATTCCTGCGCTGTCTTGAAGCCTGTATTGTGAGAATCCAACGCAGCCCGAGGCTCTATCCAGTTGCCGTTGAGACCTACCGACGGGCATTGCTACGCCGGTTTCCTTACGCCATTTTCTACGAGTACGATGATCGTGGCGTTGTCATCTTTGCCGTGTTCCATTGTTCTCAAGATCCACAGAAGTGGCGTGCCAGAACACGACGCTAATTGCGCGATGTGCGACCGCACTGCGAATGGGACCGAAATCGACTACCGGTATCGCAACAACCGCATCGCGTTCAGAATCACAATAACGCTGCTGAATTGATGGGCGATGGCGCCGCCGATCATGTGAAGGTGGCCACTTGAAGCTAGGGTGACCATGACGACGTTGTAAACGAGCGCGAAGATCAGACCCTGTTTGATGATCCACAGCGTGTGCCGGCTCAAGCCGATGGCGAACGCGATTTTTGAGAGGTCGTCGGCCATCAACGCAATGTCCGCCGCCTCGTGCGCAACGTCCGTGCCGTTCACGCCCATGGCGATGCCGACATCGGCCACGGCCAATGCCGGAGCATCGTTCACTCCGTCGCCGACCATGGCCACGCCACTGCGGCCCGGTCGCTTCAATGATTCAATGTGCTCGGCTTTTTGTTCGGGCAGCACCTCGGCCTTCACTTCATCGAGGCCAAGCTTGCCGGCGATTTGCATGGCGACGCGCAGGTTGTCGCCGGTGAGCATGACCACCTTCTCGACGCCGAGGTCGCGCAAGTCGCGGATTGCCTCGTCCGCTCGGTCGCGAACGGTATCGGACACACAGATCGTGCCGCAGACCTTGCCATCGTGCGCGACGAGAACAGTCGTATGACCTTCCCCGTGATGTTTGGCCATGTGGGCCTGCAGCGCATCGTTCATGACCACCGATTGGTCGCTCAACAATCCCGTCTGGCCAACAACCAGTTTCTGGCCGTTATGCTCAGCGACCACCCCGCGGCCATGGTGCGCCTGAAACTTGGACGGGTCCTCGGTCGCCAAGCCCAGGGCGCTGGCCTTGCGCAGGATGGCGCGGGCCACGGGATGCGCGCTCATTTTCTCGGCAACCGCCGCCATCGCGACGAGTTCGGCTTCGGTGTGTTCGTCAAACCGGCTGACGTGTGTAACCTCGGGTTCGCCGTGGGTGAGCGTCCCGGTCTTGTCGAACACGATTGTGTGCAATCGCGCCGTCGCTTCAAGGTATTGTCCCCCTTTGATGAGCACACCGGACCGCGCGGCACGGGAGATGGCCGCCATGATGGCCGTCGGCGTCGCGAGAATCAGCGCGCACGGGCAGGCAACGATCAACACGGTGATCGCCCGCGCGGTGTCGTGTGTGAACAGGAAGACCAGCACCGACAACGCGAGCATTACCGGCACGAGCCAGCCGGCGGCGCGGTCGAGCGTGCGCTGGATCGGGGCTTCGCGTTGGTGGGCCTGCTCGACCAATTGTGCGATACGCGCCAGAGTCGTATCTTCGCCGACGCGCTGCGCTTCGACAATGAGCGCTCCCGTTTCCGCGAGCGTTCCGACGAATACTTCGTCACCCTCGCTTTTGTCCACGGGCATGCTTTCACCTGTCACGGGCGCCTGGTTCACCGCCGCCATGCCGCCATGCACCACGCCATCCACGGGGATGCGTTCACCGGCGCGAACGACCACAATGTCGCCGACCTGCACTTCCGCAGCCGCAACTTCCGTCTCGCTTCCATCGCGGCGGACACGCGCAGTGAGCGGCACCAACGACAGCAGACTGCCGAGCGAGCGCCGGGCGCGGCGGATGGTGTATTCTTCCAATTGTGCGCCGAGCAACATGATGAACGCGACTTCGCCTGCCGCGACGAATTCGCCCACGGACGATGCGGCGATGACCGCAATGGCGACGAGTACGTCCGCATCCAGCCGCTTCGCAAACAACACTTTGATGGCGCGGAAGAAAATCGGATAGGCGGCCAAAACCAGCGCGGCGATCACCAATGCGGTTGAGACAGCCGAGGGCACGAGTTTGACCGCGCCCAGCAGCCAGCCCAGGAACAAGAGCGCCCCCGCGCCGATGACCTTGAAGAGTTGGAGGCGGGCCGGGCGCTTCCCTTCAGCGTCTCGGTTCTTGACGGGTAGGCGCGCGTTGTAGCCAGAGCGTTTGACGGCGTCGATGAGGACTTGCTCGCCAACCGTGGCGCCCTGGACATCAACGGCGGCGGTTTTGGAAACGAAATTGACAGAGGCTTTCTCCACCCCCGGTACGGCGGCGAGCGCCTTCTCAACCGCCTTGGCGCAACTCGCGCAGGACATGCCGTCCACATGCAATTTGACCGTCTTCATTCCTGGTTAAGATGTGCCCGCAGCCATCGGAGGTGCGAGGCCGCACGCAAGCAAGGATAAGCCCCGGCGCCTGCGAAGTCGAGCAGGTGGCCGCGCCTGCTCAGACGCCCGCACTGACGACGACTGCCGGTTGCGGCACTGCGCGAGGTTCGGATTGCGCAGCGAGGCGGCGGCGAAACTCCACGTGGCGGCGGCGGGTGAGTTCGACAAGCGGGTACCAGACGGCATGTTGCAGGCGATGGCGAATCAGCAAATGCCAGAATCGGTTCGAGCGTTTATACAGATAGGACATTGCCAGGTACGTCGGCACAGCCTGAGCATTCGCCGGACGGCGCGCCCAGATCGAACGATGCGAGAAGAGGCGCTCGTAGCACCACGCGTAACCGTCGGCGAGCTCCTCGGGCGACATGTGTTGCGGTTCAAATACGACGTGCGCGGTGTCGTACTGGCTCCAATCCTTGTGCAACAAACGTCGCTGGGCTTCCATTTGCCGGAATAATGGTGTGCCGGGGTAGGGCGTTAGGATGTGGAACGTCGCACACTCGAGACGATTCTCCTCGATCCACCGCGCTGTCCGCTCGAAGACATCGCGGCGGTCGTGATCGAATCCGAGCACGAAACTGCCGTTCACCTGGATGCCGTTGTCGTGGAGAATCGCAACCCGCCGTGCGTAGTCGTCGGTGCGCGCGGTTTTCTTGTGCGAGTCGACGAGGTTGTGATCGCTCAGTGATTCGAAACCGATGAAGACGCCCGTGCAACCGCCCAGCGCCATATCGCGAACCATCGATGGATCATCCGTGACGTCGATGGTGACGGCCGCGCTCCAGATTTTTTCGAGAGGACGCAGGGCGCGGCAGAGTTTGCGCAGGTATTCCGGACGCGAACCGAGATTGTTGTCGATGAACACGCCGTAGGGCTGACCGTCGTCCGCGAATTCCTGAACGATCTGCTCGGGGTCGCGCATGAGATACGGCATGTGCAGTCCCTCAGTGGAGAGATAACAGAAGCCGCAACGATTGTGGCAACCGCGCGTGGCAATGAGACTGGTGCTGGTGAGAAAGCCCCAGCGCGGCACGAGATCGCGGCGGGGTGGCGGATCCTCGCGGTAGGGACGGCGATAGTCGGCATGATAGGTCCGCTGGAGCGTGCCCGCCTCGACATCGCGGAGAATCTGCGGCCAGAGTTGCACGCCGTCACCGATGGCCACGGCATCCGCATACGGCGCGCATTCGTCGGGACACGAGACGGCGTGCAGTCCGCCGAGCACGACGATCGCTCCGTGTGCCCGATACCAGCGGGCCAGCTCGAAAGCGCGTTGGGCAAATGTCAGGTGGACGGTGATGCCGACGACCTGCGGGAACGGGTCGTGGGGTGGCGGGCCTTGCAGAAGATTTTCGTCCCAGTACGAGACATCCCAGTCTGCGGGCGTTGCGCCCGCGATGCTCGTGAGAGCAAGCGTCGGCGTCAACACATGTTTGCCGAAGCTGGCGTGGGGGTCCTTCCGATAAAACGGATTGATCAGCATCGCGTAGCCACGTGTCGGTTGTTGAACCGGCTGGGTGGGGTCGAGTCGCGGGGCGACCCGCATATCGCGCGGTTGGAAGTATCGCTTCTTCGGCCAGCGCGGCGTCTCCGTGGTCTTGGTGGCTTGCTGAGCGATGTCGCGCGAGAAGGCGACACCATCGAAGACGGCCGCGCTGGCGGCCGTGAAGTTGGCGCGGGCGGCTTGCAGGAAATCGGCAGGTGCGACGTTGAGGGCGGCGAGTGTGTGCCGGTGGGACCGCGTGAAGGCACGCACAGTGGCGCTGAAAAGCACATGGAGGAGCTGTCGGAACATCCATCGTTCGACCGGCGCAAGATCGGAAACGGGAGAGTGGAACGATTCCGAGAGAAACCTTTCGTGGAATTTGAAGTCGTGCAGGAGTTGCAGGCAAACGGTTTGCAGCACGGCGTCACCGGAACCGCGATGCACTTCGGCCAGGAATTTCAGGAGGACGGCGTTGAGAATGAGTTGTCGGACGAGTGGCAACTCCGAGGGCGATGTCCAGCTTGCGGCGCTCGTGTTTGTGGAGGACGTCGTGGCAGCGGTTCGTGTTATCACCTGGATCGCCTGGTGGAGAAGTTCTGCGTCGATGCGAACCTCGGTGATGTACAATTCGAGGGCGACGTTCCATTGGGTACGGTGGTCGCGTCCGGCCTGGTCCAAGAGGTCGGCATGATGCCGCAGCATTCGTTCCAAGCGAGTGAATGAACGCAGGAGGGGGGCGTGCAATCGCGGCCCGAGAGAAATTCCTTCGTGCCAGGCGACGCCACGTCGGTCCAATTGGTTCTGGCGAAAATAGGCGACCCAGTCGGTTGCAGTCACGATACGACATCCTTTATGCTTTGTGCTACAAAGTATCTGGCCCAAAAAGAGTCGGGCCGCCGTATTAGCGGTGGCGCTTGAGAATGTGTTCCAATCCCTCCAGATACCGCGCGAAGGCGGCCCGGCCTGCGGCGGACAGCGCCACGAGCGTGGTGGGTTTGTTGGGATTGCCGGTTTTGCGCAGGCGGATCAAGTGGGCGGCTTCGAGCGCGCGGAGGTGCGCTGCGAGGTTGCCATCGGTCAGGCGCAGACCGTCGCGCAATTCGATGAATGACAACGATTCATTGGCTGCCAGCAGAGAGACGATGGCCAGGCGCGTCTTCGTATGGATCGCCGGCTCCAGTTTTTCAAAGGCATCGAGATCGGCTGCCAGCTTGATCGGATTCAGTTTGCTCGTGGCTTCGGTCATGATAATTAAAGTCCTTCGCCCTCTTATTCCGTGAAATCGGTCGCCGCCAGACGGTCCACCTGTTGCCAGAACGCATGGGCGCGCGCCTCGCGCCATTCCGCGGCCAACACGCCCGCGCCAAAGCCGATATGCGTGCCGCCAAAGCCGAGCCCCATCGTCAGGATCGGGTGAGGGTGCGGCGCCAACACGCTGATCACACCAAACACCAGACAGGTCGCACCCAACCAGGCGATCGATTGGGGAGCAAAAAAACTAGTCGCGAGGATGCCGCAACCATACAGCGTAAGCCAAAACGCCGGCAGCAGGTCGAGACGATCTAGCCGCCACAGTAACGCTGTTACCGCAAGGGCGGCGGCGAAGCACGGCAGCACGGCCAGCAGGACCGTGCGTGCTTGACGCGACCAGACCGGTTCGCCGCGTTGGCGGGCGCGTCCAAACGTGAGCAGCACGTGGCCGGTGAATGCCACTGCGAACACGGCGCACCAGACGAGCGCGAAATTGGTGTGCGGCTCAAACTGCAGCCATTGGAAACCGAGCACGGCGGCGCCGACCAGCGCGGCGGCACCAGCGAAAAGGCCGGAGTAGCCGGAAATGTGTTCGTAGCGCTGGCTGCGTTCCATCAGCGTGCGGATGGTTTCCAGTGTGTGTTCGGCGTGTTCGAGGTGCATGGCGTATGATATACTTTGTGACACAAAGAAGCAACGGTTGTTCAAAGTATTCCCGCAATTCGAGCACGGCAATGTTCCGCGGAGGGAGGCAATATGCAACCGGTTGGCGCCCAATAACAACGGGTGGCTTGACCTTTGCTGGATGGAGGTCGACAATAACGGCGAGCAAGCGGACCAGAGCGCGTCCCGAGTGACGAAAGTGCGGATGGCCTCGAAGTACAATATCAAAGTCCAATACGCCGCCTGGATGGCGGCAGTGACCCTGGCAACGGTCGTGGTCATGACGGCCGTGCACTTGTGGCGCGAGGTCGATGAGCAAGGGAAAGTGGCCAAACGGCGGGCGCACATTGCGGCGCAAACGCTGGCCAAGTCCGTTGTTTACGCTGTGGTCAGCAATGATATTCCCGCCATGGCCCGCTCCGTCGAGACCATCAACCCGGACAAGGAAATCCTGTTCTGCCGCATTTTGGACAGCAACGGCCGCGAGATTTTCCCCAAGTACTCCCAAGCCCGACCCGAGTCGCTGCTCACGGTGACAGCGCCCGTGCAGGACGATACACGGACCGTGGGCACTGTGGAACTGGGGTTGGGACAGGCTTCGGTGAGCGAAGCGGTGATGCAAGCGGTGTTCATGGATTTGGGCATTGGGGTGCTGGCGGTGCTGGCCGCTGTGGGGGCGTCATTTCTGGCGTCGGGACCTGTCCGAGATTCTCTGAAGGAGTTGCTGGGCTTTGTGAAACGCGTGGATGCGGGTGAATCCCGCGGGGAACGACTGGACAGCGACCTCGCCGACGTCGATGCGGTGGGCAAGTTGCTCAATGATTTGGTCCGGCGCGTGGAAGAAGCGCAAGTCACACTGGTTCGGTCGCAGAAAAAACTCAAGGCCACCCAAAAGGAAATGGATGAGTACACGTACGTCATCAGCCATGATTTGAAGGAGCCGTTGCGGGGCATTGAAGCCTTCAGCAAGTTCCTGGTGGACGACTATCGCGACAAGTTGGATGAGGACGGGCGCCATCACGTGGACGTCATCCGCAAATCGGCGCTGCGCATGCAGCGGTTGATCAACGACCTGTTGCGGTTCTCGCGGTTGGGCCAGCAGAAGAGTCCATTTGCACCTGTCGGACTCAACGGGATGCTCATGCATGTGCGCGTGAACCTGCAATACGCGCTCGACGCGAAGAAGGTCGATCTGGTGGTAAACAAATTGCCAACCGTGATGTGTGACGCGACGGCGATGACCGAAGTGTTCCACAACCTGATTTCCAACGCGATCAAGTACAACGACAAGCCGCACCCCGTTGTCGAGGTCGGCTGTGAGGAACAGATCAATCCACAGACCAGACAGTCGGAGTACGTCGTTCACGTGCGTGACAACGGGATGGGGATCAAGGCGGAGTATTTCGAGAAGATTTTTCAGATTTTTCAACGGCTGCAGCGGGATGACGAGGGCACCGGGATTGGGTTGACCATCGTCAAGCGCGTGGTAGAGTGGCATGGAGGGCGTGTCTGGGTCGAGAGTGAGTATGGCACGGGCACCACGTTCTATTTCACACTGCCGAAACGCGAATTGAAAGAGACGCAGCCCCCGACGACGCTGGACGCGACCCAGACGACCTCCAGGGGACAAACAGAGCTTGCATCAACCCTTTGACATCCTGCTGGTCGAGGACAACCCGGCCGACGTCGAGATCACGATCGAAGCGTTTCGGCGGAGCCATAAGGGCAATCGGGTCTACGTCTGCCGCGACGGGGAAGAGGCGCTGGATTTTCTGTTTCGCCGCGGCCCGTTCGTCAAGGCCAGCGCCGCGCCCCGCCCCGATCTCATCCTGCTGGACCTGAATCTTCCCAAGAAGAACGGCGCCGAAGTCCTGGAGTTGGTGAAGACCAACCTGGGCATGAAGGACATCCCGATCGTTATCCTCACGACCTCCGACCGCGAAGAGGACGTGTCCCGCTGCTACAAGGTCGGGGCGAACAGTTACCTGACCAAGCCCGTGCAGTTTGACGACTGCCTGAAATTGGTCGAGCAAATCCAGCTCTACTGGCTGCAAGTCTCGAAGCTGCCCCCGAAGAGCAAGCCGGCCCCATGAATGCGTCGCCGGCACCGCTGCTCGTCGTGGAGGACAATCCCGTCTACGCGGAAATCCTGCAGCGGCTGCTGCCGACGCTGGGCGCGGAACTGCGGTTTGCGCCCAAATGTGTAGACACGGCCGAAAAGGCGATCGAAGAGATTACGCGCACCGAGTACGCGCTCGTGCTGCTCGATTACAAACTGCCCGGGGCCGACGGCATGACCGTGCTGGCGCATATCCGCCGGTTGCCCCTCGCGCGGCAGCCCGCCGTGATCATGCTCACCGGAATGGGCAACGAAGCCGTCGCGGTCGAGGCCATGAAGAGCGGGGCAAAAGATTATCTGCCCAAGGACTGTCTCGACGTGCCGTCGCTGATCCGGGCGATCACCAGCGCCCTCGAACGCAAGCGGCTGGAGCAACAGGTCGCCCGCTACACGGAGGAGTTGCGCGAAAAGAACGCCCAGGTGGAAGCGGATCTCAACATGGCGCGCGAAATCCAGCACGCCTTTCTGCCGGCGCAATACCCGACGTTTCCGAGCAGCGCCATGGCCAAGGAGAGCGCACTGCATTTTCATCATCGCTACCTGCCCACGGGCGCTGTCGGGGGCGACTTTTTCGATGTGTTGCCGATTTCCGAAGCGCGGGCCGGGGTGTTCATCTGCGACGTGATGGGTCACGGGGTGCGGGCGGCGCTGGTGACGGCAATGGTGCGGGGGCTGACCGAAGAGTTGATCGCCGTGGCCGCGGAACCGGACAAATTTCTGACCGAGATCAACCACCGATTGTTGGGGATCCTGACGCAAACACGGATGCCCATGTTCGCCTCCGCGTTCTATCTGGTCGCCGATCTGGCGCGGGGCGAGTTGCGATATTCCAACGCAGGCCACCCGAATCCGTTCCTCGTGCGGCGCAACACGGGCACGGTCGAGACCTTGCGCTTTCCGGATTCTCGTCCGGGGCCTGCGCTCGGCGTGTTTGAAGAGTCCATGTACCCGCTGTGCCAGGTCCCGCTGGCGCCGCAGGATTTGGCCGTGTTGTTCACCGACGGCCTGTACGAGGTTGAAGGCGCACAGGGGGAAGAGTACGGGCAGGAACGATTGCTGGCCGCGGTGCGCAAACGTACTCATTTGCCGGCGGGTCAGTTGTTCGACGAACTGCTGGCGGATGTCCAGCGGCACGCCGGCAACCG
>Ga0335081_10015520_pt1 | contig 12316 bp, 11 predicted proteins | sample Lox_Sample_35_FD_206713 | JGI IMG/M metagenome (GOLD analysis project Ga0335081, IMG submission 206713) | Soil microbial communities from Loxahatchee National Wildlife Refuge, Florida, United States - Lox_Sample_3.5 | ecosystem: Environmental > Terrestrial > Soil > Wetlands | place: USA... | reverse complement strand
TCAGAAGCGGGAGGGTGATTGGAACCTAGCCAGCGTCTGGCTGGACTCGGAAGAAGAGAAAGCAGAAATTAGAAACTAGAGATTAGGAATCAGAAATCGGAAATTAATTCAGAAATTTGAAGAAGACCGCAGTTGACGGTCGAAGGTCATCAGGGAACGGCGTTTTCTCTTTCGACCTTCAACTTTCGACTGTCGACTGGTCTTCGGCGTTTCTCTCTTGACTTTCGACTTTTGACTCTCGACTGTTTTTATGAAACACGTCATCGTCGGCACCGCGGGGCACATCGATCACGGCAAGTCGGCGCTGGTCCGTGCCTTGACCGGGATCGACCCCGACCGACTCGAAGAAGAGAAACGCCGCGGCATCACGATTGATCTGGGCTTTGCTCACCTCGACCTCGGCGATGATCTGCGGCTGGGTTTTGTTGATGTGCCCGGGCACGAACGCTTCGTGAAGAACATGCTGGCTGGCGCGAGCGGCATCGACCTGGTCTTGCTCGTGGTGGCGGCCGATGAGTCCATCAAGCCCCAGACACGCGAACACTTCGACATTTGCAAACTGCTAGGGGTCGAGCGCGGCCTCGTCGTCGTTACCAAGGCGGACCTCGTGGATCGCGAGCTCATCGATCTGGTGCGGCTGGAGATTCAGGAATTCGTCGCCGGGTCATTCCTTGAGGGTGCCCCGGTGGTGGCCGTGAGTTCGCGCACGGGCGAAGGCCTGGATACGTTGAAGGTGGAACTGCGGCGCCTCGGCATGCTCGCGACGGCCAAGTCGATCGAGCTTCCTTTTCGGCTGCCGATCGACCGCGTCTTCACCATGAAGGGATTCGGCGTGGTGGTGACGGGAACGCTCGTCGCCGGTCGGATTGAGAAGGAAGCAGAAGTCGAGGTTTACCCAATAGGTCGGCGCGTGCGCGTGCGCGGCGTGGAGGTCCACAATCAGCCGGCCGACGTGGCAGTAGCCGGTCAGCGCACCGCGTTGAACCTCGCGGGCGTCGAAGCGTCGGAGCTTGCGCGCGGAATGGTGCTCGCTCCTGCCGGCCTCTTAGCTGCAACCGACCGTGTGGATGCGGTTCTCGAAATCATCGCATCCGCCAAGCCGCTGAAGCATCGCGCCAAAGTGCACTTTCACTGTGGGGCGAGCGAGTCGGTGGCGGAAGTGGCGCTGCTTGAGGGCAAGGAACTTCCGCCAGGCGGGCGGGCTTATGCCCAGCTTCGCATCGCAGAGAAGGGTTTGGTGCTCCCAAGCGACCGGTTTATTATCCGTCAGTTTTCTCCCGTCACCACCATCGGAGGCGGCCTCATTCTGGATAGCCAGCCTCAGCGGCATCGCCTGGCGGATCCTGCGGTGAGCGCCTTTCTTACGGCCCTGGAGCAAGGCGGCCCCGAACAGCACTTGCAGCTTCTGGTGGAACAGGCGGGCGAGGCGGCACCGGCTGCCCTGGCCAGTCGAACGGGCTGGCAACCGGCGGAGGTCGATAGAGTCGCCAAAACCCTGGAAGGGGAGAAGCGCGTGGTGATTCTCGGGCAGCCGTCCCGCATAGTGGCTTCGGCCGCTTATTTCGCGGCGCTCTCCGAACGCATCCTCGCTGAGCTCGAAGCCTTTCACAAGGCTAGCCCTTTGGTTCCAGGCCTGGCCAAAGAGGACTTGCGCGGCCGCGTCGCCGGGCGTGATAACGGAAAAACTCGGCTCGCTTCACCCACTCTCTTCAACGCGGTGCTGCAGGCCTTGGCCGCCGCGAGCAAGCTCGAAGTTCAGGGAGAAACGGTGCGCCATCTAGGGCAGGGAGTTCGCCTGAGCTCGGAAGAGCAGTCGGCCAAAGAACAAATTGCGCAAGCCTTCGAGCGGGCAGGCCTCACTGTGCCGGCCGCCAAGGAGGTGCTCCAGGAGTTGCCTGTCGATCGAGCGCGGGCTGAGAAGATCCTTCACATCCTCCTCAGGGAAAAAACCCTCCAAAAAGTCTCGGAGGACCTGATCTTCCACCGGTCCGCGCTCGAACGGCTGCGGACTCTGGTGGCCCAGCGCAAGACAGAGAGCCCGCGCCTCGACGTCGCAGCTTTCAAAGAAACTACCGGACTGAGCCGGAAATACGCGATCCCCTTGCTGGAGTACCTCGACCGTGAACGGGTGACGCGACGCGAGGGCGACGCGCGGATCATTCTATAGAGTGGAGCAGGAACGGCTTCAGCATGCCGTAGACGCGAGCGACAGGCAGGCCGACGATGTTGAAGTAGTCGCCCTCGATGCGCGTTGCGAATCTGGAGGCAATCCCCTGAATTGCATAAGCTCCTGCCTTGCCGAAAGGCTCGCCGCTGCGTACGTAGCCGCGGATTTCCTCATCTTCAAGGTGACGAAACGTGACTAGTGTCGTTTCGTGGTCCAGCGCCTCGATCCGGCCAGGCGGGCGTACGAGGCTCACGCCGGTAATGACGCGGTGCGTTCGGCCCGAAAGCAGACGGAGCATTCGGGACGCGTCCTCGGTGTCGCGAGGCTTACCCAAAATCTCATCTTCCACCACCACTTCCGTGTCAGCACCGAGTACAATCGCATCGGTGGACATTGGGTCGTGCACAGGGCCGGGCGCGGGGTCAAACGCATCTTGGGGAAGAATGTCAGTCGCCCCGGACGCGGCCACGATGGCTGCCACCGCCAGTGCTTTGTCGCTCGCGGTCCGGCGGACGTACGCTTCGGGAGTCTCGACGGGAAGCCGCGCCTCCTCGACTCCGCTCGCGAGCACATCGAAATCGAACCCGGCCGCGCGCAAGAGATCCTGTCGTCGGGGCGAGCTGGAAGCCAGAATCAAGCGCATGATGACACCATTATAGGTCCGATTCGGCCCAGGATTCGCAGTGCTCTATGCCCGCCTTGCCGGCAAATTGGCCCGGGAGCGCGGGCGTCCCTCCCGCTCTGCAATTGCTGACCGCTGATCGCCCGATTGCTGATTGCAAGAGGCAGCAGTCGGAGCATTTCTTGTCAATCGGCAATCGACAATCGTCAATCGTCAAAGCGCAAAAGTGGGCGGGACCCCGCGCCCAGGCTCCCAGACTTCACTTGAATCTAGCAGTAGGAAATGTGGTAGACTGCATTTCCGCCTGCAAAATTGATGCGCTCGGGTGTGAAGCCGGCTGCCGGTGCCCGTTAAAAGAAAGGAACCCAGATGGACGAGGTCACCAAAGTCCTGCCCAGTGTCTTTAAGCGACAAATGCTACGCGTTGACCCGCCGCTGGTAAAAGTACTGACGCCGCTGTGGTCGCGAGTGGTGGGGAGTGCGATCGCCCAACAGTCGCGCCCGGAAGCTTTCGTGGCGGGTACTTTGACGCTGGTGACGGCTGATCCGACTTGGGCGAAAGCGCTGACCTCAATGAGAGAGGAGTTGCGAGGCAAGGTCAACGCTTATTTTGGCTGTCCTCTCGTCCGCGCCGTCCACATCCGGAAAGTAACGAAGCTAACGCCGCCGCGGCCATCAACGGCGAAGGATAGCGGGCAGCCGGAGGGGATCGAGCCCGGCCCTCTCGGGTGGCCAACCGCGATGGAGAAACTGGACCCAGAGACGGCGCGCGTGGCGCGGCTCTCCTACGCCAAGTATTTTGCGCGGACCAGGAGTGGAGTTGCGTGAATGGCTCTGACCGAAAAAGACGTTCGTTACGTCGCGGACCTGGCTCACTTGGATCTCACCGAGGCGGAGGTTGAGCGTTTCTTGCCGCAGCTCGATTCGATTCTCAACTACGTCCAGAAGCTGAACGAACTCGATACCCGCGAGATCGAGCCCATGGCTCAGGTGAGCGCGGGAGAAGCGCCGCCCTCGCTCCGTGAAGACGAGTCTCGCAGTAGCTTTGCGCCTGACGTCGCCCTGGCCAACGCGCCCGGCCCTGGCCCCGGATTCTTCAAGGTGCCGCGCGTCATCGAGCGAGAGTGACCTGGAATTGACGATTGACGACGGCAGAAATGGACCTGACGGCTCTTACTCTCGCAAACATCCGCGAAGCTCTGACGCGCAGGCAGGTGTCGGCGGTGGAGTTGGTCGGAGCGCACTTGGCGCGGATCGACCAGCGGGACACGGATCTTCGCGCCTACCTCACCCTCTCGCCGGACCGCGCGCTCGAGCAGGCCCGGCGCATCGACGCGCTGATCGCCGCCGGTGAGCCGTTGCCGTCGCTGGCTGGAGTGCCGGTTGCCATCAAGGACGCCATCATCACACGCGGAGTTCGCACCACCGCCGGCTCGCGGATCCTGCAGAACTACATTCCGCCGTACGATGCGACGGTGGTGGAGCGTCTTGAATCTGCCGGGGCGTGCCTCCTGGGCAAGACCAACTGCGACGAGTTCGCCATGGGCTCGTCGACGGAAAACTCCGGCTACTTCGCTACGCGTAATCCCCACGACCTCACGCGCGTGCCCGGCGGATCGAGCGGCGGATCAGCGGCGGCGGTGGCGGCCGGTCTGGCTACGGTGGCCTTGGGCTCCGATACGGGCGGCTCGATCCGGCAGCCGGCCGGGCTCTGCGGCACCGTGGGCATGATGGGAACCTACGGACGCGTCTCGCGTTTCGGTCTCGTTGCTTTTGCTTCCTCGCTCGATCATATCGGCCCGCTCGGCCGCTCCGTGCGCGATGTGGCGGCGGTACTGCGAGTGATCGCCGGACACGATCCTTGCGATTCGACTTCCGTAAGCCAACCAGTCCCAGACTACGAGGCAATGCTCGATGGACCGGTTACGGGTTTCAAGGTGGGCGTGGCGGACGAGTACTTCAACGGGCTGAGCCCCGCGATCGGTGACAGCATTCAAAAGGGAATCGACTTGCTGGCGAAACTGGGGTGCCAAATCACACCTATCAGCCTGCCACACACCGACTACGCCATCGCGTGCTACTACATCATTGCCACCGCCGAAGCGAGCTCGAATCTGGCTCGCTACGACGGAGTTCGCTACGGATTCCGCGCCAGCGGCTACGACGGTCTGGCGGAGATGTATCGTAAGACGCGAGACGGCGGCTTCGGGCCCGAAGTCAAGCGGCGCATCATGCTCGGCACCCACGTTCTCAGCTCCGGCTACTACGACGCGTATTACCTCAAAGCCCAGAAGGTCCGCACTCTGATCACGCGCGATTTCCAGGAGGCCTTCGACGACGTCGACGTCATCCTGACCCCGACTTCACCTATTCCAGCGTTCAAGCTCGGTGAGCGCCTCGAGGACCCGCTCGAAATGTATCTGGCCGACATCTACACCGTCACCGCTGACCTTGCCGGTATCCCCGGTATCTCCGTGCCGTGCGGCAAAACGAGGGTCGAGGGCGAGCCGCGCCTGCCGGTGGGGATGCAAATCCTGGCCCGGCACTTTGACGAGGCCCGGCTTCTTCAGCTAGCCTACGCCTTTGAGCAGGCGGGCGGGTCCGAGGTCTGACGCAACAACCGTCGCGGCCGGCAGTTGATCTTTCCTACCCGGCCGGGATGGCCCGCTGCGACTCTCACCTGGTCCATCAGGCCACACCCTGCTTCTTGCCCACCGGCCTGGCGGCCGGCTTTTTAGCGGTTGGTTTCTTGCGGCGAACCGTAGTCCTCCCGCCTGAACCAGCGGAGACCGGTGCGTAGATCTTCAGCTTGCTGCCGGCGGCTATCCGGGAGCTCTTCAGGTTGTTCCAGCGGCGGATCTCATAGGCGGACGCGTCGAAACGGTCAGCGATCAGGTCCAGAGTGTCTCCCGATCGCACCGTGTAATACCGCACTTGGCGAGGTACCCGCGGATGCACGCGTTCCAAGGACCATTCCGCGCCGGGAGCGACGGGCAGCAGCAGATGCGTGCCTTCCTCCAGCGAAGCGCCACGATCGAGGCCGTTCGCCGACGCCAGCGCCGCATTCGTCACTTTGAACTTTCGGGCTATATCGGAAAGGGTCTCGCCTGGCTCGACTTTATGAGCGCGCCACCAGACTCGCTTGTCGGGAGGCACCGACTCGATCTTCTCTTCGTAGGCCTGCTTCGTACCGGGAGGCAAGTTGAGCACATACGCCGGATCGTTAGCGGGCGTGGTCCACCGTTGCAAGCCTGGGTTCAGCCGGACCAGATCCTCCACCGGATGGTCGATGAGCTGCGCCACCAGGCGAAGATCGGTAGGCGCGCTGACCGTCACCTGGTCGTCTTCCAGCGGCGCGTCCGGCGGCACGTCGAAACCATAGGCCTTGGCGTTTTTGGCGATGAGCGCCGTAGCCAGGAAAATGGGAACGTAGTCCTGCGTTTCTTTCGGGAGAGCGTCGAGCCGCCGCAGTTCCCAGTAGTCCGCGTACCCGGTCTTCTCCACTGCCCTCTGTACGGTGACCGGACCCGCGTCATACGCCGCCATCACCAGAAACCAATCCCCAAACTCCTGGTAAAGCTCTTTCAGATGGCGGGCCGCCGCGCGCGTGGACTTCTCCGGGTCCTCGCGCTCATCCACCCAGCGGTTCACGTGTAGCCCATAATCCTGCCCCGTGTCCCGCATGAACTGCCAGATGCCCACGGCGCTCTTTTTCGAGATGGCATAAGGATTGAAGGCACTCTCGCCCGCCGCGAGATAAATAAGGTCCTGGGGCAGGCCTTCCTCGCGCAATGCCTTGGAGATCATGGGCTGGTAGCGGCCCAGGCGCTCGAGAATGGTTTGCATGTACCCGCGAGCGTGGTGCTGAAGATAGCCGATGGCCCCATCCACATAGTCGTTGGAAACCAGCGGGAGGTCCGACTGCACCGACTTGATCTCCTCCTGTACCTGCTCCTTGACCTTGGGGTCGACAGGGAAGGTGAGACCGGCAAATGAGTCCAGAGGCGCCGGCTCGTAGTGATGCTCGGCGAGCGTGTCGCCGCGCTCGATCGCGGCCAGTTCAGCGCTGTAAGTGTCTTCTACGACCTTCTCGAACTCGGCGCTGAGGCGATCGTCAGAGCCTACATCGAGATTAGATTCGAGCAGCGTGCTCAGGGCCTCATCCAGCTTCTGGCGCGCCCCTTCGAGGTTGCCCGACGCGTAGTCGGACATGCCGGCATGGTAGAGCCCGTCCACCTGCTGGAGAAGCAAATCCACGGGGTTGCCGGCGGTTCCGGGGGCTGCCTGGGGTATGGACGCGGGACTGGCTGCTGCTTGGGGTTGGGCGGTTGCAGCCGGGACCTCGGCCGCCGCGGATGGGCGCACCACCGTTTGCTGTTTGGCCACCGGCCCACAGGCGGCGAACACCGCCGTCAACAGCATCGCCAGTGTCAATCGTAGCCTAGTCAAAGCCCCTCTCCGGACGATCCGGGCGTCCATCTCCTTTACGGGTCCCTTACCAATTCTGGTCCGAAGGTAAGAGAGCCACAACGGTTATTGTAGACCCCGCGCCGCATGGGGTCAATCGGGCAGAAGAGGAGCACGCACGAAAGAAGTGCGTTCGCGCGGGAGAGACGCGACTTCGACTGAACAGAAGGTGCCGAGACCGGCGTGCGCTATACGTGTTCCAATCAGTAGTGGCTAGAAGCAAGACCCGGACAAAGGTCCTTTCGGTGTGTCGCATCGCGGGACAGCGGAACATAGACTCTTGCCCGCTGCTCGTCAAGCCGTCAATCGGTCTAGCCCCTAGCCACTCACCACTAGCCACCCCCACCCGCCTACTTCTGATAATAGGCGGCATTCATGGGGGTATACTCGTTCCACTTCTCCGGCAGGTCATCGAGCGGAAAGATCGCCGAGACCGGACAAACGGGTACACAGGCGCCGCAGTCGATGCATTCGACCGGATCGATATAGAGCATCGGAACGTCGGCGAAGTTAGCCTCGTCCTTGCGCGGGTGGATGCAATCCACCGGGCACACGTCGACGCAAGCTGTGTCCTTGGTGCCGACGCAAGGTTCCGCGATAATGTACGCCATAGCAGCTAAGCCCTCCTCAAGTATGGTGAAGTCATCGGAGAACCCACCTCCGAAGAGACTAGGTTAAGCCTTGGGGCCGGCACTGGCGACGACTTAAGTCGGGCCGGGAGCGGCGCTAGCTGCTTTTTCAGAATCGCGTTACAATTGAAATGACAACTGAAGGCGATGGAGTTCGCCCAAACCGTCCAAAACTGTGGACTGATGACTCCTGGCCGCCCGTCGGCGCCAGGAGTTTTTTGTGGTGGCGAGACCCCGAGGGGAGGCAAGAAAGTTGAGCTCAAATGAAGATTCTCCTTCTCATTACCTTCGGGTCGGCAGGTACGCTAGCGCGCTACGCTCTGCAAGGGCTGGTGCAGGACCGTACCAGCCCCGCGTTTCCTTACGGAACCGTAGCGGTGAATCTGTCCGGCTGCTTTCTGCTCGGAGGTGTCGGCCAATACGCGCTGAATCATATCTCCGTGCCGGTCGACTGGCGCGTCGCCATTACCGTCGGTTTCTTCGGTGCGTTTACCACGTTTTCCACCTTCGGCTGGGAGACCGTTCACATGCTCGAAGATGGAGAGTGGGCGCGCGCAACGCTCTATGCGGCCCTCAGCGTTGTCGGGGGCTTGCTCCTGGTTCGCTGTGGCATGTACTTGGGAGATCATCTGTAGCAGGAGCCTGGGAGACTTATGGAGCACCAGCGATTCGAAGGCGAACGTACCCTGATGCGCATCCACATTGGAGAGTCCGACAAGTGGCAGGGCAGGAGCCTCTATCAGGCGATCGTGGAACTGCTGCGACGCGAACACTTCTCCGGGGCCACGGTGCTTCGGGGCGTGGCCGGCTACGGCTCTTCCAGCCGCTACCACACTGACAAGATTCTCCGCTTGTCGCAGGATCTGCCCATCGTGATCGAGGTGGTGGAGGATTCCCAGCGCATCGAAGAGGTGCTGCCGAGGCTCGACGAGATGGTGGGCGGCGGCCTCATCACGCTGGAAAAAGTCCGCGTGATTCTCTACCGGCCCGGCAAATCCTGACTTCTCGTAAGAAGATCCTGAGCTGCGGCGCAGGGAGCCAGCAGGGCGGTCAGATAGATCAGGGCATACCTGGGAGCGAAACTCGAAACTCGAAAGTCGGCACTCGTGACGATGCAGGTCTGACTTGACGGGAGCAAGTTCCGAGTTCTGAAGTTCGAGTTTCGTCTTTTGAGTCTTCACTTTCACACCCCTACAAGGGCAGAAGCAGCCGCGCCTCGCAGCCCGGACGTTCCCTGCGATTTTCCAGCGTGAGAAGCCCGCCGTGCCCTTCGGCGATCTGCCGGCTCAGCACCAACCCGATTCCCGATCCGCCGGGCTTGGTGGTGAAGAACGGCACGAACAGGTTGGCGGTGTTGGAGAGTCCGTGGCCCTCGTCGTCCACCGAGACCACCAGGTGGGCGTCGGCCCTCGACCAGCTTACGTCCACGCCGCCGCTGGTCTCGAGCGACGCGTCCACCGCGTTGCGAACCAGGTTAATAAGGAGCTGATCCAACTGGTCGCCGTCAGCGCGAATGATCAGATCGGGGCCGGCCTGCAAGCGGATCGGCAGTCGCGTCTCCAGGGTGACCACGCGCCGCACCCATTCGGCTACATCCATGGGCTTACGCTTCGGCCGCGGCAGGCGGGCAAGGCGCGCGTAAGCCTCCATGAACCGGCTCAGAGCTTCCGAGCGTGAGGCAATCAGACGCAGTCCCTGCCGCATGTCGGTTTCCCAATCGTCGGCCCGCGGCTGGCGGACCAACAGGCTTTCCAAGCTGCCGGCCACCGACTTGATGGGGGCGAGCGAGTTGTTGAGCTCGTGGCCCAACACGCGCACCAGCCGCTGCCAGGCCAGGAGCTCCTCTTCGCGCAAGGCGCGGCTGAGGTCCGAGAGGACCAGCAAATGGTGGGGAAGGCCGCCTTCGCGGAAGGTGCTGCGACTCAGGCCCCAGCGCGTCGCGCCCGCCGACCCGCCGGGGAAGATCTTCTGCAGGGTCCGGGTCCCTTCCGCCTCGATGCAATCGAGCAGACCGAGCTCGGCCGCCGTGTGGCCCAGCAATTCTTCACTGGGCTGGCCGAGCAGCCGTTCTCCCGCGCGATTCACCAGTCGCAGCCGCTGGCTACTGTCAAAGGTAAACACCGAGACATCGATCTCCGCCATCACCTTGCGCAATAGCGCTGTAGCCTCCACCGCTCCCAGCCGCTGCTCCTTCAGGGTCTCCCCGAGGGCGTTGACCTCCAGCACCACTTCACCCAGCGTGTCGTGAGGGTCGGCGCCACGCGCGCGGATGGAGAAGTCGTCCTCGCGCAATGCCGCCAGAATGTTGGCGAGAGTTTGCAGGGGACGGATCACCCGCTCGCGCAGGGCGAAGGCGAAGCCCAGCCAGCAACCCACGATCAGCAGCGCCAGGGTCCACTGGGTTTTCGCGTCGTGGCCACCATGCCAGAGAAGGATCAGCGCCACCAGCAAGCCGGGAAGGCCGGTGGCCAGGGCGAACAGGAGAATACGAGTGTCGTAGGTGAGTTTGTGAGGGTGCGCGGGCTTAAACGGAGTTGCCATACTAACGCAGTGGCTAGTGCCTGGCGGCTAGCGGCTGGTGGCTAGCGGCTAGTGGCTAGTCGCTTCCTGGTCACAACCGGTACCGTTCCAATCTTCGATACAGCGCCGTCCGGCTGAGCCCGAGCGCTTTGGCAGCCTTGCTCACGTTGCGATCGTAGCGGGCCAGAGCTTTCTTGATGAGGTGGCACTCCACCTCTTCCAGGCTCATATCCTCCAGGCGCGATCCCGCACCTTCCGGGGCCAGTTTAAGATCGAGATCGGCTACCCGGACGCGCTCGCCCTCGGCCATCAGCACGGCGCGTTCCACGCCGTGTTCCAGTTCGCGGACGTTGCCCGGCCATGAGTGCTCGGTGAGCCGTCGCATGGCCGCTTCGTCGAATCCCTTGAGCGATTTCCGATAGCGTCGCGAGTGTTCGAGCAGAAAATGCGTGGCCAGCGGCGCGATATCATCCTGACGCTGGCGCAGGGGAGGAATGTGAATCTCCACTGTGTTGAGGCGGAACAGCAGGTCCTCGCGGAAGCGACGCTCCGCCACTTCCTCGTTGACGTCGGCATTGGTGGCGGAGATGATGCGCACGTCGGCGCGGCGCGTCTTGGAGGAGCCCACGCGCTCGAACTCCCCCGTCTGCAGCACTCTCAGTAGCTTAGCCTGCTGGCCTAGTGGGACGTTGGCGATCTCGTCGAGGAAAAGGGTGCCGCGGTCGGCCAGCTCGAAACGGCCGATGCGATCGACCTTGGCGTCGGTAAAAGCCCCCTTGACGTGCCCGAAGAGCTCGCTCTCAAAAACCCCCTCGGAAAGGCCGCCCACGTTCACGGTGATCATCGGCTTCGAGGCCCGGTGGGAGAGCGCGTGAATCGTCTGCGCCACTACCTCCTTGCCCGTTCCATGCTCGCCAGTGATGAGGACGTTGGCGTCGGAAGGCGCCAGGCGGAACACCAGGTCCAGCACGGCCCGCATCTCCGCGGATTCCGCGATCAGCTTGGGACGCTCGACAGAACTCAGCAAGCGGTTCTCAGCTTCCAGTCGCCGGCCTCGCCGCAGCGCCTGACTCAGTTCCACCTGGGTGCGGACGATGGCGATGAGCCGGGCGTTGTCCCACGGTTTCTGGATGAAGTCGCGGGCGCCCCGACGCATGGCTTCGACGGCCACATCCACGCTGCCCCACGCCGTCATCACCACCACCGGCAGCGTGCTATCGAGCGCCTGAACGCGCGTGAGCAGATCGAAACCCTCCTGGCCCGACGTGGTGTCGCGGGCGTAGTTGAGGTCCATGATGAGACAATCGAAGTCCCCGGATTCCAGCGCGCTCATCACCTCGGCTGGTGAAGCGACGGTCACAATCTGAAAGCCCTCAACCTTGAGCAGCAGGCGCAGGGAGTCGAGCACGTCGCGCTGATCGTCGGCGATCAGGACTCTCGGGAGCTGGGTTTCAACCTTCGTTTTTTCCAGCAATGCTCTTTCCATGTTCAACCCAGTGACAAGTTACCAGTGGCGAGTGACGCGACAAGATCTGTCCCATTCTTGCTCGCCACTCATCGCTTGTCACTAGTCACTGCCTTTCTATCCTTCAATCTCACTACCAGTTTCAGTCCCGACCAGACATCGTCCACCGCGCAAACCTTCACGTCCACCAAGCCGTTCCTCAAGGCAATCTGGCGGACGATGTCTTCGCTCAGATCGGTCGCGACCCCGGACGAACCTTTGGGCCAGGAGACCCAGAGCGCACCCGCCGGCTGGAGCCGACTCTTGATGCCGCTGATGCTGCGCTCCAAGTCGGCGCGCCGCTTGGTGAAGTACTGGATCAGGTCGAGCGAACCGGCCTGCCCGTCCGCCACGGTCACTTCTTTCGGGAGCGGCCCTAGAGTGGTCTCGTAGCCATCCGGCGCGTT
>Ga0335081_10015519_pt1 | contig 12317 bp, 11 predicted proteins | sample Lox_Sample_35_FD_206713 | JGI IMG/M metagenome (GOLD analysis project Ga0335081, IMG submission 206713) | Soil microbial communities from Loxahatchee National Wildlife Refuge, Florida, United States - Lox_Sample_3.5 | ecosystem: Environmental > Terrestrial > Soil > Wetlands | place: USA... | reverse complement strand
GGCAGAGGTAAAACGAGCGGAAAGGTACCCTCCTCGTGGCATCACCGCAGAACTATCTGGCGGTTATCAAGGTCGTCGGAATCGGCGGCGGCGGCGTCAACGCCGTCAATCGCATGATCGAAGAGGGACTCAAGGGCGTCGAGTTCATCGCGATCAATACTGACGCGCAGGCGTTGCTCATGAGCGACGCCGACGTCAAGCTCGACGTCGGGCGCGAGCTGACCAGAGGGCTGGGCGCAGGCGCCAACCCCGATGTCGGGTGCAAGGCCGCCGAAGATCACCGCGAGGAGATCGAAGAGGTCCTCAAGGGCGCCGACATGGTGTTCGTCACGGCCGGCGAGGGCGGCGGGACCGGCACCGGGGGAGCGCCCGTGGTCGCGAACGTGGCGCGGTCGCTCGGAGCGCTCACCATCGGCGTGGTGACCAGGCCGTTCGGTTTCGAGGGCAAGCGCCGTGTCGTCCAGGCCGAGGCAGGCATCGAGAAGCTGCGCAGCGAGGTCGACACGCTGATCGTCATCCCCAACGACCGCCTGCTGTCGATCTCCGACCGGAACGTGAGCGTGCTCGACGCGTTCAAGGCCGCCGACCAGGTCCTGCTCTCCGGTGTCCAGGGGATCACCGACCTCATCACCACGCCCGGGCTGATCAACCTGGACTTCGCCGACGTGAAGTCGGTGATGTCGGGCGCGGGCTCGGCGCTGATGGGGACCGGCTCCTCGCGCGGGGATGACCGGGCCGTCGCCGCCGCCGAGATGGCCATCTCGAGCCCCTTGCTCGAGGCGAGCATCGACGGTGCCCACGGCGTGCTGCTGTCCATCCAGGGCGGCTCGGACCTCGGGCTGTTCGAGATCAACGAGGCCGCTCAGCTCGTCTCCAACTCCGCCGCGGTCGACGCCAACATCATCTTCGGCGCGGTCATCGACGACGCCCTCGGGGACGAGGTGCGGGTGACGGTCATCGCCGCCGGCCTGGACGAGAACCGCAACGGCCGGACCGGCGGGTCAAGTGCCAGCAGCGCCGATTCCGGCGCTAGCGCGTTCAGCAGCACCTCCTCGTTCGGCGGCTTCGGATCCAGCGCGTCCTCAGCCAGCGCCGCCCCGGCCAGCGCGCCGCCTCCGGTTCCGGCTCCCGCTCCCGCTCCCGCTCCGGCTCCCGCTCCCGCCCCCGCCCCCGCCCCGGAGGCCAGCCGCTGGGCCAGCGAGGAGACGCCGGGATCATCCGCCGACTCCGAGAGCGTCCTGGCCGCCAGCAACGCTGTGTCCCCCGAGACGCGCGCTTACGTCGGCCTGCTCGCCGCGCCGGTACCCGAGAATGCGGCCGTCTCCGAGCCATCCACCGACGACGTGGCTCCCGAGACCTCCTCTTATTCCTCCGGGTCGTACTCCTCGATCTCCCGCCCGGCGCACGCCGAGCTGGGCCGGACCTTCGACGTCTCCGCCACCCGGCGTCGGCCTGTCGTCTTCGAGGAAGACGACGACCTGGATGTCCCCGACTTCCTCAAGTGACCGGTTGCGCCCGGCGGGAAGAACTCGCCGCGCGGCTCGCCGCGGTGCGGGCGCGTATCTCCGCCGCGTGTGAAGCCGCCGGCCGCAAGCCCGAAGACGTCACGCTGATCGCGGTGACCAAAACCTTCCCCGCCTCCGACGTCCGGTTGCTGAGCGGCCTGGGCATGAGGGACTTCGGCGAGAACCGTGACGCGGAAGCGGCGCCGAAGGCTGCCTTGTGCGCGGACCTCGATCTCGTCTGGCACTTCATCGGCCAGCTGCAGACCAACAAGGCCGCCAGCGTGGCGCGCTACGCCACCTTCGTGCACTCCGTCGACCGGGCGCGGCTGATCCGCGCGCTGGGCGCGGCCGCCCGCCGGGCCGGACGGGTCATCGAGTGCCTGATCGAGGTCAGCCTGGACGGCGATCCCGCCCGCGGCGGGGCACTGCCCGAAGACGTTCCCGGCCTGGCCGAGGCCCTGACGGCCGAAACGGGGCTGGTTCTGGCCGGCGTGATGGCCATTGCCCCGCTCGGCGTGCCACCCGCCGAGGCCTTCGCCAAGCTGCTCGACAGCGCCGCGGTGGTGCGCGCCGTCCGGCCGGCCGCCACCGTGATCTCGGCCGGCATGAGCGGTGACCTGGAGGCCGCGATTGCGGCCGGCGCGACACACGTGAGAATCGGTACGGCGTTGCTCGGCGATCGTGAGGCTCGTGTCAGGTAATGTCCCGACCGTGGAGCCGGAATGGCTGGCTACGACGGGTACAGGCTGGGAGGACTGAAGGATGGCCAGTGCCATGCGCAAGATGGCGGTCTACCTCGGCCTCGTGGAGGACGACCACCGCTATCAGGACAAGTACGACTCGTACGGGGACTACGAGGACTACGACCAGCCCGGTCTGTCCGAGGGGCCCGACGAGGCTGATCCGCGGGCGAGCAGGGAGTCGTGGGGGGCAGGGGAGGCGGGCGGGGGTTACCAGGTCCCCGAGTGGCGTCCCGAGCAGCCAGCCGATCTTGCGCGTATTACGACACTGCATCCGCGCACCTACAATGAAGCGCGTACTATTGGGGAGCACTTCCGCGAAGGCACTCCGGTGATCATGAACCTGACCGAGATGGTCGACAGCGACGCCAAGCGTCTGGTCGACTTCGCGGCTGGCCTGATCTTCGGCCTGCGTGGGAGCATTGAACGTGTGACAAACAAGGTCTTCCTGCTGTCCCCGGCCAACGTCGAGGTGACCGCGGAGGACAAAGCTCGTATCGCAGAGCGCGGCTTCTTCAACCAGAGCTAGCCAGCAAGCAGTGATGACGTGACGCTGATCAGTAACAGTGCCGCAACAGGCGGCACCGAAGGCCGGGTGGACTCGTGCAGGTCTTGAGGGTAGTCCTCACCTACGTACTGACGATCTACCTGGTCATCCTGATCGGCAGGATGATCTTCGGTTGGGTGCAGGTCTTCGCCCGTGACTGGCGCCCGACTGGCATCCTGCTGGTGCTGGCCGAAGCGATCTTTACCGTGACAGATCCGCCACTGAAATTCCTGCGCCGCTTCATCCCGCCGCTCCGGCTCGGTATGGTGGCCATGGACCTCAGCTTCATGGTTCTGTTCATCGTGGTATTGATCCTGCTCGAAGTGGCTGTGCCTCACCTTTGATTCAGGTACCGTCGTGAGGAACACGGTCCAAGTGCGCCGAGGAGACGAGATGCCGCTGACGCCCGCGGATGTGCGGAATAAGCAGTTCAGTACGACCAGGCTTCGGCCGGGCTACGACGAGGAAGAAGTCGACGCCTTCCTCGACGAGGTCGAGGCCGAGCTCGACCGGCTGATCCAGGAGAACGAGGAACTCCGGGCCAAGCTGGCCGAGGTGCTGCGCGGCGGCAAGTCGGCGGTGCCCGCCCTGAGCTCCCCGCTGTCGGACCCGGTGCCGGTCACGATGGCTCCCGAGCCGCGCATGGAACAGGAGCGCCGGCAGCCCGAGCCGGTCATGATGGGCGGGATGCCGCACATCGAGGACAACATGGACACGGCCGCGCGCGTGCTCTCGCTGGCCCAGCAGACCGCCGACCAGGCGATCGCCGACGCCCGCCGGGAAGCCGACGAGACCCTGGGCCGCGCCCGCCGCGAGGCCGACGAGGTCCTCACCAAGGCCCGGCGCCAGGCCGAGCAGATCACCGGCGACGCGCGCGCCCGCGCGGAGAGCCTCGAGCGCGATGCGCAGGAGCGCCACCGCCAGGCCATGGGCTCGCTGGTGCAGACCCGCGAGGAACTCGAGCGCCGGGTCGACGACCTGCGTGCCTTCGAGCGCGAGTACCGCAGCAGGCTCAAGGCATACCTGGAAGGCCAGCTTCGCGACCTGGAGGCCGGCGTCACGGAGACCGGCGGCTTCCCCACCGTCGGAGCCGGCTCGCAGCCGCCGATGCCTGCCGCGCTGAGCGCACCGGTAGGCGGGCGTAATGGCGGTCAGGGTCCGGGACAGTACGGCATGCCGACTGAGGTCGTTCCCCATTCCGGTGGCTTCCGCACCACTGAGGGAGCGCCCTCGCGCGAGCGCCGGTAGGCGACAGGACCGGCAAGGATCGCTGAGAGAACGACCGTGATCCGGTTTAGCGCGTTTCTCGTTGCCGTCGCGGTCGGACTGCTGGTCGCCGGGGTCGTTACCAGCAAGCTGGCGCTGGTCTACGTCGCGATCGGCGTGAGCGGCGTCGCCCTGCTGGCCCTGGGCGCTGGCGCGCTCATCAAGCGGAACGAACTGTTCGGCAAGCAGGCGCCGGCCGAGCCCGAACTGGCCCGGCCGGCGCCTGCTGCCGGGCACGTCCCCGCCGCGCAGCCCGAACCTCAGCTGGCGCCGTGGGAGGCGGCGGTCCCCGCCGCCTCGGCCTGGCCCTCTGCCGCCACCGCTACCCAGCCCGCGCCATCCCGCGCGGGTTACCTGCCCGCCGAGCAGCCCGTGCGGCCCCAGCCGTTCGCGCCCCAGCCGTTCGCGCCCCAGGCCGCGGAGGCCCCGGCGGCGGCGTGGGGGAGCGGCTTCCCCTCCCCGGCCGAACGCCCGGCCGAAAGCCCGGCCGATGTCCCGCGCCGCCCGGCCGCGTTCACGCCACGTACCCCGAGCAACCCTCCGTCACCTGCCCCCGAGGTCCCAGCCCCGGCCCCAGGCGGCTGGGAGTGGCGCGTGGATGCCCCCGCCACTCAGCCCTTCCGGGAAGTGCCCAGGGAAACGCCTCCTCCCGCACCTCCCCAGCCACCCGCCCAGGACGAACTTCCAGCCCAAGACGAGCCGCCCGACGAGCAAGAGCCATCGCCCGCGGCCGACGATCCCGAAGAGGACCAACCGACGCGGGTATTCTCCGCCGTCGCGAGCACCGTCACCGAGTCAGCCCCCGAGGCCGCCCCGTCAGCCTCCGACTCGCCCGAACCCGAACCCGAGCTCGCCACGCCGGAGCCCGAACCCGAACCCGAACCCGAACCCCAGCCCGAACCCGAGCCAGCGCCCGCCGGCCTCGACCTTCAGCGCGAGGTAACCGTCGTCCCGGGCGTCCCGCGATACCACAACCCGCACTGCCTGCTTATCCGCTTCATGGGCCAGGACGACCTGGAAAATATGACGCTGGGCGCGGCCCGGGAGGCCGGCTGCACGCCGTGCCGGGCTTGCCTGCCCGACCAGCCCGAAACCGATACCGAGTTAGGCCCGCCTCAGCCAGAACGTCAGGCCCAGATCGCCCTCGACGTGCTCCCACGCGGCCTCAGCCGGGGCCGTACCCGGCCCGTAGTCGACCGCGAGCACCTCGCCGGCGATCAGCCTCGCATGCTCGGTCAGGGCCGCGGTCACCTCCGGGTCATCCGACGACCAGCGCAGCCAGATCCGGTCGGTGACCTCTAGCCCGTCGTTCTTGCGCGCGTCGGCGACCAGCCTGATGACCTCGCGGGCCAGGCCCTCCCGGCGCAACTCCGGGGTGATCGTGATGTCGATCGCCACCGTCTCGCCGGCGTCGGTGGCCACCGCCCAGCCCGCCCGCGGCGTCTGCGTCACGATCACGTCGTCCGCCCCGATCACCACCGGCTCGTCAACGGAATCCACCGGCACCACGACAGAACCGCCCGCCAGCACCGCGGTCGCGATATCCGCCGCGGGCGCCGCCGTCACCGCGGCCGCCACGGCCGGGGTCCTGGCCCCGAACCGGCGCCCGAGCGCCCGGAAGTTCGGCTTTACCGCGTAGTCGACCAGGATCCCGCCCAGCACCTCGAGCTCAGCGACGTTCAGCTCCGCCGCGATCTGCGCCCGCAACTCGGCGGGCAACTCCGCGAACCCGGCCGCCCCGATCAGGGCCCGGCGCAGCGGCTGCCGGGTCCGCACCGACGCCCCCGACCGGGCCGAACGCCCCAGCTCGACCAGCCGCCGCACCAGTGCCATCTGCCCCGACAGCACCGGATCGATGAGCGAATCAGCAAAACCCGGCCACGAGGCCAGGTGCACCGACTCCGCCGCGCCCGCCCGCCGCAGCGCGCCCCACACGTAGTCGGTCACGAACGGCACCACCGGCGCCATCAGCAGCGTCAGCGTGGTCACGCACTCATACAGCGTGGCGAACGCCGAAGCCCCCTCCGGGCCAGAAGGCCCGTCCCAGAACCGCCGCCGCGACCGGCGCACGTACCAGTTGGACAGGTCGTCGATGAAGGCCGCGAGCCGGCGCCCCGCGGTCGCGGTGTCGAACGCCTCCAGCGACGCGGTGACGTCCCGGACCACCGCGTGCAGTTCGCTCAGCACCCACCGGTCCAGCAACGGCCGCTCCGAAACAGCGGGCGAGGCGTCCGAAGCCGCCCAGCCGCCCGCGTTCGCGTACAGGACCAGGAACGACGCCGTGTTCCAGTAGGTCAGCAGCACCTTGCGCACGATCTCGTTGAGTGCGTCGTGGCCCACCCGCCGGTCGCTCCACGGCGAGCCGGACACCGCGAAGAACCAGCGCAGCGCGTCCGCGCCGTGCGCCTCCATGAGCGGGATCGGATCGAGCACGTTGCCCAGGTGCTTGCTCATCTTGACGCCCCGCTCGTCCAGGATCAGCCCCAGGCACACCACGTTCTCGTACGCCGAACGCCCGAACACCAGCGTCCCCACCGCCATCAGCGAGTAGAACCAGCCCCGGGTCTGGTCGAGCGCCTCGCAGATGAACTGAGCCGGGTACGCGTCGGCGAACTCGTCGAAGTTCCGCAGCGGCGCGCCGTGCTGGGCGAACGGCATCGCGCCTGAGTCGTACCAGACGTCGATCACCTCCGGCACGCGCCGCGCGCGCTCCTCGCAGACCGGGCAGGCGAACGTGATCTCGTCCACGAACGGCCGGTGCGGATCGAGCCCGGTCAGGTCCCGTCCGGCCAGTTCTGACAGCTCGCTCAGCGAGCCGACACAGGTCACGTGCCCGTCCGCGCACTCCCACAAGGGCAGCGGCGTGCCCCAGTACCGGGTCCGCGACAGGGCCCAGTCCACGTTGTTGCGCAGCCACTCGCCGTACCGGCCGTACTTGACCGTGGCCGGGTACCAGTTCGTCCGCTCGTTCTGCTCGAGCAGCTGGTCCTTGATCGCGGTGGTCCTGATGAACCACGAGGGCAGCGCGTAGTACAGCAGCAGGGTGCCGCACCGCCAGCAGTGCGGGTAGCTGTGCTCATGCCGGTGCGAGGCGAACAGCAGCCCGCGATCGGCCAGGTCCTCGATCAGCCGCTGGTCGGCATCCTTGAAGAACAGCCCGCCGACCAGCGGCAGGCCGTCCTCGAAGTGCCCGTCCGGCTTGACCGGGTTGACCACCGGCAGCCCGTGCGTCCGCGACGCGTCCATGTCGTCAGCGCCGAACGCCGGCGCGATATGGACCAGCCCGGTGCCATCTTCCGTAGTCACGAATGACCCGGGAATCACCACATGGGCGTCAGGGACTCTTATTATGCCGAACGGAGCGTGGTATCTCGCCCCGACCATCGCTCGTCCCGGGAACCGGGCGGCGACGCGCCAGTCATGATCGAGCACGCGGCCGGCCAGGTCCTCGGCCACCACTACCTTGTTACGGTCCGGCGACCGCACGGCCACCACGTACGTCGCGTCCGGGTGCACCGCCACCGCGGTGTTGGAGACCAGCGTCCACGGCGTCGTGGTCCACACCAGCAGGTCAGCGCCCTCGAGCTCGCCCGGCGTCTTCGGGTCCCTGTCCGGCACCGCGGTCAGCGGGAACCTGACCGTGATGGCCGGGTCGGACACGGTCTGGTAGACGTCCTCCTGGCCCATCTCGTGGTCGGACAGCGGAGTGCCGCAGCGCGGGCAGTACGGGCTGATCCGGAAGTCGCGGATCAGCAGTCCCCGCTCGTACACGGCCTTGAGCGACCACCAGACCGACTCGACGTAGCTGGGGTCCATGGTCCGGTAGGCGTGCTCGGTGTCGGCCCAGTAGCCCATCCGCCAGGACATGTCCAGCCAGGCGCCGACGTAGCGCAGCACGGACTCGCGGCAGCGCGCGTTGAACTCGGCCACCCCGTACGCCTCGATGTCCCGCTTGCCGGTCAGGCCGAGTTCCTTCTCCACCGCGACCTCGACGGGCAGGCCGTGGCAGTCCCACCCGGCCTGGCGCGGGACGTGACAGCCCTGCATGGTCTTGAACCTGGGGAACAGGTCCTTGAACGTCCGCGCCTCCACGTGGTGCGCGCCGGGCAGGCCGTTGGCGGTCGGCGGCCCCTCGTAGAAGATCCAGGCCGGCCCGGCGGCCGTCTGCTTCAGCGACCGCTCGAAGATCCCCGCCTCCTGCCAGCGGGCGAGTATCTCGTGTTCAAGCGCGGGCAGGTCAACCTGCCCGGGGAGCGGCTCGAATCCAGGCACCGAAACAACCTATCTGACGACTGGTTTGCCTCGCGTAGCACCGCGAATTATCCTCCGGTGATCACCCATGAACGGGGTCGCGCATGTCTACTAATGCCGCCGATCTGCCGGTGCGGCCCGGCGAGGAGCCCTGGACCGACGCCGAGCTCAAGGAGGTCCGGGCCGAACTCGAGTCCGAGGCCGCCACCCTGCGCGCTGACCTGGCCAAGGCCGCCTCCGACATCGCAGAACGCCTCACCGACTCGGTCCGGGACGCCGGCGATGATTCAGCCGACGCCGGGACCAAGGCCTTCGAGCGCGAGCACGAGCTCGCCCTCACCCAGAACGCCCAGGACCTCCTCGATCAGGGTGAGCGCGCGCTGGCCCGGATTGATGCGGGAACATATGGAGTATGCGAATCCTGCGGCAAGCCGATCGGGAAGGCGCGCCTGCTCGCGTTCCCGCGGGCGACCCTGTGCGTGGAGTGCAAGCAACGCCAGGAGCGCCGCTGAACGCTCAGGATTCCCCGCGCCGGGTCGGTCTCCTGATCGGGGTGGCCGCGTTCGTCCTCGCCGCGGACGTCATCTCCAAGGCCATCGTGGTCTCGCGGATGGCCGGCCACCCGCCGATCCGCCTGCTCGGCGGCCTGCTGACCATCACGCTCACCCGCAACGCGGGCGCCGCGTTCAGCATCGGCACCTCGATGACCATCGTGTTCACCGCCATCGCCGTCGGCGTGATCATCTACATCCTGCGCACCGCGCGCAACCTGCGCAGCATCGGCTGGGCCATCACGCTGGGCCTGCTCCTCGGCGGGGCCACCGGCAACCTGCTGGACCGGATCTTCCGTGCCCCCGGCCTGTTCCAGGGCCACGTGGTCGACTGGATCCAGCTACCGGACTGGCCGGTCTTCAACCTGGCCGATTCCTCCATCGTCTGCGCCGGCGTCCTGGTCGTCCTGCTCGCCCTGCGCGGCATCCGCCTCGACGGCACCCGGCCCCTCGCCGAAGCAAGCTCCCCCCAACCGGATCCCCCGGATCCCCCAGGCCCGGATAATCCGAAATCGGAATATCCGGAACAGCAGTCTGCGGCGCGCGACCCGGCAGATGCTCCCGATCGGGTGACGGACGACAGCCGATGACGTCACAGGACGAACGCCGGCTCGCGGTGCCTGACGGCCTGGACGGGGAACGGCTCGACGCCGCGCTGGCCAGGATGTTCGGGCTGTCCAGGTCCAAGGCCGCGGAACTGATCGGCGATGGCCTGGTGCTGCTGGACGGCCGTCCCGCCGCCAAGTCTGACCGCGTGCTGGCCGGCGAGCCGCTGCAGGTCACGCTCCCCCCGCCGCGCCCGGCCGAACCGCCGCGGCCGGTGGAGGGCCTGACCGTCCTGTACGAGGACGACGACATCATCGTGGTGGACAAGCCGCGCGGCGTGGCCGCCCATCCGACGCCCGGCTGGACCGGGCCCACCGTCATCGGCGGCCTGCTGGCCGCCGGCCACACGGTGGCCACCAGCGGCGCCGCCGAACGCCAGGGCATCGTGCACCGCCTGGACGCGAACACCACCGGCGTGATGGTCGTGGCCAAGAGCGAGCGGGCCTACAGCGCGCTCAAGCGGGCCTTCCGCGAGCGCACCGTGGACAAGCGTTATCACGCCCTGGTCCAGGGACACCCCGATCCGCTGCGCGGCACCGTCGACGCGCCGATCGGCAGGCACCCGTCCGGCGATGGCCGGTTCGCGGTGGTCAGCGATGGCCGGCCGAGCGTGACCCATTACGACACGCTGGAGGCGTTCCGCGCCGCCAGCCTGGTCTCGGTTGACCTGGAAACCGGCCGCACCCACCAGATCCGGGTGCACATGACCGCCATCAGGCATCCGTGCGTCGGCGACCTGCTCTACGGCGCCGACCCGGTGCTGGCGGCCCGGCTGGGCCTGAGCCGCCAGTGGCTGCACGCGGTCAGCCTCACCTTTGCCCACCCCGCCGACGGCCGCCAGGTCTGTTTCACCAGCGCCTACCCGCCCGACCTGGCCCACGCCCTGGACATCCTCCGTGCGGAGTCCTGATGGAAATCGCTGAGCACATCGACGCGCTGCGCCACCACGGTGACCTGCTGGCCGGCGCGGCCGAACAGGCCGGCCTGGACGCCCCCGTCCCGCCCTGCGCGCCGTGGCAGGTCAAGGACCTGCTCCGGCACACCGGGTACATCCACCGCTGGGCGGCCCGGCACATCGCCGAGTGTCCCGATACCGTGCTCGACGGGCCGTCGGAGGCCGACATCCTGTGCGGCGGCGCGGCCGACCCGGACCTGCTGGCCTGGTTCCGTTCCGGCCACGCCGCGCTGGTCGAGACGCTGAGCACCGCCGACCCCGGCCTGGTCTGCGCGACGTTCATGGACGCTCCCTCCGCGCTCGCGTTCTGGGCCCGCCGCCAAGCCCACGAGACCGCGATCCACCGGGCCGACGCGGACAGCGCACTGGGCAACCGGCCCGAGTACGAGCCTGAGTTCGCCGCCGACGGCATCGACGAGCTGATCATGGGCTTCGGCCAGCGCCGCAAGTACCGCCCGTCCGCCGACCACGACGGCGGCATGCAGGTGCGGGCCACCGACACCGGCCACGCCTGGCACGTCGGCACCGAAGACGGCCGCATCCAGGCCCGGCGCGGGCCTGACGACTCGGCCTCCTGCACCGTGACCGGCCCGGCGTCGGGCGTGTACCTGTATCTGTGGAACCGCGGCGACGCCGCCCAGGCCGGCGTCACGATCTCCGGAGATGCTGGTTTCCTGGCCCTGTGGCAATCGAGCGTGCGCGTCCGCTGGGGCTGATCTTCGCGCGCCGGGAATGTCACAGCCTCGTGCTAGCGTCAAATACATGTTCGATCCTTGTCCTGACCGCACGCTCTCCATAACGGAGGCCGAACCTGATCCGGCCCCGGTGCCGCTGGAGCGGGTAGAGGCCCAGATCTGTGAGCTGGCCGGGCACCTGGCCGCGGCGACGTGCCGGTTCCTGGTGCTGCTCGGTGACTTCGACGCCCGCCGCGGCTGGGCCAGCTGGGAGATGACCAGCTGCGCGGCGTGGCTGTCCTGGAAGTGCCAGATGTCCTCCGGCACCGCCCGCGAGCACGTCCGGGTGGCCCGGGCCCTGCGGGACCTGCCGGTGATCCGGGCCGAGTTCGGGGCGGGCCGCCTGTCGTATGCCAAGGTGCGCGCCCTGACCCGGATCGCCACCCCGGACACCGAGGCGGGCCTGGCGGAGCTGGCCGGCCCGATGACCGGCAATCAGCTGGAGCGGTTCGCCCGCGCCCACCGCCAGGTCAGTCAGGCTGATGATGCCGCGGCCCGGATCCAGCGGCGGCTGGCCTGGCGGTTCGAGGACGACGGGTCGCTGTCGGGCACGTTCCGCCTCCCGCCGCTGCAGGGCGCGGTGCTGCTGAAGGCGCTGCGCGCAGCCGGCCAGGAGCACCCGAACCCGGACGTTTCCGCGGAAACCCCGACCGGGGAGCAGGCCCGGGACGCGGACCCTCCGGCCGCTGTCCTGCCGCAGCCGCCGACCTCCACCAGCCTGGCCGACGCGCTGCTGGTGATCGCCGAGGCGTTCCTGGCCGGGAAGGTGGCTGCCGCTGATGACCCGGAGGTGTACCAGGTCGTGGTGCACGTCGGCACCGACGCCATCACCCCCGCTCCGGCCCCGGCCGGCGATGCCGGGGACGTTTCCGCGGAAACGCTGCCCGACGCCCCGGCGAGCCCGCCCGGCCACCCAGCCCGCCCGGCGCGCTGCCACGTCGAGGACGGCCCGGCCATCTCGGTGACCACCGCGCAGGTGATCGGCTGCACGGCGGCGCTGAGCTGGATGCGGCACGACAGCGCCGGGAAACTCCTGGACCTGGGCCGGCGGCGGCGCCGGCCGAACGCGGCGCTGCGCCGCGCGGCCCGCGAGCGGGACAGGTGCCGGTGCCGGTTCCCGGGCTGCGAGTCCCGCCGGGTGGACCTGCACCACATCCGGTAC
>Ga0335081_10015518_pt1 | contig 12317 bp, 8 predicted proteins | sample Lox_Sample_35_FD_206713 | JGI IMG/M metagenome (GOLD analysis project Ga0335081, IMG submission 206713) | Soil microbial communities from Loxahatchee National Wildlife Refuge, Florida, United States - Lox_Sample_3.5 | ecosystem: Environmental > Terrestrial > Soil > Wetlands | place: USA: Florida... | reverse complement strand
CCGGAGGGCTATCCCTTCGTCGGCGGCTTTGCGCTGGTGAGCCTCATCCTGTTCTGGCTGTGGTCGCCGCTCGGCTGGCTCGCCACCGTCGCCACATTGTGGTGCGCCTATTTCTTCCGCGATCCGCCGCGGGTGACGCCGCTGCGCGACGGCATCGTCGTGGCGCCCGCCGACGGCCGTGTCAGCCGCGTCGCCAACGCGGTAGCGCCGAAGGAACTCGGCCTCGGCGCGCGGCCGCTGCCGCGCATCTCGATCTTCATGAGCGTGTTCGATTGCCACGTGAACCGCAGTCCGATCGACGGCCGCATCGAGCGCATCGTCTACCATGCCGGCAAATTCCTCAGTGCCGATCTCGACAAGGCGAGCGAGGACAACGAGCGCAACGCCTTCGTCATCGCGGCGAGCGGCGGCCAGCGCATTGCCGTGATCCAGATCGCCGGCCTGGTGGCGCGGCGCATCGTCTCGTTCGCGCGCGAGGGTACCGTGATCGGCGCCGGACAGCGCATCGGCATGATCCGCTTCGGTTCGCGGGTCGACGTCTATCTGCCCGAAGGAACCACGGCACTCGCGGCCGAAGGCCAGCTTGCGGTCGCTGGCGAAACGGTGCTGGCGGACCTGCGGACTGCCGAACCGGCGCGGGCATTTCGCGTGAGCTGACAATAGTTAACGCGGGTTTCGTCGTCGCGTGGCAGATCCGGCCGCGACACGCTATACTATTAATATGATGGGTTCGGACCCGCGTGATCGTCGCCCACGGATGCCGCGCTTGCCGCGCCGGCGTTTCAAGCGCATTCCGGTGCGCACGCTCGTGCCCAACGTCATCACGCTGTTGGCGCTGTGCGCCGGCCTGACCGCGATCCGCATGGCGTTCGAGAACCGCTATGTGCTTGCCGTCGGCGCCATCGTCTTCGCTGCGTTTCTCGACGGCATCGACGGAAGGCTGGCGCGGCTCCTCAAGGGCACTTCGCGTTTTGGCGCCGAGCTCGACAGCCTGGCGGATTTCGTCAATTTCGGCGTGGCGCCGTCGTTAATCCTTTATTTCTGGGGACTTCACGATCTGAAGTCGGCGGGCTGGATCGCCGCCATGGTTTTTGCGATCTGTGCCGGGCTCAGACTTGCCCGTTTCAACGTCATGATCGACGATCCGGATCGGCCGGCCTGGGCGAGCAACTTCTTCGTCGGCATGCCGGCGCCGGCCGGCGCTATCACGGTGCTGCTGCCGATCTATGTCGTGTTCCTCGGTCTGCCACGTTCGGAATTTTTGATCTGGCTGACGCTTATCTACACGCTCGGCGTCGCATCCCTGATGGTGAGCCGGCTGCCGGTCTATTCCGGCAAGCGCGTCGGCACGCGCGTGCCGCCCGACATGGTCGGCCCGCTCGTTGTCTTCGTGGTGTTGTTTTTCGCGCTGCTCATTGCCTATCCGTGGGTTTTGCTCACGGCCGGCACGCTCGCTTATCTCGTCAGCCTGCCGTTCGGCTGGGTGTCCTATCGCGGCTATGAGCGCAGATGGCGCGAGGGCAGGCCGGACGCAGCCGCGCCGGTCGCGCAGCCCGCCGCCATTGTCTCGCCGACAATCGTTCCGCCCTCCGATACCGAAGAACGCCCGACGCGCCTCAATTGAGCCGCATCGCCGGCGTTTTCCTCAGCCCGCGAGGGACGGAGAACATGCGACTTGCCCGCCGCACCTTCCTGACCTCGACTGTCGCGGCGGCGGCGGCGCCGGCCGTGCGGCGTTTCGCGAGCGCCGCCGCATCGCAATTCGTCTTCAAGCTGCACCATGCGCAGTCGGCGGTTTCGAGCGCGCACGACCAGTTCCTGCTGCCCTGGGCACGCCAGGTCCAGGCCCAGTCCGGGGGCCGCATCCGCATCGATCTTTATCCCTCGATGCAGCTCGGCGGCGCGCCGGCGCAACTCTACGATCAGGCGCGCGACGGCACCGTCGATATCGTCTGGGCGATGCCGAGCACGACGCCTGGACGCTTTCCGCGTCTTGAGTTGTTCGAACTGCCGTTCGTGCCGGCGCGCCGCGCGCTGGTCAGTTCGAAGGCGCTTGAGGATTTCGCCCGCGCGCAATTGATGGACGACTTCCACGACGTGCACGTGATCTGCTTCTCCTGCTCCGACCGCGGCGTATTACATACCAGCCGTGCGGTCTACACGATCGAGGATATCAACGGCCTGCGGCTGCATGTGCAGACGGTCCGTACCGGCGATGCGATCCAAGCTCTCGGTGGGCGTCCGGTGGCGATGCCGAATGCGCAGTTGCCGATGGCGCTTAATCAGCACGTCGTCGATGGTTGCGTCGACCCGTGGGACATGGTGCCGACCTTGCGCCTCAACGATTTGCTCAAGAACCACACCGATTTCGCGGAATGGTCGCTGAGTACGACGACATTCTTGCTGGCAATGAACACGGCTTGCTACGAGCGCCTGCCCGCCGACCTTAAGAAGGTGATCGACGCCAATTCCGGGCAGCTTGCCGCCGGCATGGCAGGGACGATGTGGGATTTGCAGGCCGCCGCGGTCACCGACATGGTGAGCCAGCGCGGCGATCCGATCACCACTTTGTTGCCCGACGCTGTTGCGCATTGGCGCAAGGCGACTGAGCCGGCCATCGCGGCTTGGCTCAAGGAGATGAAGGAGCGGAAGGTTGACGGCGGCAAGCTGCTTGCAGCGGCACGCACGGCGCTTGCGAAATATGCCGCCGAGCCTGAGCCGCAACCGCCGCAACGTCCGGCGCAGCCGCAGGATCAGCAGGTCAAAGTTGAGCCTAATCCGACGGACGGCAATGCTGCATCGCCTGCCTCGGCGCCGCCGAAAGCCTCGGCTGCACCCACAACGCCCACGGGCCCGACGGCGCCCGCTCGATCCGCACCGCCGCCAGCGAACCCGCCGGCGCCACCGAAGGTGTCGACTGCGGTGCCGGCCTCGACGGCAAGAGGCGGCGTGACCGGATCGTTGCGTGCGCCCGCAGCAGCCGCGCCACCGGCAGGGACGGGGTCCCCGATCGCCAAGCCCGTCCCGGCGCCGGCGACCGCCGCGACTTCTGCTGCGCCGGTGCCGGCGTCACCGCCCGCCTCGGCAGCCCCGGCTGCACTGCCACCGGCGGTGCCCGCGCCGCACCAACCGCCTGCGGCAGCCATGCCGGTGGCACCGGTGTCGCCTGCGCCGCCCAAGACGCTCGATATTCCGATCTGATAATCATCTCGGTAGCGGGTAGCCCGGCATCAGATCGTAAGGGTGGGCCCAGCGCGGCATGGCTTTGACGCGCGCGAGCCAGGCGGCGATGTTTTTATGCTCTGCGGCGATATCAAAACCGAATTCCTCAGTCGGGTAGTAAAGATAAGCGACGAGCGACAGGTCGGCGATGGTCGGCTCGCTACCAAGGACGTAGCTGCGGCCGGCCAGCCGCTTGTCGAGGATGGCGAGCGAATTGTCGATGCGCGCCTTGAGAAAGCTCATGACCGCCGGATCGCCGGCCGGTTTGGCGAAGTTGCGTAGAAAGCGGTAGGGGCCGAGAAAGCCGTTGACCTTTTGATTGTCGAAGATGATCCAGCGCAGCGCTTCGAGCCGCTCGTCGTCGCCTTTCGGCAAAAATTTCCCGGTATGTTCGGCGAGATAAGTGAGGCAGACGCCCGATTGGCTGAGCTTCCTGGCGCCGTGGACCAGCACCGGGACCTCGCCCATTTCGTTTATTTCGCTGCGATACTGCGGCGTGCGCGGCACGCCGGCGCCGAAGAAGTCGACAAACAGCGGCTGCCAGTCGGCCCCGATCAAGTTGAGCATCAGAGCAACACGATAGGCGTTGCCCGATTGAGCAAAGCAGTAGAGCTGATACTCGGCCATCGCCCCCGTGCCCCGGTCAGTGTGACAGCGTGATCGCACTGCCACCGGCTGCCGAACCCTCGAACCGATCGGCGGCGTAGGACAGTTGTGCGAGCGTTTCGCCCTTGTGGTCGCGAATGATCAGCTTGTCGTGTTCGAAAGTCCACTTTCGGCTGGTGAAGAAATTTCCCGGGCAGCCACCGGCAGGAGCGATCGTGCCTTCGCTGGCGCCGGTATTGCCGCCAAATGTCATGATGCAGGCGCCGCCGCTCGCGGCCGAGAGCTTCCATTTTCCGGCAAGATCAACGGGCGGCGGCGCGGGCGGCGCTGGCGGCGGTACCGGCGCCTGCTCGGCGGCAGCCGGCGGTTCCGCGGCCGGCGGCGTCACCGTACAGGCACCAAGCGTTGCGCATACGAAGAGCGCAAGCGCAGACTGCGCCGCAAATGTCTGTCGGTTCGTCGGGCCGGCCAATGGTCGCATCAGCGCATCGTCGGGATGACGAATTCGGCGCCTTCTTTGGTGCCGGACGGCCAGCGCGCGGTCACCGTCTTGGTCTTGGTGTAGAAACGGATCGAGTCAGGGCCGTGCTGATTGAGGTCGCCGAAGCCTGATCGCTTCCAGCCGCCGAACGTGTAGTAGGACAGCGGCACCGGGATCGCGAAATTGACGCCGACCATGCCGACCTGCACTCGGCTGGTGAAATCGCGTGCGGTGTCGCCGTCGCGGGTGAAGATGGCGACGCCGTTGCCGTATTCGTGCTCGGATGGCAGCCGCACCGCTTCCTCGTAATCCTTCGCCCGCACCACCGCAAGTACCGGCCCGAATATCTCCTCCTTGTAGATCGTCATGTTCGGCGTGACTTCGTCGAACAGGCAGCCGCCGATGAAATTGCCGTTCTCGTAGCCCTGGAGCTTGAAGTTGCGGCCGTCGACGCGCAGCTTGGCGCCCTCCTTGACGCCGAGATCGACGTAGCCACGCACCTTGTTGAGCAAATCCCTGGTCACCATCGGACCGTAATCGGCCTGCGGATCGGTCGAGGGGCCGATCTTGAGGCCTTCGACGCGCGGGATGAGCTTTCCGAGCAGGATATCCGCGGTTTTCTTGCCGACCGGTACGGCGACCGAAACCGCCATGCAGCGCTCGCCGGCTGAGCCATAGCCGGCGCCGATCAGCGCATCGACCGCTTGATCCATGTCGGCGTCGGGCATCACGATCATATGGTTCTTGGCACCGCCGAAGCATTGTACGCGTTTGCCGTGCGCCGTGCCGGTCGCGTAGATGTATTCGGCAATCGCCGATGAGCCGACGAAGCCGATGCCCTTGACGTGGCGGTCGGTGAGCAACGTATCGACCGCTTCCTTGTCGCCGTTGACGACGTTGAGCACGCCCGCCGGCAGGCCGGCCTCGAGGAACAGTTCGGCGATGCGCATCGGCACCGACGGGTCGCGTTCCGACGGTTTGAGGATGAACGTGTTGCCGCAGGCGATCGCCGGCGCGCATTTCCACAGCGGGATCATGGCCGGGAAATTGAACGGCGTGATGCCGGCGACGACGCCGAGCGGTTGACGCAGCGAGAACAGGTCGATGCCGGGACCGGCGCCCTCGGTATATTCGCCCTTGAGCAGGTGCGGCACGCCGCAGGCGAACTCGACGACTTCGAGGCCGCGCTGAATGTCGCCCCTGGCGTCGGCGAACGTCTTGCCGTGCTCGCTCGAGAGCAGACGCGCCAGATCGTCATATTCGCGTTGGATCAATTCCAAAAACTTGAACATGACACGCGCGCGACGCTGCGGATTGGTGGCAGCCCAGGCTGGGAATGCCGCCTCGGCATTGGCGATGGCTTTTTCAACCTCCGACTTCGCCGCCAGCGCGACTTTGGCCCGGACTTCGCCGGTATTGGGATTGAATACGTCGCCGAAACGCCCGGATGTCCCCTTCACCTCGCTGCCGCCGATGAAGTGGCCGATTTCGCGCATGGTCTGCTCCCTTGGACGATGGCCGGCACTGCCGCCGTTGAGAAAAGGTCGCTCTGGTGAACCCATTGTGCTGCTTTTTTTCGCCGTGGTCACCGGGGGCGGATTGTGTGTCCCGGCAAGCCTTTAAATGACGCCATCGAGCCGTCCGGTGCGGCAAAAAAGTCCCAACAGTAACCGTCCCTTAAGCGCGAGGACTGTAGCTTTGCCGCATCAGTAGGCGTGTGTGAGTTGGGTGGGAGTCGGTTATGGACATTGCAACCGGCCTGGGCTTGGCGGCTGGGGCAACCGTGGTCGCCACCCTGATGCTGATGGGCGGCGATTTGCGCATGTTCGTCAGCGACCACGCCTGCATCATCATTTTCGGCGGATCGTTTTCGGCGACGTTGATCCGCTTCCCGCTGAGCTCGATCTTCCACGGCGTGCCGCTCGGCGCCAAATTCGCCTTCACGATGCGGCGCACGACCCAGCGCGAGCTGGTCGATGAAATCGCCGGCCTTGCCGAGATCGCGCGCAAGCAGGGTCCGATGGGCCTCGAGAAGGTCGAGATCGAAGATCCGTTCCTCGCCAAGGGCATCCGCTTCGTCGCCGACGGCTACGACGCCGAATTCATCCGCGATAATCTCGAGCGCGACCGTGACAACTTTCTCACCCATCTCGACGAAGGCCAGAAAATCTATCGCGCGATCGGCGATTGTGCCCCCGCCTTCGGCATGATCGGCACGCTGGTCGGCATGGTGCAGATGTTCGCCAATATGACGGACCCTTCCAAACTCGGCCCGTTCATGGCGACGGCGCTGCTGGCGACGCTCTACGGCGCGGTGGTTGCCAACATTCTCTGCCTGCCGATCGCCGACAAACTGCACCTCAAGCTCGTCGACGAGGAAATCAACCGCACGCTCATTATCGACGGCGTGCTGATGATGCGTGACTCCAAGAGTCCGAACCTGGTGCGCGAAATGCTGCTCGCGTATCTGCCCGAGAAGCATCGCGAAGAGGCGCAGCCGGAGCCGGTACCGGCCTAGTGGCTGCCGGCGAGGACCACGCCCATGGCACGGCGTAAGGAAGCGCACGGCGGCGGCCACGGCTGGTTCGTTACCTTCGCCGATCTGATGGGCCTTCTGGTCAGCTTCTTCGTCATGCTGGTCGCGTTCTCCAACCAGGACCAGCAGAAGCTTCAGATCGTCGCCGGCTCCATGCGCGACGCCTTCGGCGTGCAGAACAGCGTGCGCTATTCAGGCATCATCGAGGTCGACGGCTTGCCGACGCGGCCGAAGCTCAAACATCTCGGGCACATTCCGCCCGAAGACACTTCCGAAGCGACGTCGCCGGACCAGCAGGGCCGCAACCGCGATTTTGGTGGCGCGTTCAGCAGCGACAAGGACTTTGCGCTCGCCGCGGCGTCGCTGCGTCAGGCCTTGCAGGACATGCCCGAACTGAACGAGGCGTCGAAGCACATCATGGTCGAGGAGACCAAGGACGGGCTCAATATCGAGATCGTCGATCAGGACGGGCGCTCGATGTTTCCCGAAGGCTCGAAAGAGCCCTACGAGCGAACGCGCATCATCATCCAGAAGATCGCCGGCGCCCTGAAAGCGCTGCCCTATCGCGTGGCCATAACCGGGCATACCGCAGCCACGCACAGCGACACGCGTGGCGATTACGGGCCCTGGAACCTGTCGGCCGATCGCGCCAATGCGGTGCGCAAGATCCTCGAAGAGGAAGGACTGCCGACCAACAATTTCTATGCCGTATCGGGGCGCGCCGACACCGATCCGTTATTTCCGGACGATCCATTTATGGCGGCCAATCGTCGCGTGACAATCACCTTGATGCGCGAGGCGCCGCCGGTTCCGCCGAATTTGAAGCCTTGAGTCCTCACCGCGGCGAGACAAACCGGCGCCAGCAGTCTGTGCCGTGTTGCGGCCGTGGTAGCGATGCTATAAAGGCGCCCCTCCGTCACCGATTGGCGGTTACAGCGACGCTCATGACCACTGACACATCCGACCGGGCGCCCACGGCGGCGCCTTCGGCCGGTGCGCAACCAGCGAGTGCGGCGTCGATCGGCTTTCTCACGCTGACCGTCGGCAGCGTCGGCGTGGTCTTCGGCGATATCGGAACGAGCCCGCTCTACGCCTTGCGCGAGGCCGTCGTGGCCGCGAGCCCGAGCGGCGGGCTGAGCCGCGAGGCTGTGCTTGGCGTGCTGTCGCTCATCCTCTGGGCGCTGATCATCGTCGTGACCTGCAAATATGTGCTGATACTGCTGCGCGCCGACAACAACGGGGAGGGTGGCACGCTATCGCTCACCGCCTTGGCAAGCCGCGCTTTCGGGCGGCGTACGGCGCCGATCTACATTCTCGGCGTGATCGGCGCATCGATGTTCCTCGGCGATTCCGTGATCACGCCGGCGATATCGGTGCTCTCCGCGGTCGAAGGGCTCAAGCTGGCGACGCCTGCCTTCGAGCACTTCGTGGTCGGGCTGACGGTCGCGATTCTCGTCGCGCTGTTCGCCTTGCAAAGCCGCGGCACGGCGCGCGTTGCGGCCTTTTTCGGCCCGCTGATGATCGTGTGGTTTACCGCCATTGCGGTCGCGGGCCTTGCCAATATCCACGACGACCCGCACGTACTCGCGGCGATCAATCCGCTCTACGCGGTCAATTTTCTCGGCAGTCACGGCCATATTGGACTGGTCACGCTCGGTCTGGTGTTTCTCGCAGTGACCGGCGGCGAGGCGCTCTACGCCGATCTTGGCCATTTCGGCCGCAAGCCGATCCAGACCGCCTGGCTGTTTCTGGTGTTGCCGGCGCTGCTGCTGAATTATTTCGGTCAGGGTGCGCTGGTTCTCGCCGACGAGAGCGCCATTGAAAATCCATTTTATCGCATGGTGCCGGAATCGATGCTCTTGCCGATGATCGCGCTCGCGACCGCGGCGACCGTGATCGCCAGTCAGGCGGTGATCACCGGCGCCTATTCGCTGGTGGCGCAGGCGATTCAGCTCGGCCTGCTGCCGCGTCTTGCCATCCGCCATACATCCGCTTCGCATCACGGCCAAATCTACATCCCGCGCGTCACCGTGGCGCTCCTCGGCGGCGTGCTGTTGCTGGTCGGCCTGTTTCGCACCTCGAGCGCGCTCGCTTCGGCCTATGGCATTGCGGTGACGACGACCATGGTGGTCGACGGCGTGCTCGGACTCCTCGTGGTCTGGAGACTGTGGAACTGGAAGCTGTGGCAGGCCTTCGCGCTCGTGGCACCGCTGGTGTTCGTCGACAGCGTGTTTTTCTCGGCCAATCTGCTGAAAATTCTCGACGGCGCGTGGGCGCCGCTCGCATTTGGCGCGTCGATGGTGATGCTGATCCTCACTTGGCGGCGCGGAACCGGCCTGCTGTCACAGAAGACGCGGCGCACCGAGGTGCCACTGCAGACATTGGTCGACAACCTGGCCAAGAAGCCGCCGCATCTCGTGCCGGGCACGGCCGTGTTCCTTACCAGCGAGCCTGATTTCACACCCACGGCACTGCTGCACAACCTCAAGCACAACAAGGTACTGCACGAGCACAACGTCATTTTGACGATCGTGACGGCCGATACGCCGCGTGTTCAAGACGACGAACGCGTGCGCATGACGCAGGTGGCGCCGCATTTCAGCAAGGTCGCGCTCAAATTCGGCTACATGGAATCGCCCAATGTCCCGCGCGCTTTGGCGATAGCACGCAAGCTCGGCTGGCACTTCGATATCATGTCGACGTCGTTCTTCCTGTCGCGACGCTCGCTCAGGCCGGCGGCGCATTCCGGCATGCCGCGCTGGCAGGACCGGCTGTTCATCATGCTGGCAAAGTCGGCGAGCGATGCCACCGACTTCTTCCAAATCCCGACCGGTCGCGTGGTCGAAGTCGGAACCCAGGTGACGGTCTGAGGGACCCAATCGGGCAGCCGAAAGGTATGGGGACCGGCCGCCCCGCAACAAACCGTTGGACACCTATTCGATCACCTCGTCGGCCCGCAGTAAGATGGAAGTTGGAACTTCGAGACCGAGTCCCTTGGCGGCTTTCAGGTTGACAACCATCTCGATTTTAGTGGCTTGCTCGATTGGTAGGTCGGCCGGCTTGATGCCCTTGAGAATCCGACCTGGGTAGACGCCGGCTTGGCGGTACCGCGCCGGAACTGGAACAGTTGGAAGCCGCAGCGCGGACGCGAAATTCGCAAATTCGGATGATGACCCTGGGTCCAGAAGCCCAATCACCGGCATCGCCGGCTGCTGCGCCAGCGCCACGAATGGCCAGGCAACGGACGCACCGCCGAGCGCAGATATGAAGCGCCGTCTTCCGATCTCGTTTGCCATGCGAGCCGCCCCCAGGGCGCCTACGCCCTCCTCGCCGTGTGACGATACCATGCTCCAATCGGCCGGCGGTGGTCTGAGGCAAAAGCTCGATTTCTTTCAGCAGTGCAAAGTGACGCAGTCGGCACCAAGCTGACATGCGTAAGCGCATTGCAAACGCGCGCTTTTCTCGACAGGCGGACTTGGAACGCCGAGCGGAGAAAGTTGACCAGTGTCCCGATTCCGAAGGTCGCGAGAGTCCGTGGCAGTCAATTGCGAATTTCGGCATCAAAGGGACGCTGGAAATGTCGGATTTTAGTGTGGGTTTTGGATTTGAAATTTTCTGTGAGGATGCGGCACAATAGGAAGAACTTCAAATCCACCACCAGCCACTGGTCGCTCTCAAATCTTGACCACAAGCCCTGGACTTCGCACGGCGAGGACCTCCCGCCGCCGCCATTCGCCGTGAAACGCCGGCAAATCCGGGCAAAGCGTATGGCATCGGGCTCGCCTATAGAGAAACTATAAGCAAAACAGGCCATGACTCGCCGTCGGAATGGTGCTAAAGCCGCGCCGCTCGCGGGTTTTGCGCGCAAACTGCCGAAACAGGCGGCACCGCTCCCTATATAGCCCCCCATGACTGACAGTATTGCTGTTCCCCACGGGAACGAGGCGAATGCTGAAAGCCACGATGTCGCGCGTGCGAGCTTCTGGACGCTCGCGCTCGGCAGCCTGGGTGTGGTGTATGGCGATATCGGCACCAGCCCGCTCTACGCCTTTCGCGAAGCCATCATCGCGGCGTCGGGCCCGCAGCACTACGAGGGGATCCGGCTTGGCCACGAGGAACTCGTGCGCGGCAACGTCCTCGGCGTGCTGTCGCTGATCCTGTGGTCGCTTATCATCATCGTGACGCTGAAATACGTGCTCATCCTGTTGCGCGCCGACAACAACGGCGAGGGCGGCACGCTGACGCTGATGGCGCTGGCGTCACGCTCGGTCGCGCGCGTCACCAAGGTGGCGAGCTTTGTCGCGCTGCTCGGCATCGTCAGCGCGGCGCTGTTCTACGGCGACGCCGTCATCACCCCGGCTTTGTCGGTGCTGTCGGCGATCGAGGGTCTCGACGTTGAGACGCCGGCCTTTCACAACTATGTCGTACCGGCGACGATCGTCATCCTGGTCGTGCTGTTCGCGATGCAGTCGCGCGGTACGGCGAAAGTTGCCGCGCTGTTCGGTCCAGTGATGTCGTTGTGGTTCATCGCCATCGCGGTGCCGGGCGTGATGCATATCGCCGCCGATCCGGGCGTGTTGTGGGCGTTCTCGCCGTATTACGGTGTCGCGTTTTTATTGCAACACGGCATGATCGGACTGGTGACACTCGGCGCCGTGTTTCTGGCGGTGACCGGCGCCGAGGCGCTCTATGCCGATCTCGGCCATTTCGGCCGCGGTCCGATTCAATTCGCCTGGCTGATGCTCGTCCTGCCGTCGCTCGCGGTCAACTATCTGGGGCAGGGTGCGCTCGTTTTCGCCAATCCCAAAGCGATCGAGAACCCATTCTTTCTGCTCTATCCGGACTGGCTGCTGCTGCCGATGGTGGTCCTGGCGACGCTCGCGACCGTGATTGCGAGCCAAGCGGTAATTACCGGCGCCTACTCGCTCACACGCCAGGCGATTCAGCTCGGCCTGCTGCCGCGCCTTGAAGTGCGCCATACGTCGGCAAAGCAGGCCGGCCAGATATTCATGCCACGGGTCAATCGGCTATTGCTGATCGGCGTCCTGCTGCTGGTCGCGCTGTTTCGCTCCTCGAGCGCACTCGCCTCGGCCTACGGCATCGCCGTCACCGGCACCATGGTGGTGACGGCGATGATGGCTTTCATCGTCATCTGGCGCATCTGGCGCTGGTCGCCGTTTGCCGCAGCGGCGCTCATGCTGCCATTCCTGTTGATCGACCTTACCTTCCTGTCGGCCAACATGCTCAAAGTGGTGGATGGCGGCTGGGTGCCGCTCGCGCTCGGCGGCGTGGTGATGACCGTGATGTATACTTGGCGGCGCGGCTCGCGGCTGCTATTCGCCAAGACCCGCCGGCTCGAAACGCCGCTCGAAGATCTCGTTCGCATGCTCGAGCGCAAGCCGCCGCAGCGCGTGCCGGGCACCGCGGTATTCCTCACCAGCGATCCGAAAAGCGCGCCGACCGCGCTGATGC